>PVMK01143351.1_pt1 | contig 28032 bp, 23 predicted proteins | sample 1853481 | NCBI WGS metagenome assembly PVMK01 (sample SAMN08533507, study PRJNA380276) | Marine sediment metagenome, whole genome shotgun sequencing project. | reverse complement strand
TTTGCGGCACACACATCGCCAACAACACCGCCAACGAGGGCGGCGGCGCGATCTTCTTCGTAAGCAACGACCGCAGCGGCACCTTGATCATCGAGGACTCCGTTTTGGAGAACAACCCAAGCGCCGGCTTCGAAACCCAAGGCTACCCAGGCATCTTCGTCCTAGCGAACGGCGACCCCAAGGTAACCAACTCCATCATCCAATAATTCTTCCGTGGTTGGCTGGGCACTGGCGTTTGCGTGGGTGGTGTCGAGGAACTGGAGGACGGCGACGAGCATGTGCGCCGTCCGGGGGGAGCAGAAGACATCGAAGGCGTGTTGGGCGCCTCCTAGCTCGGCGTAGATGACTGGTGCCTTGGAGGTCTCGCGCAGTTGGTCGGCGAAGTACCAGGCCTCTTCGACCGGCGCGAGGGTGTCCCGGTCGCCGTGAATCACGAAGAAGGGTGGCGCTTCGGGATGGATCTGGTCGATGGGGGAGGCGCGTCGGAACTTCTCGGGCTCTTCGTCGCGGAACGCTTTCATAATTTGGGTTTCGAGCCTCCGATACCAAAACGGGAGCCGGTTAGTGCCAAGGCGGCTGGTGAGGTCGTACACGCCGTAGATCGGTATGGCGGCTTGTAGGGACGTGTCCGCGTCCTCGAAGCCAGGCTGGTACTCGGGATCATTCACGGTCAACGCCATCAGTGCAGCGAGATGCCCGCCCGCGGAGCCGCCGGTGACGGCGATGAAGTCCGGATCGATGCCCCACTCCTCGGCGTGCTCGCGAATCCACACGAGCCCTGCCTTGAGATCGACTAAGTGATCGGGAAACGTGGCGCCGGGGCTCAGGCGGTAGTTGAGGTTGAAGCAGACCCATCCGTTTGCGGCGAGATGAGACATCAGCGGCCAGCCTTGCTCGCGCTTGTCGCCCATTACCCATGAGCCTCCGTGGATCTGCATGATGGCAGGCCGGTTCGTGCCATCGGTAGCCGGCGCCACGACATCGAGCTTGAGGATCGTGCCGGCAATGCGCCGGTAGACGATGTTCCGGGTAACCTTCACTCCTCGGCGCCGCTTGTAGAATGGCAACACGACGTGACGCCGCGGCACTCGGTCGGTTTCGCGAACGGTCTCGACGTCTCCTAGGGCGGCATCGAAGGTCTTGCGGGCCCGATGGCCATCGGCGAACAGCACGAGCAGCCCCAACCACGAGCCAAACGTGATGAACAGCCCGGCCCATCCCGGCCATGCCGCCAGCGCGCCAAGCTCGATGAACACCAGCGCGGCGATCGACTGCCAAAACACATGATGAATCGCCAGCTCCGCAGTCAGCCAAGAGCCGAAGAAACTCGGCATGAATAAGGCAGGCACGCGGCGCACCGGGACGAACGCATTGGCCGTGAACACGGCGCCAACCAGGCTGACCACCAAGAACGCCCAGGCTATCGTTGGTATGCCGAGAAACATCGGTGGGTCGTTCTATCCTTTCCGAGGAAGAAAACGGCTGAGGAGTGGCCGGGGATTTTCTATTGCGAGCGCGTCGAGCGTGGTCTGCATGAGCGACGTGATCTCTTGGTAACACTGCTCGAGTACCTCGGGATCGTCGGCGTCCTCAGGACCGAACCGGTTCCAGTCGAGGGGCTCGCACACTTGCACGGTGATCCTTGCGGGGAGCGGCACGCCTGGCATGGCTGGGATCGAAATGCCCCACGGGATCTGCAAGAGGAACGGCGCGGCATCCAAGCGCACTTTGTCCAAGCTCAGAAGCTTCGCGAGCCGCTCGCCGCGCGTCAGGATAATCGTTGTTTCGTGCCCGCCGTGGCCGACCACCGGCACCACGGGAACGCCGGCTTTGAGCGCCAGGCGGATGAAGCCCTTGCGGCCCTTGAACAGGATTCGGTTGCGGTCTGTCCACGGACGGAACACTTCGTAGGAGCCGCCGGGATAGAGAAGAACCGAGCAGCCGTCGCCCAGGGCAGCCTGCGCGTTGTCCATGCTGGCCGGCATTTGGCCGATCTTCCGCATGAGCTCGCGCCAGCCAGGCACAGCGTAGATACCGTCGAACGCCAGGCCCATCAGCGGGTCTTCGAAACCACGTGCGCGGTACCAGGCCGCGTACACCGCGCTGGTGTCTGGCGTGGTGACTCCGCCCGAATGGTTGCCGATCAGCAAGACGGGGCTTTGCGGCACTCGATCCATGCCGCGGACCTCGGCGCCAAAGTAACTTGTGAACGTTTCCATCTTTGGAACGAGCTTGCGCATGAAGTCCGGATCGAACTGCTGCGCAGGTTCCTGCAGGCGCGCCTCGGTGGCTGCGGCCCATTTGTTCCAAAACCCGGCCTCCATGAAGCGCTGCAAAGCCTTCACTACACTCGGTGGCAGTTTCTGCTCGAGACTGTTTGGTTTCGTGACCATCGGGTTGCTCCAAAATAGTACATGTTCTATTTTGGGTCGACTGGAGAAGTGATGGTTGGTGCGGGTGTATGGTCGGCTTTGATTCATCGGTTGTTTCCGTGGCGTGCGCCGGCCTCCGCTGAAGGTCCGCGCCGACGCATGCGCAAACGCGCGCGCTCGGCAATGCAAGAGCCTGCCGTCAGCATTCGCCTAGCGCGCAGCAATGCCTACACCGGGCTCGCCCGCTTCACCGGACGTTCCATCGATCGACTGTTCCTCACCGCCATGAGCCGGCCTCACCGCTATCCCGGTCCCGGCGATTTGGCGCGAGTTGGCGAGGAAATAGCCGAAGCCCACGCTCTCTATCGTAACGGCCGGCCCGCGGCTCCGAGCGCGTTTCATACTGCTCCGCCAGCGCTGGTGTCCCCTTCCATCGAGCCTGCCTGGCATCCTTCGATGCGATTCGAGTGGCTCTCGTTCGAGAGTGGCTATTCCGCCCCTCCGGATGACCCGTCCAGCGAGAGATGGAACAACTATGACCGCAATCACACCTGTCATGCCTGGGTCGCACGCCACAGTGGCCCGGAGCGGCCCTGGCTGATCTGTCTGCACGGCCTCGGGACGGGCGGCCCTTACGCGGACTTCGCCGGATTCCGAGCCGACATGCTGCACCACGAGCTAGGGCTGAACCTGTTGATGCCGGTGCTTCCGCTACACGGTCCTCGCAAGCCCGTGGGGATGCCGGTCGCATCGCTCCTGTCCTACGACCTTCTCGATGCGTTCCATGGCGTATCGCAGGCCGTGTGGGACACGCGCCGCTTGATTCAATGGGCGCGCGCGCAGGGCGCCACAAAGATTGGCCTGTACGGTTTGTCGCTGGGCTCTTATGTTGCCGCGTTGCTTTCGGGTCTCGACAACGTCGACGTCGTGATCGCCGGCATCCCAGTCTGTAACATTCCGGATTTGTTCGTGCACCATGCTCCCCTCGATCAACGCCAAGAGGCCGAAGAGAAGGGCGTGCTCGGCGTGCGGACGCGTGAGCTGTTCGAGCTCATCTCGCCGTTGTCCGTGACGCCTCACACGAAGATCGAGAATCGTTTCATCTTCGCCGGAAGCGACGACAAGGTATCGACGCCCGAGCAGGCCGAACGGCTGTGGGAGCACTGGGGGCAACCGGGCATTCGCTGGTTCGCGGGGGGCCATGTTAGCTTCTTCTGGTCGTCCGAGGTGGGGCCTTTCGTCGAGCATCGCCTTCACAAAGCCGGCTTCGCCGTCTTGGACCATTGAAGCCAGGCATGGAGCGGTTTACGGGGCAGGACGCTTCGTTTCTCTACATGGAAACCCCCAGCGTGCACATGCACACGCTGAAGGTCGCGGTCATCGATCTGCCGGCGAAGATTCCCTACGCCGATGTGTTCGACCTCGTGCGCGTCTCCATGGAAAGCAAGCTCCACCTGGTGCCTCGACTTCGACTGCGTCCGATCGAGGTGCCCGGAGGCTTACACCACCCGGTCTGGGTCAGGGATCCCAACTTCAACATCGGGCGCCACCTCTATCGCGCAAAGATCGCGGAGCCCGGCGGGCATCGTGAGATGGACCAGGCCATTGCCGAGATTGCGAGCACCCAACTTCCGCGCGACCGGCCCCTCTGGGAGACCTGGTTATTGGAGGGGTTGGCGGATGGAGGTGTCGTGCTCGTCACGAAGATCCACCACAGCCTCGCAGATGGCGTTGCGTCGGCCACCATGTTGGGGGAGGTGATGAACGTCGAGAGGAACCACGACGATCTCGATGCGCCAAACCCCACCTGGGTTCCGGAGCCGCTTCCGTCCCGCCGTACACTTCTCAAAGATGCGATCCGTGATCAGCGAGAGCAGCTGGGCTCCATCGGTCCGCTGATGAGAAGGACGGTCAAAGGTAGCATCAACGTCCTGAAGAACATCAAGCATCGAGCGATCGACGTCCCATATCCGTTCGTGACGCCGCGTACGGTCTTCAACCGGACACTTTCTCCACGGCGCTCGTTTGCTTCGACCTCACTGCCGCTCGCCGAGCTCAAGGCGGTGAAGAACGCGGCGAATGTCACCTTGAACGATGTAGTCCTGGCGACCGTTGCGGGCGCGCTCAATCGGTTCTTCGACGAGCGCGGAGAGCACCTGTCCCGGCCGCTGGTCGCGAGTGTGCCGATGGCGGTCGCTTCACCCGACGACGCCCCGCGCACGGCCGGCAACCGGGTTGCGAATCTCTTCACATCGCTTTGCAACGACGTGAGCGATCCGCTCGAGCGCTTGCAGAAGATTCACGCGATCACCTCACAGTCGAAAGAGATACAGCAGCAACTCGGGATGGACACGCTGCTCGATTGGTCCGAGGCTGCGCCGGCGGGGCTCTACCGATGGATTCTAGGCGCCTATTCACAATCAGGGCTGTCTGACATCATGCCGCCTGCGGCCAATCTGATCATCTCCAACGTTCGAGGTCCCGACCAGCCGCTCTACGTCGCCGGCGCGCGGCTCCGAGCGATCTACTCGGTCGGTCCCGCGATTGAAGGCATTGGCCTGAACATTACCGGCTGGAGCTACTGTGGCGACCTGTCCTTCGCGCTCATCGCGGATGCGGACGCGATCCCGGACCCACACCTGATTACCGACGCCTTGCGCCCGGCACTAGACGAGCTCCTCCGCGCGACGTCATAAAGAGGGGACAGTCCCCTTTTTGCCTGGTTAATACAGCGAAAACGGGAGCGTCCTCTTGTCTTCACCGGGCGCCCGCGGCGGCAGCTTGTCCCGCCCCACCGCCCCCACGCTATCGCCTAGGTTTCGCTTTGGTCCGAAAAAGGGGACAGTCCCCCGCATGGCTAATTCCCCCATTGAGGCTTGGCACCGGTTGATTGAGGCACGGGATGCGGGCGGGCTGGATGACATCCTGGCCGACGACGCAGTGTTTCATTCACCGGTCGTGCACACCCCGCAGAGGGGGAAGCAACTCGTGAAGATGTATCTAAGCGCCGCCATCATGGTGCTTGGCAACAGCAAGTTCTCTTACGTTCGCGAGGTCGTCGGCGATTCCGACGCAGTCCTTGAGTTCGTTTCCGAGGTCAATGGCATTCACATCAACGGCGTCGACATCATTCACTGGAACGCCGACGGAAAGATCGACGACTTCAAGGTGATGATTCGCCCGCTGAAGGCGATCAATCTGATGCACGGGATGATGAAGCAGATGCTCGGGCAGATGGGTCCCGGCCCGTCCGAAATTAGTGTCTGATCCGCACACTAGCGGAGCGTCGAGAGCTTGTCTCGGTGCTTTGCTTGCAGTGCGTTGTACTCGTCCTGCGTGAGGCTGAGTGCCTTCGCGATGCGGCGCAGCTGGGTTTGCTCGTCGTGTTTGAGCACCTGGTCGGCGACCGCCATCTCTATCAGTACTTCGAGCACCTCGAGGCGGAGCTCCCGCCCGGCGAAATCTCGCAAATCGCGCGTCCAATCGTGGTCGCCGAGAAGCGCCACATGACTGATCTGGTCGGCCAAGAGACCGCAGATTGCATCGACACCTGCCTGGCTGAGTCCATGAACCCGGCTGAGCTCCTTCTGAATCGCGGCCTCTTCCTGCGTCGAATAGTGCCCGTCCGCGTACGCGACCTTGGCGAGCAATCCAGCCACGGCGGTCACGATGCGACGCGTGGCATCGTCGGCGTCACCGAGATACTGCTCGACGATTTCCGCGAGACGGTCCCTTGCCAGCGGGGTAGGTTCTTTGGGATTGTCTTTGCGACGGAAGATCATCGACGTCTCAATAATCCCGTCGTCGCCGATGCACAAGGCCACTAGAGCCCTGCTTTGACGCCGCCCCACACGACCGCGCAGACCGCGGCCCCAGTCAAGCCCAGCCAAAGCGCGTCGTGCACCAAGAACGGAAAGAGCAAGAGCAGCAGACCGGACCCCAACTGGACAGGCCGGTGCTGCTTCTTGCCGTACATGAACAGCACGAAACCGATGCTGCTGACGAGGAGGGAGACAACTAGATAGGCTGGATCCAGCATTCTTACCCGTGTTTGTACGCGACTGCGGCAGACGAGGGGCCTGCCAGCGGGATGATCTCGAATCGCGTGAAGCCGATTTCAGTACACCACTCTTTGAAATCCGCTCCACTGTAATCGAACGCATCCCCGAACTCGATCAGCATGTTGAGCGACATCAATAGGCCGAAGGCGTTTTCGCGGCGCGCATCATCGATCAACGCTTCGACGACGATAAACGCACCCCCGGGCGGTAAGGCGTCATAGGCAAGCTGGATCAGATGCTTCTTCTTTTCGAGATTCCAATCGTGAAGGATCATGCCCATGGTGATGACGTCGGCCTTGGGCAGCGGGTCAGCAAAGAAATCGATGACGGCGGTCGTGACGCGATCGGACAACCCCGCCCGTTCGATCGAGCTCTTGGCGATCGGTTCGACTGGGGGAAGGTCCGCAGAGATGCACCGCATGTGCGGGTTTGCCGCGGCCACCATGCACGAGAGCTGGCCCGTCGCGCCTCCGGCGTCACAAAGCGTTTCGTACTTCGAGAAATCAAAAGCCTCCGCCAATGCCTTGAAGTTACCCGCGGACACGCCTGCCATGGCGTTCATGAACTGCTCGAGCCGCTCGGGCGCCGAATACAGCTTGGCGAACAGCGGCTCGCCCGAATCCTTCATCTCGTTCTGCGGCTGACCGGTCTGAAGTGCTTCGGTGAGGTTTCCCCAGAAGCCGTAGAGACGACTGCTCGCCATCTCCAGAATTCCGCCGATGTATTGTGGGCTCTTCTTGTCGAGGAACATTGCCGTCTCGGTCGTGTTCCCGTAAAGCGCGCCGGGCCCGTCGCCTTCGCGGTCGAGCACGCCCAACGCAACGAGGGCGTCAGGGAAGTCGGGAATCGCACGCCGATGAAGCCCGAGGCGTTTCGCGATTGCTTCACCTGTCAGCTTCCCCGCCCTGAGATGCGTGAACAGCTCCAGCTCGACAGCGGTCAGGAGCGTTCGAGAGCCGAAGAAGCCCATTCCGACTTGCATGATGTGCGAGGGATCCAGGGCGGGTTTGGTCATGATGCAGCTCCTACGTGAAGCCGTATTCCTACAGCCGGACGTCCGTCAAACGCAACCGAGAAAACGCTACCCGTCTTCACTCGCAAAGAAGAACGTGCAGTTGGGCAGGTCCATGAATGCCTCCTGGGCCCGGCGCAGGTCTTCCAGGAGCTCATTGTTCGCATCTGACTCCAAAAACGCGATGACGTCGCCACCACGTTCCCACCAAATCTCGACCATCCCGTCATAGGGCGCCTTCGTTCCCCGCGATTGCATGATGTCCATGTTCTGATCTACGACGAGTGCCGTGCTCAGCACACATCGCTTTCCTTTCGATGCGTTGGTGACAGCCCTCACCTTGTCGCCATATCCGCTCCACTGCTCACGGAACTCCTGCTTCGAAAGACCCGGCTTGCGACGCACACACTGAACGAACTTGATCATGATGACTCCTTGGCCCCCGCGGGAGACCTCTCATCTTCACAAATCCCAATCGTGGTGGCCAATATTAAACGCGAAACGCGACTTGCTGGGGGCAAATCGCAGTCCATGCCGGTGTGGCCTCGAGTCGTGTCGAGACTACACCGGCTGCGGCGTCTTCGATGGTCATCTGCGGGCGGCGCGATGGAGGTTGCAATTCCGGCGGGCCCATGCGCAGATTGCGATCTTGCGGAGGCGGCGCAAAGCAAGCACCGCTTCGGGCACTTCATGAGCATCGATCTTCAAGAGCTTCGCGGCTACATCGCCGACATGTACACGGATGTCGCGCAGTTGCCGCGTGGCAAGTTCCACTTTCCGACGGGGCGTCCGATCCTGGAGCTGCTCGGTTACTCGCCGGAGCTCCTGGACAAGATTCCTATCGGGGCGATCGAATCTTTTGCTGGTGTTGGCTATCACTTCGGGCTCGACCCCTTGCGGGAGGGTGAGCGGGTGCTGGATCTTGGTTCAGGATCGGGCACCGATGCCTTTTTTGCGGCGTTGCAGGTGGGAGCGAAGGGCCATGTGACGGGCCTCGACATGACCGATGCCATGCTCGAGAAGGCGTACCGGAACCTCGAGGTGAGCTCGCTTTCCAACGTGAGCTTCCAGAAGGGCTACGCCGAGTCGCTTCCGCTCGACGATGAAAGCTTCGATGTGGTCATCAGCAACGGGGTCATCAATCTCTCGCCTGTCAAAGAGACCGTCTTCGCGGAAATTCACCGAGTGCTGGCTCCCGGCGGAAGGCTCATGTTCTCCGACATCGTGACGGGCGTCGAGCTCCCCGATTCGGTCCGGGACAACTGTGCGCTCTGGGCCGAGTGCATCGGAGGGGCCCAAGAGTCGCAGCGCTACCTCCGCTTGATCGAAAAGGCTGGCTTCAAGATCGAAAACACTGGCCCGAATGACGGTTACTCGTTCAGCCAGGACTCGACGCAAAACGCCGCCGAGAAGTTCCAGGTCCACAGCATCAGCATCCTCGCGCGCCGGCTCTAGGCGCTATCGTTCCCAAGGCCGGTCGGGAGCGCGCCGTCTTTGGAGTGGAGGCCTGTCGTGGCTTTTGCTCTCGTTAGGAGCGCGTCGCCGATGTGGATGAACGCCAGCAGAGCGAAGAGCGGTCCCGCGACGATGGCGCCTTCGATTCCTTTAGCCATCACCGCCGGCACCAGCGTGCTCAGGAAAAGTGTCCAAAGCAGCGCCACGCCGATCATCTCCAGCATCGCGTACTTGCGGTAGCCCAAATAAAAATCGCCCAGGCCCGGGAATAGTAGGGAGCGGAGCGCGGCCTTCTTTGGGCTCTTGAATTCTTCTCCGCACTTCTCGCACGAAAGCGGAGCTCCGTCGGTCGCGGCGAAGCATCGGGGGCACAGGTTCTGCCAGCCGCCGTTCTTGGTGGCGGTCGAGTCGAGCAGCCCCTTCAGCTGTCGGGCTTCCGACCTCTTGACGCCGTGGAACATCAACTGCTCGCGGCCGGAGCGGATGAAGATGTAACTGTTGCGGCCGGACGTAGCTCGGATGCGTTCGAGCGGAAGCTGGTTGGCAAACATGCGGGGCCTCTGCTTCGAGTCGGTGTGGATCAGCAGCACTCGCCTGTCGGTGAGGACCAACGTGGTACGATTGGCAAACGGGTTCATCGACCCAGCGGTCAGTAGCCACCAGGTCAGCTGCCGTACGCCGTTCGTGGTGAAGCGCACCACCTCCATCGGGTTGAGCGCCCGTTGCAGGACCGGCTCGGCCTTGCGAAGCATTTCGGCGCGCTTGCGATCGCGCCGCTTGATTCGGCCATTGCGCACGCCCGGGAACATCTCCTCGACCCGAACCACGATCGACGCGGGCAGGAGTGCTTTGAGCTCCTCTTCTGGCTGAACCCCCCGGGCCATACGCAGCGGGCAGCGTAGCACGTCGTCCCCGCCCTCATTCAACACTGCTCACACCGTCAGGATGGTGCTAGCATCACCGAACGCTCGCTTCTTGGGGGATTTGGAGATGGTAGTTCCGCTTTTGGTGGTCGTGACGCTTCTGCTAGCCGCCAATCTCGTCGTCACGCTCATGCTCTTTAAAAGGAGGGCCGGCGATTCAGCCGCCGGCGTCAAAGCCGAGGCCGCGGCCCGCGCCGAAACCGTCAATGTGCTTCGAGCGGAGCTCCGCACCTCCCGCGAAGAGGCGTCTGGTGCGGCGAGCGAGCTCCGCCAGGAGGTTTCTCGCACTCACCAGGTCAGCACCGAAACACTGGTCAAGACGATCTCCGAGATCGGCCAGTCGCAAACCACGAACTTCCAAGCCTTCACCGTACAACTCAAGACGCTGACCGAGTCGAACCAGGTTGGCCTCAAGCACCTGCAGGAAACGGTCGACGGCCGTCTTCAAGAGCTTCGCAGCAGCAACGAACGAAAGCTCGATCAGATGCGCGAGGTGGTCGACGAGAAACTCCAGAGCACCCTCGACAAACGTCTTGGGGAGTCGTTCAAGCTCGTCGGCGACCGCCTCGAAGCAGTGCAGAAGGGCCTCGGTGAGATGCGAAGCCTCGCGAGCGGCGTAGGCGACCTCAAGAAGGTGCTCACCAACGTGAAGACGCGCGGCACCTGGGGCGAGGTGCAGCTCGGCGCGTTGCTCGAGCAGATCCTCACGCCCGAGCAGTTCGATCGCAACGTGAAGCCGCACCCTGACTCGCGCGACATCATCGAGTTCGCCATCCGGCTCCCGGGCCCGACCGACGATCCGGACGAGTGCGTGTGGCTTCCGATCGACTCGAAGTTCCCCCAGGAGGACTATATCCGTCTCGTCGATGCAAGCGACAACGGTGACGTCGCTGCCGTTCAGCAAGCGCAGAACGCACTCATCCGTTCGATTCAGACTTCCGCCAAAGACGTCAGCACCAAGTACTTGAACCCACCACTGACGACCGATTTTGCGATTCTCTTCCTTCCGACCGAGGGCCTGTACTCCGAGGCGCTGCGTCATCCCGGCTTGGTCGAGCGCCTGCAACGTGAGCACCGTATCGTCGTCGCGGGACCGACCACACTTGCAGCCCTCCTCAACAGCCTCCGTATTGGCTTCCGAACGCTCGCCATCGAGCAGCGATCGAGCGAAGTGTGGAAAGTGCTCAGCGCGGTCAAACACGAGTTCGGGAAGTTCGGCGACGTGCTCGAGAAGGTGAAGCGCCAGCTCGACACCGCAGGGCGCACCATCGAAGAAACCGGTGTCCGAACCCGCGCGATGGAACGGAAGCTTCGCTCGGTAGAAGAGCTCCCCGCCGATGCCAGCACCGAAATGCTCGACCTGGCGGACGAAAACCCCGTCGACCTCCAGGAAGCAAAAGAAGACGTAGGCGATAGCGCGGGGGCGCTGGAGCGGGACAAACTGTCGCCGAAGGCGTCCGGGAATTAAGGGAATTAAAGCAAACAGTCCCCCTCGTCCCGACCTTAGTCGCTTATGGTCTGCAGCGCGAATACTGGGACGCCGGCGTCGCGGCTGGCGGACAAGTCGATTTGGAATTGCATGTGCCAGCTACGGTGCTCGTCTGGGTCGAGGAGTATTTGGGTGAGGGTCCATTCCGATTCGCGTTGCTCGATCTTTAGTTGTGCGCTGCTGCGCGCGTCCGGACCGATTTGGATCGCGTCGTACTCCGCCCAATAGGGCGCAAGTGCTTCCTTGAACCGTCCGTAGTCCCACTCGTTGGCTTCGGAGGCTTCTGACAGTGCTTCGGCGGCGCGGTCGTATTGCTTGAATGCCACGAAGCGGACGATCTTCCACACCGCGTTGCGCACCATCGTCGTGAAGCCGCGCACGTCCTTGGTGATGTCGACGGTCGTGTCGTCGTCTCGCTCCACCGGCGTGACGACATCCTCGTCGGCGACTTGCAGTTGCTCCCATTCGTCCAGAAGGCTGGCATCGACGGAACGCACCGTGAGCCCGAGCCAATCGGAGACATCGTAGAGCTCGTCAGTCTTTGCAGATTCGGGCACCGTTTGGACGAAGCCCTTGTATGCGTCGGTCAGGTAGCGAAGCAACACGCCCTCCGAGCGCTGCAGGCCGTACTCCTTGACGTACTCGACGAAATTCATGCCGAGCTCGTACATGTCGCGTGCGATCGATTTCGGACGAAGCACGTCGTTGCCAACCCAGGGGTGACGCTCCGAGAACAGCTCGTACGTGGCGTATAGAAACTCCGCGTTGGGCTTTGGGTAGTCGATCTTATCGAGCTCGGCCATGCGCTCGTCGTATTCCATGCCCTCGGCCTTCATCGCGGCGACGGCGCGCGATTTGAGAGTATTGGTTTGCCCGTAGAGGACAGCCCAGGGGTGCTCGAGCGTGGCTTCGACCAGCGTGAGCACGTCAAGAGGGTAGGCCGCATCTTCGGGATCGAGCACCTCGACCGCTTCGACGACGTACAGCGACAACGCCTGGTTGAGCGAGAAGTCGGACTGAAAGTCTTCGTGCACCCGCGCCCCATCTGGGCCAAGCTCGATCACGCCGGCATCGCGAAGGGACCGGATCATCGCAATCGCGCTCCGCGCATGCTGCCGCTTGGCGCTTGGCCCCTCGTGACTGCTGCGAATGAGCCTCCGGAGCGCGAGGCAGCCGTTGTCCTCCCGCTCGAAGAGGTTGAGGATCATCGCGTTGCTCACGCGGAACCGAGACATGAGCGGTTCCGGCTGCGATTCCTGGAGCCGCGTGAAGGTGTCGGCGTCCCAGTGCGCGTATCCACGGTCCGGGGGTGGCCGCATCTTGATCTTGCGAAGTTTCTTCGGGTCGCCGGCAGCCTTCGCTCGGAGCTTGCGGTTCTCGATCGCGTGCTCAGGGGCTTGCGCTACGACGCTGCCGTGTGTGTCGAAGCCCCGCCGCCCCGCGCGCCCCGCGATCTGCTTGAAATCGCGAACGGTCAACACTTTGGTGTTCTCACCGTCGTACTTGCAGAGCTTCGTGAAGAGCACCGTACGGATCGGCACGTTCACGCCGACCCCCAACGTGTCGGTCCCACAGATGATTTGAAGCTTCCCTTCTTGCGCGAGGCGTTCTACCAGGCGGCGGTACCTCGGCAGCATCCCGGCGTGGTGCACTCCAATGCCGTGGTGCAGGAACTTCTTGAGCTCTTTGCCAAACGGCGTGTCGAAGCGCGTGCCGCTAAGCTCTTCCTTCACCGCCTTCTTCTCGTCCTTAGAGAGGAAGTCGATGCTCATGAAGCTCTGCGCTTGCTCGGTCGCTGCGCGCTGCGCGAAGTGCACGACGTAAATCGGCGCTTTTCCACCCTCGAGCAGGCCGACGACCGCGTTTTGCAGGTTCTCTTCGCTGTACGAAAAATCGAGCGGCACTGGTCGATCCGTGCTCTTCACCAAGATCGTCGGCACACCGGTTAGCTCGGTGATCGCGTCCTCGAACACGCGCGTCTCCCCAAGCGTTGCGCTCATCAGAAGAAAACGCGCCTGGGGTAGGGTGAGCAACGGAATCTGCCATGCGACCCCGCGGTCCCGGTCAGCGTAATAGTGAAACTCGTCCATCACGACACTGTCGACCTCGGCTCGCTCGCCTTCACGCAGCGCGAGGTTGGCCAGAATCTCCGCCGTGCAGCAGATCACCGGTGCATCGCGATTGACTGTCGCATCGCCGGTCATCATCCCCACACGCTGTGGCCCCAGCACTCGACACAAATCGAAGAACTTCTCGCTCACCAACGCTTTGATCGGCGCCGTGTAAAAGGAACGCTCACCGAGCGCGATCGAACGAAAGTGGGCGGCCAGTGCCACCAACGACTTCCCAGACCCCGTCGGCGTATTGAGGACGACGTTGTTCCCGACGAAGAGCTCCATCACTGCTTCTTCCTGCGCGGGGTAAAGCTCGAGCCCCTGAACATTCGTGTACTCGAGGAATCGCGTCAGCAGCGTGTCGCCGTCGACGTTCTCGTCCAGGTCATCGAGATAACGATCGAGCAGGCTCATGAGGCGCGGGACATCATGATCGGGTTCTCGTCTTCCATCAGGCTTCCTCTCCACTGCATTATGTGCTGACTTGGAGCAACCGTTCTTGAGTTCCGGGGGAGTAGGCCGCATTTGGGGTGCCTATCGCCCCTCTGCTAACTTGAAGCAGGGGGAGGCACGAGCCTCGACCTCACGGTGGGTAACTCCTATCAGAGCCTGCTGGGAGAGACGACGTCTTGCGGCCCGGTCGTAGCGCCGGGTGACGTCGGAAGCAGTGTGCTCATCGGCAAGCTTACGGGGACAGCGCTGTGCACGGGAAGCCAAATGCCAAAGGGCGATCCCCCACTGGCCCCGGAGCTCATCGACACAATCGCGACGTGGATCTGCCAGGGCGCAGAAAACAACTAAGCCTACCGACCGGTGAGCTCGGTTGTTTCACTCCCCAGTAGGCGGTGACGCGGCAGGGCTGGAGTGGCGGTATCGCTTGAAGTCGTCCCAAACGTCGCCAAGCGGCTGCACCGGATCCCTGCATACGTAAATCGGAACCCCCCTCTCACGGGCGTTTGCGAGCGGATGATCGATCCACCCCCGTTGAACGACACTTCCGAAGTATTCCAGCAGTCTCTCTTTGGGGAAGCCGTATGCGATCACCGGACCGGCCGCCTCACCGGGTCCCCAAAGGTAGTACGTCATGTGCCCACTCACCGCGCGCGGAAGCCCGTGCCGGGCACCAAAGAAATTGATCGCCGACGCCTGGCCGTAGCGTCCGGTCAAGACAACCGCCCGCTTCTGCTCTTCCTCCGGTAACTCTGCGTACACCGCCGCCACCGCCACCGCTTGCTCCGGCCATCCGTACTCAGCGTGCAGATCGTGCGTCAACGCCTCGGGAGGAACGATCGAGCCGAGGACGGCCCGCAAAGCATCATCCTGCTGCTGCAGGGGCAAGATGGGGAGCGTGAAGGGCGTCAGAAGCAACCCGCCGACGATCAGCGCCGCCGCCGCCGCAGCTCTGGACGCGACACTGCGGAGCTTTGCTTCCAGCAGCACAGCACCCCCTGCAAAAAGCGCGGGGTATGCGGGCGCCAAGTAGTACGGCTTGGAGTGTGTCCACAACAGAACGCAGAACGACACGACGAAGATCCATCCGAGGATTCGGTAGCGCGCCCCCGACGTTCCAAAGAAGAACACGAGCCCCGCAACCCACAACGGAATCGCCACGGGATGCATGTAGAGCAACTGCCCGAGAACGAACAGCGGCCGCGGGATGTTGGCAAGCATTCCCTCGCTGATGTTGCGCAGGAACTCGAGCGTCGCCCAATCGTTCTGCGCTTGCCACATCAAGTGCGGCAGGAAGATGAGCCCCGCCAACAATCCGGCGAGCCACGGCCACGGCGTCCGCAGGTCACGCCGTAACGGCGTCAGAAGAATTCCCACGAACGCTGCCAAGCCCCAAATCAGCATCGTGTGCTTGGTCAGTAAGCCGATTCCCGCGAACACCCCGAGTGCGAGCCACCACTTCCGCGATCGGCCCTGAATCAAGTACATCAGTACGATGGCACACGCCGTCCACAAGACTGGCTCCATCACTGGGATGCACAGAATCTTCCCCATCCGTTGGAACGCCGGCGCGATGATCACTGCCAGACCCGCCAGGACGGTCGCAAACCGCCCACCGCCAAGCTCCCAGACGAGCTTTCCGGTGAGCAGCACGGCAAGCGCCCGCGCCACGAGTGACGGAAACCGCAACGCGAACAGCGAGCACTCCCCAGTCGGGCAAATCAATCCCGCCAGCCAGGGCACCATGGGCGCGTGATCCACATACCCAAACGCGAGGTGCCGCCCACACTCGATGAAGTAAAGCTCGTCGCTGTGGTATCCCCAGCGCTGATTGACGAAGAGATGTAGAAGCACGACGGCTGCGACGAGGATCGCGAGGGTCCACCGGGGTCCAACTCTCATGGCCCGCGAGCCTAAACTAAAACGAAGCCGGTCAACGTGTTCAAACGTCGACCGGCTTCTGATAACGGGCTCCACAAGGGGGGAGGCCAAGGCAGGCACCGTCTTCGTGGAACGCTGTTTCGCCTGACTCTGGATGGGATGGTGGGCTCATCCTTTGTCTGCGTTCCGCGCGGCTGGTGCCCGCCTTGCACCGAATGACAATGGCGAACCTAACCGCCTCGAGTGCATCACAAACGACAAAAGGAGGCACCGAATGCGCCACGTCCTACGGAAATTCACCCTCTAGGCTTGTAATTTGGTTGCCCATGTGGATCGATAGCCGATGGTGGGCGATTCAACAGGGAAAGCGAGTATCGGCGACGGCCTCAGGGTGTCCGGGGCGTGGACCCGAGGCGTGGTGAGCGCGTTTCGCCACTTGGGGCTCGATGTCGAGGCCCTGTGCAAGGAGATCGGCGTCGATCTCGAGGTGTTCAGGGATCCCATCGGCCGGCCACCGCGCGATGCGATGGGCCGCCTTTGGCGTGCGGCGCTTGCAGCGAGCGGAGATCGCTTTCTCGCGCTGAGCGCCGCCGAGGTCTGGGAGGCGCGAGCCGATCATCTGGTCGTCTTGCTCCTGACCAGCGCTGGGTCGGTCGGTGAGGGGCTCGAGGCGAGCTTGCGGTATCAGGAGCTCTTGTCGCACGGGCGGGTGCTCACCTTGGGCGAGCATCCCGAGTATCACGCGCTCCACATCAACAAGATCGAGCACGAGCTGCCGGTCATGGCACATGAGATCGAGTTCGTTGCTGTCGTCGTCATGAAGATGCTGCGCTTTGCTACCGACGGGAAGTTTGCCGCGCGCAAGATCCAGTTCCAGCATCCCTATCGGGGCCAGATTCAGAAGTACACGCATGTGTTCGGCTGTTCGGTCACGTTCGGGCACGAACGAACCACCATCCTGGCCGACGACCAGGCTTGGGGCCTGCCGCTCGTGCATGGTAATCAGGCGCTGCACGGTCAGCTCCGAGGCGTGGCCGCTGGGCTTCATGCGGCGCTCGAGTCGCACCACTTCGTCGACACGGTTCGCGACCGAATAAAGCTCCTACTTCCGAGAGGGAGATCCAGTATCGAAGCGGTGGCGGCCGCGCTTCACATGACCCCGCGCACGCTGCAACGCCGCCTTCAAGAAGACGGCACGACGTTTCGCGCCTTGATGGACGTCACCCGAAAATCGGTCCTCCTTGCTGGTGTCGAGCGCAATCAAACGTCGGACGAGATTATGCGGCATGCGGGATACACCAATCCGCGGAGCTTCCGCCGGGCGCTCAAGCGCTGGAATCTACCCGACTCTGAGGACGAGCTGCTGTCGTAGCTCAGGGCTCCCGCACCTCTCGTGCCGTCCATCCGTCGTTCCGGCGCACGGTATGGGCATCACGATGCTCGTCGCTGGACTCGTCCCACTTCTGCTTGGCCAGCTCCGCTCTTGGTTCAATCTTGGTGCGCTTCCACGACACCCATTCGGTGCATTGCCGTAGGTCGGGCTTGGCAGGGGGGAGCTCGCGGATCGCGGCCGGAAACGCATTGAGGGGCTGGCTGCTGCGCTTGACTACCTTGATCTCGACCGGGCTCTTCATGTTCACCCGGGAGCGCAGCTTGACGACGTACGTCTTCCCCGCGCTGAGATTGGCCTGTAGAAGTTGGATCGTCGGCGGCGCAGTGCCGGTGACTACCATCAGCATGTGCTTTCCCGGCCACAGCAGCGCGGCCATCTGCTGGCCGTTGTCGAGCACCGCGAGGCACCGGCCGGCTTGGCTCACGATTCGATAGGTCACCTCGCTCGCTTGCCTGCGGCGGGGACGCGAGAAGACCAACAGCGCCTGGTCGGAAGGCGCCGCGTAGGGAGACTCGTGGGTCTTCGGGATTTGCGCTTCGGCCGCCGGGGCGACCGACAGCAGCGCGATCAGCAACGTACCCGCGGCGTGACGGGCTCCAGTGGGTCGGCTCCTCATTCTGTGATCTATCTCGCATGTCATCACCTTCGCTTCCAGGTGGGCAGCCCATGGCCTTTTTGGCAATACTGTATCCGTGCGCACGTCAGAACTGGGGAGCCGCGCGCCTACGCTACCGGCTGCCATGGAAGCTCAGATTCCGCGGATCGGGGACGTCTTGGACTCGAAGTTCCGCATTACCGGGGTCCTCGGTTCCGGCGGGATGGGGTGCGTCTATCTTGCGGAGCACCTTTCGCTTAGGCGCCCCGTCGCACTAAAGCTGCTGCATCCAGAGGTGGAAGGTATCGACGAGGTCACCCTTCGCTTCGAGCGCGAGGCGTTTGCGACCAGCCGCGTCGAGCATCCGAACTGCGTCAACGTTTCGGACTTCGGGCGCCTTGAAGACGGTACGCTTTACATGGTGCTCGAGGTGTTGGACGGCGTTTCCCTGTTCGATCTTCTCGAGCGCGAGCACCGGATCGAATGGAGGCGCGCCCTGCACATCGGGCGCCACGTGTTGAGTGCGCTCGTGTGCGCACACGACGCCGGCATCATTCACCGCGATGTGAAGCCCGAGAACGTCATCCTCGTCGAGCAGAATGAGGACCCGGATTTCGCCAAGATCCTCGACTTCGGAATTGCCAAGCTCTTCGATGGCGCGAACCTGCAGAGCGATGATCCGCGGTTGACTCAACTCGGTGTCACGATCGGAACGCCCACGTACATCGCGCCCGAGCAGGCGTTTGGCCAGCCGATCGATGCCCGGGCGGATCTCTACGCACTGTCGGTCATGCTGTACGAGATGCTCGCGGGTGTGCCGCCGTTCGAAGCGGAAGAGGTGGTCGCGCTGTTGAGCATGCACACTTCGGCCGAGGTGCCTCCGTTTCGCAAGATTGCACCGGATGCGCGCGTACCGAAGAGCGTCGAGGCGTTGATTCGCGATGGGCTGGAGAAGCACAAGGAAGACCGAATCCCGAGCGCGGCCGAGTACATCGCGCGGATTGATGAGATCCTCGGCAGTGATGCGTCGTCGCTTTCCGTCGACGGCGAGTCGGGGCTGAGGGAGATTCCGTCGCTCGTTGCCGAAGGCTTCAGGGAAACAGTTGCTCCGGCGGTCGCCCGAGCGGTGACCAAGAAAAGGACGCCGGCACAGATCGCTGCAGCGACAGCAACGACCCTCGCGTTGATGGCCTTGATGGTTGTAGTGCTCGGCAGCAAAGGGCCTGACTATCTTCCCACGCGTAACCATTTGCCATTGGTTCCGCCGAAACACGGTCCCGAGGCAGAAGCGGCCGCAGAGATGCTCGAGCAAGGGCGACCGAAGGAGGCAGCGGCGTATCTGATCGAACACAAGAAGGAAGTGCGCGAGAAGCCGTACGCACAAATGGTTCTCGGGCATGCCCACGCGAGCGCCCAGCGAAACATCCTGGCCCTGGTTGCCTATGAAAAGGCGATTCTGCTGGAACCGAAGCTCGCCAACGACGAGCTCATGCGAATGAATCTCGACCTCATGCTCGACAAAAAGGCGCCGGGCGTCGTCGATGCGGTGCTGGACTTCATGGGAATGTTGGTCCGTGAGGTGGAGGACGGTGACGCGGAAGATGAACTCGTGAGTCTTGCATCCTCAGACGAGGGTCTTCGCAGACGCCAGCACGCGGTGACCGTCGCCGAAGAGGTGGGCTTGGGCGACCGAATCGAACGTCTGGGCTCGTACTTGCTCGATCTCGAGCAGGGCGCGACCTGTGTCGATCGCAAGGACGCCGTCGCGAAGCTTCGTGCCCTGGGCGACAAGAAGGCAATTCCCAATCTTCAAGCCGCACAGAAACGCATTCGCACCGAGGGCCTCCTCAAAAAGAAGGTCAACACCAACGCCTGCCTACGCACGGACGCGGCTGAGGCGATTCGGTACTTGGAAAGCGTCTAACCCTACGGCACTACCTCGATCGGAATGTACCCACGGTTGTTTCCACCGTAGCGTTCCGCCGTCGTGTTCTTGTAGTCGACGAAGGCGCCGAAGTAGTAGCGTTTGAGCTGGGCGCTTGCTGGGATGCGGAAGGTGCGCTTGGTGGTGTAGGGGGTGTTCCACCCGAGCGAGAAGTTGCGGTCTCCTAGGAACCAATCAGAGGTGGTGATGTTGTCGTTGGACGACAAATAGTAGCCGACCTTCGTGTCGATCACGCCACCCGGGCCCAGGTGCTCGTACGTGAACTCGAATTTGTATTTCACGCCGCGCTTCAGCTTGTAGTACCACTCCTTGCGGTCGTTATCCCAGGTGCTGCTCAGCGCGTTTTTTCCGGACTCGTCGTAGACCTGCGTCAGTCGATGGTTCGAGTATTCACCGTCGTTGCCGTTGTACTTGAACATGGAGATCGCCAAGTCCGGCTTAGAGCTGCCGGTGGTCCCGTAGAGGAAGGCCGCCCCTTTAGACGGGTCTTCGCTGGTGTACGACCGAAATTCCCCATCGTTGGCCGTGACGACGTTCCAGTCGGAGCCCATCAAGTTGTAACGCACTCTTGAGTGCAGCAGGCCTACGGCGTGGCCGAGCTCATGCATGAGCGTCGTCTGTGCCGGCCTCCAGCCGTCACCGTTGGGGCGCCAGCTTCGATGGCTCGAACGCTTCTCGTAGTTCATCCAGTTCACGTTGTTGTTCATCACGACATCGACAGACCTGATTTTATTCGAGAAGGCGTTGCAGTACTTCTTGGTGATCGCGACTGCCGGAGCGCCGTCCAAGATACTCTTGCTCGTCGAGTACCAGACCTCGCTCGTCGCGTTGCTGGTGCTTACCTTTTCATTCCAATCCGGTTCAAAAAACTTGAACTCCGAGGGCGCGTCGTTCCAGTGGATGAGTGCCTGCCGCAACGAATAGCGGCGGTTCTCGCTCGCAAAGGAGTTCGTCCCCGCTTCGTACTCGAGGTTTTCGGAAGGCATCTTCGTCTTCTCGCCGTCGCAGGTGCGGTACCGATAGGCGTGCGCAGGGGCCGCCAAAGACATGGCAAGCACGAGCGTCAGCGCACAGGCGTAGGACCAGGCTTTCATTGCCTCACCTCCGTCCACATGTTTTCCTCGTCCGCGGTCCCGTCGTCTTCGTTCGGCATTTCGATGATGCCGGTCAAGGTCTCTCTCCGCCCAAGGATGGTCGCCACGTCGTCGGCCGACAGAAAATTGTCTTCCTCGATGTTGGCCCGCTCCGCTGCACCCGCTTCCAAGTCTTCCAGCGGATCGCGCTCGGGCGGTTCCACTATCGGGTCGCTGTCATCCTCGGGCCCGGGGTCATCCTCGAAGCTCGCGATTGAAAACGGCGCGCTGGGGTCGGCCGAAACCGCCGCTGGGAGGTCCGAGAAGTCGGGTGCGTTCGGATAAAGGCGCGCGACGGAAGCCAGAATCAACACGCGTATCTGACTCGGTGTGACGCGCACGCCCTCGACCGGAGCGTTGGCAGGCCCACCGGGGTCATCCAGTGGTGGCTTGCCGCCCGGCGGATCCTGCGAGTGCTTCTGCTGCAGGCCCGCGGTGACGCCAGCGGGGTCCTCCTCCCCAGGCTCTTCCTCTCCCGATACGATCTCGATCGTGGCGGTCGATCCATCCGGGTACACGAACGTGTGCTGGTTGATCTCCGGGATCTGATGCTCGCCGATGAAGAATAACTGCGCTTCGATTTCTGAGCGCTCGACGAGGCGGACCTCCTGCCCGTGCTCGGTAAACACCATAGGCTCCGAGTCCTGCGGGCTGGTCAAAATGCGAAAACGCCCGTTGGCGCAGTTGTCGAGGGGACAGCCGAGCTCCGTATTGCCCTTCATGAACAGGATGTCCTGATCGCCCACGTCGAACTCCGGATACCGGGACACCTCCGTGATTTCGTAGCCATCGTCAGGGTGGGGTGTCGGATCGACGCCACCCAAGAAGCGCAAGGTCACCGTCTCCTCTTGATAGTTGCCTTTGAAGTTTTCTGAGATCCGGTAGGTCACGAAGGTATGCGGAAGCTCCCCGCGATCCTCCGCGCCGTCCGCGTCAGGGTCGGGCCCGCCTTGCCCGTTGTTCCTCGAGCTCGCGTACTCGATGCGGATTACTTCCCCTTCGAACACGAGCTCTGCGTTGCGAACTGCGTCATCGAGCTCGGTGATCGCCCCCTCGAAGATCGGCGGTTCGTCATTCGGATCGTCGGCAGGCGTGCTCTCTTTGCATCCCAGCACCGCGAAGCCGCCAAGGCATAGCAGCGCAGCCATGCGCACCGGCCACCCACCACGATGTGCCATCGCTCCTCCAGACCAGCTGCCGCGTAGCAACCGCCTGCGAGTGTCACCCTGTGGGCCGCGGACTGCAAGAGTTAAGCTTGCGCAGCCATTCTTACGCCATGGGGGCTTGGGGCAGAGCTCGTTGGGCTCGCCTGGTGCTGCGGCGTCCCATATGCCTAACTTCCCCCTCGGGATGGCATAAGCGGTTCATTCAAGAGAGGTGAGTCATGGGTAAGTGTGTCAATAGCGCAGTCGTCAATGCGCCGGTCGATGAGGTCTGGCAGGTTCTTCGCAACTTTCACGACCTGTCGTGGACGCAAGCGATCGAGTCATTGGAGCCTGTCGGCGACGCGCGAAGCGATCAGGTTGGCGCCAAGCGGCTCCTGAACGGTGCCATTCATGAAACCCTCATCGCCATCAACGACCTCGACCATACATTCCAGTATCAGATCACCGATGGACCGTCGCCCATCTCCGAGGACGACCTGAAATTCTACTACGGCACGGTTTCTGTCCTGCCGGTTACTGATCAAAATGCGTCATTTGTCATGTGGGAGACCCGCTTCGAGTCGAAGAACGACTCGGTGACCCAGGAGTTCTGCGACCCGTTCTACATCGCGTTTCTCACGCACCTGAAGGCCCATTTCGCCTAGGCAAGCCCTGTAGACGAATTGTGAGGCGGCTTACATTGGACGCGCTGTCCCTTTGCCCCTAGTCACCAGCGCAAGACAGTCGAGCATTCACTCGTGTATGCTCGGTGCGCGCTTGGGCATGCTCCATTGGAGATTAGGTAGGCACTCATGAAACTCACAGCATCCATACTCACGGTTTTTGCAGCTTCCATTTTGCTTCTACAGAGCTGCGGTAGTGACACTGCTAGCGACAAGGCCGAGCTGACGACGGTTCTCGACGCGGCTGCCGATCGGGAAGGCGTGCCTTCCGGCGAGTGCCGTGACGACTGTGTTCGGGCGGCGTTGGCCGTCTTCGATGGGTGCATGGCCGATGGCGGTGACCGCGAGGCGTGCTTTGGCCGCGCGATCCACACCTTCTTCGAGTGCGTCACGCAGTGTCCGCCCCCCACCTGTGAGGAACGTTGTGAGGCGAAGGCCAGACAGCATCAGATGCAGTGTCTCGACGAGCGTGGCACGGTAGATGGCTGTAACAGAGAAGCACGCGAGCTTCTCGCGCGATGCCAGGAAGAGGCGTGCATGGATCCAGAGCCTCCGACCTGTGAAGGCCGGTGCGAGGGAGCCGCCACGGAGATGCGCGACGCATGCGTTGCGGACGATGGCGACGTGGACGAGTGCAATATGGACGCCCGGGAAGCCTTGGCGATGTGCATCGCGGAGCACTGCGAGGAGCCACCGACCTGCGAGGACAAGTGCGGGGCGTTTGCCAGGCTCGTGCACGACGTGTGCCTCCACAAGATCGACTCTGAAGAACGATGCGCGGCCGTCGCACGGTACGTCCACGAGCACTGCATGGACAGGTGCGAGGGGCACCCTTGCGATTGCGACGACCGCTGTGACGACGACGACAGCGACACGGACAGCGACTGTGACAGCGACAGCGACAGCGACAGTGACAGCGACACGGACAGTGACAGCGACAGCGACACGGACAGTGACAGTGACAGTGACTCCGACACTGACTCCGACACTGATTCCGACTCCGATTCCGACAGTGACAAGGACTGCGATCCCGATGGCCCGATGCCCAAGAAGGGCGGGCACTGCAACTAAGGTCGGCTGATCAGGGCACCCATCGGATGCCAACACCGCCCTGTGTGACGGTGTTGCCGCGGTCGATTCCTACTTCGTTGCCGAAGAAGCCGAGCGCATAGAACTGCCACATCCCTAGGCGCGAGCGTGTCCAGACGCCGAAGTTGAGGGAGGTGCGCAGCTCGCGGACCATATCGTCGTTCGGCACGATCCCCGCTCCGTGCACTGAGCCGAACATGTACCATTTGCCCTTTACAGGCGCTGCGCCGCCTGCGTCGAGCATCAGATCGGCAATGCCTCCAAAAGTCGTCGAGCCCGAGAAGTCCCGGCACGCTGATTCGATGTCTGTGCAGGAAATCACGTAGGTGACCGCTTGCATGTCGAGCCGGATCATCAGGCGTCGCTTCGGGATCTGCACAGCCCCCAGCAGCACGACATCGTTGAGCTGGAGCGACACGTCGGGCGCGTCACTGCGCGCCGTGGCATGGTCGCTCTCGTGTTCGATCGCGCCTCCCAGTGAGAACCGCGGCGCCGCGGGGTCCTCTCCCCAAGTCCATGCACCTTGAATGCTCAGCCGTCCGCGCCAGTTTTCGTTCGGCAGCGCTTGATCTGAACCGTCTTCGTTCTGAAGCTCGATGAGTGGCAGGAGGGCCATCGAAAAGCCGGGCTCCTGCAGACCGCCGATGAACGGGATCCGCGCACTCAGTCTGGCGCGTAGATGTCCGCTCCAGTAGAACGCCATCTGCGGCGCATCCGGGCTCGCCGACAGCTGGTGGGACTGCGGCGCGAGCGCCTCTTCGGGTTGATCGGTTTGCGCATGCACGACCGCGGCGGCGCAGCCGATCATCGCGCAGGAAAATGCAATCAGGTATTTCACCCAGTGCGTACGCGAGCGCGATGCGCGGCGTTACGGTATGTGGCGACGAACCCTCGGCTCCTCATTGAGCGTCACCACTACCGCGACGGGCCTTGACCCTGCTCTCACAAGCGTGAGACGGTCGTTGTTCGCTTGGTGATGAAGATGGTGAGCTCGGCTAGAAACTGGGGCGTCTTGTGGGCGTGTTTGGCTCTGTCGACCTTGGGGTTGGGCGGGTGCTTCGATTGCTCAGGCGCTTGCGCGGGTGTGCCCGGCGGCAATGCCGGTGCCGGTGGGTTGGGGGGCAGCGGCGGTGCCGGCGGTGATGGCGGGAGCTCTGGGACTGGCGGCGCCGGTGGCGTGGGCGGAATTGCTGAGCTGCCCAAGGACCAGGAGGTGCTCTTTGTCGGCGGGTTCATGTCGGAGCTTTACGAAGAGCTGAGCCTCAATCTCGAGAACGAGATCAACGCCGGGCTCAGGAACGCCGCGCGCACGCTCAATGTGCATATCGACTTGCCGCTGAATCAGAGCATCGACATTCCGATCGGGGACGCGATCGCAAATGCCCTTCCGCGCATCGAGCTCCCGATCGAGTCCGGTGGTTTCATCACCTTCTACGCACAGATGAGCTATTTCGATGCCCGGGGCATCGCCTACCAGAATCTGTCGGCTGTATCCGCGTCGTTTGATACTTCAGAAAGCGTCGAGCACAACGCTGCTGCGATCCTCGAGTTTCTCCGAAGCACGGACAAGCGAATCGTCATCGTGTCCCACAGCAAGGGCGGCCTCGACACGCTGGACGCGCTGCTCGATGCACCCGAGCTCTGGGGCGATACCGTGTTCGGTTGGGTAGCGCTCCAGGCACCTTTTTACGGTACCCCGGTGGCGGACCCGGCTCCCTCCGCGATCAATGCATTACTGCTGAGCGCCGTCGGAGGAAACGGCCAGTCGCTCGACGACTTGAAGACCGTGACGCGCGCCCCCTACATGGATGCCAACGAAGAACGCATCGCAGAGCTCACCGCAAGCATCCCGATCATTTCGGCGTACTCGACCTACGAGGCAAGCGCGTCGGTCGCTGGCTTCGCAGGCACATTCGCGAGCAGCATCTTCCACGCCGGATTGATCTCCCAGATTACCCAGATCGCCATCGACAACTACTGGGCGACACCGCTCAACATTCCCCGCGTGATCGGCGCGTCGACCACCGCGGCGATTAGCCTCATTCGCCAGCGAGTGGCGAGCGCACTGTCCGCGGCGGTAGCGACCATCGGCCTCATGGACCTCACCAACGTGTACATGAACACCGTCACGGGCGTGCCCAATGATGGACTGGTGCCCAAGGACAGCACGGCCCTCGCGGGCGCGATTCATCGGGAGCTGGCGCTCGGCGACCATGCGAGCCCGGTGATGGATGTCGATCCGTTGAAGAATTTCTGGACGGCCGAGCATCGGAACGAAGTCACCTTGGAGTTGATTACCGAGGTGCGAAGACTTGCGGCGGTTGCGGTCGAGTAGGCGGGCGTCCGTCTCGCCAAAGTCACGGGCCTCAATTACAATGACATCGTTGCCCTATTCGTCGCCGAAGCTCCGCCGGTGCCCGACGGTGCTGAGCCCGACGGTGGCACGAGCGGCGGGAGCTCCGGTGGCGGCTGCAGCGTTCAGTCGGCGGGGGCGCCGATCGACCTTTCAGTCTTGCTGGGCATGCTCGCATTGGTGATGTCGCGACGCAGGCGTCCGGGCACTCCACACCATACCGCTTGAAGTATGACGCGAAGCGAGTGAATCTAGAGCTCCCTTATGCGCATGAGCAGGATTCCGTGATTCGCGGCGCGATTCGATACCCGTACATCGTTCTCGTGGGCGCGCTCATCGTCTTGGTTCTCGGTGTCGTTTCTTACCGTGACCTCCCGGCCGATTTGCTCCCCACGTTCGAGACGCCGGCGGTGCAGATCGTCACATTCTATCCCGGCATGCCGCCGGAGGTCATGGAGCGCGACATCACCAGTCGCCTCGAACGCTGGACCGGTCAATCGATCGGGATCGAGCATCAAGAGGCTCGCTCGATGCTCGGGGTGAGCATCGTGAAGGACTTCTTTCGAGAAGGCATCGCTTTCGAGACGGCGATGAGCCAGGTCACCTCGTACGCGGTCAGCGACATGTTCTATCTGCCGCCTGGGACCGTGCCGCCGATGATCATGCCCTTCGATCCGACGGCGTCGGTGCCGCTGTGCCTCGTCAGTGTCTCGTCTCCGACCATGACCGAAAAGGAGCTCTACGACGTCGCGTACTTCGAGCTCCGCAACCGTCTGCAATCGATCCCGGGGGTGATCGCGCCTGCGGTCTACGGCGGAAAGCTTCGCCGCATCCTTGCGTACGTCGACCGCAACAAGCTCGAGGCGCGCGGCTTGAGCCCCATGGACGTCGTGCGCGCCCTCAACAAGCAATCGGTCTTCGTTCCCGCCGGCAACATGAAGGCCGGCGAGACCGACTATCAGATCTTCGCCAACGCGATGCCGGCCAAGGTTGCTGAGCTCAACGATATTCCGATCGCGACCCACGAAGGAAGCGTCATCTTCATGCGTGACGTCGCGAGCGTCCAAGACTCCTCGCAGATTCAATCCAATATCGTGCGGATCAACGGGCGGCGTCAGGTCTACATCCCCATCTATCGCCAGCCAGGCGCCAACACGATCGAAATCGTCGATGGCATCCAGGGCCAGCTTCGGCAGATCCGTGAGCGATTGCGAGAGATGGACGAGCGCGCCCAGGACTTGTCCCTCGAAGTCGTGCTCGATCAATCGGTGTATGTTCGCGATGCAATTGACGGTCTACAGTTTGCGGCTCTGTTGGGTGCCCTCCTGGCGGGTCTCGTGGTCTTCCTCTTCCTGCGAACTTTCCGGGCCACGGCGATCATCGTCGTGGCCATCCCATTGGCGATCTTGGCGGCGATGATTGGGCTTTTCGCGCGCGGCCAAACGCTCAACACGCTCACCCTCGGTGGGATCGCCCTCGCGATCGGAATCTTGGTAGACCAGTCGATCGTCGTCGTTGAAAACATCATTCGCCATCGATCCCTCGGCAAATCAAAAGCCCGCGCAGCGCTCGACGGCACCAAAGAGGTCGCTCCGTCGATCATGGTCTCGACACTCACCTTTGCGGCCGTCTTTTTGCCGACCATTTTCCTTTCCGGGATGGCGCGATATCTTTTCGCACCGCTCGCGTGGGCCGCCACCTTTGTCATCGTCGCGTCACTGATCGTCGCGGTCACGGTGGTGCCGTCGTTCTGCGCGCGGTTCTTGGAGACCGGAGAAGGGGGGGCGTCTGACGAGAGCCGTTGGCAGCGTCGTTACTCGGATGCCATTTCTTCAGCGATTCGGAGAAGGTGGGTGGTGCTGACTGCGGCCGCGCTTGCAGCCGTGGCAGCGGGATTGCTCTTGGTCCAAACCGGAACCGAGCTCTTTCCGCGGGTCGA
>PVMK01128158.1_pt1 | contig 28035 bp, 38 predicted proteins | sample 1853481 | NCBI WGS metagenome assembly PVMK01 (sample SAMN08533507, study PRJNA380276) | Marine sediment metagenome, whole genome shotgun sequencing project. | reverse complement strand
TAGCGACTAGCGATTGTAGCATTTTGGTGCAAACGACCCAAACTGTGCGGTCTTAAAGTTGGTCCCTGGCGGGTGGAGTTGTTCCAGCTAGCCAATTTGGGGGACGGCGCCAATCAATTCTGGACGAACGATACGAACTGGTCGATAGTCCGCTGTTATTTGAGAGAACAGACATAACCATGGTAGCGCGTCGAATGTCTCTTGAAGCTCGATGGTCGTTCGCTGCCTTTTGGGCTAATTCGCTGCACTGTACAACTATGTTGCAATGCGTCAGGCTGAGATCGGCCATGACCGGTGGCTCACGCCTCAAGAAAAAAGTACCTTTCAGTGGCCGCATCCACCTAGAAACCAGACATTCGCAAGTCAGGCGCGACACGGGTCGAGGCAAAGCATCGTTGACCCGGGTCGGTATTCTCAGCTCGCAGACGGGAGAGGACAGAAGAATGAAAGGGCTCAACACTTTTGTGGTAACACTGCTGCTTGCCTCAACCGCATTGGCCCAGCACTACGAAGGTGGGCCTGTTCACGTTATGTCACCTTGGTCGCAGGCACTACCGCCGGTATCCGAGAACGGAGCCGTATACGTCACGCTCAGAAATCACGGCCAAGTTGTCGACCGGCTCGTCGGTGCATCCAGTCCAATGGCGAATCGGGCCGAGCTTCACGGCCACTCGATGGAGGATGGCATGATGAAGATGCGGCCGGTCGAGTCCATCGCGCTCACCCCCGGCAAGTACGTGAAGCTCGAGCCGGGTGGAAATCACCTCATGCTTTTCGGACTCAAGAAGCCGCTCAAGGAAGGCGAGCAGTTTCCGCTGACCCTCGAATTCGAGAAAGCCTCGTCGGTGGAGGTGGTAGTGACGGTGCAGGCGCTGGGGTCAAAAGGGCCGGAAATGACCGGTCACGAGCATCACAAGAAGCACGGCGACGATTAAACGCTTGATCACGTCGAGAAGCATGAGCACGATTGATAGCTGCGTAGTTTGCTCTCAATGTAAATGACTGCTTCGGGTTACAACCTGCCTTTCGTGATGCTCTCGACTCATGTCCGGAGAATGACCTTACCGGATTTCCTGTGACAGGCCCACAAATGGAAGTTGCCAAACCCACCACTCAACCAACATCCGCAACTCCCTCCGGAACTGATGTATTAGTCTCCGTGAATCTGCTGGTAGAATTCTGTAAGGCGCCAATCCCCGCATTACCTGCGAACCTGCCGATTCCTCATGGGAGGGGGAAATCATGTCAGATCGCCGAATATTCCTGAAGTCTCTTTCGTCACTGCCGCTTTCCGTCGTACTCGCTAACCCCCGGATTTCACGGGCGGTTTCCGCGGGATTACAAGAGGTTGAGGCCAGGCTCTCCGATGGCAGGTCCGTCAAGGGCGCATTGGCCGAGCCGCAGGGTCAGGCAAAGGGCAGCATCCTTCTGGTCCATGAGTGGTGGGGGCTCGTGTACCTTGCTTTTTCGGGACCCACAGGGGCGATGCTGTAAACTAATGGACGGGTCACTCCTTGGGTGAATGCTTGGCCAGGATGCGCTGCAGCGTGCGCCGCTGCATCTTCAGGCGCCGGGCCGTTTCGGAAACGTTGCGGTCACACAGCTCGTAAACTCTCTGGATATGCTCCCAGCGCACGCGGTCGGCCGACATCGGGTGTTGCGGCGGTGGTGGCTTCGAGCCTTCGGTCACCAGCAGGGCGGCTTCAATATCGTCTGCATCGGCCGGCTTGGCCAGATAGTCGACCGCACCCATCTTCACTGCGGCCACTGACGTGGCGATATTGCCATAGCCCGTCAGCATGACGATTCGTCCATCGGGGCGCATGGCCCTCACCGCTTGAACGATGTCGAGGCCGCTTCCGTCCTCGAGACGCAGGTCGATGACCGCATATGCTGGCCGAACCCGCACGGCCGTGACGGTGGCTTCGGCGACGCTGCCGGCTGTGTAAACGTCATAGCCTCGCCGCTTCATGGCGCGCGCCAAGCGCTCTAACCAAACCTTGTCGTCATCGACAAGGAGAAGTGATCTGGTTGACTGCGTTGCTTCCAGCTCCCGGCTCATGTCTCGCACCTCCACCTGCCATGCCCCCTCTCCTATACGGTGGGTGCACGAAGTACTTCAATTATCTGGCGCGACCATGTAATCGCAACGACGGCTCCGCTCGCAATGCTGCGGTTGGAGAATCGGATGTTCGCGCCAGTTCGTTCAAGCAAGGTCTTGGATACAAACACACCCAGACCCATTCTTCCCGACCTGGATCTCGTGCTGATGTATGGATCCCCCAATAGACCCAGGACTCCAGCGGGAAACCCCGGGCCGTCGTCGCTGATTGTCAGGCGGACATCCTGCTCGTCCCATTCGATTTCGATCTCGACCCGTTTGCTCGCGAAATCTGCAGCATTGTCGATGAAGTTGCCGAGACCCTGAACCAGCTCCGCAGTCTGGTTTACCAGCGGCGGCCGGCCGTCTCCAGCCCCGGCGACGCTGATCTCGACGCTGTCTCGCTTGTGCCTCTCGGCTATGAACGTCGCAAGGGCGTCCATTGATAGCTGTGACATCGTTGCATCGACCTGCTGGCGCGGATTCTTGATCAACCGCGCGAGAATATCGCGACACCGATCGATTTGCCCCGTCAGCAGAGCGATTTCCCGACCTTCTTCGCTGTCCTTGGGGAACTCCCCGGCCAGCTCCTTGGTGACCAGGGCGATGGTCCCCAACGGTGTCCCCAGTTCATGTGCAGCGGCTGCGGCCAACGCACCGAGTGACGACATTTCTTGTTCCCTGGACAGGGCAAACTGCGTTTCCGACAAGGCATCCGACATCCGTCTTGCCTCCTCGGCCACGCGCCAGGCATAAAAGATCAGGAACGCCATGCCGAGGCTGATCGAGATCCAGATCCCCAGCATGTAGATGGGCGGCAGCAGCAGATCTTCGTCCGGCCAGGGCAGAGGTCGATGCACGATGGAAAGAAAGCTGACGCAGACGAATGTCAACAGGCCCAGACCGAGCGTGCTGCCGAGGCTGAGGATGGTCGCGGAAATCGTCACCGGTACCAAGAACAGAACGGCAAAGGGATTGGCTAGCCCACCGGTCAGATACAACATCCCGGAAAGTTGAAGGATGTCGTATGTCAAGAATCCGGCCGCGCTCCGGTCGCTGTGCCAACCGCTGAGGCCACGCTGTACGATGACCCAGATATTGAGGGCGGCGGAGCAAGCCACACCCAGCAAAAGCGGGATCAGCGGCACCTCGATGTCCATTCCCTTGTCGACTACCAGCACGGTGCTGAGCTGTCCGAGCACCGCGATCCAACGCGTGTAAACAAGGGTCCGCACGCGCACACGGCCCCGCAAAGGGGCCGGGCCCACCGGAATCGACGCCATCGCTTGTTGAATGGTCATCTCAGTTTTTGATGATACGACATTCCCGCAGCCTCCAGCCTGACGGGGGGTATCGTGCTGGAGCGGCCATCGTGGCAGCCACGCACGAAATGGTCGAGCCGGACAGAAGGCGTACCAAAGGCCACGTTAAGACTAATTCTAAGCAAAAAAGTCACCGTTCATCCGAGCATGATGGTTCCCGAGACCAATTCGTTGGCGGCCAGGGAACAGATACTGGGCGTGGCATTTTGACGCAGTCAAGTCAACGGCGTCAGTCATCGTACTATGATTCAAAAAAACTCTAATGTCGTCATCCACGCCCCGTCGCCAGGAATATGGTGCCGGAGAGTTTGAATTCACCCCGATCCTGTGTGGCGGGTGAGGTGATTGGATGAGTATGGCCGCAGTTCGACGGAGGGTAGGGTACGACCACAGATCTCCAAGACTTCATCTCTGTAGGAAGAACAGTCTTCACCATGTTGATTCTGTCAAAAGTGTCGCGTGGGGTGGTGGTCTTCTCTGTATAGCAATCTGGTGCATGGGAGAAAGAAGATGCATGGCGCAGAACGCAACGTTTTAGCGGCGAGCCTTCTATCAGGAGCTGTTCTGATATCAGGGGTCTTGGGTTCGATTGCCAGCGCGCAAGAGAGCATACCGTCATGGCAGCATGCGGCCAAGGAACAGACGGACGCGATGCTCCATGATCCGATGATCATGTACAACGCCGGCGGCTTGGATGGCAAAGTGGCCGTGATAGGGCTCCCGAGCATGAGAACCTATCGGCACATCGATGTGGGTGTCGACCTGCACGAGGTTTCTTTCGGCGGTACCAATCATGGGAACAAGAACGGCACCCCGGATGGCAAATACCTCTATGTCAATGACAAGGGGGCCAACACAATCGGCGAGATCAATCTGCAAACCGGCTTCCTGGAAAGATTGATTGCGCTGCCTTTCCCTTTTGGAGTTCACCACATTGCCCTGAGTACCGATGGCAAGCATCTGTTCGCTACCGGTGAATACAGTGGGAAGATGGCAAAGATCGAAATCGAGTCAGGAAAAACGCAAATACTCGATTGGGGACCGGCGCCGAGCGCCCCGGATTATCTGGATGCGGACAGAAAAGGCAAGTATGTGTTCGCGGGCAACTATTACCATTCTACCGTGGGCGTCTTTTCCGCCAATCCCTTCAAGTTCATAAAGGAAATACCCGTTGGCAAGAATCCCCACGGCGTCGATGTCATTCCCGAGAGTACCCTGGCCCTGGTGAGCGACAAACTGTCGGCGACCATGTCCATTATCGACATTGAGACGCTGTCGGTGAAAAAGGTATTGCCCACATGCGCCGGCCCTCTGCACTCGGTGATGGATGTGTACGACAAGGATGGGGGCGTCTATGAGCCGGGCAAAGACAGCACCGAAGGCCTGACTTCCAAGTATGCTTATGAGAGCTGCTTCGTGGCGGACTCCAACGTCAAGATCGACCTCAAGAAATTGGAGGTAGTAGACGAGATCCCGACGCATTATCGAACGGGCCATATCTCCATTAGCAACGATAACTCGTATGTGATCTCCTTGAACAAGTTCTCGACGGGTCTGTTCAGTCCGACCGGCATCGTCTATCCGGTCAATTTCGAAATGTGGGACGCACGGGAAGATAGCCCAACCTATGGCAAGACTTTGAAGATCATTCCCGTGGATGGCGAGCCGCATAACGCCAAGAACATCTGGGCCTATCAGATCAAGCGTTGGAACATGGGCAACGCGGGCGACCTGATTAAAGCCAAGCATGTGCAGCTCGATCCTGTGCATAGAATGAAGTCAAAGCGGTACTTCATACCCAAATCCGACAAGAAGCCGGGGATCACGACGGTCAACGGAGTGAAAGAGATCCAGGTAAAGGCGTTCAGCTATGGCTATATCCCGCGGCAGATAAGGGTGAACAAGGGCGATAAGGTACGCATCGTCGTGACCAATATCGACCGCGCGGCGGGTATCACCAAGAATCCCGACGTCACCATGGGATTCACCATCTATGGGCCCTATGGATTCAGGACAAATCTGAGTGCTCCGCGTGGGGTGAGTGCAGTGACCGAGTTTGTAGCGGATATTGCCGGGGAATACGCCATCTTCTGTCAACATTTCTGTGGACCTTTGCACTTGGAGATGAGGGGCTCGTTCTTTGTGGATGATCCGGACAAGGAGGCCTCCAACCTCGCGATCGGCGACTATGACGAGGCGCAGAAGCTCGAAGGCGTCTTGGAAGAAGGACAACTCACGATAGCGGAGCGTGTAAAGAGCCTGTAGCGGCCGCTTTCCGGGATCCATTCCCGGATGGAAGCCGTCGTCATCCCCCCGTCTGACGGCTCGTTAGTGAGGAAGAGGAGTTTGGCTTTATGTATGCACGGCGACTTGTTGGCGCCATGAGCAAGGGAGGCGTACTTCCCGGCCTCCTTGTCATCTATTTTTCGCTGACAGGCTGTGGTCAGCAGGATGCGGTTTCGACTCCGGGGGAAGGACCGGAGGCCGTTGTCGAGCGGTTCTATGCATACATTTCGGAAGCGAAGATCAAGGGAGGAGGCAGTCCCGCACGCGAGGCGTTCAAATTGATCAGCGCCGAGCGCTCTCGTTTGCGCGTCGAGCAGTTCTTGGAGGTGATCAAAAAATATCCACCGGGATTCATGGCGGACGTAGGCGAGGCCAAGATCAACGGGACCCAGGCCTTCGTCACCATAAGCTACCGGATGCCATCCATGTTTGACGGTGGATATACGATGACTGCGAAGGTTCCTCTGACTATCGACGAACCCTCCAATACCTGGAAAGTGGATTTCACAGGCGAGACATATGGTATGGATAGGGATGCGGCCCTGGAAGAAGCAAGGAAAGGCCAGTCTACTGTCTCACAAGGAAGCACGGCCAATGCAGGCGCAGACTGATGAGCGCGAATCAAGCCGGCTGGTTCAGGGAATGGGTGAAGCAAAAGAAGGGGAAAGCCATACCCTCCCATGTGACCTTCTTTCACTGCTTTGGGGGGTTTTCACTCGCGCTCATTATCCTCCAGGTAGTCACAGGCGTGTTCATGCTCTTTTACTATACGCCTGAGCCCGACAAGGCCTTATACAGTATCGAGCGGATGAGCAACGACGTGACGCTGGGATGGTTGTTTAGAAATTTGCACCGCTGGACCTCGACCCTTCTTCTGGCAACGGTATTCTCCCATATGGTCATCGTGTTTTATTACAAGGCCTATCAGAGCCCAAGGGAGTACACCTGGGTGTCCGGGATTTTTCAGTTGCTCATGGTATTTTTGCTGGTTGTGACCGGGATCCTACTCCCCTGGGACTGGAGGGCCTATTGGTCCTTTGCGATATGGATGGACTATATCGATACATGGTTCGTTTTCGGAGAAACTCTCAAGGAGTCCCTGCTCGATGTTTTCTCCCTCAAGATAATTTACTACACCCATGTGCTGGTGATTCCGCTTCTGCTCGCGGGGTTCTTGCATTTGCATTTCAAGATGGTGAGGCGGCATGGAATTTCCGAACCTCTATAGCCATATGGGCGGTACGGTGGGCTAACCATGGCTGGCGAAGAAAGAGAAATCGTCAAGGATCCCAAGTACGATCCTCCGTATCCGCAGTCGTTTTATGCGTTTTGGCCCAGACACGCGATAAAGGCCAGTACACTCGTAGCGCTGTTGTTCCTGATGCTTATCTTGTTGGCCAGCTACTTCCGGGTGCCAACGGACCTCAATATGCCACCCCTTCCCGATGAGGGCGCCAACATTCCCGCGCCGGAGTGGTATCTGTTTTTATTATTTCAACCGTTTTGGTATCTGGTCGGAGATTACGCCAAATGGTTATCGGTCGGGACCTTTTGGCTGCCCTTCGTGGCGCTGGTATTTCTCTTGTTGGTGCCCGTCATGTTCAAGAGGCGCAAACAAAGAGGCGTCAGGATGTCGATCGCCAACAAAGTGGTTCTAGCGCTTATCCTGTGGGGCTTCTGGGGCGCGTTCATGGCGGGCGTGGTAGGCGCCGGGCACCCCGCCAAGACTACCGGTTGCACCTCCTGTCACAACCCAATGATGGGTGTGAGGCAAGCCTTGCCACCCGCCGACATGGCGGACTATTACAATGTGGAACGCGCACGGCAGATCGAAGTAGGTAAATTTCGTATCGGCGATCAAAACCATATCGGCGCATCTTATAAGGATGCCAACTGGCAGCTCAGGCATTTTTATGAGCCGGTGATGACATGGTAGCTCCGGGCATGAGAGCGAGAAAGATCTTGGTGAAGGCGAGGTCGACCAACGGTCTTCTATATCTCGGGCTTTGGGTGGCGTTCGCAGTGGGAGTGGCCGTCCTCGCGACCGATGTCTCGGCATCGGAAGGTCCGATCAAGGAGGTCGCGCTGCCTGAAGGACTCAGCTCTGCCCAGGCAATTGCCGTAGACCCGTCCGGGCGTATCTGGTTTACGGAGAAGATCGGGAAAAAGCTGGCTCTATTCGATCCTGCGAAAGCTGAGTTTAAAACTTTTCCCCTTCCGTCTTCATGGGGCAGCGTAGGAATTTCACAGTTTGCCTTGAGTCCCGATGGAGAGATCTGGTTTACCGTGCGCAGATGGGCTGAGAACGCGGAACTGCCGCACCTCTTGGGGAAAATTCACACCCAGCGATGGTTTTTTCACCAAATATGTTCTCTCTATCGATGCGGTTCCCGAAGAGCTGCTGGTGGATGGCGAGGGCCTGATATGGTTCGTGGCCTCGAACAAAGACAATCTCTATCGCGTGGATCTCACGGATCTTTCGGTGAAGGGATATCCCGTTCCGACTCCCAACGGCAATCCAAGAAGCTTGGCCGTCGATGCGAAGGGGCAAATCTGGTTTGCCGAGCCCAACGCAAACAAGATAGGAAGATTTGTCCCCGCAGTGGAGGAGTTTCATGAATATGAGATCCCCACGCCGTTTGCAAATCCAGGGAAAATCGCCATCGATGAAGACGGCAAGGTATGGTTTGTGGAGTTGAACGCAAACAGGATAGCCGTGTTCTATCCCGATTGGGTCCGGTTTGATGAAGCCATCATTCCCACCACTAACAGTTCGCCTGACTCTATTGTGGTCGACGAATACGGCAACATCTGGTTTTTGGAATACCGCGGCAACAAAGTGGGTGTGTTTACTCCCGAGTCCGCGGTATTTCGTGAATACGCGATCCCTACCTTCAACAGCCTGCCGGGGGCACTGGCGATCGATCGCGAGCGCTCGACACTCTGGTTCTCTGAGGGAAGCACGGAAGCAAAGCGATTGGGTATGCTCTCCATAGACGAGGCGTTAGCGGATCCCAAACAGAAAGGTGCCACGACCAAAGGTGTTTCTTCCGGGGAAGTGTTGCTGGAGGAAGAGTCCCGGAAAATTCTGTCGAGATGGATTTTTCTGATCGTATCGATTGTGTTTACTGTAATGGTAGCCGGATGGTTGAGGTATTCCAGAGGCCCACGCGAAGGGGCAGCGACGTGAAAAGAACGGCCGCATTCGGGATGATCTTTTGTGTGTTCCTGCCTTCCTTTTCATGGGGGGCTACGCCCTTTCGCTCCTTCGAAGTCCCTACGGCATTTTCTTTGCCTGCCAGGGTTGCCATAGACAAGGCGGGAAGCGTGTGGGTCATCGAGGTGAATGCCAACAAGCTCGCACGCTTTCAGACTGCCGAGGAGACTTTTCTCGAATACGATATTCCCACCCGCGGCAGTATCCCGTCGGATGTGGCAATCGATGGACAGGGAAAGGTGTGGTACACCGAGCAGGATGCCAATCAGCTCGGCGTCTTCGATCCGGTCTCGCTTTCATTCAAGGAATTCGATATCCCAACCATACAGAGCGTGCCTTACAGGCTCACGATAGACAGTGACGGCAACATCTGGTTTACGGAATTCTATGGCAACAAGGTGGGGATGTTTGACGCTCGCAAGCAGGTGTTCAGGGAATACCCCATCCCCACCCCTGCGAGCCGCCCGGTTGGGATAGCAACTGATAGTCGCGGGCTCGTATGGTTCATAGAGAGCGAGGGGAACAAGCTGGGTAGATTGGACAGCAAGGATGGCAGCGTGCGCGAGTTCGCAATGCCGAATGCCTTCGAGGCCCCGATGGATCTTGCTATGGATGCACGGGGCGCCCTCTGGTTTGCCGGGCGCAAGGGGCGGGCGCTGATGCTATTCGATCCCTTGGCAGAAAGCTTTGATGTCTTTCCCCTGCCCAGTGGTAATTCAGTCGAGAGCTTGACCGTGGGAGCGGATGGAAAGGTGTATTTCTCTCTCAGGCGTACCGGCAAGATAGGCGTGTTTGATCCCGAAAGCGGCCAGTTTCTCGAAGTCAAAGCAGGGTTAGGTGACAGTCACCCCAAAGGCATTGCGGTTGATCAAGGCGGTAACATCTGGTTTGCAGATATCAGAAAGAACGCATTATTCAAAGTAGATGGGCGTGCAGTGTCGAAACTGTGGCTGAAATGAGAGCAGGTTTTGTAAGGAGGTAGCGAAGATGAACAGTCCAAAACGTGGGTTATGTGTGGTTGCAGTGGCAAGTCTGTTTGCTATCTCGGCAGGGTCGACTGTAGCCGCCGCCGAAAAGCGGTGCACTATTGCGACAGGCGAGAGAGTAGTGTGCCCCGTCCAAAATGATGAGACGTTGGCGAAGGCGGAAGCGGCCTATGAAGAAGAAGCTAACAATATGGCGGCAGGCATATCGGGCAGCACCTATGGTATTCAACCGTTTGACTACCTGACGGGTGTAGGCAAGAGAACCGACAAGACGGAACTAAACGCGGGTGAAAGTGGGTATGGTGGGTCAGCAGGTGGAGGCACCGGGAAGACAGAGCTGTGGGATCGGGTGGAGAGCCCCACTGAAGGGGAGGGGATCTACAACCAATGGACGCACAACTGGTCACCTGCATTCAAGACAACCCTTGTTGCCGGGGCTGACCCGAATGAAGGTAAGCAATGGTATTACATGTACTGTATTGCCTGTCATGGCTGGACGCTGCAGGGCGACGGACCCAACGCTTTCGTACTGGATCCGCGACCGAGGATATTGACTCGCGGCGACTACATGAACAAGAAGAGCAATCTTCAATTGTTCGCAGTCATCAAAGGTGGGGGTGAGGCGGTAAACCTTTCTTCGTCGATGCCGGCGTGGGGCAACTATCTGCAGGATCAAGACATTTGGAATGTTATTGCCTGGATACGGGCTATGGCGGATGTGAAACCACCTGAGACCCTGGAGGAATACCTGAATCCAAAATCCTCCTTTGAGCCTGTTCTTGGCGATGTAGACGCACTCACGGCAACGAAGGATGAGCGCTTCCAGGATGAGCAGGAGCTGTTGGAATTGGATCTGGCTGGACGTGGCGTCATACAAGGCGGGGGGTATGTGGCAGGTGGCTTGAGGAAAAAGCCGGAAGAGGTTGCCGAGAAGGTCGGCGGTGGCTACTGAAGGTGTTGGCTTCCACCTCGATGGTGCTTTGCACGAGTCGACCTGATACATCGCAGCGGTGGTAACCAGATGGATGATGGAGACGTGTCTGAGGGGTGGAAATCTCGGGGCATGTCTCTTTCTGCTCGTGGAGCCTCGGAGGATTGGAAGATGAAAGGAACCATTCTAGGGGCAGTTCTGACGACAGGGCTCGTTATCGCGGGCCACGCGTTGTCGGGAGGCCCGGCAGCCGGTCAGGAGGTCAAGCAGGACTACACCGTAAGCCAGCAGGCCTGGGCCGAGGGTATGCGTTCGGGTGAGGGCAATTTTTTGCAGAACTGCATGGCTTGCCATGGTATGGAAGGTAAGGGCGACGGCCCCCTGGCTGAAAGCCTCGGCGGGGACATAAGGCCCAGAAACCTCAGCGACGCGGCGCTCCTATCAACCCGTACCGACGAGTTCCTGTTCAAAGTCATAAAGTACGGCGGCAAGCACTCGGGGTTCTCGGAAGTCATGCCCGACTGGGGTGAGACCTTCGACGACGAGGCGATAAGAAACATCGTCCAGTACGTGAGGACCAGCGTCTGCAAGTGCCAATATGAGGGCGGTGGCGGTTAACTAGCCGTCATGCCCGGACCGGGGTGGTGATTTGAAAATGCCTCTCTCTGTGAAAAAAAAATGGTTTCCTTCCAGAGGGAAACTTGCGCTGGTGCTGATTATAGCGCTGACGGTAACCGCCGGTTTTGCTTGGCGGTTGGGTTCAGATGCGGTCGTTCAAGCGCCCGAAGAGATTGCAGATTACCTCTTTTGGGAGGCGAAAGATTTGACGGCCTTCACTTTGGTGGGCGCCAATAATGAAACACTCAGATTGGATGATATAAAGGGAAAGTGGAGCTTCATATTTTTTGGTTACACCCATTGTCCGGATGTTTGTCCTTTGACCCTGAGTGCATTGGGGACTGCGTTCAAGATCCTCGAGCAAGACCCTACTGTTTCTCCAGCCATTCAGGGCGTTTTTGTTTCCGTAGACCCCAAGCGAGATACACCAGAACTGTTAAAAGAGTATGTTTCCTACTTTAATGCCAAATTCTCAGGTGTGACCGGCACCACCGCTCAGGTGGATGCGATCACCCGGCAAATGGGCGCGCTCTATGTGATGCATCCGGGGAAGTCAGAGGAGAGCTACCTGGTAAGTCATAATTCGAGCATCTTTCTCGTGGACCCCCGAGGAAGACTCTATGGCCGATTCCCACCACCTCATGCCCCCCGGGAGCTCGCGGAGATATTTGCAAAGATCCGCGCATTTTATGACGAGCGCGAGGGAAAAGGATGGACGTTCTTTTGAAGCAACGACCGAACATATTACCTGGATTTATCGTAATAGCGGCCGTATCAGTGGCGGCCGCCAATCACCATGCCGTAGTTATCCATGACCCCTGGATACAAGAGGCCCCGCCATCGGCTGAGGTACTTGCGGCTTATATGGTCTTGAAAAACACCAGTGACGAAACCCTAACAGTTACCAGCGCCAGCAGCCCGGCTTTCGAGCGCATGGAGATTCACAAATCTGAAATACACGAAGGGATGGCCCGGATGGTACACGTGGAGAATTTGGCGATCCCCCAGCACGGCCAAGTGGAATTCAAACCAGGGGGATATCATTTCATGCTGATGGGCAGAAAGCAGCCGCTCCGTGCCGGGGACAAGGTGGATTTGACGTTGACCTTCTCAAATAGAACAGAGTTGGTTACTACTGCGGAAGTGCGCAAAAACATGGGACATGGCGCCATGGACCACTCCAAGCACTCGATGGAGCAGCCCATGAAGCAGTCTGTTATGGAAGACGCACAAACCCAATGAGACGATGTTGAGCATTAAACCTAACGGCTTTCTGCTCGTTGGTCCAGGCAAACCAATCAAATGATCGAAGTTCAGAACTTGACGAAAGACTATGGTCGTCATCGGGCCATTGACGACATCAGCTTCTCTGTGGAAAAGGGCGAGATATTGGGTTTTCTGGGGCCCAATGCGGCTGGAAAAACCACTCTGATGCGCATTTTGACCTGCTTTTTCCCGCCTACGATGGGGCGGGCGACGGTGGCGGGTTACGACTGTTTTGAGGATTCTCTCGAGGTACGCAAAAGGGTTGGTTATCTTCCGGAGAGAGTACCGCTCTACGAGGATATGACGACTTGTGACTATCTCACCTTCGCAGCCGGTGTAAAGGGCATGCCGGCCAAGGAGATCAAGAGCGGGGTCGGCCGGGTGATGGATGATTTCGGCTTGCAGGAGTTTTCCCACAGGATGATAGGCGCCTTGTCCAAAGGATACAGGCAGAGGGTGGGGCTTGCCCAGGCGGTGGTCAATGACCCGGAGGTGTTGATTCTCGACGAACCGACGGTAGGCCTGGATCCGAAACAGATCAAAGAAGTCAGAAAACTGATCAAGGAAATGGCGGGTAAGCGCACAGTGATCCTGAGCACTCACATTCTTCCGGAAGTCAGCCTCCTATGTGACAGGGTGATAATAATCAACAAGGGAAAACTAGTGGTGGTAGACAGACCGGAGAATCTCACGCGAGAGAGCCCGAAAAGAATGTTCTTGCACATCAACGGCAGCTCGAGTGACATTGAGCAGGAACTTGCTCGTCTAGATGGAGTAAACGGCGTTGAAAGGGAGCAAGTCGCCTCCGAGGATGCTCATGGATTCGTCGTAGAGTTTGATGATGAAAAGCGTGGAAGGAAAAACCTCCATTCAATGCTTGCCCGAAGAAATTGGGAGCTGGTGGAAATGCGTCCCACGGGGGCAAGTCTGGAGGATATCTTTATCGAGTTGGTAACAAGGGAAGAGGCATGAACTTCAGAAGTGTCGGCCTCCTTTTTAAAAGAGAGTTGCAGTCATACTTTGGCTCCCTCATTGCCTATGTGACGATCAGCATGTTTTTGGTGATAGCGGGATACTTTTTCTACAACCTCCTCGCTACGTTCTCAGTGGTCAGCTTTCAAGCTCAGACCAATGTGATGTTGGCGAAACAGTATCAGCTCTTGAATATCAACGAGACCGTTGTAAGGCCGCTCTTCGGAAACATCAGCATAATTATGCTGTTGATGACGCCACTCTTGACCATGAGGCTTTTCTCTGAAGAGAAGAAGACAGGCACCATCGAGCTTCTGCTCACCTATCCGGTTAAAGATGTCGACGTGGTGATAAGCAAATTCCTGGCCTGCTTCGCCGTTTTTCTCGTCATGATTTTGCTTACCGTCACCTTCCCCATTTTGCTGATGGCACTCGGGGAGCCGGAGGTAATGCCGATTATCACCGGCTATTTTGGCCTTATTCTCTTAGGGGCCGCGTTCGTTTCTCTGGGGATGTTTACTTCGTCGTTGACGGAAAACCAAATTGTCTCCGCTTCAATCTGCCTCGGCGTTCTCTTTTTTTTCTGGTTGATGAGTTACTCCGCCGCGTTTGTATCTGCCGATTTTGGTCGAGTCATCACGTATCTCTCGATTAACGAACACATCGCAAGTCTGGCGAAGGGAGTCGTCGATACGGAGGACGTCATCTACTATCTGTGTTTCACTGCCCTTTTCCTGTTTCTCACCCTGAGAAGCTTGGAGTCGAAGAGGTGGCGGTGATGAGAGCCAAGGTGTTGTTCCTGCTGTTAGGGCTCTTGGCCCCTCTCCTGATAGCCGCGGGGGGAATTACCTATGTGATAGTCGGTGAGATGGGCACGCTCCCAGTCACCCTGATCTGGATGGGCCTTCTCTCGACGCTACTGTTCTTCTATGCATACTTTCCAGAAATCAGGGCATTCATAGCCAAGCGGTCGACGAGGTATGCCGTGAATTCAGGCGTTATGATCCTGGTCTTTTCGGTGATCATCGCTCTGATAGGGTTCATGTCGATCGAATACAAAGTGAGGGTGGATTTGACCGAGAACAAGAGATACACCCTCTCTTCTCAGACGGTCAAGATTCTAAGGTCGCTGAAGAATGATGTAGAGGCCATTGCATTCTATAGAAGCGATGAAAGGACCAGACAGGCGATGTTCGATTTGTTGAAGGAGTACTCCTACTATTCGTCCAGCTTCAGCTTCCGGTTTGTAGACCCGGACAAGAACCCGGCAGAGGCTGTAAGGCACGGGATTACATCATATCGAACCACTCTGATAACGCATGGCGACAAGCAGGAAGTCGTGGGCACAGAGTCGGAAAGCAGGCTATCCAATGCGCTGATCAAGCTGCTAAGCGAAGAGGTGAAGATCATCTATTTTGTCAAGGGCCACGGCGAGAAACGTGTCGGTAGCACGAAGGGCAATGGTTACAGCCTGGCCAAGGAGGCGATCGAAAAGGAAAACCATCAAGTACGCGAGCTGTTGCTGATGAGCGAAGAACGGGTTCCTGAGGACGCTGCTGCCTTAGTGGTGAGTGGGCCCGAGAATGATCTCTTGCCAGGCGAATTGGACAAAATCACCGCCTACATCAACAGGGGAGGACGGGTTCTCTTTATGCTGGATCCAGGTGCTGCTCCCGGGCTCTCGAATTATCTGAGCCAATTCGGGTTCGAGGTGGGAGACGATATCATCATAGACAGGCTGAGCCAGGTCTACGGTGCGAATTATCTCACGCCTGTTGTGGTGGAATATAGCGACCAACATGTTCTTACCCATGATTTCGAAGTAGCTACCTTCTATCCCGCCGCCCGTTCCATACAAATAAAAGAGGAGCCCAGCAAAGGAAAGTACAACCTCGCCAAGACGAGCGCCCATAGTTGGACGGTAAGGGGCGAGCTCAACGATGAAAATCTGAAATTCGACCCAAGCAAACACACGCGTGGGCCAATCAGTGTGGTGGCAGTTTCCGCAGTAGAGATAAAGACTGAAGCCCGGAAGACGGAGGAGGGCACGGGGAGTCGAAAACAATGGGGCAAGGTCTTGGTAACGGGAGATTCGGACTTTGCAAGCAATACCCATATCAAGCTGGCAGGGAACAAAGACTTCTTTTTGAACATGCTCAATTGGCTGGCCGAGCAGAGCATCCTGATCTCCATAAGGAAGAAGGAACAGGGATTGACGCCTGTCATGTTGACCGCCACCCAAGGGAAATTGGTCTTCTGGCTGTGCGTGGTGATTGTGCCGTCTCTGGTGATGGTGGTCGGTGTCGGGGTGACCGCAAGTAGGAAGCGGCGGACGTGAACTTCAGCAGAAAGACGCTTTTCTGGACCATCGTACTCATCACGCTCTTTGGCGTCTTCTATCTCTTCGAGCAGAAGGCGGAGGACAGTCGCCGAATCGAGGCAGCGAGTCTGAGGCTTTTTCCGATAACGGCTGGCAGTATCGAGGAGTTTTGGATAAGCCACAAAAAGGAGGACCTCGAGATTCGGGTCATTCGGGGACAGGAAGGATGGCGGTTGACAAAACCGATAAGCGTCGAAGGCGATCAAGAAGCGATAGAGAAGCTATTGAAAAACATTGTCACCGCAAGAAAGGATGCAGTGCTGTTCGCTCAGGCGGAGCCGGCTAAATTGAAAGAGCTCGGTTTGGAAGCGCCCGAGCTGGAAATGGGTTTCCGGGCAGAAGGACGAGAAATTGTTATCGTGTTTGGCGCCAGCGGTCCCACGCATAATATCGCCTACGCCATGTTCAGGGGAGAATCCCAATGTATTCCGCATCCACGCGGATGTAAGGGAAGAAGCGAGAAAAGACGTCTACGCCCTGCGCAATAAGACCGTTCTCGACATCGAGCCCCTCAAGATGATGCGGTTCGAGATAGAGCGGAGGGAAACGGAAAGGGTGGTCATAGAACATGACCAGGGGAAGTGGACCATGCTCGAACCGACGAGAGGAAGGGCGAGAATGGATAAGGTCGTGGAGTCGTTGTATGAAATAAGAAACGCCGAGGTGAAGGTGTTCACCGATGACAAAGCTTCAGACCCCGCATCCTACGGTCTTGGTTCTCCGATGTTGAGGTTGACGATATATCAAGACCAAAGCAAGGCGCCGTACATCTTGTCTATCGGGGACAAAGATAGGGCAAATAGGGGATATTTCGCCAAAACCAACCAGGCAGAGAACGTGTTTGTCGTCGAAGAGGGAATGGTCGATGCCATCCTTTTGAATATGGGGAAATGGTCGGAGGCGGAGGTTAATGACAGCGGGTGAGAAGGAATCCGATCGTGATCAACCCGCGTGATTTCGGTAAGCGCCGGGTCAGTTTTGGCGTTCTTGTAGGAAGTTTCCTTTGGGCTTTGCCCTGTGGTTGGGTGTCGGCTGATGCTCTTGCATCCACTTCAGATTCGCTGACCTTCGCAGATTTCGAACTTGAACTGCCGACGGGCCTGAGTGCGGTTGCTTTTTATGTTCCCGCTGATAACCCGATGACTAAAGATAAAGTGGAATTGGGGCGTGCTCTTTTCTTTGACGCGCGGCTCTCCAGAGACAATACAGTCTCATGTGCCACCTGCCATTCTCCACGAACCGCGTTTGCAGATAACCGTCGACTATCTCGAGGAATCGGTTCCCAAGTAGGGGACAGGAACGCACCCACAATTATCAACAGGGCATTTTCCAGGGAGCAGTTTTGGGATGGCCATGCCGACTCACTGGAAGAGCAGTCCATAGCGCCGCTAACCGATCCAAGAGAGATGGGTATGCCCAGTCTTGGATTACTGGTTGAAAAACTTCGTGCAATCAAGGGATATAGCGCGTGGTTCAAAAGGGTCTTCGGTCGAGATGTACATATCGACGACCTTGCAAAGGCGATCGCTGCATTCGAACGTACAATCGTTTCGGGCGACTCCAACATCGACAAGTTCGGCGCGGGATACCAGCAGGCTATCAATGAGTCAGAAAAGCGAGGACTCGACCTGTTCAAGGACAAGGCCCGGTGTATCCAATGCCACAGTGGATTCAACTTTACCGACGAAAAGTATCACAACATTGGTATAGATTGGGACTCTACCTCTGTGGACCTTGGTCGGTATACCGTTTCTAAGAAAGTAGAAGATATTGGCGCATTCAAGACACCCACTCTGCGAGAGATCGCACGTACGGCCCCCTACATGCATGACGGCTCTCTTGCAACACTCGAGGAAACGGTAGAGTTTTACAACCGGGGAGGCATTGCCAATCCATTTTTGGACGTTGAGATGCAGCGCTCAAACCGCACGTTGGAACAAGTGCTGAAGTATTATGAAAATAAGAAAATGGCCGAGGCGGGCCCCGCTCCGGAAAGCGAATTACTCAGATTGAATCTAACAAAGCAGGAGAGCGCAGACCTGGTGAATTTCTTGAAAGCGTTGAACGGCCAAGGGTGGCAACACATCAGAGCGCTGGCGTCTTTTCCGGAATAATTGGATCACATGGCCGCCAACTAGTATGAGGAGTCAACCATGTCTATTCATATGATCAGATCAGCCATAGCAGGCTGCCGACCTGGAAGATATGGGATATTTGTTTTGGTCGGAGGATGCTTCCTCTTGGCTGCCGGCATTGCAGCGGGTTATCGGTTTTCGGACCGATATTCTATGCAACTCGATCCTTCCGGAAAGGAACAAGTAGGAGAGCAGACCTTCAATGATGTCAAGGCGTTTTTTGACGAGGCGGAAAAAGCCATCGAAACAAAGAATGTGAAAGCCCTTATGATCCTTTACTCAGAGAACTATTCTGATGGGCAACATGATAAGAAATCCGCGGAACAGATATGGCAAAGAATATTTGCGACGTTCGATACCATGGCAACGCATCATAACATGCGTTTTGTAAACACATCAGCGGACAAGAATGTGGCTATTCTTCGCTGCAGTGGGCTCTTGTTGGGGGTCCCGAAAGGAGAAGAACGTGCTATCACTATCGACAACTGGAATCAACAAGAGCATGTGCTTGTAAAGGAGGCCGGGAAATGGCGGTTAATCGGTACCTTTGGGAGAGCTCGCAACAGGTTATGGTTCGACAAGCCTATGCACCCTCTCTTCTAGGCTGAATGTCAATCCATGCCTACCGCGTCTATTTCGACCTCTGCCGCCAACTCGCCTCGAGTTGACACCGCCGATTTGACCGCGACATTCGAGACCATGTATCGATTTCAGAAAGAAGTTTTTGCTCTTGTGGTGCTAGGGGTATTCCTACTCTACGGCTGCTCGGATGATGAGAACGCAAATGCACCAGAGCGAGAGAGAGAATCGATCAATGTTTCTGTTGCTGGATCACCTCAGGTGGGTACAGTGCCTGGAGAGGAAGAAAAAACAGAAGTTGAGGAGGGCGAAAGAGCCTTGAGGATCGGAGTTATCGGCCCCGAAACCGGCAACGAGGCGCCCTATGGTCTGAGTGTATTGAAAGGCGTTCTGGCCGCAGCCAGACGTTTCAATTCCCGCGGCGGGTTGGACGGGAGCGAAATCGAAGTGCTCCACTACGATAACAAGAGTGATCCGGAACTAACCAGGGAGGGCGTACGGAAGCTCATTCGGCAAGGTGTAGTCGCTATATTGTCTGCTCCAACCGGGTGGGCGACATTTGTGCCCATCCATATCGCCAACAGTACTCAGACCGTGCTCATTTCCGTAGGAACCAGGAGGCGAATTGGGCGAAGTGGGCCATATGTATTCCGCGTCTCGCTACCTGACGAACTGGCCACCGCCGAACTAATTGGATACGCCGTCAAGGAGCTGGCGTATACGAGCTACGCGATGGTGACATCGTCGTCTTACGACTATTCATTGGCTCTGAGTGCCGTGTTTAAACGCGCGCTTGTCAAGCATGGGGGAGTACTGTCGGTAGAGGCGGATACCTATGATTCGTACTCAGGCAAACAGGATATGGATGCGGTCATCGACGCGATAACGGGCAGTGATGTTACTTTGCATGGGGTGATCTTTACGGGCTCCCTGGAGGAGGCGTTACTTCTTGCGAGCGAGCTCAGAAATGCAGGGTCGAAGCTTCCGATAATAGGAGGTGAAGATCTGTTTGCGGCAGAGTACCTGAATGGCGGAGTCGCTGTGAGGGGAACACTACTGTTTGCGACTTTCGCCCCGGACAATGAGTCCCCCAAGGCGGTCGAGTTCAAGCAAGACTATGGAGAAGGCGAACCAGATCGTTTCTCCGCCCTGGCTTACGATACTTTCATGCTGCTCGCGCAAGCAATCAAGACGGCGGGAACGACAAACACCGCCAAGGTGCGAGAAGCCTTGGTGAGTGTAGAGAATTTTGAAGGAGCAACGGGAAAAACGAGCTTCACATCGAAAGGGACACCCGTAAAGCAGCCATTCATATACAGCGTAAAAAAAGGGGAACGAGGTGAAAGGTTTGTTTTGTGGAAACCGCAGTAACAGCCACAAGAGCCTAAGATGTAATAACTGGCACCTGGCCTGACAGCCCTTGTAAGAAATGTCGGACTCAAATGTCTCAGATCGGCTAACAAGGCACATTGGTTATTTGGAGCTTGATCAAGATCAATCTTATCTCCCTTTTCTTCTGTTATGAGTCTGCAATGCTGCGCAGGAGGTTATCCGTGAACAAGCGTCTTTTGATGGCGATACCCGTTACGCTCCTGATCATATTTGCCCTCTCTTCCTTAGTATTAGCAAAAACCAGCTATGGCGAAGAGGTGATGGGAAAGTTCAAGTCCCGGGGATACATTGCGTACACCCCTGATGAGGCCATTGAACTGGCCTATACAAAATGTGCCCAGTGCCACAACGTGGAAGAGAAGATCGCCAAGTATTGTTTCAGCTGCGGTCCACCCTTCATAGTGCAGATACACTTCATGAGGATCATCCTAAAGCAAGAAATGTGGGCGGACGTCCCCCGCCTTACCGATGCCGAGGCCGTTGCCATCACTCAGGTGTGGAACGCACTGGTAGGAAACTGGGAAAAATACTGGAGGAAGCAAGATTTGCTAAAGCTTCTGCAGGATGATAGAGCCCTTATAGACTTGCTGAATACTCCTTTAGAGGAGCGTAAGTTAGAGATCGCGCTCGAGGGGAAAAAGGCTGCAGGGTGCCTATAGGAGATATTAGTCATTGAACCTGTCGGCAATGAAAAGAGCGTATATAAGAGCATGAGCTAGAGGATACGATGCATAGCAAACAAACTCTTTCAGCTCTTACCATCAGTGATCCTTACTTCAATGGCATGGGCCCATGGTCCTGATCATCTTCATGTTGGGCCGAAACCGGGGATGGAAGAGACTATTCCTACCATAATGCCCGATTTCTCATTTATAGATCAGGATAGTAAGGAAGGGGAATTGAGGGACTACAGGGGGAAGGTAGTGCTGATAAATTTCATCTACACGAGCTGTAAGGATATCTGCCCCTTCGTGACACAGAGGTTTGCAAGGGTAAAGGATGGTTTGGGAAACCATTTCTATCGAGATGCAGTTCTCTTATCCATTACTATGGATCCCTTCAACGATAGTCCCGCTATGCTGAAAGCTTATGCCAGGAAGTGGAAGGCAGACGTTCCCGGGTGGAGGTTTCTCACAGGCAACGTTCATTTCGATCTGGACGGCTTTCTTGATTTTGTAGGTCTTTCATACAGGAGGGATGGTGAGCATGTCATCCACGATACCCTCACCATTATCGTGGACAGGGAGGGACGGTTACACAAGCGCTATTGGGGCTACTATGATCCCCAGTGGGTCATAGAAGAGGTAAAGAAACTCGTCGGGAGAGAAAGGAAGCATACTGCTTTTCAAGGATTTCTGTACCCGCAAGTGCCACAGCGCTGATGTTATAGAGCGGGCAAGACGTACCAGCAGGGAGTGGGAAGGTATTGTCACATGGATGATCAGGTTTCCGGCGAAAGATAAAAACGGCAGACCTGTCCTGAAACCTGATGCCAGGATCATGGGGATCGTTGTAAGGGACGTAAAAAAATCCAGGATATGGGGAGGAGAGACGCAGAGGATCGGATTTACACATGGGATATTTCACGTTTGAATACCCTAAAACCTGACTCGTGACGACGCCTCATAGACGAAATGCGGGCAACAGCATGAAAAGAAGGTGGGCGATCGTTTCGTTGCTGCTCGTCCTTGTGGCGGGATGCAATCCGGATCAAGCGGACTTGGAGGAGAGGGCGATCGAGGAGGACCGGAAAAGGGGGTTCCTCCAGGTAGGGGATGCGGCTCCTGATTTTTCGCTTGAGCTGCTGGATGGCAGTGGGTTCAATCTCGGCGACCAGAAGGATAGGGCAGTTTTAATAAACTTCTGGGCCTCTTGGTGCAAGCCCTGCAGAGAAGAGGCCCCTGTCCTGGAACGAGCGTATCTGAACTATCGAGCAAAGGGAATGGAGTTCGTCGGCGTGGCGGTTCGGGACGAGAGGAAGAACGTCAAGAGGTTTGTAGAGGAGTTTGGGATAACCTTCCCCATAGGTCTTGACAGGAAGAGTAAGGTGGCGGATGCCTATAAGGTGTTCGGCATCCCTAAGACCTTTATCCTTGACAGGGAAGGCTGGATTAGCTTCATCTCCATAGGGGAGGTCTCAGAGCCGATTCTGACAAAGGAGATCGAGAAGGTATTGCCATACAGCCCTTTGGCGAGAGAGGTTGAAGTTACATTGTAAGATTGTCCACTTCTTGTTACCGATGCTGGCCTCTATCAGGACTTTGCCGTCGGCGCCTGGATCAGGGACAGCCACCGTTGACTGGCGTTCTTCATTTTCGCCGCGATTGTCGCACACGTGGCAAGAAGCCTTCTCAGAAAGGAGTTCCTGAACTATGCGCGCCGATCTTCCTGGCTCACCGGTGGGCTGCTGGTGCTGCCGATCCTGGCCCTGCTGGTCACCGGTCTCATTGCACTGCGGTATGGACGCGAGCGGTCTCCTCAATACACGACGCGAGATCATCGGGGGAATTCGCGCTTAATGGCTCCGTGCAGGAACAGGCCGGCGCCTGTGACCGCTATGACAACATAGAAGATGTCCAACTCAAAACCGATCACCTGGGCCAATATCGCAGTAACGCTCGCGAGGCCCAGGAGCATGCAGCCAAAGATCTGTTTCCTTATTGCTTTGTCCCGCACGACGCGGTCGTGGTTACAATCTGTGGTCATACTAGCAGGCCGAGGAAAAATGCTTTGTAATTTGTCATCAGCCCCGTGACGTTCAGCAGCCCGGGGACAAGCACGATAGCTGCGCAAATGTCTTTTATCGATTTCGCGTGTCCATTGACGAGATCCGTCTTTCTCAGCAACAGGATCAGGCCAATGCCTACCAGGCCAAAGGACAGGCACAAACCCACTGCGTATGTGAAAGCGAGCGCCCATCCCTCGGAAGCCGTTTCGGGTCGGGCCGCCATCCCCATGATTTCGGATAGTGTGGGGGTGATGCAGGGTGAGTAGATGATGGCGAAGGTGATTCCAATGAGCAGGGAAAGTATGCTCAGTAGGGTGAGCTTGTGCATCTTGCCCAGGAAGGCTACGCGATCGACCAATAGGATATACAAACCTACAAGAAGAATGACTATACCTGAAATCAATCTCAGATCGCTGATGTTGTAGCGAAGGCTTCGGCCGATACTCAATCCGAAAGCGATTAACAGAGAATAAAGGACAGTGAAACCTGCGGTATAGGCGATAAAAGGTAGAGCCACCCGTTCGTCAATACGCAGATCAGCTACTTGGTGCCGGGATATCAGAAAAATACCAACCATGTAGGCCATGAAGAACGGGCTGATCTGTACAATGCAAACCTGCCAGATGGAAAAAAAAGAGGAAAAGCCTCCCCACAGAGCTTGGCTTCCCACCACTATAGAATCTCCTCGAGCCATTGTGGGAATTCTTCTCGCTTGTCATAGATGTTGCCATAGAAAACCCGCTTTACGTTTCCATTCTTATCGATGAAGACGGTCGTTGGTGGAGCATGTACCCCATATTCTCTGGCAATCATGTCTCCTTTGTCATATCCGGCGGGGAATGGTATCTGCCACTTTTCGACGAATTGCGTGAACTTCGAACGGGAGTCCTGAATTCCCACCATGAGAACGACCAAGCCGTTGTCCTTGTTATTCGCGTAGGCTTTCTTCAACAGCGGTATGGAGTCATTGGAACAGGGACACCAGGATGCCATGAACGTCACGGCAACACCCTTCCCGGAATAGAGATCGAGATGGCTCCTTTCACCGCCTAACAAGTCGAGTGAGAAAGCCGGGGCCTTTTCGCCGATCTGCAGTACCTTGGCTGGTTCCTGCATACATCCGGAGATGAAAACTCCGAGGACAAGGGCAACGGCCAGGTGTTTATAGAATTTTATCGAGTTCATGTTTCAATAGCGTCTCCGTGACGCCTCCCGGGTGGCGATAGCTGATAATTCCTTCCTTGTCGATAAAAAGGGTGGTGGGCAAACCGTACAAGCCAAAGGCGTCGCTAATCTCCCCGGTTTTATCGACGCCTACGGGGAAGCTGACGTCAAATTCCACTACGAACTGTTTCGCCTTGTCTTCCGTATCATTGACGGCAATTCCGACAAACGCCACCCCTCGTTGTTTGTATTCACGATACACCTGGTTGAGAATGGGGATCTCTTCTCTACATGGGGCACACCACGAAGCGAGGAAGTTGATTAGTACGGATTTGCCTCTGTAGGCACCCAACTGAAAGCTATTGCCGTCGAAAAGCGTAAGCGAAAAGTCCGGAGCGGATTCCTTTGCGGGCGCTGCGTTTTCGTTACAGCCCTGGCTTAGCAGCAAGGCGGCAATGACGCAGCCCACGAGCAAACGGTGATGGCTATACGTCGCCATCGTCTCGTTCCACAACGCCCGGAATAGGCAGATCCCACTGATAGATTCTCTCTCTCATCCCCGGCAGGCGAATGGCGACCTCCAGGGCTGCCGCGCGATTTTCGTCGACCGGTGGAAAGGTGAGTATTCCTTGCTTATGGTGGCCTTGGCCGTCCTCATAGAGAAGATTCCAAGCAGCCGGCTTTTGTGAACGTCCACTGCCATTGCGAAGAGTGGCCATTTCCGCGAGATCCCACGGAGGGATGGTGCCTTGATGGGTATTTACAAAGACGACGAAAACCGCGCCGCTTGTCTTTGGCGGTGAGGCGCGCGAAATCAAATAGGGCAACAGACTGAGGTGGACGCGGGGCACATATATGATATCCAGGTAGAGATCAGTTTCTCCGAAATCAGATCTCCAGAGATGTCGCTTCACGAAGCGCATCGTCCTCTCCGGCATGATCGTCGGCACATTGCTCAAAAAGTGCTCTTGGAGATACCGCGTAATCGCCTCTGCCTGGCGATCGTTGATTCCAGCCCTGTCGGGCACCTGCATGCGGGCTACAATCCACTCCCATTCCAATGAGGTCCTGGGATATTTTTCGATGACGTCCTTGCTGTGACATTTCCGGTTGCAGGTGGATTCATAGAGTTGCCGGATCTCGCCTGAAGATAGCTCATCCACAATGTCATACTTGTAGAGGAAGAGTTTCCCACCGGTGTAGAGATCATCAATCATTCCCCTTGGGCCCTGATCACCCAGGTATGCGAAGGCGAGAGAAAGCACAGTTGCACACAGAAGTAGCAACACGGAAAAACTGATGACTATGAGCTTCACCGGTACCGTCTATGAGCCATCTTGTTCTGAAATGTGGCCGACAGCCATCATGCCGCGGTCTGCATTCTGCCGGTGAAAATTTTTCTAATACCGATGTAGACACCGAAGAACATCAAGACCATCCCACCCGCCTACTCCCGTCCCACAGCAATACCCAATCCACGGTGTCGAAATCCCGTGTGTACTGGTAAATCTTCCCGTCGATTCTCTGCCGCGGCGTGAGCCGGGCCTCTTCTCCATAATCGGCGATGAAGTGGTCCATGATCTGTTGCTTGCTCATCCCCTGTTTTATCAATCGACCTATTTCGTCCTTCCATTCGAGGCCGCAGGTCATGTTGCAGTCTTCCAGGACCAGTGGGCATTCGCACGGACAGGCGAGATCCCTCGCAACCTCGAGCACGGTCAGCGCGGCAACGTTGGTTGGGTACCACGGAATAAGCGATAGTCAGACACAGGCCCAGGAGCAAAACGATCTTCCGAGTGAAGGCCAGGTTCATGCCGACACTCCGTGCTTTTTTTTCCGGAATCGAATAAACCACACTGCGACTGCCACTAGGCCAAGAACGCCTGTTCCAAACAGTATGTAGACAGTAGCTCTTACGTGCCTTTGGGTCTCATAGGGCGATCCCCAAACTCTCGGGCCCGCCATGGAGGCATACTTTATGTCGACTGACGGATTCGGATCGGTCTTGCGATAGTTGATCTTGAATACGGCTTCCTGGCCTTCAGAAATGGAAGTAAGGGTATAGAAAAAGTGCTTGAACCCCTTGACCATAGAGAGCTCGGCCTCAGCGCGGGACCTGACCGCCTGTCTCGGAGGGGATATATTGAAATCCGTAGCCCGTAAAGGTTGTTGAATGTCGACTTCCATGGTTTTGATGCGGTGATTAGCCTTTATTCGGTAGTCGAATTCCCTCCTCTCGGCCTTGGTGTCCAGCTGTGGTGTATGAAAGCTGAGGTAAAAATTGGGATACGGCAACAGGAGGCGCACCTCATCATAAATTCCCCTGTCGGTCGTCTTATAAAGCTGGCAAAAGTGCTGACCCCTCGAATGAGAGGCTACAGGCATCGTTGATGACAGAACCTTTCGGAACGAGAAAGCTCGTCTTGAGGGGATAGCGGGAAGCGTTGTCCAATTTGCCGTCGTAGATAGCCAATACGCTGCGATCATCATACTCAGGCCATATGGCCACCCTCATCCTGCCTATGGTCAGATCTTGCGCGGGATCTGCAATGCTCGCTCCTCTGCCCTGATCGTCACCGCATCCGGAGACAAGCAGTGCCAGGAAGAAGGCAGCACCTGGAAGCTTAAAGTAACTTTTCCACTTCATGCTTCAACAACTTTTCCGTAACGACTCCCGGGTGGAAATAACTCACCATGCCCGTCTTTGTCGATAAAGAAGGTGGTGGGCATACCATATAATTCGAAGGCGTCCTTGATCTCACCTGTCCTGTCCAGACCAGCGGGGATGGTAAGGCCGACATTGCGCATGAACTCTTTTGCTTTCCTTTCCGTGTCATCGACGGCGACGCCCAGGAATGCCACCTCTTGTGCCGAGTATTCTTGAGAAACTTTTTGAATGGCCGGGGACTCTTCTCCGCAAGATACACACCAGGAGGCAAAGAAATTTATCACGACCGGTTTTCCCTTTCTGGTCGCTTAGCCGAAAAGCCCCGCCGTCGAAGAGTGTGAGGGCAAAATCGGGGGCAGCCTCCATTGCGGCGTTTTGGGTAGCTGTGTCTTCACCACAACCCTGGATAAGCAATAAACCGGTTACGAGAGCGGCAAGCAATAAACGGTGGCGTTTAAAGCTCAGCATTTCCTTTCTCCTCTAGCGGCGGAAAGGGCGGATTCAACTGGAGCGCCCTCGAGCCCAGCGTCAGCTTTTAACTCAGCCCCCAGTGCGGTTACCGGCTCTTCAGAGAGAGTACCTACACTGCTCCTAAGCGGGCTCTGCAACTCCGATCTCGGGAGATGACCGATGGGTGCCAAGGTGCGCTGTCCACCTGCAAGCCTTTGATTTGTATTAGGTATTTGAGAGGCGATGCGTTCAATAATACGCTTCCTGAAGGCGTCAAAATTATCTGCGTCGATTTGCCGCACTTCATTCGACGTCGACCCTGTCAACGCGAATCCGGTTGACGCCATCAGTCCTGTCGACTGCTGCTCGACTTTGGCCGTGGAACGGTGGAGACCTCCCGTCGCCGCGGCTCGATTCCAGCTAGGCGTTCACGCGTCGTGCGGAATAATCCGGCATCGGAGCCTGGGGCCTCCCAGGTGAATGCAATAACCTGGTGGTAGTAAACTTTCGATTCATCGATACGGCCGGTGCGCAGCACGTTGCCGAGCATCAGGTAGATGGCTGCTCGCTCGAGTGGCCGCGTCAGCCAATCGCGCAGTATCCGCTCCCCACGGTCAAGGTCATTCGCCCGCAGGTGCCGCTGGATTTCTTGCGAAAGTTTCGCTGCCAGAAATAGCTCCCCCATTCGCCCGACCTCCCGAACTCCCCCTCCCGAACTGATCTCTTAGTCTCCGGGAAATCTGCTGGTAGAATTCTGTAAGGGTGATACCTCGAATTCTTACGATTATTCCGCCCAATCTCAGGAGGAGAGTCATGTCCGATCGCCGTCGATTTCTCAAG
>PVMK01126009.1_pt1 | contig 28042 bp, 27 predicted proteins | sample 1853481 | NCBI WGS metagenome assembly PVMK01 (sample SAMN08533507, study PRJNA380276) | Marine sediment metagenome, whole genome shotgun sequencing project. | reverse complement strand
TGTGTGAAAACGCAAGGGTCGGTATAATCTTCAGGTCTCAGTGGCAGGTCAGACCGATGAAGCGTTTCATTGAAGGTGAGAACCGATCCCAGGCCACGTTATTCCCCGAGCGCCTTGACGAATACATTGCAGAAGACAACGCGATTCGGGTGGTCGATGCCTTCGTCAACAAACTTGATTTGCAAGATTTAGAGTTCAGTCGAGCTGATGTGGCTCACGGCACGGCTGATGCCGGACTTCAAGACGATTGCCGATTTCAGGAAAGACAACCGCCAGGCCATCCGGCGTGTATGTATGGAGTTTGTCGGCGTGTGCCGGGAGCTTGAGCTTTTTTCTGCCACGTTGGTGGCGATTGATTAGTCATTAGAAAAGAGAGTCGCATGAGAAGCGGAGAAATCGACTTCCCAGACAAAGACATTCCGTTACGCGAGGATGTCAGTTTACTCGGTACGCTGGTTGGGCAAATGTTGTCTGAACAGGGTGGCGAGGCGCTTTTCAGCAAGGTAGAAAAAGTTCGCCGCACGGCGATCGCGCGGCGCGAGGGTACGCCGGTTACCGACGATTTGGCAGCGCTGGTCCGCGGTCTGGAGGTGCCCGAGGCAATGAGTCTGGTGCGCGCCTTTTCGGCTTATTTCCAAGTCGTGAATCTGGCCGAGCTGGTGCACCGGATACGCCGCCGGCGCGATTATCTGCGCGATAACGACACGCCACAGCCGCGTGGCATTCACGACACGATTGCCCGTTTGGCTGCAGCCGGGCTCAGGTTGGATGATGTGCAGGATTACCTGGGCGGCATTCTATACGAACCGGTTTTTACCGCGCACCCCACCGAAGCCACCCGCCGAACACTGCTCGAGAAACAGCAAATCATTGCCAGGCGTCTGGTCGACCGGCTCGATCCGTCACGCACACCGCAGGAAGAACAGGCACTGCTGTCACATATCCGCTCCGAAATCACGAGTTCGTGGCAAACGGTGGAACATCCCAGTGAACGGATGACCGTACGCGATGAGCGCGAGAACGTACTGTTTTTTCTGACCGATGTGATTTACCGGATCATTCCGGTGTTCTACGAGGACGTGGAAGACGCGCTGGTTAAGACTTATGGCGAGCAGGCGAATGCAATTCGCGTACCGTTGATGATTCGTTTTGCCAGTTGGGTCGGTGGCGACATGGACGGCAACCCGAATGTCGGCGCCACAACGATACGCGATTCACTGGCCGATCAACGGCAGCTGATTATCGGTCAGTATCGCGCCGACATAGTCACGCTTTCGCGCCGACTCAGCCAATCGGTCGAAAGTGTCGGCATCAACAGAGAAGTTATCGACCGCACGGAACAATACGCCGAAATGTTCCCCACCGTTGCTGCAGCGATACATCGCCGGCACGGCGATATGTACTATCGGCGTTTGTTGCGGCTGATTTCCGCGCGTCTGGGGGCCACGCAGACCGAAGACAAGCAGGGCTATCACAGCGCCGATGAATTTTTCGAAGATCTGCGCATGATTGCCCGCAGCCTGCGCGATCATCGGGGGCAACACGCCGGTTTATTCGCGATGCGCCGTCTGCTGCGCCGGGTGGAAGCGTTCGGGTTTCATCTGGCGACTCTCGACGTTCGTCAGGACGCACTGGTGCACCGGCGGGTGGTCGGCCACGCGCTCGGCGAACCGGATTGGCTGGAAATGAGTGCGAAACAGCGCACCGAGCGGTTAGTGCGCGCCCTGAAGGAACCAAAGCCGGATTTCGACGCAGACGACGAATCGCGTGAGACGCTGGCAGTGTTTCGGGCGATCAGTGACAGCCAGACTTTATACGGACCAAATGCCATTGGCCCGTTCATAGTCAGCATGACCCAGGGTGCCGACGATGTGTTGTCGGTGCTGGTCTTGGCACACTGGGCCGGTCTGGCTGACGGCAGTCACGGGATCTCCCTGGATGTCGCGCCGTTGCTGGAAACCGTAGATGACCTGAAGAACGGTCCGGCAATCATGGAAAGTTTGCTTTCCGACAGTACTTACCGCAATCACCTGCAACAACGGGGTTTACGTCAGATCATCATGATCGGCTATTCCGACAGCAACAAGGACGGTGGTCTGGCGGCGTCACGCTGGGCACTGCGTAACAGTGAGAAAGCGCTGGTCCAGGTAATGCGCGCCGCTGATGTGAGCCTGACTCTTTTTCATGGACGCGGCGGCACTATCAGCCGCGGTGGCGGCAAGGTGCATCGCGCAGTGCTGGCCGCGCCCAAGGGATCGGTCAACGGCCGTCTGCGGGTTACCGAACAAGGCGAGATTATCAATGCAAAATTCGGCGTACGTGGCATTGCATTGCGGATATTGGAACAGGCGGCGGGCGCCACGGCGCTCGCAACTTATATCGAACCAAGACAGCTACCAAAGTCGCTGCAATCGCATGACGTGATGGAGCAACTGGCCGATGTGGCGCGCAGTTGTTACCGGGCACTGGTTTATGACACGCCTGAACTGGTCGACTACTTTCGTCAGACTACACCCATCGATGTCATCGAGAGAATGCAGATCGGATCGCGGCCGGCCTCACGCCGTTCCGGAAAAGGCATTGAGAACCTGCGCGCCATTCCGTGGGTTTTTGCCTGGACACAGAGCCGGCTCGTGCTGCCGGGTTGGTACGGTGTCGGGCAGGGTCTGGAGGCTGTCGAAGAACAATTCGGCCTGGACCATTTGCGCAGTCTGCAACAGGAATGGCCATTTTTTGCCAACCTGATCGATGATGTCGAGATGGTTATGGCCAAGGCCGACATGAATATTGCCGCGCGTTATGCTGATCTGGCGGATGACTCGATACGGCCATTATTCGACGATATCAGCGCGGCATTCGAACGCACGGTCGATATCGTTTTGAGTATCAAAAGTTCCGAGAACCTGCTGGATGATGACCCGGCACTGCAGCGGTCGATACGGTTGCGTAACCCGTATACCGACCCGATCAGTTTGCTGCAGGTCGATCTGTTGCAGCGCTGGCGTGAAACCGACCGCACCGATAATCATCTGCTCGAAGCGTTGTTCGCCAGCGTCAGAGGCATCGCGCAGGCTCTGCAAAACACCGGCTAGCACCACTGCAGCGACACCGATGCTCTCAGGAAGACCGTCCAGCCACTGACACGGAATCGAACCCACGTCATCAGCTTGGGAAGCTGAGGTTCTACCTATCCGCTCAAAAGCAGACATATAGGATTGAAGGTCTAATGACCGCTCCCTGGTCTTGCTCAGGTTTCGTGGACACCTTACGGAGGGGCAATAATGCCCTGGGCGTCACGGATGTGCTGGTCGCAGAAGAGCTCGGAATCAGTGCGCGACAACTGCGCCGGTGATGAGTTTTTGCTGACCGCCACCGCGCAGAACCTGCGCCGCATGGCGCAATGGCTGGGGACCGAAGCAGACACTAAGACTGCCATAGATCATGCCCCGGAATTTACGGCCGCGGCTACACCGCCTAACTGCATTGTAAAATTTGTCACGAAAATTATGAGCACAAACCAGCTGGCGATGACCAAGGTAGCGTGAATTTTCGGGTTCGCCGTAAATCTAAGCGTGAGCGCAATCGCTAGAAAGCTGGCCAGAACAGGTACGGTCGGCGCGAACCTACCGGTCAAAACAGGAAACAAAAAGATAGCCCATAGCCATAGAAAAGCGGCAATGGTGAAATAGGCCGGCCGGACTTTATAGAAGTGCTTTCGTAGATTAATAGCATGGTTTTCGACATCCGGAACCAACAGGCTGGTACCCAGGTAAAGCAGGACAGGACCGCAGAGCAGATATAGATAATGCAAAAAGGTGAATATCTCCACCTCGCGCGCATTCCACAATTGCCACCACATCACTATGTGCAGCATGAACTGAAAAAAGATCCATAGATTGAATACCCAGTAGGGCACGACCTCCAGCTTGTCCTGTTGTCTCAGGTACTCTGCGAAGCTGGCCAGAACGCGCACGATGCCCATGCCGTTGATCACGGCCGCAAGGGTGATAATGAAGGCGAAGGCGCGAAAATCGAGTTCCATTGTCAATCCGAATATTACATCAGCTGGCGTATCAGAACGGTGTCGACCAAGCTGGACGCAGCTCGTGAAATATCTGCTAATGGCCGAGGCTGTGAGCAGACCTCAGGCCGGTATATCGCTGAGTTGCAGCGGTACGGCGGCTTGCGACCCATTATAGATACACGGTCCCGCTCTCGGTGATTCGGCCTAATCCAAAGGTGGCAGAATTGGTGCCTAGAAATCAGGCTGCAGTCGGCGCAGACGAGATCGCTTTAACCTTGGATCCACCTATTTAATTCGGGATTCCAAACTGCACCCTCCCCGATATAGCCATACTGAATCTCCAGATATTCTTGCACTCGGGCCGGGCAGGGGTAAACGTCTCCTTCGAACGCGATCTGATTGAGCGGAAAGATCACCTCCGCTGGAATGAAAAACGTATCGACCCCGAACCCTTGGTATTGTTGAACGAAGGCATTTTCGTCGTCGTCGTATTGGTAAAACATCACATCACAGACTACCAGTGGCCATTGGATCTCTTTGCCGTCGAACGTTCCGTTGAAGGTGCCGCCGGACTTCAGCCAGACTCGGTATCCCCTGCAGTGGCTTCCTTTTCTCTCCCACTCGTAGACGCTCGGTAACTTGGAGTCAAACAATTTCGAGAGAGCTTTGAACTGTTTTTCATCCTTAATCGCAATGTCTACATCGGAATCGCGTGCGATGAATTTTCCGTACCGATAAGCACCTAGAAGGGTACCTTGATCTATCCAGTATTCGATCTTGGCTGAGCTCAAGATATCAGTGAGTATTGATAGCAGTTCCTCTAATTTCGGATGGATGATGCGATTGGCTGCGATGACATCCTTTTCGTTTTCGGTCGTCACCTCACCCCAACAACTCAGTAGAGCCATGAAATCTCCTCAAGAAACCAACACGGTGTACGGCTGATCGATAGGTCGACTCTTCGCCGCGCCCGTACGGTAACACAGCGGCAACCAATCGGTAATAAGGCCGTACGACTTCGGCTGGCTTCTTTCACCACAACTTTTAAAAGAAGTTGAAATCGCAGCCGTTAGCGGACATTCACGTCATATGCGTGCTGATGTCAGGCTATTCAACTAGCCGACTACGCACAATAGCCAATTAAAACAACACCGGACCCCATTCAGTGAATCTGAGCGGCTTGTCGAAATCTGCTTTCCTTTGGGCTGCGGCCATAGGCGCGCTTTACCACCTGACCTCGACGATGGCAGAGACCAGCTATCAAGAAGCAGTCATGTGGACGAAATCTGATCTGACACTGTCTGAACGATCAAGTTTGAGCTATCACAGCCAGGGTTGTTTGAATTAGTCCGGTTTGCCGAACAGCGGTGCGACCCGAATTAAACTGATCGCCCAGTCGCAGTGAGCTCTTCCGATACTTCCCACAATCGGGCGGCGAGTTTGGCATCCATCATCTGCGGACTCGGGACCTGGGGATTGCAATCCGAGAAATAATAGCCACTCACTTTGGCGAGCGCCGGGTTCGTCGCGACATAGCAGGTTGTCGCGGCCCCCGCCTCCATCGATTTCATAAAGGTCCAGCCGATCAGGCGACCCGCAACTTGCTGCCACTTCGGAAAATGGCGCGCAAGATTGGTCATGATAATTCCGGGATGGATCGCGTTTGCGGTCGCGTTCGTATCTTCCAGCCGCCGGGCCAACTCGAAGGCAAATAGTCCGTTCGCCAGTTTTGACTGACCGTACATTCTGTTCGGATCGTAATCCCGCTCGCCTGACAGGTTGTCAAACTCGATCCCTGCGTCGGGTGCCCAGGCATGCCCCATGCTGCTGACCATAACTACCCGGCCCTGCGGCGCCGCGACGACCCGATCGGTCAGCCGCGTCGCGAATGCGAAATGCCCGAGATGATTGACGAAGAACTGCTTTTCGATGCCATTGACCTGCTCACGCTCTGGCAAGGCCATGATGCCGGCATTACAGATCAGCATGTCGATGCGGGTCGTCCGGGCTCGGATCTCGTCCGCCGCCCGCGCAATCGAGTCCAGATCAGTCAATTCGAGCACGATCGGCGTTGCCTGACCTTCGACGCTGGCGCAGGCGGCCTCGGCCTTCTCCGCCGTGCGCCCGGTACCCAGCACATGCGCACCACGCAAGGCCAGCACACGCATGGTTTCGAGGCCGAGTCCTGAATTCGCACCGGTTACGACTGCGGTCATACCCGTAAGATCAATTCCAGCAGTCACCTCCTCGGCCGTTGATTTCGAACCAAACGGGCCGATCGGAACACCTTCGGGCCGCACGACCTCCTCATTGGGCCCACATCCCGGCAATGCCGATACAGCGGCAACGCTCGACGCGGTTTTAATAAACTGGCGCCGGCTGAATGGTGATGACATGTGACTCGCCCCTGCTGATCAAAGTAGCATGTTACCCCATGACCCTTTTGCGCTTCGACGATGTTTCCCTCGAGTTCGGCGATACCCCGCTGTTGACCCATGCTGACTTCACCCTCGAGCCGGGCGAACGCGTCTGCCTGATCGGCCGCAACGGTGCTGGCAAGACCTCACTTTTGCGCCTGATTACCGGTCAGGTCCAACCGGATAGCGGTGACATAGAGTGTAAATCCGGATTGCGTATCAGCCAGCTGGAGCAGAATCTGCCCGAGGAAACGGATGCGACTGTGCGCGAAATCGTCACCGGCGGGCTGTCCACTGTGCAGCAATGGGTTACGGAGTATGCGAAGCGCTCGTCAGGTGAGTTGAACGCTCATGAGTTGCGCGAAATAGCGCAATTGCAGCAGAAGATCGAAACTGCGGATGGCTGGCATATCGATCAGCGTGTCGACACCATTCTGACCGAATTGAACCTTCCGGCCGAGAAGAAGTTCGCTGAGCTGTCCGGCGGCTGGCGCCGCCGCGTCGCATTAGCCAAGGCACTGGTCAGCAAACCTGACCTGCTGCTGCTGGATGAACCGACCAACCACCTGGACCTGGTCACGATCGAGTGGCTGGAGAACATCGTCTATGCGTATCCCGGCAGCGTTATTTTTGTCACTCATGACCGTGCGTTTTTACAACGACTGGCGACACGCATTCTGGAAATAGACCGGGGCCAGTTGATCAGCTGGCCTGGTGACTACCGGAATTACCTGCGACGAAAAGAAAAGTCCGTTCAGGATGAAGACCAGGAGAACCGTCTCTTCGACAAGAGACTCGCCGAGGAAGAAGCCTGGATTCGACAAGGGATCAAGGCTCGCCGAACACGAAACGAAGGTCGCGTCAGGGCACTGAAAGAAATGCGCGAAATGCGCTCGCAACGCGTTTCCCGCCCCGACCAGGCCCGCATCAGCATTGAGGGAGGTGAGCGGTCCGGTCGCAAGGTCATTCGGCTCCGCAACGTGACTCACAGTTACGGGGATACGCCCCTGATCAATAATTTGTCCCTGAAGATCATGCGTGGCGACCGAATCGGGTTGATAGGCAACAACGGTGTCGGCAAGAGCACGCTGCTCAACCTGTTACTCGGGAAGATTACGCCGCAACAAGGGACCGTCAAGCACGGCACAAACCTGAAGATCGGCTATTTCGATCAATTGCGCCGCGAACTCGAACTCGACAAAACGATCGCCGAGAATATCGCCGGCGGCAAGGACTATATTCGCATCAACGGCAAAGAACGGCATGTCATCGGCTACCTGAAAGGCTTTCTTTTCAGCCCGAAGCGGGCTATGACACCCGTCAAGGCCCTGTCAGGTGGAGAGCGGAATCGCATTATCCTCGCCAAACTATTTACCCAGCCTACGAATTTGCTGGTGCTGGATGAACCCACTAATGATCTCGACGTTGAGACACTCGAGGTGCTCGAACAACGCTTGATCGAATTCGACGGGACACTGATTGTCGTTAGTCATGACCGCGTGTTTCTCGACAATGTCGTTACCAGCATCCTGGTTTTCGAGGCCGATGGATCGATCAAGGAATTCGTTGGCGGATATAGCGACTGGGCCCGCCGGGGCCGCGAACTTGCTGATATGGAAAATCCGGAAAAGCGAAAATCGAAATTGGCCGGCAGTACGACCAACGATCCGGATATTCGGAAAAAGCAGTCGCGCAAAAAACTCGGTTATATGCAACAACGCGAACTCGATGCGCTACCGGAAAAAATTGGCATCTTGGAACAGACGACCCGCGCCCTGGAACAGGAAATAGCGTCGCCCGAATTTTTTGGCAATCCGCATGACCAGGTTCAAGCCAAACTCAGCAAACTGGAAGAGAAGTCGACTGAACTGAAAACTGCCATTGACAGATGGGGCGAACTCGAATCGCTGCAACAGCGATTCAATGACGAGGCGACCTGACCGCTGGGGCCTCGCTATCAGCAGCGGAAAAACTTTTCGGATTATTTATTCCGGCTGCAACGCAGAGAAAGCATCCCGCCACGCACCCGGTTCAACGGAATCATCGGATTGAGCCGCAAACGCCTTGTTGCGCGCGTCCGGATCGGTCAGCGACGCGACCACAATTGCAGCCACATCCGCACGGCCGATGTAACCCATCGAAAATTCGGATCGCGGAAAAATCCGAACACCCTTCACGCCCGCCGGTGCATCCATGTAACCCCCGGGACCAACAATAGTGAACGACAAACCGCTGTCCTTAAGATGCTGCTCGCCTTTTGTCTTCCAGTACGCCACATATCCAAAACGCGGATTTTGCGTGTGATCCCGATAAGGTCCCGCCGAACTCGCCGAGACCAGGACGAAATGTTTGACACCATGATCCTTCGCGGCATCAACCAGATTGCGCACACCCATATAGTCGACAAACTGCGCACTGTTTGCCCCCTCGAACTCGGTATATCCAATCGAGCAAATCAACCAGTCGACTCCATCCATGACCGGATCCAATTCGGCCGGATCACGAACATCGCCCCTGACCCATTGGTACGCGGTGCCATAGCGCTCAGCGGCCTGATCAGGATTCCGGGTCATCGCCCGGACAGCATATCCGTCATCTTTTAACAGCTTAATGACGATTCGCCCAATACTACCCGTCGCACCAGCCACCAAAACGGTACCTTTGCTCTGCTCGGCCTCTGCCAACGATGAATTCAGCAAAAGAATTGCAAAGATGAGAACTGACGTTGCCGATCGATTTATTTTCATTCGAAATCTCCAAACAGCCTCACCGCCTCTCGAGCATCGATACAGGTTGCCAGCCCCCCCGCCATCAATTCGGCTTCGGGACTGAAATCCACGACAAAAACCCAGAGTCCGGATGCCGGAAAAAATTTCAATGACAAATTCGTCCCGGAGCTCAGCGTGCAGAAATGATCCTCGGAGCCAACGATCGGCACTTCCCGCGCCATGATGCCCCTGGTATTCAGCATATACCGCTTGATCAGCGCATCCTCCGGGTCCAGCGGCTCCAATTCGACAAGGGCCGGAAGATCCCTGGCCATTGGCACCGTTGACACCATTTTGTCGAAATCCTCTTCATCGAGGCTTGTCGGCTGACAATCGTAGTCGGCCTCTTCGGCCATGCAATCTTCGTCGACGGGTGGTGCCTGCTTTTCGGTCTGAGCAAAACCCACGGACATCGTGGCACTCAGCACCAAACTTAATATTGTTCGCAACAACATCTTACCCATGACTATTATTTTTTTCCGCTGTACTCCGACAACACATACTCGACATCCGCTACGGCCCAGGTCATCTTCGCCAATAATCGATGTGGTCCGAATATATACAAGTGCGGATCTCCGTCGCCCATAACGAAATGGTCACACAAAAATTTTCCCGCCGGTGTTTCGATTTCTTCTTCACCGAGATACTCCAGCGTCGTGGCTTGCATTCGCCCCAGTATCCCACCGACACCTGCGCCACGCCCGTCAAAGGTGTAAAGAGCGACTTTCTGAGGACCCGCCAATTCCATGTCGTAATACCAGGTCGGCCAACTGTCCGTAGAGATAGGATGCGGAACAAAAGAAAATTCATCGGGTACGGATAAGGTCTGTGTCTGGCGACCGTTGGGGCCATTGATCACGGCGTCGAGTGTATTGTGATTAACGCTGAAGAGTCCAGAGCCCCGCCATTGACCGTCTATCCAGACATTTGCATAGGCTTCAACCGGACGAAATGAAGCATCGACACGCAATATGACGTCACGAAATGTTTTCATTCGGTCGTCATAGCTGTTTGTCGCCCGAAGAGTCCGGCTGCCATCGGAATGAACCGTTAGAAACCAGTCTTCCTCACCATTTTGCACGTCGTCGGCTGTGGATACGTAGGCGTACTTCCCGCGTGCCCAGTCGACGACGTTGTCCTGATCAAGGTAGTTCGTTTGCGCAGTGAGCACCGTCGCAAATAAAATGCCCAGCGTTGACGTAACCGCAACAATCTTGCCTGCCATCCGCACCTCCCGCGGCTTCCTGACTGAGTGACTGGCCTGCCGGCGACCCCGGTCATATTGCCAAACTACAAGTACACTGTTATAATAATGGGTCGATTTATGCGCTGTTCGCTTCAGTACCTCGCGCAGTGATCAATTCCGACCACCAATCGAATTATAGCGCCGCGAGCAGACAGCTTTTTAAAATAAATACAGACTGAGGAGTCATATGCTCCTTAGCAGGAGTGCACTCATTATGCCCGCCGCAACACCCGTCCCAGTTACACGCCAGTTACCTGAGGGGTTTGAACTGGGTGAAATCAAACGCGCTAAAGCGCCGGATGGTGGTGGAGGCCAGGATTGGTATCGCTACATCATTACGCAAGGACCGAATAAGATTACCGGATATCGTCAGGGTAGCCAACGCGCGGTAACCAAGGCTGTAAAGGAAATTATTTTTGAGCTCAACGAGCGCCGAAATGGCAAGAAAGGCCGGGTGCATTTAACCCCCTCGCGCAAGCCCAAGAAAAGTTAGGTTCGTTCTCGGGGCCGCTTTCCAGACAACTTTATCCAGGTTCGGCCATGACCCCGAATCCATTTCGCGCATCTGTATACCGCCTTCTTGCCCGGCGTCTGGCCCTGGTCGCGATCGTCATCTGTATCATCTTCTCGGCAATCGCCTATGTTACCGAGCAGAATAGAATCCAGGGCGTCATCGTCGATTTAGCACGTATCCAGGTTCAGCGATTCAACAAGCAAGTATTGCCGATACTCGATAATTCCACCGGAATCGATAGGGCGGCGCTACAGCTGCAACTCAATCGATTTTCTGCCGGTTCGGGCGAGGCGGAACTTCGCGATGGACACTTTGTACTCGCACGAATATATGACCAATCGCGTGATGAACTCGCACAAATCACGGACCCGACGTATCCAAAACTTGATATCGTCGAAAGCAGGCTGGACGTAGCTGAATTGTCGCCTCTTCTTAAAGACGATATTCGTGTTGTTACAGTGCGCCTCGGCGGTTCTCCCTTTGTCGGGGTAGCTCTTCCAATGTTGAATTCGACTGACGAGGTCGTTGGCCAGCTCATTGGCGTCTTTGCCGTATCTGCCGAGGCAATTGCGCGCGCTCGTGGCGATATCTTCCGAACGATCCTCTATGTTATTGCAATCGTCCTGGTCACGGCGGCGGCAATTTTTCCGGTTATTGGCAGGCTACTCGGACGCCTGAGTGGCCTTACGTTCAACCTGCTGGATGCGAACCTGGAAACCATGCAGGTTCTGGGCAGCGCCATCGCGAAGCGAGATAGCGACACCGATGCCCATAATTTCCGGGTCTCCGTCTACGCGGTTGCGCTGGCTGAGGAAGTTGGACTTGCCGCTCCTGAAATTCAGGCCCTGATCAAGGGCGCCCTGCTTCACGACGTCGGCAAGCTCGGAATTCGAGACAATGTCTTACTGAAACCCGGCAAGCTGGATACAGAGGAATTCGAAGTCATGAAAACCCATGTAAATCATGGCATGGAAATCACCTCACGGGCGAAATGGCTCGAAGATGCGAGGGATGTCGTCGGAAGTCATCACGAAAAGTTCGATGGCGCCGGCTACCCCGCCGGGCTGGCGGGACAGGACATCCCGATCAATGCGCGTATATTTGCAATTGTCGATGTGTTCGACGCCCTGACATCAAAACGCCCGTACAAAGATCCCTTTTCATTTGATGAAACTATTGAAATCCTGGAAAACGGACGCGATACTCATTTTGATCCAAACCTGCTGGATGCCTTCAACATTATCGCCAGGGATCTATATGATGAATTCGGCGGGCAGGATGGCGACAAACCGAGGCAGCGGCTCGAATCAATTAGCCGGCAATATTTCAAAACTGACGTAGCAGATGTGATGTCGTAAAGGGGAATCTCCATGACCAAATTCATGCTTATCGTTCTTCTCCTGATTTTCTCAGGAATAATCAGTGCGGCACAGGATACCCTGCGATGTGGCAGCAAGATCGTAAAAACGGGAATGTCCATGGATGAGGTTTTGAAATTCTGTGGCGAACCGAGTTCGAAAGAAATAGAGGAGCATGACGTTCGTAGCGGTAACCGGGTCACCGGCACCACGGAACTGCATATCTGGACCTATAATCGGGGATCTGCTCAATCGCCGGCAGTGTTACAGTTTGATGTCGACAAACTGATGAGCATCAGTACCCGGAAAAAGTAACCGTTGACTTAGTCGTCAATACTGATAATTTAGCGGCCTGAGCAGCTACCAATAAACTAAAAGCATAGGGAGCCAATAATGATTAGCCCAAAACATTTGTTATCACTTGTAATTCTTTCAGTGGGAATGAGCCTCTCGTTATCCGCGACGGCACAGCAGGAAAATGACCTGATACAGGTAATTCGTGGACAGATTAAGCAGGACAGACAAGCGGTTGTTGCAGCAAATATGACGCTTTCCGCAACCCAAAGCGAAAATTTCTGGCCGCTCTATCGAAAATATCATGACGACAGAGATGGGCTTATCGATCGCCGCGTTGCATTACTGACGGAGTTTCGTGACAACCGCATGGGGATGACATCCGACCAGGCAAAGCAGATCCTGAACGATGCACTCAAACTCGAGAGCGACATCATCAAATTGAAGCGAAAATACGCACCGAAATTTGAAAAGGTGCTCTCCCCGCGAGCTACCCTTCGTTACTACCAGATCGAGAACAAGCTCGACACGATTATCGACTACGAACTGGCGAGCGTTGTTCCGCTGAGACAGTAACCGCGAAAGAGCTTTACCAGGGCAGGATTTTGTCGGGAGGAACAGCGAAACCTTCAGCCGTGTTTGGCTGCAGCTTTTCGATGTACTCATACAACCTCTCGGCGGCCTGCTCTGGCTCAATCGATTCGCCCTGATAGCCTGACCGCGGCGACGTCGAGCGGGTCGACCGAGAGGTTGTCGTATTGTCTGGCTATCGCAGCCAGCGCAGTAACGTAACTCTGGATTCATCCACAGGTCTCACCGTATGACACGAATGGAGCCCCTGAAAATTCTCGCGCTGGTCGGTTCGCCTCGCAATGAGGAGAGCTATACCTACAAAGGTTATGCAATTAATCGAAAAGAAGATGAATACCCTCGAGCCGGTCGAGGTTGAATATGTCTTCTTGCAGAAAGTCGGCGTTCCGATGTGCGACGGCTGTCTTCAATGTGTCAACGTTGGAGAAGAGGCCTGCCCGGAATTCGCGACGATCGGTCCGATCGCAGAGAAAATGAATCAGAGTGACGGGTTGATACTCGGCGCACCGGTGCACACTTTCTATGTGACCGGCCTGATGAAGAACTTTGTCGAGTACTTCATGTACAAACGCAATCGCCCAAGCTTTTTTGGCAAAAAAGCTATCGTGACGGCGACTGCAGCTGGTGGCGGACATAAAAACGTACTCGACTTCCTCGAGAATACGGCCTCCGCCTGGGGGTGTGATGTCGTTACTCGCTTGGGTATCTCCAGCTCTCAGATGCGCAAACCACCCTACCTGAAGCGGGTTGACGAATGCGTCGACGATGTGGCGCAAAAATTTATTTCTGCAATCAAAAAAGGGGAACTGGGTTCGCCCAATTTCAGCCAATTGATGAATTTTCGCGCCATGCAGAATATGACCCGCAATCAGGAAAACTCAAAAAATTACCGCTTCTGGATGGAACGCGACTGGCTGGATGCCGAATACTACACAGACGTGCCGGTCAATCCTTTCGCGCGATTGATGGCCGGATACATCGCACGGAAAATGCGCAAATCGATCCGTAAGGGCAACGCCAAGCCCATTCGTTAACGGAAAGCGTTAACGATCTAGCGAAACGCCGGCAGAACGTGCTCGCCAATCATTCTGAGGCCATCCATCGGATCGTCGAACAGCCTTAGAGACAGCTCCGTCAAACCACTATTCTCGAAATTGCCGATAGCGCGCCACTTCCCGTTCAATATCACCGAAGTCACCGGCCGATGACATGCCCGCAATCAGGCGATTAACGAGGTCTCCGGGCACACCGTCGATCTGCCCGCTTCGGGTCCAGAATGCCTTGAAAAAACTATCCCAATTATCGATAACGAGTTGTACTTCATCATCAGATGCAAATGCGCCGATCTCGTGTTCGTATTTCGCTACAATCGCGCCACGCCAGATCAATTCCCGGCGCGCCTCATACATCGACACTTCTTTATCTTTCTTAATATGCCATGCCCAGAAATTTCCGATTCTAAAATCATCGGCTGGCTTCTCCCGTTTGGCCAAACCAGCGTCAACATTCTCCATCGCATCGGGCATCATCTCGGGCGTGAAGTCGCTGACCTGAATACCGTCGGCGACTCGGGCCCCCATGCGAATCATCATCGGACCGCTACAGCATCCATAGATCAGCGGCCCGCTCGATTTTGCCCAGTCCATCTGGAACGGCCGGGTGACGTGGAAAATGCTCCCTTCATACGAGAAGGCCATTTTCCCCGAGCGAGCCAGTTCGAGCACATCAATACATTCTCGGACACCGGCGACCCGTCGCTCCGGATAGCGCTGGCCCTTGACTTCGTCCTTGATCGGCCAGACCGGCCCATCCGGTCTGATTTTCCAACCGCATGCGCTCAGCGCACCACCGCCGCCACTGATCGCGACCATCGCACGACCGTTGGCGATTTCATTCAACGTCAGCAAAGTCGTCGCCATTTTCAAAGGGTGCAACTCCCACGGGCTTACGGCCAGTGCCCCGAGAATGATTTTCGACGTGACCTGCGCCGCCGGCACCAGGGACAAAAACGGATCAAAGTTCTGATGATAATTCGATGACCACAACGCGCGAATGCCCATCTTCTCCGCTGCCACCGCCAGTTCGGCCATTTGCCCTGGCGTAACGTCGGGCTCGAGAATGATATCGATATCCATTGGTTTTCCTGAGTGGACCCCGAACGAAGTATGGCCGAGTGTTGGGCAATGCCCATCGACATTATCGACACTAGCCACGAGGTAGACAGACGAGTGAAGGAAAACCAAAAAAGTAAAGGGGAGACCCGCATGAAACGGGTCTCCCCTTTTTTAATTCCCGGTAATACCGGGACCTAGATCATCCCACCCGAATACAGGTAAATCATGTAGGTAAACGCACCCGAAGTACCGATCATTACCGTGAAATAGATGAAATCGCGTACGGGCTGATACTTAAGTACTGGTTTATTCATGGCCGTTCTCCTTTTTTTCCTGCGGGTTTGGGGCTCGATGGACGACCCGTTTCCCGTGTTGTTGTGGCCAGAGTTTCCCCCCTGGTCTGGGAAAAGATGTTGGGCGAAGGGACCCGCTAAAAGGCTGATCTTTTTGTTACTTTTTCCTGTTTTTTTGATTCATTTTTCTCGGTTTTCCTTCGCAGTCCAGCGGTAACCCCTTGTGCAGAGCCACTTTCACAGTTGTCTCACGGGAAAACAGCTAAAATTCGATGCCCCAAATCACTATTGCGAGCCAACGTTGGCTGACCGAACGGAATGCCGGCAAGGCGTGGACTATTCCTGACAGATTCCAGCAGTGGATCGCGGCTCAACAGCGCACGCGGATATCCGAGCGCCAGCGCCCGCTCGGCAGCCGAAATCGCCGCCGCTTCCTGGCCCAAACGCAAATTGACTAATGCCCGATAATAATGAATTGCCGCCGAAGTCGGCGCCAGAGCGACCGCACGGGCACTGTGTTGAGATGCGCAATCCCGGTCACTCGTCGCCGCACAATAATAGGCCAGACTGATGGCCGTGACCGGATCGTCTGGCCTGACCTGCTGCGCGCTCCGCGCAAGGTCCCTCGCTTTGCTATACGCGAGCTCGGCTTCGGCAGCTCCTTCACCGGTCTGCAAATAGGCATCGCCCAATTCGCCCCACACCCGATGCTCCAGGGGCGCCAGCTCGGCCGCACGGATAAACATCCGGATCGCCGCATGATAGCGGCCCAGGTAGTAATAGCCTGCACCGATATTTGAAAATGCTTCCGACGTCGGCTCCCGCCGAATCACTTCCCTGAACGCGGCGATCGCCGTCGCGAATTGACCGCGAGCGAAAGCAGCATCACCGAGCACGTTGTATCCGGCTACGCTGCCCGAATCCAGCTGAATCAGGCGCCGGCCGATTTCAATGCCTTCCCGGTAGCGGCCCTGCGTGAACAGGAAGGCGCTGTAGTCGATGTATGCCTGAGCGAAATCAGGTTTAATCCGGATAGCGCGGCGGTAGGCCTGCTCGGCCTTCTCATACTCGGCAATATTCGCGTAGGCGCCACCGATGCCGAGGTGTGCCGCGACTGCCCCGGGACGCCGCTCGATGACCCATTGATATTCATCGATTGCCTTTTCCGGTTGTCCCTTTTCGCGGTGCAAGTCACCGTAGGCCGTGCGACTATCGATAGATTCGGGATCAAGAGCGACGCCCTGCCGACAGACTCGATCAGTGAAGTCCGTTGATTCCGGTGCTCGAAGCGCTTTCATCTGCCGGATCATCGTGGTGCAAAGGCCGGCATACGCTGATGCGAACCCGGCGTCATATTGTATGGCCTGTGTAAAGTATTTCGCAGCCGCGTCCAACGAATCCAGCGTTTCAGGTTGCTGCAAAAGATACCGTGCCTGCAGATAATTGTCATACGCCGCAACGCTTGTTGTCGGTGGAACAAAACGCGGCAATACTGTCGCCCGACCCACACCCGGCGACATTGACATTTCTGTGGCCGCGACGACCCGCCTTGCAATTTTCTCCTGAATATCGAACCAATCGTCGGCGGAGCCCTCATAGGCGTCACTCCAAAGACGAAGTCCCGTTTGCGCATCCAGCATGTGGGCATTTACCTGCAATATGCCCCGCTCGCGTTTCACATCGCCCGTCAAAAGATAGTGAACTTTCAGATCCCGGCCAATCTCGCGAACATCAGTCTCCGCCGGAAAATTCCGGAATGACGAAGTCCAGGCGGCCACCTCGAGATGTTCGACCCGGCTCAGTGAATTCATCAAATCTTCAGCCAGGCCCTTGCCAAGCCAATTCGTCGTCTGGTCATTCTGTTCCGCCCGGAACGGCAGAACCCCGATGCGAACCGGGTCCTGCATCGCCGCAATAGTCGGAGATCGAGGTCTAAGGTCCATTGCCATTCCGGCCAGTGCGGCCAGCAACAGCGTGATTACGACCAGGTCTATGCCTCGCCGGGAATACAATAGCCGGAACATTTGCCGGCGCCTGCCGCCGGTCATGGTGTTGCGGGCGGCAACCTCATAGGCCCAACCCAAAAACACGGCCACCGGGAACCCGAGGAACAGCACTGTTACGACCATGGGCAACAGCCAATCCGGAGCGCCTATTTCATTAATGATGCTGCTTCTTGCATGGACGGCAACGCGGGTCAATATCCAGGCAACGACTGCATAGATTGCGCCCACCCATACGACGCGCCGTTTTATCAATTGCACGAGAAGGCGCCCCTCCGCTACATCGGGATTGAGCCGGTGTTGATACTCGTCCGATTCCTGCAGCGACTCTTCGTCGACCGGCTCGACCGGCGCGATAAGACGATAACCCCGCTTTGGGATCGTCTGGATATAGGTGGGCTTATCGCAGGTATCACTGAGTTCGCGCCTGATTTCATGGATGCAACGTGTCAGCGGCTCATCGGTCACTGCACGGCCTCCCCAGACCTGTTCGATCAGTTCATCCCGTTCGACAATATGATTCGGCGAACTCGCCAGGCACAGCAACACATCCATGGACTTCGGTTGCAGGTGGTGGGGCCCGTGTTGCCCATCGATCATGCCTTCGACAGGCTTGACGATCCACTCACCCATTCGAAAACCTTTCCGCAGTATTGCACTGCGGTCGGGCATTTCGTTCGCTTCAATTTCCGTTTCCACCTGCATACTCCATTTCGGGCTCATGGATCACGCATGTTCGAGACACGTAGTCCCGCAAAGAGGCCGCCACAATTCAGGGCGGTTTTCGGAATGTAATCAGCGTTTCAGGATAGTGACCGTTCGCTCCATGAGTGGTCAGATAAGCCCACCGTTCCTTTGGGCTCCGATAAACAAGGTCATCAACCAAATGCGAGTGATTGATTTGGCACGAATTATAGCAGGCTTGTTTCATGAATTGGACACACTGATTTCTGAAGTTCGATGACAATTTATTGGCGGATAAATATTATGGCGCCGGCTGCCCCACCGCAGGCCAGCAGGCACTTTGAGCGCGTGAGCATCAGTTCAATCGCCTGTAAATACACCGTTGTGGGACTTTCGGCAGCGGTTCATTCAATATCCATCCACATGAATATCGATCTGCATTGTCATTCGACGGCTTCAGATGGTTGCATGAAACCGGATGAACTCTGCCGGAGGGCGGCCGATCTCGGGGTAGAGATCCTGTCGATTACCGATCACGACACAACTGCGGCCTATCGCGTGCTGGATGACCTGGCCCCGGTGAAAATCATCCATGGAATCGAATTCTCAACACAATTTCGCGACAGAGGGATTCATGTTCTCGGCCTGAACGTCGATCTGGAGAACAACGCACTAATAAGGGGAATCGCCGCGCAGCAGAATTTACGGATGACGCGCGCGGAACAAATTGCAGAAAAGCTGGAACAGAAAGGCATCGAAAATCCATTGCCTCAAATCCACGAGAAAACAGGGCATGCGAATACCGGCCGCCTGCACTTCGCCAGGCAACTCGTCGAAACAGGCCAGGTAAAAAACATCAAGCAAGCCTTCAAAGACTTTTCTGGGTGACGGACGACCCTGTTATATAAAGCCACGCTGGATCGAAATGCCGAAAATTATTGGCTGGATCACGCAAGCCGGTGGCATCGCCGTACTCGCACATCCTGCGAAATACAAACTGACGAAGACCAGGCTGGGTGATTTACTGGATGCCTTTTGTCAGGCGGGTGGTCAGGGAATGGAGGTCATTTCCGGCTGGCAGAGCCCTGAGCTGACCAGAATGCTGACACGGATGTCAGTAGAAAGGGGTCTGTTGGCATCATGCGGATCCGATTTTCATGAGCCTGACCAGCCATGGTCTGAACTCGGCCACTTTCCAGCCTTACCGTCGGAATGCAGGCCGGTCTGGGAACAATGGAACCTGGCGGAAAGCTAATTTTTTTATGCACCCGGGGTTTTGTACGCCGAGTTTTTATGCGATGGAGACACCGGGGTGCCAGTTCATCCCGGCACCCGGCCCCCGCTGGGCAATGACCGCATCGATCAAATACGGGCGACCCTCACGATTCACCGCCATTGCGCGTTCAAACGCCGATCGAATCTCATCCGGACGCGAAATAACGGCGCCATCGATATCAAAGCCTTTCGCTATACTGACAAAATCGACTACGGGATCACCCAGATAACACGACATGTCTTTCCATGATGCTTTATCAGCTCGGGCAACCTGAGAAGCAAAGTGAATTCGTCCGCGTTCGGAATCATAACTGCGGTTGTTAAACACCACTAAAATGACCGGAATATCATAGCGGGAAGCAGTCCAAAGGCTCTCTAACTGACCAAACAACGTCGCGCCGTCACCAACGAGTGAAACGACCTGCTGATCAGGCCGGGCAATCCGGACACCGAGTGAAGCCCCGATCCCCCAGCCCAGCGCAAACCCGGTAGTGGGTCCGATCAGCGTTTTTTGTCCGGGCCCGAAGCTCATCCAGTCCTGCGGACTGCGGTCACCGGTTTCGACAACGATGACCGCATCTTGATCGAGAACCTGGTCCATTTCCGCACACAGGCGCTCTGCATACATCGGCACGTTATCCCAGCCACGCTGGGCGCGCCGCATTCGCCGGTCGGCAGCAGCCGCGAACCCCTGTTTCGCTGCCTCTAACCGGGTCGCCTGCAGCTTTTTTCGCTGCGCTTTCGTTGTCATCCCCTCGACGGAATCGATCAGCGCCCGGGTTGTCTCCTTAATGCCTGCCGCAATAGCAACATCGGTCGGATACATGTTTCCGATCTTTTCATATTCGATCCGGGCATTGATCAATTTTGCCGTTTTTGGAACCGACGCCGTAATGAGAGTCGGATCCGGCATTGGACTTCCGAGGTTTAAAAATACATCGGTTTTCATCAGGCCGCGCGGGAACCCCATTGAATAAAAACCGGCAAAAAGTGGATGCCCGAACGGAAAATCTCCGTAAACGCTGTAGCCTTGGGTAACCGGAATAGACAGCAATTCAGCCAACTCGATCAGATCCGCATTGGCGGAAGCGCGAGTCACTTCGCCACCGGCGTTGATCATCGGGTTCTGTGCCTCGACCAGGTAGCGGGCAGCCTGTTCGATAAGCTCGGCTTTTGGATTCATGTCGACGCTTATATTGAACGCAGACTGTGGATATATCGTAGTCTCTATTTCCGATGCGCCGAGCACGTTCCGCGGCAGGCGCACATAAACCGGTGCGCCCGGCGGGGTTCCCGCCAGTTTGATTCCACGACGAACCATCTCACCGATCCGCTCCGGTTGCTCGACCGCCCATTGCCATTTGGAAAACTGGGCCGTAATCGCCACCCAGTCATCAACCTGCTGAAAACCGTCACGGCCTGCCGTCGCCGTATCGGAACCGTCCGAGAATACGACCAGGGCAGACCGGTCTTTCCAAGCGTTATAAAGATTGCTCAGCGAATTCGGCAAGCCAATGCTAGGCAACATCAACATGCCGGGACGTCCGCTCGCCAACTCATATCCGTGCGCCATGCTGACGGCCTGGCCTTCCTGCAGTGCCACAATCATCTTGATTTCGGGACGCGTTATCAGGGCATCGTAGAAAGACGTCTGGCCCGTCGAGTTGGTGTCAAAAATATATTCGACCCCTGCAGCCTTAAGACACTCCGCAAGGACCTCCCCGCCGCTGCCGACAAACTCGACACCCTCACGCGGGACCTCTGCCTCGGCCAGAGAACCCACCACAGACTGGATCGCAGCACCACTAAAACCCAAGGCTGCCATGCCCTTGGAGAAATCCCGGCGCGACAATTCATGGTCAAGAAAGCGTTTTGCGAGCGTCTTCATCGATTTTTCAGCCTAATCGGTCGGCGCGTAGAGGGGCGGCTCGGAATCAGCGATTGCGACGCGATGCATCAATCGGTGTCCCTGAGTAAAGTTGGGCAGCCCGCGGTGCATGGTACAGCGATTGTCCCAAAAGGCTGCAGAGCCCTTGCGCCAGGAGAAGCGGCACTGATAATCAGGTTGCTGGGAGTGTTTGAACAGAAATTGCAGCAAGTTATCGCTTTCTTTCCTGGTCATGCCGACGATCTGTGTCGTATTGAGTTCACTGACAAACAAACTTGGCCGCCCCGTTTCGGGGTGAGTCCTGACGACCGGATGCTCGACAGGCGTTGATTTTTTGTGCATCCGGGCGAAAGCATCTGCCCCAAACATGTTCACTAACTCATGCATATTCGCCATCGGGACATGGAGTGCGCGCAGGCCGGCGACGATTCTCTTCATCGTATCCGATAACCCCTCGTAAGCTAACTCCATATCGCACCACACCGTATCACCGCCCTTCTCCGGGACTTCAAGAGCCCACAGCAGCGACCCTTTCGACGGAACTTCAAGAAAAATGTCGTCCGAATGCCAGACGATATTGGCCTCGATCCCCATTTCGGACGGCTGCTCCTGCCGCCTGATTTCCGGGTGATCGGGCAATGTCGGCACGAATCCGGGCGGCTGAAACTCCCCGAATCGATGCGCAAAATTCTTGTGCTGCTCGGGCGTCAGCTCCTGATCTCTGAAAAACAGCACCTTGTGCTCGATCCAGGCAGCGTGCAATCGCTCGAAGCTCGCGTCATCCAGCGGCTCGGACAGGTCAATATTTGCAACTTCGGCGCCAAGGGGCGCGGTTAACGGCGTTAACACAAACGATTCGTCAGCCACTTTTGCTCTCCGGATTATGTTATCGGCTGGGACCCATCGATCGGTGGATCGCTTACAATATCTGGCTTTCAGGGAATGAACAAGATATCGTTCGGCCCAAACCGGCGAACGTCTCAATCTCGCTGTCAGATCGTATAGTTTAAGAGGCAATTCCTAGAGTGGATATCGACATTATCCTGGAGCCAGACCTGACTCCAGCTCAAATCACCGAATTGGGCCAGGCTGCCGAAGGGTATGGCATCAGGGCGCTTTGGACATCCAATTACTTCGCCCACTGGGACCCATTTATTAGTTTGGTTCCCCTCGCGCAGTCGACCGACCGATTGCTAATGGGGCCACTGGCCGTCAGTCCATTCGAGATGCATCCGCTGAAGATTGCAAATGGGCTTTTGACGCTCAATGAGATGTGTAACGGTCGCGCACAAGTCGCCATCGGTGCCGGTGAGGGCAATCTCGACGCGATGGATCTCAAGAAACCCAAAAAGATCGTCCTCGCTGTTCGCGAAGCTATAGAGATCGTCATGGCCGCAGCGCACGGAAATCTCTCGGACGGATACGATGGCGAGATTTTCAGCGTCAAGCATCCTTGTGCCTATACGTGGCTGACGGCACCACCACCCCATGTTTATATAACAGCCTATCGATTCATGATGATGCGTCTCGGTGGCCGGGTCGCTGACGGCGTCTTTGTCGGCTGCACACCACCCGAGATTGTTGAACCCGCCATGGAAAATGTTCGCATTGGCGTAGACCGCCGGGACCAGGAACCAGATGACTTTCGTGTCAATACATTCTGGGCCTGGCATATAAAAAAGGATAAGCAGGAAGCTTATCGCGAATCGCGCAGAGAACTCGCCTGGCGGGGGCGTAAGCTTGATCCGGACCTGCTGATAAACTGGTTGTCCGAGGAAGAATGCCAGCTGGTAGCCGATAATTTCGATGCGTATGTGAAAGCCTATTTTGATCGTTCCGGAATCGTCGAAGGCATGTCCGACGACATCAACGACCGACTGATGCATGGCATGACCTCTACAGGAAGCCTGGATGACCTTGACCGCGAAATTGAGCGTTTCAGGCTATTCCGGAAAGCCGGTCTCACGGAAATAGCACTGCGACTGCATGAGGACCCGATGGATGCCCTTAAGGTCATAGGAGAGACGGTTGTCCCGGCACTGCGTTGAACGAAAGCGATCCATGACCCCTTTCCTGAATTATGCGGCCAATTCCGTTCTTGAAACTCGATCGACTTAATAAATTCTGAGCACCCCAGTGAATCTGAAACAGACTCTTATTTTTTTTGCAATCGCCTCGGTGTTGCTTAGTGCGTGTGGCTCACAGGAGGATCGCGCTGAAGCCCACATAGAGAAGGCGCGAGAACTGATTATAAAAGAGGATTACGTGGCCGCCAGAATTGAGGCGTTAAATGCGGCCCAGATCGATCCGAAAAGTGTGGAAGCGCGCTACATTCTCGCGACGATAGAGGAACGGAATCAGAACTTCAGGGCAACGATCGGCCATCTCCAGGTCGTCGTTGATGCAGACCCCTCCCATCTGGAGGCCCGATTAAAACTCGGAAACTATTTTGTATTGGCGAAGGCAACGGATCGGGCTGAGGCACAGGCCAAGGCAGTCCTCGAAATCGCGCCCGACAATGCGAAGGCGCATCTGCTAAACGCCCGCGTTCTGTACCAGAAGGATGAGCGGGAACAAGCCGAAAATGAGGTCGACATTGCCCTTGAAATCGACCCACTCCTCGTAGAAGCAATTATGTGGAAGGCCGCTGTCCGGATGACGGACGCGGATTATGAGGGCGCCTTGTCACTCATTGATGAGGGTATTGGCAGAGTAGACAGTGAGGATGTACTGACGCTCCGCAAGTTCCGAGTCATTCTACTGCGAGCTGCCGAAAGGCTAACCGACCTGGAAGCGGATTTAATGGCTCTGGCCAGGGATTTCCCGGACGATAAAAATTTCTCACTAAATCTGGCACAACTCTACGCTTCCCAAGACCGGATTGATGAGGCCGAAAAAATCTTGCGCCCGATAATGGCGAGCGATCCGACGGATATTGATCTTCGTATCGCATTTGCCCGTCTGATCGCTGAAAAGCGGGGCCCCGACCAAGCAGCGGAGGAGCTGAAAAACTTTATTGCCGAGTCACCGACGGAGGTACAACTTCGTTTAACTCTGGGGCGGTTGTTTGAATTCACGAAGGCGTACGATGATGCGCTCGTCATTTATCTCGATATTGCCACGGCTTCGCCAACCAGCGCGGATGGGCTCGCAGCGCGTAATCGAATCGCGATCGTTAAGATAGCCCAGGAAGAACTCGAAGAAGCCAGAAGTATTGTCGATAAAATTCTTTTGGATAGCCCGGCAAACAGTGATGCGCTGCTGACTCGGGCCGCCTTCAGGTATTCCGACCGGGCCTTTGACGATGCAATTGCGGATTTGAGGACCGTGCTGCGTACGAACGAACGATCCGAGCGGGCTATGTTCTTGTTGGCACGCGCCCATCTCAGTGCCGGCAGCCCGGAACTCGCTCAGGACGCCTATCGACGGCTTATCGAGATTTACCCGAATCATCCAACGGCACCGCATGAACTCGCTCAGCTGTTGGCTAATCGCGACGATATGCGAGCCGCGGCCGACGTATTGCGGCGACGCCTGGAAGTAGACCCGGAAGATCGGAAAGCGGCATCGAGCCTGATCCAGACTCTATTAGTACAAGGTGAATTGGATGCTGCGGAAACAGCGGCGCGAGATTTGCTCGCGCTTGAGAGTTCAACTGGATTAGCAGAGTTCCAGCTCGGCCGGGTAATGCAGGCCAAGCGATCGGGACAGGAAGCGACTGAAGCCTACAAACTGGCGCTGGAGAAAAATCCGGTAGCGCGCCCGCCACTGGAAAGCCTGGTCCGGGTCTTGGTTGCGAACGACCGGGCCGATCAGGCGATCGATTACCTCAGGGAACATCTGGTCAAATACCCGACCCAGGTCTATCCAAAATACCTGCTCGCTTCCGTCTATGCAGCACAGGGCGATACCGTGACGGCGGAGGAAAATTATGAAGCGGTGCTCGCGGCGGAGCCAGACAATGTTCAGGCGTATGCAGGATTAGCCAGTTTACGCCCGAACGACGCGGAAGCACGAATGAAAATATACCGGCGTGGATTCGATGCTGCTCCAGACCAATACACTATTGGCCTTCTGTTAGGGACTGAATACGAGCGATCCGAAGAATTTGAAAATGCGATCGCTGTCTATGAAGAAATTTTGCAAAAAGATTTGCGCAATGACCTGGCCGCAAACAATCTCGCTGCATTGCTGCTCGATAGACGTTCTGATTCTGAAAGCTACGCCAAAGCACTGGAGCTATCGACGCGCTTTGCGAATAGTCCCCAACCTGCTCTTGTCGACACATTAGGATGGGCGTACTACCGCAATGGCGATATAACTAACGCCGTCAAGTATCTTGAAATCGCAGTAGCCGGGGCAAGTCAATCGCCGCTGTTACATTATCATTTGGGTATGGCCTATTTTGCAACGCAGGATACGGCGCTCGCACGCGAAGAATTGGAGAAAGCCACGGTCCTGAAACAAGTGGTTTATCCTGGAATCGACGAGGCACATGAAACGCTCGACGCCATAATGCAATCACTGCGGTCGCGTTAGCTATTATCAGGATATCGATAAAGAGACCTTCTGCTTGGCTCACCGAGGACTCGCCCCCCTTGGCGCCATTGATTCAATAAATGCAAGGGGCCAGCGGTGTATCTTATTAAGTCCATATTCATACTGATTTTTGCTTCTGCCTTACTGGCTGCATGTGGCTCGCAGCAGGATCGCGCCGTGAAGCACACCGCCAGGGCGCAACAGCTGTTCGAAGATGGAGACTACGTCACCGCTAAAATCGAAGCGTTAAATGCAACTCAAATTGAACCGCGAGGTCTTGAAGCGCGACTTATTCTTGCCCAAATAGAGGAGAAATTGCGGAACTACGGAGCGGCCATCGGCCACCTTCAGGTCGCCGTCGGCTCTCATCCATCGAATTTGGGCGCTCGCCTGAAACTCGGTAATTACTATGTCCTTGCCGAAATGAAGAAAGAGGCATCCGAGCAGGCTGAAGCGGCTCTGAGGATGGCGCCCAACAGCGCCGAAGCTCACTTGCTAAACGGCCGTGTTTATTACCTGAAAGACGAGGAATTTGAGGCTAAAAAGGAGGTTAACTTAGCGCTGCAGCTAGACCCAACCCTGGTCGATGCCATAATTTTCAAAGTTGGCTTCCAGCACAATGAGGGAGATTGGGATGGTGCCCTGAAGGTGGTTGATGAGGGTATTGAGGCCTTCGGTCGTGAAGAAGGCCGACAACTGCGGGAATTTCGCGTCCGCTTATTACAAGCGGCAAATCGAGACGAAGAGGTCGAATCGGATTTAGAAGCGTTAATGCGGGATTTCCCCAACATCGAAAACTATCCGCTCAGCCTGGCCAATCTTTATTCATTTGACGGCAGAATGGCTGAGGCGGAAGAAATGCTGAGGTCCGTTGTCGCTAAATATCCGAATGACTATGACCACGTTATTCAGCTGGTCGCATTTATTGCCGAAAGACGGGGTACCGAAACGGCCATAGACACCCTGACGGAATTCATGGCGGAGTCTCCGGACGAACTCAAACTCCAGCTTACATTGGGCCGTTTGTATGAAATCATTAATGAACAGGACGCTGCGTTGGACGTCTACCGCGAAATCGTGTCTGGCTCTGCCGCCACTGAAGAGGGCCTTGCCGCACGAAATCGAATCGCTGTGATCAAGATCAGCCAGGGCAAGATGGACGAAGTTCGGGATATTATTGACGAAATTCTTGCTGATGAAAAAGATAATAGCGATGCATTGCTGGCCCGCGCGGCTTTCTATATTTCGGAAGAAGCCTATGACGATGCGATCGCAGACCTACGGATTGTTCTGCGCTCGGGCGAGCAATCTGAGCGTACTTTACTGCTGCTGGCGCGCTCACATGTGGGCGAAGGCAGTCTTCGACTTGCCCAGGATGCCTATAGGCGCCTTATCGAAACCAACCCGGATCATCCATCCGCAGCCAATGAGTTAGCCGAGATTTTGGCGAATAGTGGCCAAATCAAGTTGGCCCGGGATGTTCTGATCAAGCGATTAAAGTCACACCCGGACGACAGCCAGGCGGCATCGGCACTGATTCAGGCCCAGCTGTTCCAAGGGGATTTAGATGCCGCAGAGGAAACCGCGAGGACGATGGTTCAGCTTGGAGAGCAGAGTGGCTTGGCTGAGTTTCAGCTTGGACAGGTGTTAGAAGCCAAAGAGTTAACCGAGAATGCGATTATAGCTTACAGTATATCGCTGGAGAAAAATCCTGACGCGGCGGCGCCCCTCGAGGGCGTGGTTAGGATCCTTACCAGTCAGAATCAAGTTGATGAAGCGATAGACTACCTCAATGAGCATCTGGCTAACTATCCCTCATTGGTGTTTCCAAAATATTTACTGGGTTCAGTTTACGCGCAAAAAGGTCAATTTAATACGGCAGAAAAATATCTCGAAGAAGTTATCGCCCAAGATCCTGAAAGCTTGTGGCCATATCAGGCGCTTGCAAGTCTTTATCCCAACGAACTAGCAACCCAGATCCTTTAAGTCCAAGGGCGCTTATAGCAGCACCAATCGGGATCGCAAATATAAAAA
>PVMK01124067.1_pt1 | contig 28050 bp, 25 predicted proteins | sample 1853481 | NCBI WGS metagenome assembly PVMK01 (sample SAMN08533507, study PRJNA380276) | Marine sediment metagenome, whole genome shotgun sequencing project. | reverse complement strand
ATGCGCGCCGATCCACAGGCTGCCGTCTTCGGCAATATCGATATTGTCCGGCGAGGTGCCGAGCGCTACGCGTGCCACTTCTTCTACACTGCCGTCATCGCGGTTGCGATTTAGAACGAGCACACGTTGGCCACCGGTCTCCGCAACGTACAGCCTGCCGCCGTCCGGCGATACGTTGATGCCGCCGCCCGAAGCGATGTCATCGGCAACGACGGAACCTGTTTCGCCGTCGAAGTACACGAGTTTCGTCAGGCTGCCGTCGCGCGCAGCGCCATTGTCCTGGGCGACATAGAATTGTCTCGCCCCGACTGCGACTAAATCGTTCGGGTTGGTCAGCAACTCGGTAACAAAAGTTTCGACGTGACGAAACTGGCCAGGTTGATCTTCCTGGAACAACTCGACGAGATCCTGACCTACGCCGCGATCGACCGGATGATTGATCGCAATCAGCGAACGCTGTCCGTTTTCGTCACGGCCGTGGACGGCGTGAACACGACGGCGCTCGATATGGGCGCGGCCGGGTTTGATTTCGACTCGGGCCATGGTTTGATCCAGGCGAATCAGGCGCTGGCCGCGCTGACGCAGGACGCTGATGGCGATGGCGTGGGTGACACGGTTGACAACTGTACGCTGGTTGCGAATGGGCCAGACGATGGGATCACTGCGGGGTCGCCGCAGAACGGCACCGACGGCGATGGTTATGGCAACATATGCGACGGTGACCTCAATCAGGATGACTACGTTAACGTCGTTGATCTCGGTCTGTTCAAGCAGCGTTTTTTCACGGCGGATCCGGATGCGGACCTCAACGGTGACGGCATCGTCAACGTACTCGACCTCGGCCTGTTCAAGGCCATGTTCTTCAAGGTCCCCGGACCCAGCGGGATGGCGCCCTAGGAACTGGTGTCAGGATTGGTGTCTGACACCAATCTAAATTTGGGTCGGCACACGGTTGCTTTCTGAACTGCGCGGAATCGAGATTCCCCGACTTAATTCTAACGCTGAATGCACCTGCTTGGCATTCCGTATTTTCCCCTATTGTCCCTCCCTCTGATCGCCCTTATTTATAAAAGATAGCGGTCGATAAATTTATCTTTAAGGGGAGAACAATCATGCAGCGCGCAAGCAATGATCTATCCAACTCATTTTTACGCCTGGCCTGCCTGAGCTTTGCCCTGCAGTTTACATTCACGGACGCGATCGCTGCCATCGCGATCATGAACCCCGAGAAAGACAATACGATTTACGAGGGCCAAAGTGGCGGTACCCCGCCGGAAAACTACGAGGTCAACAGCTGCGGGGCCGGCGTCAATATTTTCTCCGGTGAAACCGACGATATATTCGCGCGCCGGGCGCTGATCAAATTCGACGTCGCCGGGAATATCCCCACCGGCTCGACGATCAACAGCGTCGTGCTGACGCTGGAGGTCAACCGCGAACGCGACGGCGCTGCGCGCACCTACACGATTCACCCGATTTCAAAAGACTGGGGCGAAGGCCCAGTCGATTGCGATCTTGTCGCGGGCGGCGGTAAAGGCGCACCCGCGAATGCCGGCGATGCGACCTGGTTGAACGCGAAGTTTCAGCAGATCGGCTGGGATACGGTTGGCGGCGATTTTGGCTCGGCAAGCGGCAGCAGCCTGATCGCCAACGGCCAAAGTGTAACCGCGACCTGGGACAGCGCCGGGGGCGGAAACGCGGCTATGATCACCGACGTTCAGACTTGGGTTGACACTCCGGCCACCAACAACGGCTGGATCGTCATCGGCGACGAAACGGCTGCCAAATCGGTTCGGCGTTTCGGCAGCAGGGAGGGCAGCGAATCGCCCGTGCTGACGGTCGATTTCACGCCGCCGGCCTCGGCCTCGGCCTGTTGTTTCGTCGATGGCGATTGCACTGTTCTGACTCCCGGCGATTGCACTGCGCAGGGCGGTACCTCAAGCGCAAATCCGTCCTGCGTGCCGAACATGTGCCCTCAGCCGGTCGGCGCCTGTTGTAACGCCGACGAATCCTGTTCCGACACGATCGCACGCGACATCTGCGAGGCGGGCGGCGGCACGTTCCAGGGCAGCGGTATCGCCTGTTTGATCGCGCAGTCGAACTGCGGCCTGGAACCGTTCGTCGACCCGTTACCGCTTCCGCCGGCACTGACGCCGACCGGCACGCGCCCCGATGGTGTCGTGCGATACGAGATCGACGTGCAGACGGCGACCCAGCAGCTGCATAGGGACCTGCCGCCGACGACGGATTTATGGACCTACAACGGCGCGTACCCGAGTTACACGATCGAGGCCCGGGTCGGCGAGCCGATCGAGATCACTTATATAAACAGTTTGCCCGCGACCCATCCGTTCGTGGTGGACGAGTGCGCGCACGGTCCGAACTACTACAGCAACTCCGCACGCATCGTGACTCACCTGCACGGTGGCCATCTGCCCGCGCGGGTTGACGGTCAACCCGAATACACGATCCTGCCCGGTGAAACCGAGGTTTACGAATACCCGAACAACCAGCTTCCGGCGACACTCTGGTACCACGACCACGCGCTCGGGATCACGCGGCTGAATGTCTACGCGGGCATGGCCGGTTTCTATTTGCTGCGTGACGATTTCGAGGACGGTCTCGGACTGCCCGCCGGCGAATTCGAGATTCCGATCGCGATCCAGGACCGTAAATTCAACCCGGACGGTTCACTGTCGTATCCGGCCACGTTCGTGAACGGGTTCTATGGCGATAAGACGCTCGCCAACGGCAAGGTCTGGCCGTTCCTGAACGTCAAGCAGGGCAAGTACCGGTTCCGGTTGCTGAACGGGTCGCAGGCGCGCGAGTACACACTGCGGCTGGAGAACGTGGACAACGTCGGGCAGATCATCCCGTTCACGCTGATCGGCACGGACCTCGGCCTGATCACCGCGCCGGCCGATCAGACCACGATTCACATGGCGCCGGCCGAACGCTTCGATGTCATCGTCGACTTCACCGGGTTTATAGCCGGGACCGAGATCGTTTTGCGTAACGACGACCCGCAAGCCCCGCTCTTGTTCAACGTCATGAAATTTGTCGTGACCGGAGACACCGGCTTTACTGGTGCGATACCCGTGTCGCTGCGCCCCTTCATATCCATACCCGAAGGCGAGGCCACCGAGACGCGCTGGTTCCGTCTCGAACAGGTCAGCGAAAGCTGCGCCGGCAACGAATGGGTCGTGCAGACGCTGGACGGTCCGCTCGGGAATCCGACCGGTGATGAGCTCTGGGATGATATGTCCGAGTTTCCGCAACTCGGCACGACGGAAATCTGGGAATTCGAAAATCCGAGTTCGATGATGCACCCGATGCACGTGCACCTCGTGGCATTCCAGGTCCTGTCGCGCAGCCAACTCGTGGGCGGTGCGCCGCTGCCGCTGCAGCCTCACGAGATCAATTCGTGGAAAGACACGGTTCGCGTCGGTCCGGATGAGCGCGTCCGGGTCATCGCGCGGTTCGAAGACTATCTCGGGCGGTTCGCGTATCACTGTCATATCCTCGATCACGAAGATCACGAAATGATGCGCCAGTTCCAGACCGTCAACGATCCGGCTCAATGTGATAACGACGGTTTCTGCGAGGCGGGCGAGGATGCGCTGAATTGTTCCAGTGATTGCGCCCAGGTGGGTGGTTCTCTGTGCGGCAACGGGCTGTGTGAAATCGGCGACGGTGAAGACTGCACGACCTGTGCGCCGATTGCGCGGGTGTGCAGACCGGCAGCGGCGGCGATTTTTGCTGCGGCACCGGCGGCACTAACCCGATCGCTTGCGGCATCGATGCGACGGACAGGCGCTGCATCGACGGCGCCGCGCAGTTGTTCTGCCGGACGATGCCCCGGTTGCTCGCGTCCTGCGGCGACCATCTCTGCGAGGGCCAGGAAACGGCCGCGTCCTGTCCGCAGGACTGCAGCGTTCCGTTTTGCGAGGCGACCGAACTCACGAACGAGGTCAGTTGCATCGACGGCGAGGACAACGACTGTGACGGCAACATTGATCAGGCCGATAGCGATTGCCTGCCGGATACCGACGCCGATGGTGTGCCCGACGCGATCGACAACTGTACGCTGGTCGCCAACGGGCCGAACGATACGGTCATCGCAGGTCCGTCGCAGAACGACACCAACGGCGATGGGTACGGCAATATGTGCGACGCGGACCTGGACAATAGCGGGTTCGTCAATTTTGGCGACCTCGCAGCGTTCAAAGCGGTGTTCGGAACATCGGACCCGGATGCGGACCTGGACGGCAGCGGATTCGTGAATTTCGGCGATCTTGCTCGCTTCAAGTCATTATTTGGCAAGGTGCCGGGCCCCAGTGGTCTGGCGCCGTAGGAAATGTTGCCCGAAGTGGTGTCAGACACCAAGGGTGTCTGACACCACCGCTAGGAAGTGCCCATCTCGCAGATCAGAATTTTGGGTGCCGTGATCGATCCGATCAGCAGGCGGTTTCCATACGTGGCGCCGACACTGCTTGCCGAAATTTCTTCGCCGCGATTCAGGTAGATCTCTTCGATTTTCGCTTCGCCGGTGTCGTCGATCTCGACGCGCAGGACCTGCGACGGTGCGTCTGCACCGATGATGAAATGCAGGACCAGCGAGGGCAGGCTCGAATGCGCGCCGATCCACAGGCTGCCGTCTTCGGCGATGTCGATGTTGTCCGGCGAGGTGCCGAGCGGAACTCGTGCAATTTCCTCGACACTGCCGTCGTTGCGATCGCGTCTCAGAACCAGCACCCTTTTACCGCCGGTCTCGGCAACGTACAGTGTGCCGCCATCCCGTGACACGTTGATGCCGCCGCCCGAAGCGATGTCATCGGCGACGACGGACCCTTTTTCGCCGTCGAAATAAACGAGTTTTGTCAGGCTGCCATCACGCGCCGCGCCGTTGTCCTGGGCGACATAAAACTGCCTTGCCCCGACCGCGACTAAATCGTTCGGATTGGTCAGTAACTCGGTGACAAAAGTATCGACATGACGAAACTGGCCGGGCTGGTCTTCCTGGAATAATTCGACGAGATCCTGACCCACGCCACGATCGACCGGGTGATTGATCGCGATCAGTGAACGCTGTCCGTTGTCGTCGATAAATAAACTCAGGCCGTGCGGCCGGAAATGCCCGGGCGGATCGATCAGGGCCCGATGCAAGCTCGGCGTGTCGGCATTCAGGTCGAGACGCAGGATCGTTCCCTGCACATCGCCACCGGTAGCCAATGCCATTCTATCGATGACAGACAGGTACGCAAAGCCGCGTTCACGGTCGACCTGGATATCCTCCGCACTGCCCTCGAGGTCGAGGATCTCGCACTGGCCCGCAAAATGCGGCGCGTCCTGGCTCAGTTCGAGGTACGCGAACGCACCGACGACGCTCACGCCAATCAGCACAACGAGCCCGATCAGGATTCGTTTGATTATTTTCATGGTGGCCGGTCTCGGTCAGGAATGGTGACCGTATTCTATATATATAGAGCGCGCGGATCACTCTATGGACAGTCGTCGCGGCCCGTTTGTCACTGCCCCTATAGCTTGCCCACCATGGGTTGCGAACGGGGTTCATCCTCGTAATAAGCTCCTGGAGCGCAATAAGCATGGCAGATACCAAGACCCCGGCCTTCGACGAATCCGGGCTGCGGTTCGGACCGAAACGCCTGAATCTGTGGATGATGCCGGGCGTGTCCCGGCTCAATGTCTACACGCTCCTGTTCGGCTCGTTTTTTGGCATCGCGATGATGAGTTTCATCAACGCGAGTCAACCCTATATTTTCACCGAGATCCTGAAAATCCCCGAGGTGGAGCAGGGGCAGCTCGCGGGTGACATGACGTTCTACCACGAGATGGTCATTATCCTGACGATCGGTCTGATCGGCGCCATGTCGGACAAGATCGGACGCAAACCGATCTTTGTCGCGGCGTTCATGTTCATCGCGCTCGGATACGTCCTGTATCCGCTGGCGCAGTCTGTCGATCAGCTGATCCTGTTTCGCCTGATCTTCGGGTTGGGCTTCGCCTGCAATACGGCGATGTTGCCGTCCGTCGCCAATGATTATCCACAGGAACCGTCGCGGGCGAAGATGCTCGCCGTGTGTTTCACGCTGAACGGGCTCGGCTTTATCCTCATCCTGACGCCGTTGCGATTTTTATTGCCGTTTTTTTCGAGTATTGCGGACGATCCGGTGATGGCGGGCCGCTACTGGCTATGGACCGCCGCGGGCATTTGCCTCGTCGTTTCAACGGTGTTGCTGGCCGGCCTGAAGTCGGGCGCGCCGGAGCAGCTGCAAGAGCGCGACCCTTTCCTGGCCACGGTTCGAATCGGCATCAGCGCTGCGCGCAAGCCGCGAATCGCCCTGGCGTATGTCGCGGCGGTGGTGTCGCGTGGTGACCTTGCGGTGCTGAGCACCTTCTTTACATTATGGCTGACCCAGGTCGGGACCAAGGTCGGTATGACGACCGGCGAAGCGAATGCCCAGGCCATCAAGTTTTATATTCTGATCCAGGTTTTTGCGCTGTGCTGGCTGCCGGTCATGGGGTGGTTGCTGGACCGTATCGACCGGGTCGCGGGGCTGGCGCTCGCGATGGTATTGGCGGGCGCCGGTTACTTTTCGCTGAGCGTGTTGGACGACCCGCTGGGCCCGGGGATGTATTTCGTCGCGGCGCTGGTCGGCATGGGAGAAATGTCGGCCAATATCTCTTCGCTGACGCTGATCGGGTCCGAGGCGCCGGTCAAGGGCCGGGGTGCGGTGATCGGTTTATTCAGCCTGTTCGGCGCGATCGGTATTTTAATTGTGGCTAAGGTCGGTGGTTACTTGTTCGGCTCGAATCCGGTCGGGCCGTTCCTTCTCGTGGCCGGTGCCAACGGCGTGGTCTTCGTGCTCGCGTTGGCGATGCTGGCCTATGGCCGTAACCAGAAGACTCGCAGCAGCGTGAATGCTGAGACATAAAGCAGGAGAAAAATAATGCAACGCAGGGATTTTTTGAAAAGCAGCTTTGCCGGCGTCGGCATGGCCGGGGCCGCGGCCATGGCCATGGGTGCATTCGGTCGAAAGGCCCACGCGGGGGCGCACATGGCGCCGGGCACGTCGGTCGGCGGCGCCGCGCTCGACGGGCCCTACCTCGATCTTCGAACGGGTCGAGGCAACCAGCTGGCTTACGCAAGATTGCAAAGCGATATCGACTTCGGCAAACAGAAATATTTCTGGTTCAAGGGCTACGTTATGGGGCATCGCCCGATGAAACGCATCCAGGACCTGATCGGCGCGCAAGGGTTCGGTGTCATCCGCCTGAACGAGCGCGAAGACGGCGTCATCGAGCGTATCTGTCGGGAAATAATCCTGTACACGGACCTGCGCAGTAACGAGGTGCTCGACGAATGGAAGAACCCGTTCACCCAGGAGACGGTGCCGGTCGTCCATGTCGACAACGATCCTTACAACTACACGATAGAGGAATATTTTCCAACGCCGCCGCTGAACGACGTGCTGACGAAACAGAAGGCGCCGCCGCGCGTACCATTCATCCTGCCGTGGACGCAGGACGGCGACTGGCTCGAGATGGAAATGCATATCCATCTCGCGTACCCGAACCCGTTGCAGCCGGACAAATGGCCGCGCGAGTCGTCGGGCGAAGTCGCGCAGGTTTCGGAATTTTTTGCCCACCACGTCAAGGCCGCGGACATGCAGAACCCCGAGATCACGAGCCTCGACTACCGCGGCGTCTGGAACCGCATCACGCCATGGCTGCCGTGGATGCTGATGGGCCAGATGGATGGTAATTGTCAATACGCGTCCTTCATGGGCACCTGCGCTCATCCCGGCGACGTCCTGCCGCGGACGGTGGTGGATTTCGCAGAGAAGCACTACGCGAAATACTTCGAGGCGCCCAAGGTCTGGACTGACGAGCGATTCTCGAGTCTCGAAAACTACGCGCGCGAGCAGAAGCCGGCTCCGATAGAAAGTAAAACGTAGCGTCATGACGCAAAATTACGGCGATTGCCCGATGTTTATCGGCGGCGAATTCGTCGCCAGCGAGAGCGGGGAGTGGATGGATTCCGTCAACCCCGCCAACGAAGAAGTGCATGGCCGGGTCCCGGCCGGCACACCTGCCGACGTCGACAACGCCGTGCGCGCGGCGGAAAAAGCGCAGCCGGACTGGGCCGCAATGCACGTATTCGAGCGCGGCGCGCTGCTCCGAAAACTGGCGGTCGCGATTCGAGCACGCGCCGACGATGTCGTGCCGCTCGAAGCGGCCGATACGGGCAACACGATCGCCAGCCTCGGTGGCGACATCACGCTGGCGTCCGGGTATATCGATTTTATTTCGGGCCTCGGCATGGAGATCAAGGGCGAGAGCGTGCCGGCCACGACTCAAAACATTCACTTCACGATGCGTGAGCCCTACGGCGTCGTCGGCCGGATCGTGCCGTTCAACCATCCGTTTCTGTTTGCGGGCGCACACCTCGGCGCGCCATTGATGGCCGGTAACGCCGTCGTGCTGAAGTCGCCCGATCAGAGTCCCTTATCGGCCAGCATCATGGGCGAGATATGCCACGAAGTGCTGCCGCCGGGCATCGTGAACATCGTGTCGGGCGTTGGCACCGTCGTTGGGGATGCGATCGTGCGTCATCCGAAGGTGCCGCGGATCGGGTTTACCGGTTCGGTGCAGACGGGCATGGCGATTCAGCGATCGGCGGCCGAGGTCGCGGTCAAGCATATCTCGCTTGAACTCGGCGGGAAAAACCCGTTTATCGCGTTTCCGGATGCAGACCCGTCGGCGGTCGCTGCCGCCGCCGTGGCCGGAATGAATTTCGCCTGGTCAGGTCAGTCCTGTGGTTCGACGAGCCGCCTGATGCTGCACGAGTCGATCTACGATGAGGTCGTCGAGCAGATCGCCGCAAAGGTCAGTGCGATAAAGATCGGCGACCCGTCGGACCCGAAGTCGGAAATGGGGCCGGTGAATTCCGGGCCGCATCTCGATCGCATCAATAAAATTATTGAATCCGCGCGGGCGCAGGGCGCGAAACTCATTACCGGCGGATCGCGTCCGCAAGGCGCGCAATTCGAACGCGGCTACTGGATCGAGCCGACCGTTTTTGGCGATGTCACGATGGACATGCGTGTGGCGCAGGATGAGATTTTCGGTCCGGTGCTTGCGATTCTGAAATGGGAAAACAACCGAGGAAGTCGTTTCGATGGCCAATTCTCTGGATCTTGGATTGACCGCCGCAGTCTGGACCAATGACCTCAAGTTGGCCATGAATACGGTGCGGGCACTGGAGTCCGGTCTGGTCTGGATCAATGGCACGGGCCGCCACTATCTCGGTACCGGGTTCAGTGGCTGGAAAAACAGTGGGCTGGGCCGTGAGGAGTGCCTGGAAGAAGTCCTGAGTTACACTCGAACGAAAGCAGTCCATATTATTCTGTAATTTAATCTTTATTCGAACACGGGCTCAGTATCGAGCCGCGGAGCCATGCGCATGACGGATCAAAAGACTGAAGACGGCCTCAAGTTTCTTGGATTCATCTGGCTCGCACCGGGTATCACACGATTCAATGCGACCATTTTCTGCTATTCCGCGTTCGCAACGATTGGTTTACTGACGTTTATCTCCACCGGAACGGCACTGGTCCTGACCGCGAACCTCGGCATCCCGATCGGGGAGCAGGGCACAATCAGCGGCGATCTCGTGATCGCAACCGAGATCGCGCAATTCATGGTCTTCGGCATCGTCGGTATCCTGGCCGACCGGATCGGCCGCCGCGAGGTGTTCGCGCTCGGCATGTTTGTCATGGGTATTGCTTATGGCCTGTATCCGTGGGCCGAATCCGTCGCCGAGTTGACGGTCTACCGTGTGATCTACGCCGTCGGTCTCGGCGCCGCGACGGGCATGCTGCAAACGATTGTCGCGGACTATCCGCAGGACCGCTCCCGCGGCAGGATAGTCGCACTTAGTGGCGTATTTAACGGTCTCGGTGTCATCGTCGTCACGGTAATCTTCGGTCGCCTGGTCCCACCCGCGCTGGTCGAGGCGGGCTATGATGCCGTCACGGCGAGCCGGATTGCGCATACCATCGTCTCGCCGCCTGCGACTCTCTTCCGCCGTGCTCTATCTCATTGGCCTGAAAAAGGGCACGCCCGCTAAGAAGGAGGAACGGCCGCCATTTCGGGAGCTCATCGTGGCCGGATGGACCGAAGGCCGGAATCCTCGTATCGCATTGAGTTATGCGGCGGCTTTTGTTGCGCGCGGCGATCTCGTCATTCTCGGGACCTTCGCGGTCCTGTGGGGTAATGTCGCGGGTATTCAGCAGGGGCTCGACCCGGCAGTCGCCGCGGCGCGGGGCGCCGGCGTATTCGGCATGGCGTCCGCAGCCGCGCTGGTGTGGCTCTTCGTGCTCGGTATTTTTATGGATCGCCTGAATCGGGTGACCACCGCGGTCATCTGCATGGGGTCGGCGGCTATCGGCTACTCGATGATGGGGTTCGTCGACGACCCGCTCGCGCCTGAGGCGATCCCGTATTTCCTGTTGCTCGGGGTGGGTCAGATCAGTGCTTTTTTCGGCGCCACCGTGCTGATCAGCCATGAGGCGCCGCGACTCAAGCGTGGCGCGGTTGTCGGTATGTTCAACATGTGCGGCGCAGTCGGGATTTTTATTTCGTCCGGAATCGGCGGGCGATTATTCGATTCGATCGGACCTCACGCGCCGTTCGTTCTGGTTGGCGGCATGAACGCCTGTGTATTTTTGCTCGCGGTGGTCGTGCGTATCCTGTCCCCGGGCGAGATGCCCGAAAAGAAGAAAGCCGCCCTGGCGGAGAACACGTAGTCGGTCAGACCGTCTTCAGGCGGCGACGCTGAATCCCGCGTCGGCGATCGCTTTTTCCAGGCTGGGCTTCTGGATGACCTTGGCGTCGAATTCGATCATGACCATGCCGGTGTCCAGATCGGCGTTGGCCGTGCGAACGCCCTCACGATTGGTCAGGGCTTTCTGCACGCTCTGCACGCATCCGCCGCAGGTCATGCCTTCTACTTTCAAATGTACTTTCTCCATTCCTCTACGTCTCCTGATTAGCGCTGATTCACTGACAACCTACTTTTCCCGCTCTCGATTTTCCCGCTTTTGGAAACTCGGCCGCCAACGTCGCAATAACAGCGAATTGCTGACGACGCTGACGCTGCTCATGGCCATCGCGGCACCGGCCACGGTCGGTGTCAGGATGCCCATCACGGCCAGTGGGATCCCGATCACATTGTAAATGAATGCCCAGAACAAGTTCTGCTTGATCTTGCGAAAGGTCGCGCGGCTGGCCGAGATGGCCGCGGCGACGAGGCGTGGGTCCGAACGCATGAGCGTAATCCCCGCGGTTTCCATCGCAATATCCGTACCGGTACCCATCGCGATGCCGACGTCCGCCGCGGCGAGGGCCGGGGCATCGTTGATGCCGTCGCCGATCATGCCAACGGTATACCCTTGCCGCGACAGTTCATCGACGACCTCGGCCTTCTGATCCGGTTTGATCGAGCCGCGCGCGTCGTCGATGCCGATTTGGCGGCCGATTTCGTTGGCGACGAGTTCAGCATCCCCGGATAACATCAGCGTCCTGATCCCCATTCGACCCAGCTCCCGGACCGCAGCGATGGATTCCTTTCGCAGGACATCGGCGATGGCGATAATTCCGAGGATCCGGTCCTTGTCGGCGACCCAGACGACGGTTTTCGCCTCGGCTTCCCATGCTCGCGCGCGATCGAGCTCGGTGGCCGGATCGAGATTCCAGTCTGCAACCAGCGCCTCGTTACCGATCATGATGTCCCGCCCATCGATCCTGCCGGACACGCCTTTGCCGGTATAGCTGCGAAAGTCCTCCACCCGGGGCAGATCGAGATCGAGTTCGCCGGCCCGATCGAGGATCGCCTGGCCGAGCGGGTGTTCGCTGCCCTGTTGCACGGCTGCGGCAAGACGCATCATTTGGCCGTCATCGGCATCACCATGAATCGTATGCACCGCGGCCACGGCCGGTTTACCTTCGGTAAGCGTGCCGGTCTTGTCAAAAATTATCGCATTGAGCCGGTGTGCATGTTCCAGCGATTCGACATCTTTAATCAGAATACCGGATCGCGCGGCGGCTCCGGTACCGGTCATGATCGCGGTCGGCGTCGCAAGGCCCAGTGCACACGGGCAGGCGATGACCAACACGGATATAGCGGCGATCAGCGCAGATTCGAAGTCGCCGCTCGAAAAAAACCAGCCCGCAAACGTGACAGCCGCGATCGCGACGACGACCGGGACAAAAATTTCGCTGATGCGATCGACGAGTCTTTGCACGGGAGCTTTCCCGGCCTGGGCGTTTTCTACGAGATGAATAATTTTCGCCAACGTCGAATCTTTGCCGACATGGGTCGCCCGGACTTCGAGCAGTCCGGTGCCATTGATCGCGCCACCCGTGACCGTGTCACCGGGAGCCTTGTTTACCGGAAGACTCTCGCCGGTGATCAATGACTCGTCGAGCTCACTCTGACCGGCAATGACTTCGCCATCGACCGGGATGTTCTCGCCGGGTTTGATCACGACGATATCTCCGGCGCGCACTTCCACGATCGGCAGCTCGTGTTCGGTCCCGTCTGCACGTTTTACCCGCGCCGTTTTCGGGCGCAGATCCATGAGCTGCCGAATCGCCGCGGTGGTGCCGCGCTTGGCGCGCGCCTCCATGTATTTACCCAACAGCACGAGCGTAATGATGACGGCCGAGGCTTCGAAATAGAGTTTACCGGCCGCGTCCGTCCCCAGCGTCCCGATCAGGTACCAGCTGTAAAAATATGCAGCCGATGTGCCCATGACCACGAGCACGTCCATGTTCGCGGCGCCGGCCTTCAACGCTTTGTAAGCGGCCTTATAGAATCGTGCGCCGATCACGAATTGAATCGGTGTCGCAAGCAGAACTTCCATGAACGGATAGTGGGTGTAGTCGGAGCCCAGGAACTTCGCGATCATGTGTCCGACCATCGGCGCCGATAGCGCGATGCAGAGCAGTAACCGGAACTTGTCCTTGCGCAGCTGCGCTTCCTCCTTCGCCCGATGCGCCTCGTCGGTATCGGCCTGTTCATCGGAGGCGGAGCGGAAACCGGCTTCGTAACCGGCGCGTTCGACCGCATCGGCCAATGTCCCGGTCGTGACGGCACCCGCAACGGCCTGCACATCGGCACGTTCGAGGGCGATGTTCACGTTGGCCTCGATGACTCCGGGCAGTTTTCGCAGCGCTTTTTCGACGCGGTTGGAGCACGCAGAGCAGGTCATGCCGCCGACCTGGAAGGAAAAGGTATCGCGCCCGACATCGAATCCGGCCATCGTGACCGCATTCGCGATTTCCGTGACCGTGGTTTGTGCCGGATCGTATGCGACATTGGCGCGCTCGATCGCAAAGTTCACCGTTGCCTGGTCGATTCCGTTCACACGGTTCAGCGCCTTTTCCAGGCGAACCGCGCAGGCTCCGCAGGTCATACCCGCGATCGGCAAATTCGCGCTCTGCAGTGCCGAACGCCCGGATTCGATTTGATCGGCGGTCAACTCGGCGGTCGATGGGACCATGGTGTGTTCTCGCTATAGAATCGTCGGAATAGTAACTTTGCCGACACGGTGTCGCAATCTTCGGCCAGTCAGAATAAAAGCCGGAACCCGAATCCCGTGCCGGAACCGCTGTTAATTGGGGCCAGTTCCCTCACTTTCAAGGGCAATGATTTTCAAAGGCTTGATAACTCGTGGTCTAGCGCGACGGTAAGGCCATGCGTTGCGGCCTCGAATGAAACAGATGGATGAACTCGGTGAAAATCCGGTCGCCGAGGGCGATCGATTCGCCGATGCATTCGTGGGTCTCGCGTAGGACGTTGTCGATGAACTCTTTACCCCCGAGGTCCTCTATCTGCCGGGCGTTCAGGGGGGTGTGCAGCCAGCGCCTGATCATGGGTTCGTCGACCTCCAGGTGGAACTGCAGGCCATAGACGTAATCGCCGAACCGAAACGCCTGATTTCGGCAGTCCGGTGATGTCGCGAGATGAGTTGCGCCGTCCGGAATTTCAAACGTGTCTCCGTGCCACTGGAAAATCTTTTGCCTGGTGGCCAGAGCGCGAAACAAGGGGTCGGATTTTCCGGCTTCGGTCGGACGGAGGTCATACCAACCGATCTCCTTGACCGGGTTTTTGGATACACGGGCGCCCAGCGCGCGGGCAACGAGTTGGGCGCCCAGACAGATGCCCAGTACGGGTTTCCCACTGGCGATTGCCTCCTGGATTAATTCGATCTCCGTCGTCAGGTGCGGATAGCGGGCGGACTCATCGCAATTCATCGGGCCGCCCAGTACTACGAGTCCGTAATAACGGGATATATCCGGCCGCGCGTCGGGTTGGCGACCGAAGTTCACGTAGCGAATGCGAAATCCGGATGCGCGCAGCAACGGGTCGAGGTTTCCGAGGATCTCGTGCGGTACATGTTGGAATACGGCCAGCCGTTTCAAGCTTTTACGATCTCTTATTCATTGATTGTGAATCGATCGGCGTCGAGCCAGGCTGGAAATTTCTCCCGGTATCTTTCAAGTGCGCCACCGCTCAGGCGAACGGTTTCGGTGCAGGGTTGGTCCGCGCAGGTCACGACGGGCTTGCCGAGATAGTCGAAAACTGCGCTGTCGCCGGCGTAGCGAACATCGTTCCCATCATCACCGGTGCGGTTGACGCCGGCAACAAAGCATTGATTTTCGACCGCCCGGGCCGGCAGTAATACCTGCCACGCAGATTGGCGTGCCGCCGGCCAATTGGCGATCACGATCATGAGATCGAAGTCATTTATTCCACGGCTCCAGACCGGGAACCGCAGGTCATAGCATATTAACGGCCGTATTCGCCAACCGTTCAATTTGAATATGGGCCTTTCGGAACCCGCGCTGAAATGTTTGTGCTCATCCACCATGCGGAACAGATGACGTTTGTCGTAGTGACTGATTTTACCGTCCGGAGACGTCCAGATGAGCCGGTTGTAGTAACCACCACTCTCCTCAATGATCAGGCTCCCGCAGAGCGTCATTTGAAAATCCTGCGCCAGCAGTTTCATCCAGGCGACGGTGTCTCCATCCATTGTTTCGGCGCAGGCGGCTGCATCCATTGTGAATCCCGTCGTGAACGTTTCCGGCAGCACGATCAGGTCCGTCGGGGTCTTGATGTCGGCGATCAGGCCATCGAAATGGGCGCGATTCGCCGGCGCATCGCGCCAGTGCAGTGGCGACTGAATGATGGAAACGCTTAGATCTTGCACAGGATGTCTGCCGCCTGTTCGAGAGTGTCCGAGTCTTTCGCGAAGCAGAACCTCAGCACATTCTGTTTCGGTGGCGCTGCATAAAAGACCGATATCGGGATGGATGCGACCCCCGATTCTGTGGTCAGCCTGCGCGCAAATTCAGTGTCGGTCTCCGAAGAGATTTCGGAATAGTCGACCAGTTGAAAATACGTGCCGGCTGAGGGGGTCAATCTAAACCTGGAAGAGGTCAGTAGTGCGCAAAATTGATCGCGCTTTTCCTCGTAGAAGTTCGGCAGATTCAGATAGTGCTCGGGTGTCGACGCCATAAAATCGGCGAGGGCGTATTGCAGCGGCGTTGCGACGCAGAACTGAACGAACTGATGTACCCGGCGAAACTCCGACATCAAGTCAGGCGGCGCAACACAATAACCGATTTTCCATCCTGTCGCGTGATAGGTTTTGCCAAACGATGAAATGACAAGACTCCGACGACTGAGTTCAGGCGTTCGCAACAGGCTTTCATGCCTGCGCCCATCGAAAATAATATGCTCGTAGACTTCATCACCGAGCAAAATGACATCCGTCTCTCGAATCAGGCTCGAAAGTTGCAACATATCCTCTGAATTCAGCGTCGATCCCGTGGGATTGTGCGGCGTATTCAGGATGATCATCCGGGTCTTTTCGTTCATCGCATCTGAGACCCGGTTCCAGTCGATGTCGAATTTCGGTGCGTGCATCGAGATTCGAATCGCCTGGCCGCCGGCCAGTATTATTGCCGGCGCATACGAGTCATACGCCGGATCAAAGATGATGACTTCATCGCCGCTGTGCACGAAGGCCTCGATCGCAGAAAACAACGCTTCGGTTGCGCCTGACGTCACCGTGACTTCCGTGTCCGGATCCAGTTTTCGGCCATACAATTGCTCGGTCTTTGCCGCGATTTGCGCGCGCAATTGGGGAATGCCGGACATCGGCGCGTATTGATTGTGCCCTGCGTGGAGATGGTGGCTTACTCGCTCGAGTAACGCATCAGGTGCTTGAAAATCTGGAAACCCCTGTGACAGGTTAATTGCGCCGCATTCATCGGCGAGTTGTGACATTACGGTAAATATCGTCGTACCGACATCGGGGAGTTTGCTCGGGGCTAATCTCATGCTATTCGATCGCGTGTCAGATAAACGGATTATCAAGCCCCTCTGTCACGTGAGCGGCGCGCGCCAAAATGTTGACACAGATTGGAGATTACATGATAGTTGCGGACGTAGGGGGGGGCGATATGGTTGAATCGAATATTCCGGTCATTATCGACTCGGACCCGGCAGTGACTGCGGGCCGGCCCGCAACCGCCATTCCCGACCAAATCTTCTCTTTATATACCTGCCGGTTCGAGTGCGCGGATGCAAAATGTCCGGCGCCAGATCGACCAGATCGCCGGATTTTCGACAAGCGTGTTGTTGACCGGCGAGTCGGGGACCGGCAAGACGTGGGTCGCGCGCTATATCCATGCGTTGTCGTCTCGCCGGGACCAGGTTTTTGTCTCAGTTGACTGTGCCTCTGTTCCCGGGGATTTGATGGAAAGCGAACTCTTCGGGCCTGAAAAAGGTGCTTTCCCCGGCGCATTATCGACCCGGATCGGACGAATCGAGGCGGCAGAGGGCGGGTACGTTATTTCTCGATGGGATTGCAGACCTGAGTCTGCCCGTTCAAGCCAAACTCGCACATGTCCTCGAGGATCGGGCGTTCGAACGTGTCGGCAGTGAGCACAGTCGAACCCGTGATTTTCGATTGATCGCGGCGACGCATCGTGATCTGGAGCAAGCGGTCGGTGACGGTGTATTTCGCGAAGACCTGTATTTCAAGCTAAAAGTCTATCCCATCGAAATGCCGCCTTTACGTGAACGCATCGATGACCTGACCGATTTAATCGAGCGCATCCAGCAGGGTTGTGCAGAATCGGGGCTCCAGACCATGCAGCTGACACCGGGCGCCCTTCGGGTGCTCAAGCATTATGATTGGCCGGGAAATATCGCGGAATTGACTGATCTTATCGAGCGCCTGTGCGTCGTCTATCCCGGCGGCCGTGTCGACATTCCGAATTTGCCCCCGGCCTACGCAACCAAGGCGCCGTTGCGTGATCGTGATCGTGAAGACATTGAAGCGTCGTATGCCGCGGGTCCACAGCCACAGGATTTCGCGTTGCCGACCGGGGCAACTTCGCTCAAGACCTACCTCGAGACCATTGAAATCGCGCTGATTCGCCGCGCGTTGCATCAAACCAACGGTGTCATCGCCCATGCCGCACGAAAGCTGAATATTCGTCGAACGACGCTGGCTGAGAAAATAAAGCGTTACGCGATCAGGGCCAGCGACGATAACGTCGACTACTGACGGATCTCAAAAATTTTCTCACGGCTCAAAGTCGCGGGGCGACTTGCCGGTCCACCGTTTGAACGCCCGGGAAAAATTGCTTTGGTCTGAAAATCCCAGCATATACGCGATTTGACTCAGGGACAGTTTATGGTCGGCGACATACTCTTCGGCCAGCACTTGCCTGGTTTCGTCACGAATCGCCTGATAATTCGTGCCTTCATTGTGCAGTTGACGTTGCAAGGTGCTCACGCTCCTATTCAGCCGCTGGGCGATCAGTTCCTGGTTTGAATGCCCTGACGGCAATAAAGTGACGAGTAACTCGCGAACCTCGGAGGCTACCTTTCGAGGGTCGAGCGACTCGAGATAATGCTCGGCGACCTTGTCGTTGGCCTTGGCCAGCGCGCTGTTGTCGCCCGGGAGTACCGCGTCGAGCGACGCTTTGTCGAAAATCAGGGTATTCAGTTTTGCACCGAAAGTAACCGGTGCGTTAAAAAATTTGACGTACTCGTCGATGTGACCGCAATCGTCCCGCTGCATGAAGACTGCGGTCGGTGAAAAACTGCTGTCGGTTGCTGCGCGACAAAGCTGCAGGACACAGGCCAGGAATGCATCCGTGGATGCATCTTGGGCAACTAACCGCGCGTCACCGAGCGTACCCGAAAACACATAGTGGCCATCGCGTTCCGTGAGGTCGATCTGCAGGGGCGCGGTCGTGATGACATGGTAGTAACGACAGAAACGATCCAGCGAACCGTGCAGGCTGCGGCTCGCCAACCACGAATAGCCGAGCGCGTGAAAGCTGGTCGGCCGGATTCTGCGGCCGACATACAGGCCGAAACAAGGGTCACCGGTGACTTCCACCGCGGTCTTCCACAGCACCTGCATCTGTTGCCAGGGAAAACGCGCGCCTGCCACCGAGAGTTCATCGAAATCAAGGCCGACTTTGGCGAACACGGGAACCGGATCGACCGCATACTGCTTCTCGAGCGTTTCGGCAATGATTCGGGCCGCTGTCGTCAGCGTTGTGGGCTCAAATAACATGTCAGGTTTCCAGTGGCGAGGTCTATTGAATCGAACCTGACCCGAATTGACAAGAATGAGTCACCATGGGCGCTTAGACTGCCCGGATGACGGATTCCACATATTGTAGCTCCGAGCAGGAAATCCTGGAGATTGTCGACCGGGTAGCTCGCGCGACACACCTTTGGATTCGCCATGTTGGCTCCACCCGGAGTTTCTCGTCCGTCGGCAACACACCGGTCGCGCGCCAGAACCTGGTTGCCGGCCTGATCTCGGGCCTGTGCGATCAGTTGGACCTTGACAGCCGATGCGCCGTTTACTCGGCTTACGCCTATGCATTGCTCGACGGTGAGACCGAGCACGCGCTCGCGATTGCTTACCTTCTGTTGAATCAGCAAATCGAGACAAAGTACCGGCCCGCATTCGAGGAAGGGCAGAAAGTGGCCTGGGACCTCGTTGCGATTCTTCGGTGGCCGGAATTGGACGTCACTCAATCCATGGAATATTCTCCGACGGTTAATCACTGATATCTGATCGCATCACAAATGATGGCCGGATCGGTCGCATGATGGTTCCGCCTGCGGTTGCGAACGGATCCGGAAAGCGGCATAAATAGGATATTAGAAGTCCGCTGGTGGAGGTATGCGAAAATGGCTGATCGCGACGTTATTATTTTACCCACCGATTTTTCTGCCGTCTCATTGGCCGCAGTCAAATGGGGGCATCGCATGAGTTCGGTTCTGGATGCCGAGTTACATGCGGTTTTCGTTCTGGAAGAGCCGCATATCTATGGCACGCTTGAGATGGGGCCGTTGCCCATTCCGACGAGTGAGGAGCTGCAGGGCAGCGCCGAGACGCGTCTCGCGAAGTTTATCGATAAGCATCTCGGTGATCTGGACGGGCCGGTCATCGCCAAGGTGCTGGTCGGTCAGCCGGCAGACGAGATCGTGCAGTACGCCAGCGATGTCGAGGCCAGCATGATCGTGATGTCATTGCACGGCTATACGGGTGTCAGACACCTGGTGCTCGGCAGTACGACCGAGTCGGTTCTTCGCCGCGCGGCATGCCCGGTGTTGTCGATCAGGACGGAATAAACAGGCGCGATGCCTGAACGGCGTATTGCCCAGGAGAAAAAAAGAATGGAAATTTATATCACGACGATTTTTGCGAAAAATGGCCATGAAGATCAGGTCATGAAGTTCTACGCCGATCAGGAAGAGTCATTACAACGCACCGAAGGGTTTCACGGGCGCCAGATATTCCAAGCGCGTCCCGGAACGATGGTCGAAGCCGTCAGGAAGGTGCTGACCGAGGAAGAGATGGCCAGGCACGCGGAGGCCGAAGGGCCGCAGGGCGTCCATTTCGTCATTATCGAGCGCTGGGACACGATCGATCAGAAAACGACTTATTCACGCAGCGTCGACGGGGGCCGCGCGGCGGACCTTATCCCGCATCTTCTGCCCGAGCATACGCACGAATACTATTCGGACGTGACGCCTTCGTAAGGTAGAGAGACGATCCAGCCGGCCTCCAGGACATATTGATAGAGCAGGCCGAGCGGCAGGCGGAACTCGATGTCGTGGATGGAGACCGGGCCGTCTCCGGAAACCGTCACGAAATTCGCATCCAGATTTGTGGTCTTCAGATGTTCGATGAAGTCGGTTCGCGACATCGGGTGGACATAGATTTTTACGTTGTTCGCGAATAACTTGCCGGTCGCTTCGAGCAATCCGCCAGGCAAGTTCTCGTAAAACTCTTCGAAGAACACCATCGCGAGTGCCGAGACACCCATGGAAAAACGTAGCGGTTCCTGAGAATAGCGTCGCAGATAATCGGTCAGGCTGTAACTGTGTTTCAGGCGCGTCAGTAATGTCCACTGACCCGAAGAAGTCATGCCCTGCAACCGGCGCAGATATTCGGAATCTTCAACGTCGGCATCTTCACGGAAATTTTTCACGCTCAGTTCCATCGCAGTCAGCGGGTCTCGCGCGCCGTCCGGGCTTTCGAGGTGCAATTGTTCACTGGCGGCATGAAGTATTTCAGGTTTGACTTCGGTCGAGTGTTTGAATAATCCCCGCTCGAGAATGACCTCACGTTTTCGAATGACTTCGTTCGGCGCAGCCAGTTCGCCGTCGGGGGTATACAAAACAGCCTGACTCAGGCCGTTTCGAACCAGCGTCAACCCGATTTCCAAAGGGCTGACCCCTGAAAACGCGGGTCCCGCGGTATCGACGAGATCGACCTCCAGCCTTCCCGGTGTAAGGTCCTCAAACAGCTGCTTCAGCAATCCCGTGTCGTATCGATCGGAGTGAAAAATACTGTAGATCAGGTTGACGCCGAGGATGCCGAGCGCTTCCTGTTGGCGAATGTTCGTGCGATCCCGCATGTTGACGTGCAGGATGAGATCATTCGGCTCGCCGCCCGGCGCTGTCTGAAATCTCAATCCGATCCAGCCGTGGCAGTCATGAGTGCCCTTGTAGTTTTGCGCGGTCACGGTGTTGGCAAAGGCATAAAACCGGGTGTGGCTCTGCCGCTCCTCGCCGAGTCGCTCGCACAACAGGCGGTATTCCTTGTCGAGCATCGAGATGACGCGTTCACGGGAAACGTAACGGCGCGATTTGCCGTAGACCTGGTCACTGACCTTCATGTCGTACGTCGATATCGTTTTCGCGATACTGCCGGCCGCGCCGCCGACGCGAAAAAACCAGCGCGCGACCTCCTGGCCCGCGCCAATTTCGGCGATCGTGCCGTAAATATTCGGGTCGAGGTTAAGTGCCAGCGCTTTCTGGTGGGTCGAGAGTTCTTCGGTGGTCGTCGCCATCGGCGAAGTATCGCAGAATTACGATTTTTCTGGCCGGCGACCGGCCGGTATCAACCGGCCCGCCAGCTTTTGATCAGTTCACCCCATTCGTCATCGACGCGATCGAACGCGTCGGGGGCGCCGTTTTCGAGCAGCGCGCGATTCATCTCGGGGCGATGCGGCGGCCCACCTTCCTCCGGCCATTGGCGCGTTGCATCGATGGCGATCTTGCTGCCCCGGCCGAGCTTGGTCGTGCTCGGATCCAGTGGCAGGGCCGGCAAGGATTCGAATACTTCCGTGTTGCCGTAGGGTTGCCAACGAGCCCCGAGCGCGGCCAGCATCTGTTCCTGATTCGTAACGTCGAGGTCTTCATCGACGACGATGATAATTTTGGCAAAGTAATTGGTCTTCGCTATTTGCTCGGCAATCTCCATTCCCTGACCCGCGCGTGTTTTACGAATACTGACAAAGGTCACGCCGACCGACCGCGTGTCGCTGAAAAAATCGACGACGGCAGGTATTTCCTGTTTTAGCCTGTAAAGCGGCCGGGCGTGGCTCGCGGCCATCAAAGAGCCTGCCTGCAAGCCGGTAAAATTATTCATGATCCATGGATTCCGGCGATGAGTCACAGCGGTCACGCGCATCCAGAACACTTCCTTCTTGCGTCGCCCCTGGTAGCCGACCATTTCACCGTACGGTCCCTCCGGGCGCAGATCATTCAGTGGAACCTCGCCCTCGATGATCATTTCAGCAAAGGCCGGAACGAGGAAGTCATTCGTCTCGCTGCGCACGACGGAAACAGGCCGGCCCGCGAGGCCACCCGCAATCGCGGTTTCATCGACCAATCCGTCTGACCCGATCGCCATTTTCGTGCCGGCAATCATCCAGATATAGGGATCGGGCGTTAGCGCGATGGATACGTGCGCGGTTTCTTCACCGCGGCCGCGTGCGGCCATGAGGTGCCGATATCCGGTTTGCCCCGGCTCGGAATTGATCGCGATCTCACGCGGTCCGCGAAGATGACAGCGGTAGGTGCCGAAATTGACGCCGTACCTCGGGTGGCGGGTATAGACCACGCTCGTGTTGATATATCGACCCGCATCGCCCGGGTTGCACTTGATGAATGGATACGTCGTCAGATCGATATCGTCCCCGGTCAGAACGACTTCCTTGCAGAACGCTGCCGACGCCTCGACTTCCACCGGCGCAATCGTTGGATACTCGCCACCGTTTTCCGCGACTATCTTTTCCAGGTGAGAGCGTGCTTTCCGGTAGCTGTCGTACGGGTCTCTGAATACCTTGCCTTCATCGACGGGGTCCAGCCCGAACGCCAGGCATTCTCCGTCGAGGTGACCGCTCTCATTAACTATAAGTGGGCCATCCAGCCATTGGCCGTCGATACGCACTTTGTCGAACACCAGTGTGGGTGCACCGCGCATACCATGTTGGTCGCGCATTCGATACATCAGTGCCGCGACCTCGTACTGATCCTGATCGGCTCGCGGAATATGGACGACCAGGCCCCTTGCATCGAGGGCGCCGATGAATTCGCGCATGGTATTAAAGGGTGCCTTGCCGGCGGAGGGCTTGGTTTTTTTGTCTTGTGCGAGGGCCGGGCTCAGTGGGGCAGCGCCGAGTCCTGCCGCGAGTCCACCAATACCCATGCCGGTCTGAATGACCGCGCGCCGTGACCACGCTGTGCGAACCGCGTTGGAAGATTTTTCATCGCTCATCAGATTTTGCCCCGTCATTAACTCATCAAATTTCTACCAGGATCGACAGACGTCGATCAATTTACCATATTGGCCAGCCCTTCCAGAGTTGCCGCGATGACCGTGGCGTGCTGTTCGGCCCGCGTAATCTGCGGCACCCATTGTTCGACGTAACCGCCGCCGTCGAAGGAGCCAAAGTACATGTGGACCCCGCCCGGTACCGGGACCCAGATACTGTTCTCCGGGAACACCTGCCTCATGTCTTCGAACTTCTGCGGCGGCAGTCCGTCCTGCGTTGCGCGGTGAATATGCAGGACCGGCAGGTCTGAATCGGCAAGGCTATTGGCTGATGGTGGGTATGAATCCCACAGTATCAGGCCGGCCAGTTCGGCGGCATGGTGATAAGCATAGCGACCGGCCATTGCACCCCCGCAGCGAAGAGCGCGCGATGACCCAACTCCGAATCTCGGGAAAGGCCGCCGTGACGTCGTCCGCACGGTCGGGCGCGAAAATCGAAAAATCGAAAGGCATCGAAACCACGATGGCCAGGTAACCTGCCGCGGCAATCTCTCGTAGCAGCGGCGCATAGCCGCGAATGTCGCAGTTGGCCCCGGGGGTAAAGGATCAAGCCGGTAGTCGGTGTCGATGCGCCCGGGCGCATGATCAGCCAGTCACCGTCTTCGACAGTCACCGAGTCATCGGTGACGAGCGCGGCAAGCGCCTCAGCGGTGGGCGAGGCCAGGTTTCTTCGCTGTCGAGTACCACAGCCAGCCAAACGCGAGGACAGGCACAGCGATAACGATGACGGCAACGATTTTCAGGATTTTTTTCATATTTCGGTGAATTTCGACAGACCCTGTGTTATTGCGCTTCGGGGATTCTACATCCGAATGTGCTGCGTAGCTCTATAATGCACCTCGCGTATAAATCGATGCGGGAATCGTTCTGATCAGGAATTTGAAAGCGTTGTTCGACTCGATGCCCGAGGGGGAGAAGGCGGGCCTTATTGGTCTTCTGGCACTGAGCGTGGCGCTCAAACTCTGGAATATCCTGGACCCGTTTCGCCTCGGATTTCATTCGGACGAGGCGATCCTCGGCTTGATGGCCAAGCATTTCTGGGAGGGACAATTCGCGTATTTCTATTACGGGCAGACCTACGCGGGCGGGCTGGAGTATGTTCTCGACGCTCTTTTCTATGGTCTGTTGCCACATGGCGTTGCGCCGTTACGCATCACCTGCGGCCTGATGATGCTCGGCGTCGAGGTGCTCGTTTATTTTTGCGCGCGGGCGGTTTTTTCATCGCCGGTCGCGCGCCTGGTCACTGTGCTGATTTTTCTCTGTGGCTCTTTCGTCATTCCGTGGGATTTTTCGCATTCGTTCGGGATTCACCTGAACAATTGCCTGGCGTTTGCCGTTTTGCTGGCCGTCTATGTAAACGCCGATCGGGTGTTGCCGCGCCCGGCCGTAATCGGTTTCGTCGTCGGAATGGGTTACTGGGTGTCGAATTTTATTTGGGTGATGCTCATCTTTGCCGCGATGATTCCGATATTGCGTGGTGTATCGCCGGGCCGGTATCTCCGACGGACCAAATGGAAAGGTGTCGGCATTTTGCTGGTGTGCATGGCGCTCGGTGCGCTGCCGCGGATTTTGTATATGTTGCATCCGGATGGCTGGAACGTCGTGTCTCCGATGGGCGGATACCTGCCGGGGTCGCCCGACAAGATCGCGAATACGGCATCGATGCTAGTTTATGAGGGCTTGCCGCGATTCTTGCTCGGCGGTTACACGGGACGCTATGCGTCCATCGCCCAATGGTTGATGATGGCCTGGTTGCTGCTCTTCGCGTGGGCGCTCACGCTGGCGACGATCAAGGCTCACGAGGCACGTGGATTATTGTGGGCCGTCATCGGCTGTGCCGTGGCGACCGCTCTGCTCGTTGTAACTAACGCCTTTACGTATGATTCCGGCTGGCGTTATGTGTGGCCGCTTTTGTTCGCGATGGCGTTTCACGCTGGTTTCATAGGCGACACATGGCACGCAGACGGCATGCCGGTAAAGGCGCCGATCGCGCTGCCGGTCTTTTTGGTCGTTGTTTGCGGCGCCATCGGCTTTTGGGCGAATGTCATCTCACCGCGGTTGATCACGCCGAAATACAACGTCTATGCGCCGGTTATCGCCGCATTGGAGGAGAACGGTTGTGAATACGGATATTCGTGGTGGGAATACGCCTATCCGATCGATTACCTGACCGAAGAGCGCGTTATCCTCGAGTCCACCGGGTTCCGGCGTATCGGTGCCTACGGCGCGCGGGTCGCTGCGGCACGCAAGCGGTGTTTTGTATTTCCGAGGTCCGGCCCGGGTCCCGGCCCAGACCTCGTTGCGTTCTGGGAGCAGAACGGCATCAAGATCACGGAAGAGCCGTTCCGGGAAGTGAAACTGATCGTCGAGCATGTGCCGGGCCCGTAATAGCAACTCGAAGTTTAAGGTGCGAGCGAAGACCGGCGCCGTTAATTGTTCCGCAGATCCTTCTCGGCCGGTTTACGGGCAAAGACGAGGATGTTCTCGCCCCAGCGCGGCGGTAACAACGCCCTGCCGCTCAGGCAGGCGACGGCGGACGGGGCGATGAAGAACGGGAGCTGAAGCCAGGTCGGGAGCCAGCTGATATACGGCAGATCCCAGTAGCCGTCGGCCGATTCGGCGTCTATCGTGAATCCGGCGTCACGGACACAATGCAGCCATTGATCGCGCGACAGCAGCGAACAATGAGTCGGGGCCTGCAACGCGTACCAGTCGTCGCCTTTCCAGCGGGCCCCGATCGATTCCGTATACGGGACCGCGAAGAACAAGATGCCTCCGGGTTTCAACAACTCGCGCAGGCGGTGCAGTGCACTCGCGGCTCTTTAATGTGCTCGAACACGTAGCGGGCCATCAACAGGTCGAAACTGCCGGGGTCAGATGGTCCGGCAGTGACTCTTGTATATCCGCGACGCAACAATTCGACGAGGCCGCATATCGAGCGCATTGTTCTATCGCGTAGGCAGAGACATCGATGCCAAAGGTGTCGAACTCGTCCTCGAGTTGCGCCAGGATCAGACCCTCGCGCAGCCGACCTCAAGCAGGCGCCGGCCAGCGTTGTTGAGCAGGCAGCGCCTGGCGATGCTCGCGTACCAGCGATTCGACCACCAGCGCATGTCCAGGCGCCCGGGCGCCCGCCCGCCGACGTCTCTTCGAAGTACCGCTCGTCATAGCGTTGATCGGTCTCGGGCGGGTCGGCGTCACCGGGGGTCATGTTTGCCCGTCGTCATAGTTACAACTCTCTCCGGTTTGCGGGTGGGTGCCGCCCACTGAAAGCGGTTGATCGTCGGCGTATCGAGCCTCGCCTGATGCGTGTCGTTATAGCCTAAATTAACGTCGTCGGGCATCCTAATTTTGCCAATTGAATTCTGTGACGCGACATTTTCCGCGGGCGTCGCGGGCTCGAATTTTCAGTGGTGCCTGCTGATTGACATAATGCAGTATGACATCATGCAAAACTTTGTCATCTGACAGCTGCAAATGCTTGGAAATAAAGGCTTCTGAGGTGTTTAGTGTTTACGTAAACCGCCGCGGTCAGCCTGCGATGTTGGTTGATGTTGCATCGAGCTATGCGTTGATCCATGATTGAGACGTTGAAAAAAATCGAAGTAGAAGCCTTTTGCAAGAAAGGCATACAGAAGAGTTATCGAAACGGCGCAGCTGTAACGATATAAAAAGTGGGTCAGCTCAACAGTCGTGACTTGTCAGTTAAGGGCGATCGTTGGCGTTGGCCTGATTCAAGTTAAATCTCTAAGGGGAGATAATGATGAAGAAACAAGTACTAGCCTCACTAGGGGCTTTAGCGCTTGGGCTTGCATTTCAAGTTCAGGCTGCGCCGGTTTCTGGTTCGCAGGATAAGGTATCGAACGGTAGTATATCGCCGATACCATTTTTTGTGGGCGAGGATACCTCATACAATGCCAGCAACCCGATCGCTTTTGGAGCGCTCTCATGGACCGGTCCGATAGAAGGTGGCACCTATTCCAACACAGGGTCAACAACGGCAGCACGCCTGCCAGTCACCGGTGATCTGACGATCACGGGTACGGGTTCCGGTGCCGTTCTGAGTGGCACCCTGTCGATCGGCGCTGGTTCACATACTATTGGATGTACTCAGGCCGACGCTTGTACGGAAACCTGGTCCAGCATCGATCATACGCTGGTCCCTGCAGCGATGGCCATCGCTGCGCCCAACGACGCCGGTGGTTTTGACTACCAGCTGACAACATATGGCGTACCGGCCCGGCTGTTACCTTGTGTACCGTATTTTCCGTATTTATGCCCGGGTGGGTTTAATTTTGCTGCCCAGTTGTTCCCGAGCGTAACGCCGACGATTCCGTACGCTGGAAGCGCTTGGATAGCTCCGGCCACGAAGGGTTTTGCGACCTTCGAAGGCAACTTTGGGAAGTTCACGCCGCCTAACCTGGGCACGACGACCGAGGCAACGTTGAGTGGCTATAGTTGTGTTCCAGTCAGTAATAATCCGGCTGATTGTGCTGCCGGTTCGCTGATCGGTACGACGACGTTTGGTCCGGCGGGGGGCTTCCCTCCGGTGATTATCCGAACCTCGAGTCCGGGTATGGAAAATCTGCAATGCAGGATTTCGACGAACGGCGCAGTTCCAGCGGTAATCCTGAAGGCCGATTGCTCGGTCTCCAACGAATTCGACACGCTGGCCGGTTTTCCCGCGTTCCTGCATCCCGATTCGTTTAACGGCCACTACATCACGGTCAGCAGTTGTGTTGCAGCCATTGCTAAGCCAGGTCCTGTTGAGAGCCTGGACGTTAAT
>PVMK01127688.1_pt1 | contig 28090 bp, 28 predicted proteins | sample 1853481 | NCBI WGS metagenome assembly PVMK01 (sample SAMN08533507, study PRJNA380276) | Marine sediment metagenome, whole genome shotgun sequencing project. | reverse complement strand
CGGCGCCACCTGTTCGTCAACATAAAAAATCAGCCGGTCGGGAATCAGGTTCACCGCGAGGTACAGCAGTCCTTCTTCCACGTCGAACTCCGACACGGAATCCTCGTTGGGAATATCGACATACTGGAAATCGGTGCGCAGATCCCCGCCCACCGACAGCCATTTGTTGATTTCGCCCGTCCAGTATGTAATTTCGTCCGATGTCTGGATGAAGTTGCGGGATATGTCCGTCTGTGCGATCTGATTTGCATAGGGCGTGCGCATGCCGCCGCCGGTTATGTTGGTATGGCATTCCACGCATTTGAGCCCGGTACGCACGGCGATATACGGTTCGGCCATGACGGTGCCGCTGAGCATTGCACCGAGCAATAGTGTCGCTATGCATCCTGAAATCAGCTTCATCGTGCTTCTCCTAATCTGGCACTTGGAGATCATTTACCAAACGGCGCCCTGCTCAATCCAATCCCGTATAACGTCGATCGTTTCCGGTTGCAAAAACGGGCCGCCATCGGGCATTCGCGCCCCAACGGCCTGAGTGCCTTCGAGTTTGTGGATCAGGTAACTGATGTCAGGATCATCCGGATCAACTCTGAGCAACGGCGGTTCTTGAATGCTGGTTACGTCGATGAGACTGGCAAAGCTAGAGGCAACGTCAGTAAGATCCATGCTCCCCGGTAAAAATGCACCGACCCCCGAGTGGCAAACTGAACATATCGGGGTGAACACATTGTTCTGGATGGATTCCAGCGTCGGCTGGATGCCCGCTATCTCAAACCGGGCGACGAAGTCGCCACCCTGAGCCCCGTCGCCGGATGGGAAGACTCCGCTGAACTCACCGTCCAGCGCATTGGCATCGATATCCTGGATGATCGACGGACCCGATCCCAGCAAGCGGATGCGATAGGTGTCTTCGACCGGCGCGACGCCGGTCAGGTCAAACACGGCCGACGCCGGATTGTTCAGCGGCACGGTGACGGATGCTGCGGTGACGGGTACTTCGTTACCGTCGGTGAAGCTGCCATCGCCACCACTGCGTTCAACGATGAACGTCAGCGCATTCACCGTCGATGCATTCGGCTCGCGATCGAATATTGCAATCAGTGATGGCGGCAGGGAATCCAGCGTGCTATCTGGCAGGGGCGACAGCGACGCCACCCGTATTGGTTCATTAGAGGCCGGCGTGTCCTGCAACGCGCCGTCCGTGATCCATTGCCGAACGAACGCGATGGTGCTTTGCGGGAGCGCGGGCGCGTTCAGCGGCATCTGCCCGCCGATTGACGCGGCACCCTCGAGCTTGTGGATCAGGTAGCTCAAATCCGGATCGCCCGGATCGACGCGCAAAACTCCCGGCTCCTGGACACTCGGAACGCCGACCAGCATGCCGTAGCTGCTGACTTCATCCAGACGTAATCCCAGCGGAGCATTTGCGCCGGCATGGCATACGATGCATTCCGGGTCAAATACATTCGCCTGAATGGAAGAGAAGGTGGGCCCGAGTGGCGGCGTGTCACCACCACCCTCACCGAGCGGCCGCCCGGTGTCATCAAGACCCTCACCATTGCCCGCACCACAACCAACAAGAACGGTACACGCAACAAGCGTGAATACGAGCAGACGGCCGAATTGATAGTCCGACGGATCCATACAAAATGCCCGGCGCTTAATGTGTCCACCAACGAACAACGCGTCAGGTCAATGTATTTCCATCGGCGGACGTTATTGCAACTGTAAGTATGTTCGCCGAAGTCTCTGGAAGGTTCAACTGAATCCGGGAAAATTCCAGCCCACGATTCCGGACTGCTGACGCTGGCACCATCGCGGACGTTCTGTGGAGCATTTCTGACTCGGAGGCCAGGACGGACCTGCCGATCCTCACACCGCAGTCGCTTCTGGCGTTATAATGGCGCTGTCTTTCACAAGTCATAAAAAAAAGAAGAGGCACTTGTGAACACCCGTCAACAATCCGGTAATCGCCGGATACCGTGCGTGACCGCCGCCGTCATGGGGCTGTCGTTCGCATCCGGTATTCCGGCAGCAAACCCCGAGACCATCCCGGTCCGGGTGACCTTCGTCGATCCCATCACGATCAACGAAGTAAGCGCCCTGCAATTCGGGTCTCTGGATCAGAACCTGGCTAGTTCCGAGAGCGTCAGCATCGCACCGGACAGCACCGTCACGGACCCGGCCGGCCGCGTCGAGGGAGGCCCGCAGGCCGCGGCCAGCCTGACTGTCGCGGCGACACCGGGGCAGGCCATCACGATCCAGGTCGGCTCGGTCGCCCCGGGAGCCGGCTATTCCCTGACCGGCTTCAGCTGCAACTACAACTCCGGTACCGACGCCGCCTGCGACGGCTCAGGTTATTCGGAGACTTCGGCCGCCAGCGGTACTCTTAACGTCGGCGCCACCCTGACCGGCGACGGCACCGCCGTGGCCGGCCCCGCCGACGGCAGCTTCGAAGTCACCGTCACGTATCAATAAGAAGACGATCGCAGCCTCTTTTCCTGCCATCAAAAACGGGGTTTGACCCCGCTTTTCAAAACCAAAAAAAGCGATGAGTTTCGATATGTGGGCTTGGAAGCCCATTCCTTTGGCGCGCGTGCAAATCGTTACGACATTATGTCGAATTCTGTGCGGTTGATCACGCTAGTTCATCCGACTCCGGCATAGGCTTTTTTTCAACTACGGCCCATTGGTCGGAGTCGACGGTCCGTTGATCGGAAACTTGAGTGCCACGCCAATTTTATGCCGCAATTTGTGCAGTAAGTCACGTAACTTAATTCGACTCATCTATAGGATTGCCAACCTGTACGGCGAATGTACGGACCTTTACAGAGGGATTAACTCAATCGAAGAACCGATGATGTTTAAGACCAAGATTTTTCTGACGAGCTTCGTAGCCGTGTTGGGCTCCGCCCTGATCGGCCTGATGCTTTCGAATAGTAGCAATGCGGCGAACCCGGAACCGATCGTAGTCCAGGTTGCGTTCGTCGCTCCGATCACGATCACCACAAGCACCCCGCTGACATTCGGGTCGCTGGATCAGGCCACGGCTATCGGCGAAACGGTCGACATCGCAACCAATAGTGCGGTAACCGAGTCGGTGGCCAATATCGTCGTCGGCGGCATTCAAGCTGCAGCCACGGCAAACACCGTCGCGACGCCGGGGCGGCCGATCAACATCCTTGTGGATACCGTCACCACTGGCACGGGCTACACCCTGCACACTTGGCTGTGTGATTACGACGGAGGCGCAGCTGGCACCTGCGACGGTCTGGGCTTATCGGAAACCTCCCAACCGGGCGGTACTCAGGTCCGAGTTGGCGTGACGCTTGAAATCGACGCCGTCCCTACGCTCGGCGATCAGGACGGTGGCTTCGAGCTCACTGTTTCTTACGAGTAAGCGAAACGGCACCGCAACCCGCACGGTAATCCAAGAAAAACAATGTAGGGACGACGAATACCGCTCTATTCAGGATCATGACATGGGGCACCGCGCCTGCTTGCAGGGAAGATCAGGAGCTTTACCATCGCTAATCGCGGCGACCTGGGCGGTTATTGCTCCGGCAGTGGCCACCGCGCAGGAAAGCCCGGAACTTTTTTTGCTGGATTTTGAGGCTGATGGTTACGTGCTGGCTGAAAGCCTGCCGGCCTACGCGTCGGGCGACACTTACCTGATCGACTTCGTACTGTTCCTCGAGGCCGTCGAATTCCCTATCGAACGCGCCGACCAGCTCTGGTCCGGCTGGTTCCGCTCCGAGGACCGGCAGTTTTCATGGCGCATAGACAGCGGGGTCGTCAAAATGACGGGCCGCGATGACGAGCAGTTGGAGTACCGCGAGTGGTTGGACGATTTGGACGGGACCTATGTATCCGTCGAAGCGCTGGAGCGCTGGTTCAATCTCGAACTCGATGTCGATCCGCGCCTGCAATCCTTAACCATGACTTCGGGCGAACCGCTGCCGTTCCAGATCTGGCGCGAGCGCACGCTGGCCAAATACCGCCACCGCTCCGGGCAGCGCATCGACGCGGACGTTGTCGTCGCGGATCAATATCACTGGGCGACGATGCCGCTGTTCAATTTGAACACCCATGTTACCACTCGGAAGCAAGGCGACACGCGCGATAGTACCGGCTCAATGTCGCTCGTTATGGGCATGGACCTGCTGAAGCACTCGGTCGTCTACACCGGCAGCAGGGCATACAGCCGCCAGAGCCAGAGCAACTCAACCGACTCGGTAAATCGTCTGACGATCGAGCGAGCTGCGGCGACGCAGGACGAGCCGCTATTCGCCGGCGTCAATCGCTACATCTTCGGCGATATTTACCAGGCCAATGCGAATCTCGTCATCGATTCCCTTACGGGCCGCGGCTTCAGCATCGACCGGTATCCGCAAGGCCGAACCGGCAATCTGGGCTACGTGACGATCGCCGGCGACGCGCCACCGGGCTGGGAGGTCGAACTCTATCGCAACGGCACGCTGATTGATTTCGCGACGGTCGGAGCCGACGGACGATATTTTTTCCCGGACCAGGAAACCCCTTTCGGCGAAAATACGTTTGTCGCGAAACTGTTCGGTCCACAGGGCCAGACCCGCGAAGATCGCCAGATTTTCTGGGGCGGTGGAGTGGAGCTGGCCAAAGGTGATTACGATTTCAGTATCAGCCACATCGACTTTGACCAGACCATGCTCGACGGCGCGCCCGACAATGTCGACGGGCTCACGGCCAGCTATGCGACCGATTTTCGCTATGCAAGGGCGCTGACCGGAGGTCTGCAGCTGGGCGCCGCCTTCACGCGCACGGGCCTAGGTTCGCGCGACAGGGACGGCACGTTCACGGACACCGACTACGTAACCCTGTTCGGCCGTTTGAAGCTCGGGCCTGGCGTGTTAATCGGCGAAACCGTGAACCAAGTGGACTATGGCGAAGCCTGGAGTCTGGAATACCTGGCGGGACTGTACGGGCAAACGATCAGCATCGCGCACCGGGCCTTCAATGACTACGAAAGCCCGGCCACGGTCCATCGCAACGACCTTGATTCGGTCAACGAACTTTCCGTATACGGATCATTCGGCCGCGATACGCCAAACGGTTACACGCTACAGTTCAGGCACCGCGAGCTGGCCAACGGATTCTCCGACTTTCGCATCTTCAATCGGCTGGGCCTGAGCCTCGGGCCGGTAAACCTGAGCAACGATCTCGAACACCTCGTGTCAATCAGTCCCACCACGACGAACGGTCGACTCAGGCTCGCGAGCCGGATCAAACGCGTGAGCTTACGTGCCCAACTCGACTATCAGCTCACTGGCGACCGACCGTTTAAGCAGGTCTCCGCGACGATGAACTGGGACATGACCCGGCGCTTGAACAATAATTTGACGATCACAAAGAACCTGGCGAACGACAAGCTCCTTCATTTTACAAACCTGCTGTCGGTCAGCGTCCGTGATTACAACCTGACATTCAGCGTGAGTTCGGATCTCGACGACGCCTGGTCGGTAGGCGCCGGTTTCAACATCGCGTTCGGCTATGACCTGCGCAGGCGGGAGTTTGTCACGGACAACAGCGGCCTCGCGCAAACGGGCCGTGCGACGATGAACCTGTATATGGACGACAATAACAACGGTATTCGAGACCCCGGCGAGCCTGCCGTACCGTGGGCAAAATACCGAGAGCAGGAAACGTTACGGCAATCGCCGGGGGCGCTGCCGCTGAGGGCGTTGCCGAGTTTCCGCCCGGTGCAAATTGAAACGCGGCATTTCAAATTCGACGACCCGTTTCTCGTACCGCGCGCGCAAGCCTACGAGCTGCGCACTCACGCCGGCAGCGACGTCAGCCTCGACGTTGCCGTGCTGATGACCGGCGACATTGAGGGGCGGATTTTTGTCGGCTCTGCCGATCACGCGGTCGCAGCCAGGGGCGTCGTCGTTTCGCTGCGCGATGAGCGAGGGTACGTGATCGCCAAGGCGCGATCGGAGTTTGACGGGTACTACAGCTTCAACAGCGTTCCGGGCGGCTACTATGAAGTCCGGGTTTACGCAAACGAAGGTCGCAAAGAATTCGTGCAGCCAGTCACGCTCGATACGCGGGACGGCTATGTTGTGGTCGACGAGATCTATATTGACGAATTAACGACCAGCAGCGCGCTATAGCAGATTCACAGTGATGTCGTACGAGGCACTGGCCGTGTCGCCGCCAACATGGACCAGGGTCGTCGTAATATCGACACCGACGTAGAGAGTTCTGGGACCTTGCAGGCGCACCGTAATTCCCACCCCGTCACAGGTGGTCTGCGGGTCGGTATGAAACCTGCACGGGACCGCGTTGACGGTCACACCACCCGAAGTCGTGATGTTTTCCGCGACGATATTGGCGTCCTGCGGTCCCGCGGTCTTCCTGATCTCAATTTGCCCGGACACCGCGCCAAACAAATAATCAGCCGCATCGGCTCCGGTTACCGTCTCATCGGTATTGAGTATAAAATTCCGCCCGCCGGCTCCGGTGAAGAACGTGCCGAGGCTGGGCGTAACGATCTCCGTTACAAACAAGGCCGCGAACGCGACATCCAGCGCCGCCAGCAATGCGCCGCCAAGCAATAGCTTCCGGAGTCGCGCGAATCCGCGATGCGTCCTCGGGACCATGTTCAGGGTACGATCGGATAGGACGCGAACAGAGTCGACCGATCGTTAATTATCATGTCTGGTGAATAATACACGGCGGTACCGCGCGGCAGGTTGTCAACCATGACGCTGTCCATTAGCTCGATAGTCGTCGTCCGCGTATCGATGCTTGGGTAGATGACGAGCGGCACGGTCTCGGCCAGGGAACTGCGGGTACCGTCGGGCGCCGATTCGAACAGGTGCAAATAGCCACGTACGGACAGTAGCCCGTGGCGCCGCACGTCGACGGTGAGTTTGTTGGCGTCCACATCGAGTTGTACGGATTCGATCGAGGCGCTCGACCTGTCCCGGCTGTTGCGCCAGATGATCGGGATCGCGACGGCCGAGCGCGCTGTGATCGAGACGCCCGCCGCCGCAGATGGCTCCGCGGCGTTCGCCTCCGTGGCCGACGGGTCTTCGCTATTGAGCGTCAGCACTCTGAAATGCGAATAGTATTCGCCTTCAGCAACGTCCTGGCTGCGCCGCAAGGCGATCTTGATGGCCTGGGATTCCGACGGTGCTAGCGTTACGCGACGCGGCGAATAGCGCACAAAGGGCTGCACCGACCACGGCGGTTGTCCCTCATATTTCACGAGCCCACCCTCGGTAGTCATTGTCATATGGGTCCAGCCCATCTCGAACGTGCCTGTTTCGTCGCCGCGATTCGCGAGCGTGATCTCAGCACTGCGTTGATTGTCTTCGAATATGACTTCAGTCGGGTATATCAACAGGACGGCACCGCCGCGAGCGAGCGCGGGGGCCAGCGCGACGACGGCCAGCAACAGCAGGTTCCGGCTACTGAAATACAATACGGGCCACGGCTAGAGAACGGATGCGCGCTAATATATCAGAATTGGTGTAGTCAGGTGCCCGCATCCTCAAAGTCATACACGATGTAGCGCTCGGACAAGGGCCGAAATATTTCACGCAGTGCCTGCTGATGCCGGTCATCAGCCAAATAGGTGTTCATCGCGTCGACGGAAGAAAACGTCAGATACAGTCCAACATCAAAGCTATCGTCAACAATCACTCGATCGCTGGTCACGACCTCACCGACGCTAACGTCGATCACGCCAGGGATGGTCTCGAACTCGCGGCTAATTTCAATAATTCGTTGACGGTGCTCGGGATTCCCCGGCTCCTTCAGCCATACCAGTACAACGTGAACGACCGTAGTATCGTGGCCCGGTTCGGCCGCGAGAACGGGAGCAGAGAAAACTGCAGCGGTCGCGAACAACAGTAGCCAGATCCAGCGTCGTAGCATTGCTTCCCTAAGGTTCGAATGCAGCGCCTATTCTAACGCTGTCTTACTGTACTTTATTCGTCCCCGTGCTCGGCCAGAGCATCAGGCGACGCAACCTCCTGCCTTAAGTCACTTCCGATAAACCATGCAGCAACTCCGAGCGAAGCGTAAACCACTCCAACGAGCATCACGAAACTTTGCCTATCACCAAGTTGAATGATTGCCGACGTGAATTGATAGCTACCATACGCCAGCATTCCAAAAGTGGTGATGATCACGCCGTTTCGGCCGGTCCGACGAGATCCGCTCCGCCTGTATCCCTGGACCGCAAGCAAAGCCCCGATACCGGGGATGGCATCCAGAATGATTAGAATAATAAGACGAACACGCTCCTCGGCAACGCTTACGCCCATAAACTTGGCGGTATCCTCCAGGGGCCCAATCAGACTCCAAAGGTTACTTCCGATCATCTCCGACAACATTAGAATCGCGATAAAAGCGAAAAAGATGATGCGGCCACGCTGTTTCATCCCGCGCCTCCGGTGTCTAGAGAAAATGTTAGCTTACGTCCAAGTTGGGCTACTATTATATCGTGCGTTAATCATTTAGTAGTCGTACTCGAGTTCAGCCAGTTCGAACGTGGCGTTCATGTAGCCGCCTACGGTGATTTTGACGAAGATGAACTCCTCCGGAATGCACCATAGATCTTCTGTGGGATGTTCCTGGGGTAACGTGCCTTCCAGTAGAAAACGATAGTGGTCGGTTTCCATGCGACCGGCTGGTACTTCGATGGTTTCCCGTCCCACGTATTCAATATCGAAATCGATCGGCGCCAACAGCGGCCCCGAACAGCCGTCATGCTCCAGGGATGTAAGCATGGCGCCGTGGACGGCCTGGATGGGCTCCCCTGTGCCGTGGTCGAATCGACCGAGGTGCAGAATATCGCAGGTCAGCGCGTGGGCACCCAGGGATGGTACGGGTTTGTCCAGCTCGAAGCGTTGGCTGACACGTCCGTCGAGAACGTTGTGGCTCTCACATTCCGCGAGCCCATCGGTGACACGGAACCAGCCACTGCCAAGATATTCTCCGCTCCTATGGAGTCGAACAAAGCCGTCCAGCGGTTTAAAGTCCCGATCCACCGTATAAGTAACGTCCCGTATCACCGTACGATCCGCCACGAGGCCTTGTTCGATTTCGCAATGGGATCTCACCGTGCGCTGGCCGTCTTCGTGCACCGTCATGGAAAACCATTCGCGGCCGCTTTCCAGGTTCTTACCGTCGCGTTCGGCCGTATACAAAATCTTGCCTCGAACATTGCGGTGGTTCATTGGTGAACTCCTCAATACGTGGAATGTCCGCTGTCAGCCACCTATCCGACGCGCGTGTCTTCGTGTCAGCAAACGTCAGCTCCCAGCAATCGGTAGTCAATCGCGCCGATAAGCCGGGTCATTTTTACTGCGTTCACCGCGAGTTTTGAGGACGCTGAACATGCCTTCGTCCCAGATGGAGGCGTTGGGGAGATTCTGATTCCAGTCCATCACTACGGTCCGACGCTTGATGCGCCATTCACCGTTCCGTTTCTCGAATTTGTCGACATACCGGCCACCGTAGAAAAAGTCCTGGGGTCCTTCGACGCCCGGCTCGACGCCGAGCGCGGCCAGATATGTGGGTCCAAATACGTCACGAATTGGCTCCGTTGAGCCCTTGACCCGGTGATAAGCCAGCAGATAAGCCTCGGTGTAGGCAACATCACCATCGATTTCCATGTGTACGTTGCAGATTGCATGCTGAGTGACTTCGAACCATTTCTGGATTTCCTCAATAATGAACACGGCAAACTCCTGGGCATTCCCGTTGAACACGCCATGCTCGTCGTAGCCATCCGGCCAATATACGGACTTCATCGCCTCCACGTCGCACCGGTCCAGAGCCCGGCAATATCGCGTCAGCACGTCGTAGATTTTCTGCCGATCAATGACCTCTTGAAGTTCCACGGGCAATGTATCCATTGTTTTCAATCCTCCTTTATTCTTCGGCAATCAGTGGTCGATCGGCTCCCGTGGATGATACGCCGGCACCCCTGGAACTTCCGAAGCGGACGCGCACGGCAATCGCCAGCACGCAAACGAGCGCATTAACAAATGCCAGGTAGATAAATGGAGCCTGATACATCCAGTCATCGAACAGCATGCCGGAGATCTTCGAATGGATCAGCACACCGAGCGCTCCGAAAAACCCGACCACGCCGATAATCGAGCCGCGCGTTTTCGCCAGCGCTTCCTGGCCAACAAGCGCCGGTCCGGAAACGACGATACATGCCTCACCCGCTCCCGCCAGGATCGCCACCGGGTAAATGAAAGGCGACGTGAAAGGGTCACCCACGGTTCCGAGCATTACGTACCCGAGCGTCGCGATCGCCATCGCCATGGCGAGTGCCGTAACCCGATCGAAGCGATCCACGATAAAGCCTATGACCGGCGTGAACAGCACCATCGCGAGCTGAGAAATGCCGAACAATCGGCCAGCCGTGGCCTGTGCCTCGGCGATGGGGATACCCGCGTCGGTACCGACCGCGACGATCCACAGCGAAAAGAAAAACACGAATATGGCAAGGTCGCCGCGCGATACGAAATACGCTGCGCAGGTCAACCCCAGTCGAGGGTTTTTACGAATCTCCCCGATACCGGTGCGAAGTAACTCCGCCAATGGTCGACGCTCGCGATGTACGGTGGCGCGTCCGCCTTTCAGCCCCAGGCGGGCCAACAGGGCCGTGAGCAAAGCAGCGCCAGCTACGATCCAGTACGAATAAGTCCCGGCCTCAATCGGCGTCGCACCTCGCTCGGAAAAGATTCCCGGCAATTGCGCAAATACTAATGCCGCGAATATCACGACGCCGAATCCGGTTACGACACCGTTAGCACCGATCAGCTTCCCGCGCGAAGAGTTCTGCGGGTAATCAGCGATGACCGACGCCAGCATCATCAGACAGCTCGATATCCCGGCAGCTACAAGAATGCGGACGGCGATCAGCGCACCCGGTGTCCGCGCAAGTGGGAACAAAATGAAACTGATACATATCAGCACAAATCCTGTTACAAAAATCGATCGCCGGCCGATACGGTCGGAAAGCAATCCGACCGGAACAACAACCGCGATCGCGATGATTTCCGCTATGACGGTTAGATTACCGGTGAAATTTCCTTGCACATCCGTCGGGATATTGAGGTGCTCATGCAGCAGGTAAGGCATCAGCAGGCCCAGCGATGTCACAAAAACGATCGTCATCATGCTTGCGTACAAAAGCGCGACGAAGTTGAGCCGGCTGATGCCTGGCGAGAGCCAGATCGGGCCCAGCCTCTGTTGGGAGCGGTCAATATCGAATGTTGTTGGTTTTAGCACTTGTTGTTCTTCGCCAAGAGCTGAACATAAATTTCCGCTGATTCAGGACTGGCTTTATTCAGCGAAAGCCAGCCTAACTCAATCAAATGATTAGCGGCGGATTCTTGACACCCTGGGCTCCTTCTTGAGGGTTATTTCCTGAGGGCTATTTCACTGAATTTGGCTGCTGTCCGGACGATAGGCAGGTAAAATCACCCCACACAATCTGGGGGACCCATATGACCTCTTTCTGGGGGGAGCTGAGAAGGCGCAATGTCTTTAAGGTTTTGGTGGCGTATGCCATCGTGGCCTGGCTGCTGATCGAAATGACGGCTACGGTCTTTCCCGCGCTGAAACTGCCCGACTGGACGGTCACTTTCGTGACTGCGCTGATACTCATCAGTTTTCCGATCATCCTGCTTGGTGCGTGGGCCTTTGAGGTTACACCTGACGGTATTAAGCGGACCCGGGAAGTTCCGCTGGAGCATTCCGTTACCCGTATCACGGGACGGAAATTCGACTTCGCCATCATAACGTTGCTGGTGCTGGCTCTCGTCTTCATGGTCGTGGATAACTACGTGCTGCGCGATGAGCCTGCTGCCGTTGTATCAGATCAGACTGAGCCAGCCATTCAGTCGATACAGAAATCCATCGCCGTGCTGCCCTTTGTCAACATGTCATCCGATCCGGAACAGGAGTATTTCTCGGACGGCCTGTCCGAAGAAATTCTGAACCTGCTCGCAAAAATACCCGACCTGAAGGTTATTGGTCGAACATCCTCGTTTGCATTCAAAGGACAGAATCAAGATCTCCGAGGTATTGGCCAGGCGCTTGGTGTAAATACCGTGCTGGAAGGATCAGTACGCAAGTCGGGTGACCGAGTGCGCATTACCGCGCAGTTGATCGATGTTCAGGACGGTGCGCACATCTGGTCTGAGAGCTATGACAGAACATTGAACGACATTTTTGCGGTTCAGGACAACGTTGCAGCTTCTATCATCGATGCCTTGCAGATACATGTTAGTGCAGCGCCTACGCGCGGACGCCCCACGGAGAACGCGGAGGCTTATGCGCTGTTTCTGCAAGCCAGAGCTTCACTTTACGTCTTTAAGCACAGGGAAGCTGAAAAACTGGCGCTGAAAGCCATCGAACTCGACCCAAACTTCGCAGAAGCCTATGAATTGCTGGCCCACGGTTACTGGAATCTGGGGGGCGACGTTATAACGGTAGCCGAAGGTCAGAGGCTGTTACGCGACGCGGCCGCCAAGGCCGTTGCACTTGACCCTGATCTCGTTTTTGCGCAAGCGTTGTTTGCGGCTGGAGACGCCAAAAACTACTCATTCGCGAGGGAGATAGAGGCGTTGGAGCGAGCTGCACGCGAAGCCCAGAACAATTCGGGCGCCATGGGCGCGTTGATTTGGGACCTGCTGCAAGCCGGTTACCTTCGCGAGGCCTTAAGTATTGCCGAGAGATCTGTCATTCTCGCCCCACTGTCGCCGATTGCAAACGTTCGCTTGTTTGAAGCCCTCTATGCGGTTGGGCGTACGAGCGAAGCCGTAGCGGCACTGGATCTCGCCGCCCAACTCGGTATGGATAGCGCAAGATGGTCACTGGGGATGGTTGATCTGGTGGAACGGCGGGACGACAGCGCGATCACACACTTTGAAGCCTATTTGCAGCAACAGGGTTATCCGGACTCGAGCTGGGTCAGGGAGCTGGTGACCGGTGCCCGTGATCCGGCAACCGCTCAGGCGTACCTGGACCGCCGTATCCCTAAATTTATCGCTGCCGCGCCGGAAGCAGAGGCGTACACCTTGCGGTGGAATCCGAACCAGTGGTATCTGCTTTTCGGATTGACTGATCGATACCTCGAAATCATTCTCGATACTGATTTCGACCCCGCTGACGCAACGTGGTTGGATGCGGATGTCCCTGTTTTCGAGGGCACCATATTTCGGCGCCTGGGCTTTACGGCCCATCCAAAGTACCTCGACGTCGTCGAAAGAATGGGCATTGTTGAGTTGTGGGAGCAGCGTGGGCCACCGGATTTCTGCGAAAAAGCAGGCGGCCAATGGGTCTGCGAATAAGTGCGTTTGTTATGCCTTGTTTATTTCCAACGAGTAGCTGAAGAATTCGGTATCTTTCTCATACCCCAAAGATTCATAAAGCTTTTGAGCTGTAACGTTTGATTTAGCTGTTTCAAGTACAATTTCTTTGGCAAAAGTCTGTTCCGCAAATTCCTTCGCTCTATTGAGCAGGTTTGTCCCAACACCTTGACCTCGCACTTCTTCAGATACGAATAAATCGTACAAGATCCACGTACGTTGGGCGGCTACTGAGCAAAAACTCGGATACAGCTGTGTAAAACCCACATAGTTACCAGCAACATCCTTCGCATAAAAAATCACGGATTCCGAATTATTTATTCGCTCTGTTAAGAATTCTGTTGCGAGCAACACATCATCATGCTGCTTATAAAAAACTCTATAGGCATCAAATAGATTCGCTATCTCCGGTACATCATCAATAGTTGCCCGCTCAATAACTATTTCCATAGGAATTCCTTGTTGTGCTTTTTTAAATCCAGAGGAAAACCAACGTGAGTGACTGATAGGAAATGGTGGCCAGGGGCGGAATCGAACCACCGACACGCGGATTTTCAGTCCGCTGCTCTACCAACTGAGCTACCTGGCCGCTTTTTGAATTCGCTAACGCGGATTTTCAGTCCTTGCCTACCCTGTCGCTACGCGACCCCGCTTACCTGGCCGTTTTTCGAATTCGCTAACGCGAATTCGCAGTCCTTGTCTACCCTGTCGCTGCGCGACCCCGCTACCTGGCCTCGCCTTCGCTACGCCGCCTCCGAGGAAGGCGGGTATTAAACCGGGGCGACCTTAGTGAGTCAAGGTGGTACGGGACCCCGAGCACAACCGCGCAGTGGCCTTAAGCTTTTGACAGCGTTCAAGCGGCTCTCTACCCTGTGGGCTGTTGGTCGTTTAGGAACGGCGATGATCAGGTGGACACGCCAGCAGCATATCCTGCAGGCCGCTTGGGAACAAAACAAAGATAATCAATGAGCACGCAGTTCGCCCACGCTGAACGTTCTCTCGATGCCGGCTTGCTGGTGCAACGCTACCGCAAGCTGCGAGCCCGCAGCCTTGCGCTTTGCTCGACGCTGGAGCGGGAGGATTTCGTCGTTCAGTCGATGCCGGACGTCAGTCCGGTCAAATGGCACCTGGCTCATACCACCTGGTTTTTTGAAAAATTCATACTAAGCCGTTACATCGGAGACTACCGAGTATTTCATCAACGCTACGATTACCTGTTTAACTCTTATTATCAGACTGTCGGGAAGATGCATCCCCGGCCCGAACGTGGACTGTTGTCGCGTCCAACGGTCGCCGAAATTCAGGATTACCGCGCCTATATCGACCGGAAAATATCTCAGCTGCTCGAAACCGACGCCGGCGAAGAACTGACTTTCCTGGTCGAGCTTGGCCTTAATCACGAACAGCAGCACCAAGAGTTGTTGCTGACCGACATCAAGCATGTTCTGTCATGCAACCCGTTGAAGCCGGCGTTTCGACAACTGGAAGATGTGCCGGTTGCCGGATCTTTGCCTGAGATGAGTTTTGTCGAAATCACGGGCGGCATTTATGCAATCGGTGCTACCGGCAACACATTTTACTTCGACAATGAAACACCTAATCATGACGAGGTGCTGATTGACTGCGTAATCGCCAACCGCCTTGTAACCAATCGCGAGTACCGGCGGTTTGTCGATGACGGTGGCTACAAGACGCCCGGACCCTGGTTGTCGGACGGTTGGGCCTGGGTCACCGAAAATGCCATCGATCGGCCGCTGTACTGGTCGGAGGATCTCGGCACCGAATTTACCCTCGGCGGATCACGCGCGATTGACCCTGACGCGCCAGTTTGCCACGTGAGCTTTTTCGAAGCGGACGCGTTTGCCCGCTGGACCGGTGTTCGTCTGCCAACCGAAGCCGAATGGGAGGTTGCGGCGCGCCGGGTAAAATGCGCGGGTAATCTGATGGATGATGGGCTGTTTCATCCGGTGAGGTTGCGGCGAGCTAACGATAGGCTGCATCAGATCTACGGCGACGTTTGGGAATGGACCTCCTCTGCCTACCGGCCGTATCCGGGGTTTGAACCACTGAAGGGATCGCTTGGCGAGTACAACGGCAAGTTCATGTGCAATCAGATGGTGGCGCGTGGCGGCTCCTGTGTAACACCGGCGGACCATATCCGCGCCACCTACAGAAATTTTTTCTATCCGCACCAGCGTTGGCAGTTTTTCGGTATTCGCCTAGCCAGGGATACCCGCTGACTCTCTGTCGCCACTGCGCATGAACACCTGTCATGAACGTCAAGATGCTTAAGCACAAGTTAGTGCAAGTCGACGAAAGGTCCGACATCCTCGACGGTCTGAACCAGGATCAAAAACGGTTGTCGCCGAAGTATTTTTACGACGAGGCTGGGTCGCGCCTTTTCGATCAGATTTGTGATCTTCCAGAGTATTACCTGACCCGGACCGAACTCGGCATCATGCGCGAACACGTCGAAGCGATGACGGGATTGATGGGCCGGCGCGCGTCCATCATCGAGCTCGGTTCGGGCTCCAGCCTCAAGACCCGGATTCTGCTCGATCATGTGGACGAACCGGCAGCCTATGTTCCGGTCGATATTTCGCGGGATCACTTGTTGAAAACGGCTGGCGGCCTCGCCGATGACTACCCTGAAATCGAGATCCTGCCAGTATGCGCTGATTTCACGCAGCCCTTCGAACTGCCCGAGCCGGCGGTCGAACCGGACCGACATGTTGTCTATTTCCCCGGCTCTACGATCGGCAATTTTTCGCGAGACGATGCCCTCGACCTGCTAAAACAGGTGCGCCACGTGGTAAACGGCAACGGCGCGCTGTTGATTGGTGTCGATTTAGTCAAGCCCAGGGAAGTAATCGAGCCAGCCTACAATGACACGGCCGGTGTGACTGCCAAGTTTAATAAGAATATCCTGACACGAATTAATCGTGAGCATGCGGGCGCGTTCGACCCAAACCGTTTTGAACACGACGCGGTATACGATGAAGAACACCAACGAATCGAAATGCGGTTGATCAGCCGTGAGGAGCAGGATGTTCCGATTGCCGGTCAGTCAATTCATTTTGACGAGGGTGAATACATTGTGACCGAGCATTCGCATAAGTACGCGATCGACGAATTCGGGTCTATCGGTAAGGATGCGGAATTCACCCTGAAGGAAATCTGGACCGACGCGGACGAGATGTTCAGTGTTCAGTTTCTTGAAGCGACCTAGCCACCCGGGACGTATTCCCCCGGTCTGGACGAACCCCCGCCAAAGAAAAACTTCTCCATTTCCTCCTCGAGGAATTTGCGGTCCTTCGGTTCAATCGGGGTCAATCGGTACTCGTTAAGCAACATGGTCTGGTGGCCCAGCCATTGCTGCCATGCCTGCTTCGAGACGTTGTCGTAGATGCGTTGCCCAAGTTCACCGGGATAGGTCACGTAGTCCAGGCCTTCGGCCTCGATGCCGAGCAACACGCATTTGACCATCCGGCTCATGTTCGATCTCCAATCGCCTGCAACAACTGCGCCACCGGGGCGGCCAGCCCGATCTCGGCGGGCGCCTCGGTGTTATACCAAAGCCACCGGTCACCATCCATTACTTGCTGGTCCGCGCCATCGATGCTGATCTCCACCGGCGTCATGTCCAGGTCGAAGTGGCTGAAGCTGTGACTGACGACCGGCCAGGCCTTTATCTTTGTCGGTGAACGGCCAAAGCGGGTCCGGCACCATTGGCTCACGGCATCGGGATTCGGCAACTCCGGAAAACTCCACAGCCCGCCCCAGATTCCCGACGGCGCGCGCTTTTCGAGTAAGACCCGGTTGTCGTCAATTGCCAGAGCCAGCACCGTCGTTTTACGGGGCCGCGACTTTCGGGGCCGGCGCGCCGGGATCTGCGGCACCAATCCAGCCGCCCTGGCGATACAGATTGATGACAGCGGGCAGTGCTTGCAATCGGGATTGCGGGCGGTGCAAACGGTCGCACCAAGGTCCATGATCGCCTGGGTGTATTGCGCCACCCTGCGCTGCGGCGTTGATGCCTCCGCGAGCGCCCACAAGTGATTTGCCACTGACGCCGAACCGGGCCAGTCTGCAATACCGTGCACCCGTAGTAGCACCCGGCGGACATTGCCGTCGAGAATCGGCACGCGCTGTCCTGCGGAAAGCGCGAGGATTGCACCGGCGGTGGTGCGCCCGATGCCCGGCAATTCGAGCAGTTCGTCGTAGCTGGTCGGCAAAACACCACTGTATTGATCATGAATCAAGCGCGCGGCGCGATGCAGATTGCGCCCACGGCTGTAGTAACCCAAACCCGACCACCGGTGCAGCACTTCGTCGGCGGTGGCAACGGCCAGCGCGATTACATCCGGGAAGGCCGCAATGAAGCGGTCAAAATAACGCTCGACGGTAGTGACCTGGGTCTGCTGCAGCATAATCTCGGAGACCCAAACGCGGTATGGGGTTGGATTCTGCTGCCAAGGCAGATCCTTGCGGCCGTGTGTTTTCCACCAGCGCAACAACGCCGGCGCTATGGCCGTTTTCGGGCGTGTATCGGAAACGTTTTGCATGCCGGCTCAGGGTTCGATACCAGCGAGCGACTCTATGTGTTCGGCGGCGCTCAGCGCATCACTGCGCAATGACCGACGCAATGCCCAGGGACCAAGGACTGGCGGCACCCAGAAACCCGGTTCCACGACATGCGTGTAGATCAATAACGTGCCCCCGTCATATTGTTGTAATTGCCACTTCTCAACGCCATAGTCAACATCGCTTAGGGCTGGCTCAGCCGTGGCGGTGATTTGTTGATACGGCACCGTGTCGAGTCTTGCCACCCGTGTGATCGTCCGGCAGAAAAATAAAATACACCCGCGTATCTTCGTGTAGACACGGGACGTGCCGTCGACATCGGGCTCGAGGTAACGGCTCTCTAGATAGGCACTCGATAAATCCGCGAACTCACTGTAATCGGCTAACGCCTTGAATACCTGTGGCGTGGGCGCCTCAATAACAATTTCTGCCTCGACTGCGATCGTCGGACCATTTTTGTGTACTTCCAGACGGCGGACCTCCGCCGCGCTGGCTGAATGGCCCGAAAGCCCGCCAATGATCAACGCGACGACGACCCTTAATCGAACAACTTGCGTAAACTTTTTCTTAATTGCTTTCTCGGACTGTCTTCTGCCGTGGCAGCATCGTCGCCACTGTCTTCCTGTTTATCCGTGCCGCCCAATAGCTTTTTCTGCAAGCGATCCTGCAACTTTTTGTTGGCAATGCTTGCAGCAAGCGCGGCAAAATCGACCGAGATATCGGGCGCATCAGCCGGACCCGTCACGACAATCGGTAATACCAGTCCTTCCAAATCGTCCAGCACTTCCCCATCATCGAACCGGGGCGCACCGACGACCTGGGCATTCAGTCGATAATCTACTGAGCTTTCGAGCATGTCCAGATCGCCGACGCCGTTCATGCGCAAGAACGGAATCTTCATCTTAAAGTCGTCATTGTGCATAACGCCGTCGGCAAAAGTACCGGTGCCGCTGAACTCGCTGATGTCAGTATGCGGGTCCGCTGGTGGTGGAGGCGGTGTGCCTCCCGTCAGCCGCGCCCTACGGTCGCGAATTTCATGCCACAGGTCGACGCCCTGATAAACGCCGTCGACCAGTTCCACCGACACGTTGCCGGCAAGATTTTTTATCAGCGTATCGGCGTCCGGGCCGCGCGCGGTGCCGGTGAACTGAGCGTTCAGCTGGCCACTGAGGTTCTCCTGACCGGTCCGGGCCTCGATTAGTTGTCCGGCGTCCACACCGCTCAAGCTGTGCTCGAGGTCAAGTCTGGGAACGCGGCCCGTGACATTGATGCGGATGTCGCCGTCGTAGCGGCCGTCATACAGACTGGCCGTCAACGGATGGAGGCGGATACGCCCGTCGCGGGCGGTCAGCTTGACTTCAACGTTTTCCAGCTCCAGCTCCGTAAACGTCATCTGAGCCACGGTCAATCGTGCACTGGGGATATTCAGTGCCCGCAAATCGTCCAGTGGAAGCTCCTCTGCGGGCGATTCGGAATCGACAGCATCCGATTCTTCAACCGGTGGCAGGTAGCGGTCAAAATTGATGGTGTCGATAGCGAGCTCCACCGCGATCGCCTGCTGTTCAATGTTTCTGGACCCAATCCAGCCCTTGGCCGTGGTGTCATCGATCAGCATCGTGAGCGATCGCAGTCCGGCGCTGTTCCCGCTAACAAACCAGCTGCCTGACAGTTCGAACTTGGTCAGCACGGTTGGATCGGCTGTATCAATCGGTGGCTCACCCAAATCTGCCAACAGCTGACGCGGTGAGAACGGCGCAATTGACAATTCACCGGATAACTCGGTTTCGGTGTCACTGACAACTCCACCGCCTCCGATGCGTGCTGTCAGCCCAGCCCAATCCAGCGCCACGACAAGGCCGCTGATTTCAACCTGGTTCGCCGCACCCCCGGCTGCCAGTTTGTCGGCGGTCAACGTCAGGGTGGCCCGATCCGCCGGAACCCCCGGCCCGTTTAGCCGCAGGTCCGTCTGCAGGTTTTGAAGTTCGACGGTGCTGACCTCCGGGTCGAACTCGACCCGGCTGTCGAGATTGACCAACAGCATCACGTCCGGCGCCAGGCCAGAAACGCGGCACGAAGCGTTCAGGTCAAAGCCCTGACCCTCGACGATCGCTCCGGTCTTCACGTTAATCTCGTCAACCAAATAACTGGTGCCAGCCGCTTCATCCTGCCAGCTGATTCGGCCTTGATCGAATTGAATGCCGTCGACACTAAACGCCGGCATTCCTGCCGCCGATTCGGAGGTATCGGTTTCCGGTTCCGCCGGGCCCGACGAAAATTCCCAGTTAGTCGCGCCGTCGGCTCGTTGCACGAGGTTGATCTGCAGGCCAGACAATTCTACGGTGCCGATTTCTATCTGCTGGTCCACAATCAACGGCCATAATTTCAGACTGACCGCGGCCGCATCGATACTGAAAAACACATCCTCGCCAAATCCCGGCGGGTTACTCAGCACGGTTCGGTTGAGTTCGACACTGCAACAGGGAAACACGGCAAGGCCGATGTCGCCTTCAATTGTCAGGGTTCGTCCGGTTTCCTGAGCAACGATCTCCTCAATCTGTTCGCGGTAGTCATTCGGGTCGAAGAAAACCAATACTGCGACGCCAAACAGCACACCGATCAGGATCAGGCCACCGACCAGATATCCAATGATGCGAATCAGTGTCTTCATTCGGTCTATTAGACCACTCCCACTGGCCGGTACCAACCACACTAGCACTGCGACAAAGCGCTGCGTCTCCTAGGAATCCTGGCGGCCCTGCCGCAGCAGCACACGCAAATGCCGCTTCCGGCCGCCTGCAATCCACGGAGCGATGATAAGGAACAGCGACATCCGGGCCAATTCGAGCCGCCAGTCGCGCAAATCGAGCTTGAGCGCCACGGTTTCGATCGCCAACGCCAGCGCAGCGACGATCAGCACAGCTTTCCAGAAGCCCCCCGTACCGAGTGCAATCACGATGACCCGAAGGTCGAGTGCCTTCCGGCGCCAGAACGGCAAACCCGAATAACCTTCAATCTCCCTGTGGGAAAAGAAATCGCGATAAGCGTCGAGCATTTTCATAGGAATTACGCAGCGTCTTCGTTCGATCATCGCATCAAGCGACGTCCATTAATGCAAGCGGGGTTTGCGTTCCATAGACAGGGATTGGCAAACAAGCCTCGCGTTTGCCCGAACGCTTGGAAAAAGACAGAAGGTGAAAGGGTATGTCGCGGTCTAGGCCCGAACGCCTTCGATGATCGATAGCGTCGATGGCAACTCGGTCGGAAAAACCTCGGTACAACGCAAGCCCGCCTCGGTAAACAGCCTCTGAAATTCAGTTTCGCTGCGCTCCCGTCCACGGGTCAGCGCCATAATGCTTACATCCATGAATTTGTTCGGGTCCGGAGCATTGCCTGCTTGCATCACGGCGTCAATGACCAGGACACGCGCGTCGGTATTCATCGCTTCCCGGCAGCGTAGCAGCAGACGAATCGCCGCTTCGTCATCCCAATCGTGAAGGATGCGCTTCATGATATATGCGTCGGCCGCTGCCGGCACCGACTCGAAAAAATCACCTCCAATTGGCTCGCAGCGCTCGCGGATTGCGGATGCTTCGATCCCGGTCATATTTGCCACGACTTGCGGCTGATCGAACAATACGCCGCGCACGCCCTGGTGGGCGCTCAGGATGGCGGCCATAAGACCGCCGGTACCACCGCCGACGTCGACGATCCGGGCAAACTGGCCGAAGTCATAGGCGGCCGCGATCATGCCGTTCTCGGGTCCGGAAAATAATGCCATTGCCGAATCGAAGCTCGCATTCGCCTCCGGATGACCGGCCAGATAATCAAAGAACGTGGCGCCGAACGCTGCATCGAAGGCCGTTTCTCCGGTCCGAATCGTGTGCGGTAGTTGCCGGTAGGTATCCCAGGCAATGTCTTGCCAGCCAAGCGTGAGCAGATCCCGCAGGGAGTCCGGTCGATCCGTTTCCAGCAGTAAGGACATGGGCGTGGGGTGGAACAAGCCTCCATCGTCCTCGGCGAATACTCCATACGATGCCAGCATCCGCAACAGGCGATACAGGGAGTCCGCGTGGGTTCCGGTCGCGTGCGCGAGCTGCGTTACACTCTGCGGCTCTGTTTGGACCAGATCAGCCAAACCCAGCTCGGCAACAATCGCCAGTGATCGGGCGACCAGTACGTTGCCGATAATCTGCAAAATCGCTGCCTTTGATCCGGCGCTATCTTCCGGCTGGGTATCGTCTCTTGCGTCTGTTGCCATAGCGATTCTGCTTTTATTACGGGCATGGGTGCTGCGGGATTCTCCCGGTCCGTCCGCACCAGTATTTTTCATTCTCAGTTCAGGTGAACGCAGAAAGACGGATCTCGTCTTCCCCCGGCAGCACGTGACCTACGCAAAAAATTGGGAGTCCATTGACCCACTGGTAGTCCGAAAACGACGAATACAGTGAAACTTCCTGGTCCACCTGCAACAGACCAGTGTCGTCGTCCATGATGCCGGTTCCCTCTGCCGATAGCGCAATCCTTGCGCCTTCCGGAGTCGAAATCACCCCGTGAATATGCAGTGAGATACCGCCATCGGGTCGGACGTGCACGTGATCCACACCTCGGACAGACCCGCTGAGCCGCTGGCCGGTGATGTTTCCTTCGAAAGCCACGTGAAAATGCAAACCGCCGTCCGGAATCTCTGCACTATTCTTACGCAGCACATCCAAGCCAATTCCAAAATCCGTCACTTTCGAAACGGTAAACTTTGCCTCGTACAACAGCTCCCGGTTGTCCGTGTCAGTCATGGCTTACTACCCCAATACCAATGATCGACTACCGATTCCGAAACTCAATTAAAAGTCAACGCGGCAACAAAAACTAGAAACGCAATGCTTCCAAGTAAAGCCCGCAATCCGTGCAACCGACCCCAACGCGCAAACAATTCGTCGCTACCCCCAACCTCACCTGGTTTAATTTTCAGCAACCTGCGGTTCGTTGGCACAATCAGTATCGCCGTAAATGGAAACATAGCCCCGAGGAACATGGCGCCAATCAGCCAGCTGATGCCTGCACCCTGAAACCACGCATACACGCCGGCCACGGTGCCAACGAGAGCGAGCACGATAAACATCGGTGCGGCGCGTGCGGACATCGGGCGGAAAAGAGCGGCGGCGATATCGGGACCGGCGCGATGTGCTGCAGGATGCTGAACGAGGCTCAGGTAAATACACCCGCCTGACCACAGCCCAGCACAGATTGTGGCAATGAATTCCGCCATCTCTCCCCCCCGATTAAACGCTCCCGTGGAGCCTTTTCTGGCCTCCGGAAACGCTACGGGGACAGGGGTTACGCAGGCCGGCGCTGCGCCGCGGCAAGCGTCAATACCTTGGGCTACGCTGAGGACGTTCTTCTCTGGGTCGAGCCTGATTGACCTTTATGTTTCGTCCCTTGACGTCACTTTCATTCAAAGTTTCGATCGCCGCTTCTGCCTCTGCCTGATTTGGCATCTCGACAAATCCAAAACCTTTGGACTGGCCAGAGAATTTATCAGTAATGATGTTTACGGTCGCAACTTCACCGTGATCGGCGAAAACACCGCGCAGTTCATCTTCTGTAATGGTATAAGGCAGATTGCCAACATATATGTTCATCTAAAGTTCTCTAAAAAAACATGCATTGATCGTCACAACGCCGTCGAGCACCCAACACACAAAATACCCAACAGCAGATAACACTTTCCGGAAAAGTTAACTGACACCTGAAACAGACTACTCGCCCAGAAAAAGCCAGCCCCCAAACAGCTCGCCTACCATAACTCAATTAGCGCGTTCGCACTAATTTTTGTAGGCCCGACGCCAATCCTGCAGGCGGTCACCGAATAACCAAACCAGCAGAACAAGGGCAGCAAATACCGTATAGGCCAGTGTAAAAACCCAAGCAGGAGCATTGAAATACAGAATCTTGTGCAGCCAGTACTGGAGAAAGTCGGCGTTATATCCTGCTGCACCCGCTTTAGCCCGAAGCGTGCTTTCCCAGACGGTAAGTGGACAGGCCTTACCCAACCAAGCCTGCGCTACAACGATGCCGATAGCCAACAGATGAAATATTCGGAACCAGAAGTTCCCGACCCATTTCCAGCCGCGCCACAGTCCGGCCAGGATCAGAATGAATCCGACCACGACGAAAGCCACGAACGCAAAATGCACGACCAGAAGTAAATCGGCCAGTGCAAGGTAGAGCGCTCCTTCAGTCACGGTAATTCAGGTGGGCGTTTCGGGAACGCTCAGACACTCCGACTCACTATCAGCAGCTGACTGCCTCGAATGAGCAGTCGACGTCGACCGCTGATCCCAGTTCACTCCCGCTGACTTCGCGGTAAAAGTGACCGTATCGCAGAAAATAGAGCACCTGCCGAATCACGTCCTCATCGCGCATTATCAGCGAATGCGGCTCATGAACGACGATGAAGTCGGCCATGCCGTCGAGCTTGGTCCTTTCGACGGTAACCTTCCCGTCGTCCTTTCCCGGAAGCATCGACGAGAAAACTAAATTGGTTGTGTAATCGCCGGCAATTATCCCAACCTCAAACTCGGCAGGCCCGAGCTGGAGCGGCAAGCTGTTGTCACCGGTGCCAAGCTGAATGCCGGCGGGTCCATTGATTGCCTCGAAGCCCGGCACATCAAAAAGCTGGTCGACGACTTCACTGCCCTGGTTCGGCGGACTTATCATGACTACCCGTCCAAGATCATCGATCGTCTCATGCTCGAGGTAATAGCGAACGAGAATGCCGCCCATCGAATGCGTAACAAAATGAACCCGGTCGATTCCCGGTCCGCGACAATTTTCCAGAGCCGGAGGAATAAATTCCATGGCCAGCTGCTCTATCGATTTTTCCCTCGATGGATAATTTGTATTGACAACCCGATAGCCTGCGGCCTCGAGATAATCAGCAAGTTTGTCCATTGAATTACTGGTTCGAACCAGCCCGTGCAATATAACTATGCAGTCGTCGGGACTTGGTTGCGCCACTGCAGTATCGGGCACCAATGGTATCGAACAAGCCCCGATTAGAGATGCCAACAGCGCTGCGGCGGCGTAGCCCCTGATCGAACGGAAGCACCATTGGCTGTGGATCGGCCGACTCGCTTGGCCTCGCCCGACTACCAGACGAATTTGTATACGTTTCCGAATCATGAAATAGCGTTGCAGATGATCGACCATTTTCTTGACTTTTCGCCTATGGTCATCGACGCGTGAGCCGGGCTGGTAGATGGCAAGACTACACACGGAATTGAAGCAAATCGTGAATCCAGATTCGGCTGCACCTTCCCAAGGTATATTCTTGAGGCAGTTTGGCCGTTGAAAAAGATTTGCCGTATCCGGTCGTGTTTCTCGAAAAACGAAACGAAATCATTCGGCATGGCCGTTGACTCGTTGATCGAAGAGTCGAGACTTCCCGGTCGCTCACAGCTTTGAAGTACGTCCCAAAGTGCGATTCCGCTGGCTCTCAAAACATCCAGCCGCTTCTGATACGGTAAGTTCACGCCCGCTTGAAACAACCCGTCCATGATAGTCCAGAACGCGTTGCGCGGTTGGGCATAGTACTGCTGTTCCTCCAGGGATCGCACACCCGGCATTGAACCCAGCACCAGAACGATCGCATTGTCTCCAGCGACCGGCGGAAACCCTGAGACTTCAGTCATGTTGCTCGAGATTCTGGCTTGATCTGGTATCAAAATGTCTGGAGCGGGTGATGGGAATCGAACCCACGTCATCAGCTTGGGAAGCTGAGGTTCTACCATTGAACAACACCCGCTGAACTACTGTACCGACAGAGTCTACTGCTGGACACGCTGACAAGTCACGGTCAACCGGTAGAGAACGGACCATGGTGACCTGACGCCGGGCCACTAGCGCAGCAGCGGCTGCCCATTTTCCTCGGTTACGACATGGATGAACAACTATCCGGTGCCGCCATCACAGCCGCGTGGTGAAGTCAGATCGCTTGCCTTGCCGGATCTCGAGATCGAGGTCGAAGCAATAGAGATAGCGGATGGGGTAGTCCGCGACGCCGATCAGGCGTTGGTTCGCGAAATCCTCTACGGAAGCACCCGATAGAGCCTGGCGTATATCTCGTCTTTCCCAGATTCCTGCGGCAGCAGTATGTCCCTTACCAGCTCGAAGCCGGGCGGGCTTTGCGCATCGATCAGCAGGTGCCTAGCCAGGGAGTTTGCTGCCACGATTTGTTGGACACCGTCGACTGTTGTGCTGAAGTCATTAGCGCGCAGTAGCACGTACTTGATGTCTGTCCGATCTTCGCGGATCCGTTCAATAGGGGAGCGCATCAACCGGTTCAGCTCGTCAATCTTCTTTTCATCGGCTGCGCGCAAAATAAAGTTATTGGCAATTACACTGCAGTCGCTGTGAAACAGGATGAAATTTCCGTCATCGTGGTTCGCCAGCACGACACCAGGCTCCCGCTCGCAGAGCCGGTCAAGATCTAGAAATGCCTCTCTCGCATTTTGGTAGTTAGGATCACCGCCCAGCGCGTAGGGAAGGAATAGGCGCTCCTTGAGGGGTGGCTGATAGGCTAGCGCCAACACGGCCATTACGCCCACGATTACGGCCCCACGGTGCCAATTGAAGCGTTGGCTCAATCGTTCGACCACCACCAAGCCGGCAGTAATCATGGCGAACAGTCCGAAATAGTGAAACCTGAACTGGGTCAACATGAGTGCGAGGCCAAACACAACGACGACCGCGTAATAAACGTACCTCGGCTCGGATTCTCTGAGCAGACGCCACAGGTAATAGATCAGCAATATCGGTGCCAGCAGCAGCAGCCAGCTGTAGTGGCTCAAAGTCTTAGTTGGACCAAACGTGTCCACGAATAACCGATAGGGACTGCGTGCCTCCACGATTCCGTCGAGTACGGAGATGTCCTTCAAGAAAAACGCGGCTCCGCGCAACGCCTGGGCGGCAATCGGAACGATCAGGATCACCGACAGCAGGACAAGCCCCAGGAAATTGTTGAGCGTATAGGGGCGCCAGGCCATGAAGAGAAGTGCGAGTGAGGTGCAAATCGCAACATAGAAGTGGAACCAGGAGAGTAGCGCAAACTCGAATATGCCGCTCTGGAACGCCTGGGAAGGCAACAGAACAAGCAACGTCGTCGCGATCAGGGTAGCACTGAACCAGACAACGCTTTGACGCGCGGGGACATGGCCCCGCAGCCAGAGAATAAAGACGCAGAGCAGCGTAGGAAGTTGCAACAAAAACAAACCATTATGAAATCCTGGAGCCAGGCCCAAGGCCAGCCCAAGCGCGGCAGCCCGGCGTGCGTTGGTCGGATCCTTGAACCAGCGCAGGCCGAGCCAGATGTTCAGCAGCACGAAGGTATGCTCAATGTAATGATGATCGATCATTCCTACGGCATGCAGGAGCTGGGTTAAGGGCGAGAGTGCGAAGGCGAGCATGGCAAGTGCACGCATACTTGATGACAAGCCGAGCTCGCTAAGCGCTGCGAGAAATAGCAAGGCGTTCACCGCGATCCAGGCGACGGGCAGGTAGGCAATGAACGCCATGGGGTCGAGGGCCGGCTTCAGCCAGAGGGCAACAGTCGTGGCCTTCGCTACCAGGTAATCGTAGGCCCACGGCCAGGGAATCCAGGCCCCCTCCGGCACATGCAGCCTTTCGTCGTACTCGTAAAAGCCACTGTCGTTTTCTAGCGTGTCCAGGATACGGCGGGCGTGATAGAACGAGTCATTGGTGACTGGGATGTATTGGCCTTCAACGAAGGCCGAGTCCTGCGTCAGGGAAGCCAAGAACATGGCCAGGAGTGTGGCGGCGAGAAAAATACCGGCTAGCGTAAGCCACGACGCCGGAGCTGGGGTACTCACTATCGGACTGCCTGGAACCACGACTATCTTCCCTGATGCCTGCGATGGACTTACATTGTCATGATTTCGTAGACCCGGATGCTCGCAACGAATGGATTGTCCTGAGCAATCTTTTCTGCTTCATCAAGGCTCTCCGCATTGATGATCGAGTAGCCCGTGATGGATTCCATCCCCATGGGCAGGTCCTTGTTTCCGCCATGCGAGATTTCTCGTGCACCGCCGTGGAATCCCCCGTTT
>PVMK01124792.1_pt1 | contig 28093 bp, 29 predicted proteins | sample 1853481 | NCBI WGS metagenome assembly PVMK01 (sample SAMN08533507, study PRJNA380276) | Marine sediment metagenome, whole genome shotgun sequencing project. | reverse complement strand
CCCCTCCCCCTTAGGGTTCGCGCAAAAATAACTTCACATTTTCGCATGCCATCTTCAGATCATCTTCGACCGCGCCTCAATCGTTAAATCCTCGGAAGAGTGTTGCTATTCCTGTGGTTTCGCTCAATCGGCGCTGCCAAATCTGATCTAAATCTGTGCGCCAACTCTGTGAATTTATTTTTGCGCGAACCCTTAGCTTAATGTCTGTTTTCCTTCACGAGCATGCCGGATGAGTAACGCCGGTCTCTATTTGCCGAACCAGAACTACCTCCCGACGTTCCACCTTTTCCGAGGGAAAACTATTCCGAGCTCGACGTATGATGCGTGACACTGCCGGGGTCAGTTCCTGTCGTGCATCCATACGGGTCCCCAGCACCCGCACCAGAACAAATGCTATGACGACACCCATAAAAGTAAAAAGCACCGTACCAAAACTCTGATTCAACCCAAAAACCTTTGACAGGCTGCCACCGGAAAGAGCCCCCGCCAGAAGCCCGATAACCGGAAAGATATAGAGGATTAACATGCCCTTCATCTTGGTCTTTGTGCTGAGAAAAAGCTCAACATAATCGCCCACACCGGCTTTGGCACTGTTTGTGGCCTTGACCAGCATACGGTTTACCCCCTCGATCATGTTACAACTGGCTTTTTGACCACAATGGTCACATGCATCCTTTCGTTCGGTCATGACCCAGGCCCAGCCATTTTCAACTTTTTGAACCCTACCGCTTTCAGTGCTCATAAACAGATATCCCCTATGATGCACGCTCCATATGGGGTGGTTCATCGACTATTTGAATCGTTTCGCCGCATCGGATCTTTCCACCCTTCAACACACGGGCAAAGATTCCTTCCCGAGGCATGATACAATCTCCTGCCTTATAATAAATTGCACATTTGTTGTGACACTCCTTCCCAATTTGGGTGATCTCTACCAATGCCGACTTTCCCAGCTGTATCAAAGTGCCCACGGGGATATTTTGCCAATCAATCCCTTCTGTGGCTATATTTTCAGCAAAGTCTCCAAAACCGACATCCAGTCCCCTGTCTCGAGCCTTCTCAATGCTCTCAGAGGCAAGAAAACTCACTTGGCGGTGCCATTTGCCCGCATGAGCATCATCTTCCATCCCATGATCAGCAATAAGAACCGATTCGTCAATTGCCCTCTTGGGGGTGCCCTTTTTTTTGCTTTTTGATATGGAAACAATCTTCATAAAACCCCCTATCTTTTCCCCGATCTGCTTTCCTCATAATCCTTGATTGCTTCGGCAAGCGCCTGGGCACCAAGATTTGAACAGTGCATCTTTTCCTTTGGGAGTCCGTCCAGAGATTCCGCAACCTTCTTTCTTGTTATGGCCTTGGCCTCATCCAGGGTCTTCCCTTTGGCCATGTCACTTACAATACTGGACACCGCAATAGCGGCGACACACCCAAATGTTTTGAATTTGATATCCGTCAATCTATCGCCATCTACCTTTATATTAAAGGTCATCATGTCTCCGCAGGTGGCATTTCCCACCTCACCGACACCGTCAGCATCCTCAATTGTGCCAACATTTCTCGGGTTTGAAAAATGGTCCATTACCTTTTCTGAATACATCCGATACCTCCTCAGCAATGCTCAACTGTTTTCGCTGGTTTCGATCATTTTGGACAGGGTTGTTGAATTGAGTTTTTCATACATGGCCTTTGTGGCCTCTTCCCAGACACCACGTGTCAAACAGCTCCCGGTTTTTTCACAAGCATCGGGGTTTTCAATACAGACAGACAGATCGATCCCTCCCTCAAGGATTCTGACAATCTCTCCAACAGTTATTTCATCAGGACGTTTTGCAAGCATATGCCCCCCCTTTGGCCCCCGGACGCTTCTTATGTAATCAGCCTTCTTTAAGGGAATAACCAATTGTTCAAGATACTTCACAGAAATATCCTGGCGCTTTGCAATCTCGCCTATCTGTATGGGGCCTTTGTCATAATGTTGGGCCAGATCAACCATCATCCTGGTTCCATTTCGACTTCTGCTTGATAGCTTCATTTTAGGGCCTCTTTTTTGTGATTACAACACTCTCGGTCCTTTGATAAATGCCCGGTTATCTGCATACTGTTCAGACCTCACTAATTCGGACAGAAATTCCATTTCCCAATCGCAAATGCAATTCCCAGCTTTTAGCGGGACTGTTGGAGTACTGGAGTGCTGGAAAACTAGTGAACCGTCCCGAAAGTTCTTTCTTCCATTTTCGCAAAACAAACTGACCGGATATTCACCATATATAATCCACTTATATCTTTATATCTTGATAATATCCAACAATTTGCCGACAATAGGGATTAATTGCAGCCCACTAACATCTTTCTTCAACAATCGAATATCGAACAGCCGAGTCCCGAGTTACGAATTTTTACAAATCAATGAGACGATCCTCAAGGTTAACTTCTTTGTTTTCCTTCGTCATTCGTCACTCCTTGATCGTTATTCGATTACTATTACACTGGCAACTTAAATTGCTGTTTTTGCAGAAAGAACTTTCAAGACATGGCACTAGGTGATGTTCTTAGCAATACTCCAATACTCCAACACTCCATTACTCCTTTCCACCACTGCAATTCGGGAATTTGTCTTGCAATTCTTTCATAGCAAAATTGCCGCATTTAGTGAGATCTGCTGTTAGAGCGCGCTATCTCCTAGGCAGCCTGTTTCTCCTTCCAAATGGGGGAAAATGATCGGAGTCTGCCAACCGCTGGAGGAAGTTTTTCCAGCACGTATTCCACCTCTTCGCTCCTATTGGTATTATTCATGGTAAAAACGATCGACCCCTGTGCCATGGCTGTGGGTATGCCGATCGCCACAAGAACAGGGGAAGTCTTGAGGGCCTTGGATGCGCAGGCTGAACCCGTATTGGCATAAATTCCGCCCTGACTCAACATAAAGATGAGCGCCTCCCCCTCAATGGCCTCAAAACAAAAGCTGGCATGACCGGGAAGCCTCTTTTCCGGGTGTCCCGTATATTTTGAATGTTCAATGTGCTCCTGGACTCCTGAAACAAGGGCGTTCCTCATTTCTTGTATTCGCAAGGAATCTTCTGAACTGCCCAGTTTTTCCGCGGCAAGTTCCGACGCCTTACCAAGACCTACGATAGCGGGGACATTCTCCGTACCTGCCCTCCGGCCGCTTTCCTGTATGCCCCCATGGATCAAAGGCATCAGCCTTGTCCTTTCTCTAAAATAAAGTGCGCCGATCCCTTTTGGAGCGGCCATTGAGGCGCCTGACAGGCTCAGGAGGTCCACACCCAGTTCATCCACTTTCACCGGAATATTGCCCACCGTTGCCACTGCATCCGTGTGAAATAAAACTCCTTTTTCCCGGCAGACCGAAGAAAGCTCATATATGGGCTCAATGGTGCCGATCTCATTGTTTGCATGCATTATGGACACAAGAACTGTCTCGGGTCTGATGGCCTCCATTAATCGCGCGGGCGACACCAACCCGTACTCATCCACCGGCAGAAAACTTGCCTCAAACCCCATACGTTCAAGAAACCGGGCAGAATTGAGAACAGAATGATGCTCAATCGCAGAAATAATGATATGGTTTCCTTTTTTCTGCTTTGCAAAAGCCACCCCTTTTATGGCAAGGTTATTTGCCTCGGCCCCGGAGGATGTAAAAATTATCCCCTCCGGGCTGGCCCCAATCAGACTGGCTACCTTTGCCCGCTGTTCTTCAACGACCTGCCTCACCCTGGAACCCATTTCATAGACCGTGGATGGATTTGCAAATTCCCTGTCAAAGTAAGGAAGCATTGCATCCATAACCTCTCTATTCACGGGTGTTGCCGCGGCATGATCCATGTAAACATTTTCCATCGCGGTACCTCTATTTTTTCTTCCGTATATACAGTTTGTAACAGTCCTCATCCTCTTCTATCCCGATAAATTCCTGCCCACATTTTTTACACCACTCGGGGATGTCCTCAAGCGCACCGTCATAATCAGTCAGGATCTCCAGCACCTGCCCCTTCTTCAAACAACGCAGCTTTTCTCCGGGCTCCATGAGATGCATGGGACACATACGGCATACCAGGTCCAGGGTTTCATCAGAGTCTTGATTTTTTACAAATTTCATCCCATTCTCCTTCTCACTCAGATTATCCGGCCATTTATTCTATATTATTTTAGTATAGTATAAATATGTTATGGATTATTGTCAAGGCTGACACCACAACAAATCAAAATTCCATGGTTAAGGGCCTGCGCAGAATTCTGGTGTTTCGTTTTTTGCGGGTAACTGGGTCAAAATCCAAGTCGAAAAGCAAGCTTCTTTCGCCAAAAGGAAATTGTATTTGTTCAATATTTCGGGGAATCCAAATGTATGCGGACATCTCTGGATATCGACTGGCGATGGCGGAACATACAGACATCTCTTTTTAGAGTCGCAATTTAAGTTCTTCCAGCACATCTGCCACGCCCCAAATACCTTAACCAATCTGCCCAGGGCAGGCGGGACAGCCAAACGTAATAGGGGCAATCATCTTAGGGGCTGTTCCGGGCAGAATTGCAAACCTCACCGCCGTGATACGAGTATCTTCTGGGTTTTGCGGCTTTAAAAAGAGATGTCTGTATGTTCCGCCACAATGAGCTAAACCCGCTATTTATTGAGCTAGTGCTGGAAATTTAACTTTTTTTCGCGATTCGTCCTCTTATTCGTATTGTTATTTCCGGTTTTTCAGGATAATTGGTCTTCAATTTCAAAAAGCCCATATAGGTCTGAGGGGGGCTGGGGATGCTTTTGAACTTGATTCGATACTTCCTACCTTTTTCAATCTCTTCTATGGTGTAGGACAGTTTCTCTCTCAGGTTAAATTCGGTCGGCGTAATCCTTAATGGCTTATCCAATTCGGACTTGATATCGACCACTCGGGTCACGCTTTGTCCTTCCATTCCATAAACACTGACATACCGGGATGAAAGATAGATCGCGGTTTTGACGTTGGCTGTCATTTTCAGTATAAGCGTTTTTTTATCAGGGTCATTATGGTAAACCTTGGCACTTTTGTTAACAGAACCCTGATACCCTTTTGTATTGATCTGAAGTTTGATTTTTCCTTCCCCGCCCGGGGGAATGGCCTTGTCAAAACGGGCCACAGTACAGCCTCACCCGGGTTTGACTTTTATTATCTTTAGTGTTTCATTTCCCTTGTTTAAGACATGAAAGGTGTGCGTCAAAATCTCTCCTTCTTTGACATCCCCAAAGTCGTGTCTGATATCCTCAATAACAATTTTTGGCCCCTTGGTCTCCAGGGCAAAAACCCAGTTCTGGGAAAAGACAAGGACAAAGAACAATACAAGAACACTTTGCCAGATCTTCTTCATAAATCCGTCCTCCAGAGAGAAATTCATAGTTTATGATCCTTTATCCTTTTTAACAAGAAACCGGATAAGCTTTCGAACCTTGTCGGTTGTCCAGTCTCTCCCCCCAAGTGTCTTACCGATCAGAACCCCTTGGCGATCTATAAAAAAATGGGCTGGAAAAGCCCTGACCCCGTACTTTTTTGAGATTTTTGCATCTTCGTCCAAAACCACCGGAAAAGACATTTTAGTCTTTTTAAAAAACTCTTGTACTGTCTTCCTCGTCTCACCCACATCAACGAGAAGAACAACAAAGCCCCTGTCTTTAAACTCGTCGTATAACTTCACCAGGGAAGGAAACTCCTTCCTGCACCAGGGTCACCAGGTCGCCCAAAAAACGAGCAAAACAAACTTGCCCCTAAATTCCTCCAATTTGACCTGGTTTCCATCCAGATCTTCCAGAGAAAAATCCGGCGCCTTTTTTGTTTCCAACAGCCTTAGAACGCCTGCTTCCGCCATCGGGTCTTCTCCTGCATAACCCGATCCCAATGGAGCGCCGATGGCCCAGATCACAATGGCGACGATAAAAACACAAATCTTTGTACTAGACCGCTTTCTCAAGTTCCCTTTTGGTTTTTCGCGAAGATCCATTCTTCCTTCCTTTCTTGTTACTTGTGTGACATCACTGTCATTCCCAGCCATTTCTAATTTGCGTTACTATCTCCAAACCCATTTACTGATATATTCATTTAGAGGTTTTTGATTTCTCACGGAAATTTTCTGATATAATTATTAACGGTTTCTCTTCCCTCTGATTGATCAATCGCCAACCAAATGGCTTTGACGCCTTTTTGAAAAAAATAATGAGCCTGCCCCATTCCCACAGCAAAATAAACCCTCTCTCCGCCGACGGATATCAACTGAAAGTGCCGGAATACTTTGCCCCCTTTTTTCTTTATTCCTTGAGCCATCCGCTCAATTTCTTTTTTGGCATCTGCTTTGGACTCATACTCCGATACCCAGACCTTTGCCTTTTTATCTTTATTCCCATAAGTGCCAATGTACCCTTTGCGAAACTTGAGTTTTTTTCCATGCAGCCGATCAATCTCTTTTCTGGCCGCCTCACCGGACTCGATCCACTCCAGCTGTAACAAACCGAATGACTTGGGAAGCGTGTCACTCAACACTGGATAGGAACTAACAAAAAACAATAACAAACAAAAAAGAATGACCCTAAAGCCTTGCACCTCTATTTTTCCTCTCTCAATATCCTTACACTTGTTTATCGGTGTAAAGATCCGGGCCCAGAGGACCCGGCTTTGGTTGCCCCCGAAGGGGATTTAGTCTACTGCAATTTGAATGGCGAAAGAAGTGATGGAGAGCCATTTATCTTGACCTTGCCTTGAGGACCAAGATTTCTATTTTCAATTAAACCCCGATGTTGCATCAAATGTGAATTCCCCAGCTGACCTCAAGAGGGTGATTTGAAGCCAAAAAAATTGCCATTTTCAGACCTTCGGGCAGATATTTTTGCAACATCGGGGTTATCCTGCATATTTAAAGCAAGGGACATGCCAAATCTTAGAAACACCTGCTAACACTCGATATTGTTTATCTTAAATGAATTTATATTGCTAGGCGCCTTATTTATTTGGAATGGAGGCACATTGGAAGTGGGTAATAAATATACAAATTTCAAACAAGAAAGGTATACAGATGGGTAATAAATATCCACTTCACAGGACCACACACATGGAATAAATGCCAGATATAAGTATCCTGATTTCCGAAAAAATGCCCCTGCCAGTCCCTGGTATTGAAAGCGAGACTGCCCTGATTGAACCGTCAAGAACATCATATATTGTGCCGCTTTTTCCTTGACTCACAAGAGGAATTTCCCTACCCTTTTTTGTAACTTCTCAATAAGTTCGGGAGAAATAATAGGGTTTCTGGAGTGGGGTTCGGGTGTTTCTTGAAGGCGCTCTCTCAAATGGGATTTACTTCTCACTTTCGCAGTGGCTGACATAACCGCCAGATTAAAACCAAACCCGATTGACGCCAAAGTCATCCAAATACACTAAACATGCAATAGGGGATATTATAAATGGAACCGATCGTTACCGCCTGCACCCTGGACTGTCCGGATGCCTGCTCACTGCTGGTTGATTCAGATACAAAAGGAAGGATCCGGGTACGCGGAAATCCGGATCATCCTTTCACTGCCGGTTTTACTTGCAGGAAGATTAAACGCTATCCCGAACGCCTGGCCAACCCGGACCGTATCACCCGGCCGCTTTTAAAAGTGGGCAGTGGCTGGAATCCTATCTCCTGGGATGAAGCGCTTGATTTTTGTGCGGACAAACTGAATCCACTTACAAAAACTCCTGATTCGATCCTGCATGTCTCCGGTTCAGCCGACATGGCGATGCTTAAAGATGCCGGACTTCTGCTCTTTGGAAGCCTGGGCGCTGCCACTGCTGTGGGATCACTCTGCTGTGCTACCGGTACTGAGGCCTGTATCGCTGATTTTGGGGTCAGCGACCACAATGATATAGACGATCTACCCCAGGCCAGGAGAATTGTTCTCTGGGGCAAGGATGTAAATCGCTGCTCGGTTCACACCGCTGGTTTGGTCACAAAAGCCAAAAAGGCCGGCGCCAGAATTCTTTCTATCACTGCCGGAGGAGATGAAAACGAATCCTTGGCAGATCAGGTGGTCAACCTGCTGCCGGGCACTGACCGATTTTTGGCGGCAGCTGTATTGCACCGAATGTTGGAACGGGGAATAGTTTCGGACAAGGTTGTCTCCCGTACGTTCGATTGGGATAATTTCAGCCGGATGGTAATGTCACAATCCCAGGACGAGCTCTTGAAGGTATGTGGACTGTCCATGGATGAACTGGAAACCGTTTTTTCATTCTATACTTCTGACGAACCGGTTGCTACCTTGATCGGATGGGGTCTGCAGCGATACAGATTTGGCGGGCAGAATGTACGTTTTATAAATGCTCTGTGCTTTGCGGCCGGACACATCGGTATTTTTGGCGGCGGCAGCTATTTCTTCCTGCCGATCACCCGGAACATCAATTCGGTCTGGGTTCAACCGGTTTTACATCGCCCCCAAAAAAAATTCCAAAAACCGATCATAGCCCAAGAGATCTTGGCAGCAGATCCACCGGTTAGGTTTATGTGGATCAACGGAACCAATCTGGTAAATCAGACCCCGGATTACCTGGCCAATGTACGGGCCTTGAAACAAGTAGAAACAGTCGTCGTCGTTGACGCGTTTATGACCGACACGGCCCTAAACGCGGACTTGATTCTTCCCTGCGCACTGGTAATGGAAAAAGAAGATATTGTTACCTCCTACCTTCACAACTATGTGAATTATGCCAGGCCGGCCTTTGATCCTCCCGGCCAAGCCAGATCAGACCATTGGATATTCAGGGAACTTGGTAAAAGGCTCGTCCCGGCGGTTGATATACCTTCAATTTCCGAATGCCTTGCGGCCAGTTTAAAAACTGAGTGGTTGGAGGCCGGGCTGGATGATTTGAGAAAAAACAACTGGATCAAAGCCAAACGGCCACGAGTATTGTTTGAAAACAACAGGTTTGCCCATCCTGATGGCCGCTATCACCCGCCCAAAAGACTTGACCCAGAGGAGAAACCCCCGGCAGCATATCCGTTGAGGCTTTTGACTCTTATCCGTAAAGAGGCGCTCCACTCACAGATGCTGCCTGCGGATCATAATCCTTTGCCCACGATCGAAATAAGTCAGGACAGCCCGGGTCTGGCCGGCGTTGATCTTAATAAACAGGTCTGGCTGGTTTCGCCATTGGCCAGGATGCCCGTGAATATTAAAATCAATTCAGCCCTAAGACCTGAACTGGCAATCGGTAGAAGAGGCGGCTGGGCACGATGCGGGCACGGCTACAACCGGATCATTGAAGCCAGCCTGACTGACATGGGTGAGGGTGCCGCCTTTTATCAGCAGTTTGTACGTCTGGAAAACTAGGAGGTTCTCAAATACGGATACTGTATAAAACAAGGGCTCGGTTTCTTATGTTGTAACCGTTCACAGGTTCAGGGTTCAACGTTTAGGGTTAAGGACAAGGACGGCATTGAAGACCCGAAGTCCTCGTTGAAAATGCTCATTTCCGCAAATAATTGCCAATTTGGCTCCAAATTTTGGATTAGGCTTTACGAAGCTGACACTTTTCTCGTAAATACTCATCTAAAAGGCAGTCCGGGGACGAGAATGGAACCTTGAACCCCTGAACCTTTGAACCTGTGAACGCCTACCTTATGTTTATGCAGGATCAGGTTCCGCATCAAGGGGTTTGAGATAAAACTTCGGCACGTTATTCCTTCAACTTTTGTTTCCTAATCTGCTCCCGTTTGTCCTTGGTTGCCATAATCTGTTTGTATGCGACATAGTACTTAAAAATGTTGCTCACATACTGCACCGTCTCCCGACCAATAACCCTGGCGGCAGCCACTTCCACATTGTTGAACCATACATCGGGATTCAGGCCCATCCTTTTGGCTCGCCGCCGTAGCTTGGCCACTCCGGCCGGCCCGGCGTTGTAGGAGGCAAACGTAAACAGTACCTTGTTCAGGTGATCCATGGGCGCATCTTTGTAGTAATTGTGATACAAAAAGTGTAGATATTTGACTCCGGCGTGGATATTCTTGTCGAGCTCGTGTATGTCCATGATGTTGATGGGATGACCTGCGGCTGTTTTTGGTAATATCTGCATCACCCCGACTGCCCCCCGTTGGCTCCGTTTGCTCTGGTCCAGACCCGATTCCTGGTAGGCCAGTGCTGTGATCATAAGATAGTCAAAGCCATACTGGTCGGCGTACTTTTGAAACAGATCAATGGTCTGATTGAAGCGCTTGATGCTCTTTGGGTTCAGGGCGTTTCGCGCCCATTTGGTACTTTTATAATAGCGATTCGCCATTATATTACCCAAAAGGGTCCCGATCTTGACCTCTTTTACAAATTGATTTAGAACCTTCTTTAATTCGGGGGTCTTTTTTCGGATGGCCCATGCAATCTGCCCTCCGCTCTTGAGGGCCACGTTCTGGTGCACTCTTATGTTTTTGAAGATCCGAGCCCAGAAGTTGGCAAGGTAGTTGTCCGCCACTGTTATTTGAACCAGGTTCGCATTCACCATCTCCAGTATGTCTTCTGTCTCCAGATTTTCATTGGCCAATCTGATCTTAACCGGTGCCTTTCCTTTGTTGGTAAGGTTTTTATTCAGGGCAGTCAGACTCTCAAAATAGCTGGAGGACTTGCGTACGTAAACCGTCTTTCCCGACAGATCTTCCACGCTGTTGACGGACAAGCCTTTTTTTTTGGTTGGTTGGTTGGTCACCACCAACTCTCGGGCCTTGGTGTAATAAGGCAAGGTGAAATCCACTTTTTCTTGGCGCTGCGTGGTGACCGTCAGATTTGCAGCGGCGATGTCCCCGAAGCCCCTCTCCAGGTAAGGAAGCAGTTGGTGCCGCGCCACCGGTACGTATACGATATTTATCCCCAGATGTTTTTTTGTGACACCCTTTTTCTTGAGTTTATTATTTAAAAATTTATTAAATTGCTCAAAGATCTCGTAGACAAACCCGCGTTTGGCAGCGCCATCCAGGAAAAAGTCGGTCTTATTGTAAGTGACCAGCACCCGGATGACCCGGCGTTCAATCATACCGTCCAGATCACCTTTCCAGGGTCGCAGGACATTTTTCATGGCCGCGTCGTCAAAGATCTTTAGTGCCCCGGCCTCTCGGGGTGTGGCCGAAAATGTCAGCACGAGGATGAAAAAGAGCGCATAAAGTATCCGGACGGTCCGGCGTAACCTCTGATTTTGTTCGGGTATCGAGTTTTTCTTATGCTTGATTTTTGAATATTTTTCCATGATCCCGTTCTCTATTTGTTCCACAAAGTGAAATCAACACTCTTTTAGAGAAAATGTATCTGCTCAATATTTCGGGGAACCCGAATTTATGCGGACATCTCTGGATAGCGTCTGGCGATGGCGGAACATACAGACCTCTCTTTTAAGAACCGCAAAACCCAGAAGATACTCGCATCACGGCGGTGAGGTTTACAATCCTGCCCGGAACAGCCCCTAAAGTGATTGCCCCTATTACGTTTGGCTGTCCCGCCTGTCCTGGGCAGATTGGTTAAGGTCTTTGGGGCGTGGCAGATGCGCTGCAAGAACTTAAATTGCGCCTCTTAAAAGAGAGGTCTGTATGTTCCGCCGCTATGAACGAAATCCGCTACTTATTGAGCTATTGCGAGAAAATATCATATGGGAAGTATGAACACAAATATTGTTTTGCGTTTTGTCAAAACATGATGGTCTCGTCCTTAGGAGCTGCCATAGGGTTGATGGCAAAAGTGGTGTCCAAATGGTCTCTTGATACGCCAAATTACCAAGGAAACACAGGGAGGGAAATATTATGAAAACTCGTATAACTGAAATCCTGGGAATTAATGAAGGCTGGTGTGGGAAAAATCAGAAAAGCATATGTGGACGGAAAAAGGGCAGCCCAATTCTCTTGAAAGATTTCCAACTGCAGCTTCTGGGAACCAAAGTCGGAGGCGCACCGTTTACGATTTTTTCAAACAAGACCTGATGATTTTGCCTGGTCAGTGGACCGTCCCGGGGAACCTCCCTCGGTTTTGTTTCCGATATACACAAGTTCCGGCTTTTTTAACAGGACCTTTGTATCCGGCGGAACGCTGTCAATGATCCATACATTTCCGCCAATTATTGATCGGGCCCCGATAACCGCCCCTCCCCCCAAAATAGTGGCATTTGAATAAATAATCACGTCATCTTCAATGGTGGGGTGTCGCTTCTTATCTCTAAAGCTCTCCACGTCATCCCGAGGGATTGAAAGTGCCCCCAAAGTCACACCCTGGTAGATTCTAACGCGATCCCCGATCTCCGTGGTCTCGCCAATGACCACACCGGTCCCATGGTCAATAAAAAAGCTCCTACCGATTTTTGCGCCGGGGTGAATATCGATCCCGGTAAGGCTGTGAGCATGCTCGGTCATCATACGGGGTACAAAAGGCACCGCCATCTCATGGAGTTCATGTGCCATCCGATATACGGTTATGGCCAGCAACCCGGGATAGCTGAAGATAATCTCATCAAAGCTCTTGGCGGCGGGGTCTCCCCCCAGAGCCGCCCGCACATCTGTGACAAGAATGCCCCTCAAATCAGACAAGAGGTGTATAAACTGCCGGGCAATCTCGGAACCACGCCGGGCGCACCACTCAATGTCCCGGTTTGGCGTGGAGCCGCCATGCTGAATCGCCACCGCAATCTGTTTTGAAAGGTTTTCAAACAGTCCCTTTGCCTCCTCCCTGAGATAATGCTCCAGGCTGACCGGGTCTGGCGTAGTTTGGGCAACATGGCCCGGGAAAAAGATATGTTTTGCTTGCTGAATCGCCTCAATGATGGCTTCCTGTGACGGGATTGGTCTTGGGTCTGACGGGTCAAAAAACGCCTCATTTTTGCATGAAACCATCACCTTTTCGATGGCCAGAGCAATATCTTCGGCTGGGACAGACATGCTCTTTATCCGGTGACCGTTTGATTCTGCCCCCGTGGTTATATTATCTGTTGTCATAAATTTCTTCCTATCAAAAAAATGCCGTATGTGGCTCGCAGGTCTGGAAGAAAGGTAACGATGGCCCCCTCCTTGTTTTTGCTGTCGGTATTGATGGCCGCCTCCTTGAGGATATGAAACCCCACATCCCTTGAAAATTTCCTGAAATCTTTTAGGGTTATCAACCGGATGTTGGGGGTGTTGTGCCAGTCGTAGGGCAGCTGCTCTGAAACAGGCGCATACCCTGTTGCAAAAAGTTGAAGACGTATCCGCCAATGGCTGAAATTGGGAAAACTGACGATTCCTTTCCTCCCGACCCTCAGGAATGACTGGATTAAGTCTGCAGGCTCGTAGACCTGCTGCAAGGTCTGACTCAAGATCACATAGTCAAACGTGCCGTCCGGGTAATCAGCGACCTCCTCATTTATGTCGCCCTGAAGAACCGAAAGCCCTTTCTCGATACACTGAACCACTTTGGCCTCAACCTGTTCAATCCCCCTGCCGTCCACCCCTTTATTTTCTCTCAGAAAATAAAGAAGATCCCCTCCCCCGCAACCCAGGTCCAGGACCTTTGATTCGGGCTCGATCCAGGAGGCTATAATTTGAAGATCAAAACGCATGGAGCAGCCTGATAACATCCAGTTAAAGAATTTCAAGTTTTGACGTCAATATTGCGCTACAGCTGTCTGACGTCAGATTCCAAATTAAGAAGCATCGCCCTTTTTACGGATCTCACGGTACATCCGTTCCAGGAACCCTTTCATCAGGCCATTTAACCGGTCATTGGGCAACAGAAAGGCATCATGGCCCCACTCGGCCTCAATTTCACAAAAACTTACATCCAGACCATTTTTCTTCATTGCCTGTACCATTGCCTTGGACTGGTAGGTGGGATAAAGCCAGTCAGAGGTAAACGAGGCCACCAGGAATCTTGCCCGTGCCTTGGAAAGGGCCTTGACCACCGAACCTGAGTCATGCTGTATGGCCAGGTCATAATAGTCTGAGGCCTTTGTAATATACAGAAAGGAATTGGCATCAAACCGCTCCACAAACTTTGTGCCCTGGTATCGTAGATAGCTTTCCACCTGAAAGTCGGCATCAAAATTAAAAGAGAATTCTTTTTTTCCCTGGAGGTGACGTCCGAATTTATGACGCATGGACTCATCAGATAGATAGGTAATGTGCCCGATCATCCGGGCAACCGCAAGACCCATATCAGGTTTTAGCCCTGAATAATAATCTCCATTGTTCCAGTTGGGATCGGCCATGATCGCTTGTCTGGCCACCTCGTTGAAGGCTATGGCCAGGGCCGAGTGTCGCATGGTGCTGGCAAGCGGCACTGCCGAAAACACCATCTCCGGGTACCTGAGACACCACTCAAGGACCTGCATTCCACCAATGGACCCGCCCGTAACGCAAAGGAGTCTTTTTATCCCCAAATGGTCAATCAATGCCTTCTGGGCGTTTACCATATCCCCAATGGTGACCAAAGGAAAATCAAGCCCGAAGGGACGATCTGTTTTCGGGTTGATGGAAGAGGGTCCGGTAGAACCCATACAACTCCCCAAAATGTTAGAACAGATGACAAAATATTTGTTGGTGTCAACCCCCTTTCCAGGACCCACCATGATGTCCCACCAACCGGGTTTTGGGTCTTCCTCGGCATAGTAACCTGCGGCATGGGAGTCACCTGTGAGGGCATGGAGAATCAGAATCGCATTGTTCCTGTCAGGGTCTAACGTCCCACAAGTCTCATAGGCAACCGTCACCGGACCAAGCCTTGCCCCACTCTCAAGACGCATCTCCCCGGGTGGTTCGGCAAAATGAAAGGTCTTCTTTTCCACAACCCCCACGGATAGACCATTTTTGTCATGTTCTATGTATTCGCTCATTTTTGATTCGCAAATCGTATGGTTTTCAAAAAAACCGGCCCCAAAAACGTGTTACGCAACAGACCTTGTGATTAATTACACCAGAGTGAAATTTAACGCAATATCGGGACCAAATCGCATAAACACAAATCTGCCGTACACCCACAAAATTGTTTCCCGGCAGGATCGTCAAAAAAGAGTCAGGTTAGATTCACAAACTACCGGGGCGCAGGCCTGAACGTGACTTTTTGTTCAGACACTATATAGAGGCAGTTACACTGGAACCGATGAGATGAGGAATTCAAGAGGTGACTAAATTTTGAAGTGATCTATCCGTATGCTGCACCATACCCAAGATCAGGGTGTATTGTCCGGATATCAAATTCATGGAAGACCATACTAGTGCTCCTGCTCCGTCTCTTCTTGGCGGGGGAGGAAGGCCGTAAAGACCTCGCATGTCCTGCAAATCAACATCTTTTCCTTCCAGTCTTTTTGGACAATGCCTTCACAGATCGTCCCGTTTATAAACCAGCAGATCTTCCCGGCCCTGAATTCCCAGGCCGGACACTTTTTTTTTCGATCAGGAGGGCACTTCTTTATCATCCAGCATGGTTTGACGGTTTCGTTTTTACCGGTGGCAACAGCCGTCAGGAAAATGAGTTGTCTTTCAATATGCGCCGGAATACTTCGCCACCCCTGCTCATAGCCCTGAACAGCCTTGACCGAGGCCCCAAACAACTGGGCAAGTTCCTTCTGGGTCTTGCCCAGTCGCTTTCGGAAGTGTACAAATTCCTTCCCGTCCATGTGCTCCCCTCAAAGTTTCTTTCGGGCAAAAAAAATCTTCTTTTAATACCACATTGTGGTATGATGTGTCAACAAGAACATTCTCTCTTAATGTATGACAACCCATGAAAAAAATCCCAGAATAAGAGAACATTTCCAGACTGCATTCCCCATATTCATTTGCCTGATCATCCTGTTACTGTCTTTCATCCAGGGCTGTACGGATGACCCCGATACAGCCGTAGTAGATTTTTCTGAAACCCGACATCTGGCAAGTCTGGGGAGGCCTTCCGGGGAAGGTCCATTCCTGAAAGTTGCCGTCGACGCCATGATCTCCCCAACGGAAGCCTTTCCCTATTACCGGGAATTTCTGAATTATATGGCTGCCCGTTTTGGCCTGAAAATCCAACTCATCCAACGAAAAACCTCCAGAGAAGTCAACAACCTTTTGGCCAACGGTCAAATTGACCTTGCTTTTATTTCCCCTGGAACGTATACTATACGGGAAAATAAGGGAGGTTTAGAGCTCCTGGCAACCCCCCAGTTTCAGGGAAGCCATTTTTTCCGGGCTTACCCTGATCGTCAACCGGGACGGCCCCCTTGGATAAACTTGCAGATCTCAAGGGGGCGGGACTTTGCTTTTACCGACCCCAACTCCAATACAGGCAAGCTGGCCCTGCTGCACGAAAAGTAACTTCCCAAAAAATTTATGTCAAATCGTCGGGGGTTTGCGAAGAGAGTTTGGTTTATTGAAAACCTGCCATAGGAAATTTTATGTTTTTTAATAGCCTCAAGAGCAAATTGCTGGTCTTTGTCTCAGTACTGGTGATAGGGAGCGGGCTGCTGATTTCGTTCTTGGTTACTCAAAGTTACAACAAAAGCCTGCGCCAGGCCATGACCGACCAAGCGGACAATCTGGGCCATGCCATCGCCCTCGAGGCCGCTGACAAGGTGCTCACAAATGATTTGATTGCCCTACATTGGGTGGAGATGGCAGCCATTACGGCTGTGATTCTCCTGCTGGCGCTGACAGGAGCGCTTATCTTTCTGAGACGGATCACCAGCCCCCTTACGGCATTGGCCCGAGCGACCGAAAGAATCGACAAGGGAGAATCAGAGGTCAGAGTGTCGGTCAAAGGAAAGGACGAAGTGGCGCAATTGGCCCTGTCTTTTAATAAAATGTTCGCTCACCTGGAGACCTATACACACAAGCTTGAAGAGCAGGCAATGGACCTCGAACGGGCCCATCATCAAACCAGAACCTCCTGCGGAATCCTCCGGGAAATCGGATCATTGCGGAATCTGGATGAAATCGGCTCATTGTTGGTAAAAAGAAGTCAGGAGATTCTGAGGTGCGACCATTTGGTTCTTTTGATTTTTAACACCAACCAGGACCTCCTCTTTGCTTTATCTTCAAATGAAAACAAAGACTTTAAAAAGAACGAGATCATCCAAACTGCCCTTTCTTCCCTTGAAGGTCTCAGAAAAGTCACCTTTATCAATAACAAAAAAGAAGTTTTTAAACCCCCGCTTGTTCCAAAACATTTCCAGTCGGCAACCCGCCAGGCTATCATCCCTCTCGACAATGACAAACAGATCTTTGGCGCAATGGTCATCGCTTGTCCCGGGGCATGCCAGTGTGACGGCAAAGAAATCGAGTTGATCGGGTTGATCCTGAACCTGGCCGCCGGTGTGATCAAACGAGCGGTCGTCCAGGAAGAAGAAACCCTTGCCTTAAAAGACCGTTTAGAGAGCACGTCGGAATTCAGCGGGATCATCGGCAAGGATCCCAAAATGCACGTGATCTACAAACTCATAGAAGATATCGCGCCCACGGATGCCACTGTCCTGATTCAAGGAGACAGCGGCACAGGCAAAGAATTAATCGCTCGCGCTATCCACCAGAGGAGCACCAGAAAAGGCAAGCCGTTTGTGGTCATCAATTGTTCGGCTTACCCTTCAACACTACTCGAAAGTGAGCTTTTTGGGCATGAGAAGGGGAGCTTTTACCGGTGCGATTCGACAAAAATTAGGACGTTTTGAACAGGCCGATGGTGGTACTGTATTTCTTGACGAAATTGGCGAAATTGCCCCATCCGCCCAGATAAAGCTGCTTCGAGTCCTTCAAACCCAAAAATTTGAACGCCTGGGAGGGGAAAAGACCCTTTCGGTGAGCGTGCGGGTTATATCGGCAACCAATAAGGACCTTCTCCAGGAGGTAAAAAACGGTAGATTTCGTGAAGACCTTTTTTATCGTCTCAACGTGATCCCCATCAATCTGCCGGTTTTAAGTAATCGGAGAAATGATATTACGCTCCTTGCCAACCACTTTTTTCGCCAATTTGCCAAAGAACAGGGTAAGGAGATTAAGGGTTTCAGTTCCGGCGCCATGCGATGTCTTCTGGATTATTCCTGGCCGGGCAATGTTAGGGAATTAGAAAACACCATCGAGCACGCCGTTGTCCTGTCAAAAAACAACCGGATCGAGGTATCAGATCTCCCATCTGCGATCCATAATCCCATCTCCAGCCACGGATCTCCTGTCACTATCGTCGAAAATGAAAAAACACTGCTCAAAGAGGTTCTTGAAGAGTGCGGGTGGAACAAGAAACTGGCGGCACAGCGTCTGGGAATTAGCCGGAGCACCTTGTATGGCAAACTCAAGAAACATCAGATCAGCAACCGCACGGTTCACTAGGAGGCTTTGCCAACTGTGCTGCTTGCGAGTAGAAATGTACGGATTTCATACACGATGTAACCTACTTTATTTACACATAAAATTCCTTATAGCGGTCTGAAACGATCACATTACGTACAGATTTCGAACGTTTGACATCAACGCGGACTCTTTGTATTGAAACGGGTCTCGCCCCGATAAACATCAAGACCTTTATGATCTAAAAGCGATCCCTTGTTTTTGTTTGTATTATTTCAACCGGTTAAACCATTTACCCTATATCGGAGCGCAAATATTTCACGCTAAAACCAACGGATTTCTTTATTTGGCACACGATTTGCGGACGTACCTGTCGCGATAAGCGTTAAACCCAGAACCAGAGGGAAAAAGTGCAGGTGAAGGGGGAGCCCATGGGTAGGCCGATAATTGTGGTGGTTGATGCCGATAAAGAGCAGCGCGGAAAATTGTGCTCCCTGTTGGAACAGGAGAACTATGAGACTGTTGGGTTGCACTCTTTGCCCAGCCTGGAAAAAACTATCCAGAAAACATTGCAAGGCGCGGTAATTCTGGACTTGGACAGCCTGACCGTGGACAACCGTTTTATAAAGGATTTTAAAAGGAAACACCCAGACGTTCTCATTATGGCGCTGTCGAGCAGTTCCTATCACCCGGAATTGGAGCAATCCATGAGTGATTACATCTGTGCCTGTTTTAAAAAACCGCCGGATATTGATGAAATCATCTATTGTATCAAAGGGTTTTGCCAAACTGACCCGGATCAAGAAAAGCACCTGACTAAGGAGGGGCCTGCACATGCGTAGTAAAAGTAGCAAAAAAAGAAACCGTTGGATTCTTATCCCAACCGCGGTGGCAATTCTGCTTTTAACCTATGGAACCGTTGCGTCCCAACAAAAGAGCGATGCCGACGTGGGGCTGCCGCAACCCGCGATCCCCACACCGCAATTCTTCTGCGGCTATTGTCATATTCTGACCTATCCGAGCATCGTCATGGAGGGTTACGATACCTGGAAGGCCGGCAAACATAATAAATACGGTTGTGTGGAATGCCACTATCCACCCGGAGAACCCGGGAGAGGGGATGAAACCAAAAAAACCCCGCACATCATCCCAAAGAAGGCGCCGGAACGGTTCTCCTACCTCCCCCTGGGCGGTGACACTGTGCTGACCAGACCAAAAATCCTCGACGCCAACTGTCTGACATCCAAATGCCACGGCAGCCCCGAAGATAAATTCAAGACAAAAAAGATAAAATTCACCGAAAAGGTGCCATTTATCCACGAGAAACACTCTCGAAAAGAAAAATCAAATTGAAGGTATGCAGATCAACTGTACCAGTTGTCACCAGCACGAGACCGATAAAAGGCATTTTCAGGTGGAAAAAGCCACCTGTCATCTCTGTCACTTTGAAAACACCAAGTTTAATGAGGGAAGGGGCAAATGTAAGCTGTGTCACGAACTGCCAAAAAAGCCGATCCAGACCTCGGGGGAAAAACCCATCACCCATGAGATGCTTGAAAAGGCCAATGTCACATGTGGCAGTTGCCATTATGATCTCATCCAGGCAGCCGGTGGATCCCGATATGAGGCCTTTTTTGATGGCAACGAACTCAAGACCACACTGGTCCTTGGTGCGGGGCGGGTAAAAGACGAGAATTGTCTTGCCTGCCACGACCAGCCCAAGGATCTCAAGGAAGTGGGCAACAAAAAATTGATGCACGAAAAGCACGTGACAATCAAAAACTCCAGATGTTTTGACTGCCACCGACCCATCGGACATACCAAGGCAGACCTTAATGAACCCAAACAGCCTCCATTTATCCAGGACCGTTGCGCCATCTGCCATCCTGAACCCCACAACTACCAACGCCTTCTCATCGCGGGAGAGAAACGGGAAGGGGTGATCAAATCTCCGGACCCGATGCTAAAGGCCAGGACCAACTGTTTAGGCTGCCACGTGGAGATGGGGGTCGGCAGCAAGGGCAACCCGGTCATGAAGGCCTCCGGCAAAACGTGTGTAGCCTGTCACACAAAGGAGCACGACAAGATGCTCCAGGATTGGAAAACCGAATTGTCCAAAGAGTTAGAAGCCGCCATGGAGTTGGAGGGAGAGGCTCAGGAAGCACTGTCCGAGTCCAAACTCCCCGCGTCCGATTTGGCCGAGGTCAAGGAATGGTTTGAAGATGGCCGGGAAAACCTGAAACTGGTCTTGTATGGCAATGGAGTCCACAACAAGAAATACGCAATGTTGCTTATAGATGCCGCCATGGGGAATTTCGAAGATCTGCTAGATGAGCTTGATGAGCTTCAAGGCAATGGCGGTTAGCTCCCATTGAGCTAATTAAAATGAAGTTTAACATAATAAATCCATTTTTTCGAAACCATCTGAATACCTTAAGGAGGCTATTACTATGAGCGACAAATTCTCTGCCACAAGACGTCAGATGCTAAAAGGGGCAGGTGCCGCCGGACTCGCGGCGGCCGCAAGTCTTGTTCCCTCCGGCCATGCAGCCGCAAAACGCCGCGGCCGCAAAAAAGCCAAGGCCCCGAAATGGGCAATGGTTTTTGATCTTAGAAGGTGCGTGGGGTGCAGGGCCTGTACGGTTGCCTGTAAGGCCGAATATGATGTACCTCTGGGAGTATGGAACACCGTGGTCAACGAAGAGATGGTGGGCAGATACCCTGATACAAAAAAGCCATTCCTGCCCATACGCTGTAATCACTGCGCGGGCAATAGAACAGATGGGGTCCCGCCTTGTGTGAAGAATTGCCCCGAATACCCCAAACAACGGCAGAAATATATAACACCCGACGGCAAGAAAATCCGTTACAGGGACGGAGCAACTTACAAACGGCCTGACGGCTTGATCTTGCTCAAAAATCAGTACTGTACGGGGTGCGGGAAATGTATAAAGGCATGCCCCTATGGCGCACGCGCGTTTAATAAACATCTGAAAGCGGGAAAAGACACGAGCAAGAACGGCATTGCCAAATGCTCTTCCTGTGCGCACCGTATCGACAAAGGGGTCGTCCCGGCTTGTGTAAACATCTGTCCGGGCAGGGCAAGGGTGTTTGGCGACCTAAATGATAAAAACAGTGAAGTCGCAAAGCTCGTCAAGAAATTTAAATTAAAAGAAAAACGTGACAAAACAACCCTTCTGCCAAAAAAAGACACGGTTCCCATGAACTTTTATATAGACCCGGATAAGGTGTTAAAGACAAAGATGGCAAAAAAAGTATATAAAGACGACTCCTTCAAATGCAAGGTAAACTAAAACCGCGTAGAATTTCGTTATCCAGCATAACGCAAGAAAACAGGGGGAAATATGAAAAAAATAACTCGACGTGACCTGATAAAATTGGGCATAGCCAGCGGAATTGTCCTGGCAACCAATGGGATTTTTAAGGGAAATGCCCTGGCCGGTTCCATAAAGTTAGCAGCGGGCAATATGGATTTTTCTCCCAAGACCGGCACAGAGAGAAAGATGATCCCTTCGGCCTGCTGGGCCTGTAACACCAGAGACGCCATGGTGGGCTATATGGAGGATGGACGGCTTGTCAAGTTGGAAGGGCAGCTTGATTCCATCAGAGGGCTTGGCAAGCTTTGTTCCAAGGGGGGCGCCGGGATAAACCAGCTCTACGACCCCGGAAGAATTCTTTATCCCATGAAACGGGCGGGGAAACGCGGGGAGGGAAAGTGGAAAAGGGTTTCCTGGGAGGAGGCCCTGACCGAACTCGCAGGCCGTCTAAAAAAACTTCGGGATGACGGTCATCCGGAAAAATTTATGTTCCACTACGGCCGCATGAAGGCTTCAACCCGCAAGATCGTAAAAGACATTTTTCTCAAGACATACGGCACAGGAACCATCGGCAACGACAGCTCTTTGTGCGAGTCTGCCAAATGGACCGGCCAGGAACTGACCTGGGGAAAGCACTATGACAACTGGGATTTTGACAACACCAAATTTGTATTAAATTTTGGTGCCTCTCCCCTGGAGGCACATTCAAATGCAATCCCCTTGCTGCAAAGACTCGTAGACGCCATGGTTGAAAGGAAAGTGAAATGTGTCACCTTTGACGTAAGGTTATCCAACACAGCGGCCCGATCCACAGAATGGGTCCCCATAAAGCCGGGGACAGATGGAGCCGTTGCCCTTGCCATGTGCAAGGAAATAATGGATGCCGGGCTTTACGACAAAGAGTTTTTCAAATTTATAAAGGCAACCCCAAACCCTGCTGCCTCCACAGATGAAAAGGCAGCTGCCCTTAAAAAACACCTGGCCTCGTACACACCGGAATGGGCGGAAAAGATAAGCAATGTCCCGGCTGCCAAAATCAAGTCTCTGGCCCTTGAGTTTGCAAAAACCAAACCGGCCTGTGTCATAAACTACAGGGGGACAGCAGCCCATTACAACGGCACCGAAAACGAGCGTGCGATCCAGATGCTGGCCGCCATCACCGGCAACATCGACAACCCGGGTGGCCGGTGTCGGGCCGTTATGCCAGAGTGGCAATACCCCGAGGGGCCCAAAGACAAACCAGAGGCAAAAAAACTGGATATACTTGACGGCTTCCCGGACACTGTCGTCTATCCAACCCACCACGTCAGTCATCAGGTCCTTGATATGATAAAGGCAGGGAAGTGGGGACGACCCGATATATACATGTGGTACTGCTATAACCCGGTTTACTCAAACGGAAACTGCAAGACAAACACGGACATCATGAAGGATGAAAGTCTTATCCCCTATTCGGTCTGTGTAAACGCTTATTATGACGAATCAGCGGCACTGGCCGACTTGATTCTGCCAAACCCGTCCTATCTTGAGTGGTGGGACTGGGAAGACGGGCCTTCGGCAACCCAGGTTCCCGAATACTACATCCGACAGCCCTTTGTTAAACCCCTGGGTGAAAGTCGTGATTTTAAGGATGTTGTCTGTGACCTGGCAGAGAAGATGGGTTTCCCGCTCGGGTTTAAATCCGCTGAGGAATTTGTCAAATTGTCTTGTGATCAGACCCCCGGTGTCAAGGAGGCCGGCGGTTTTGAAAACATGAAAAAACAGGGTGTCTGGCATGACCCCAAGGCCAAACCCGATTATTACATGTACAAAACCGAGGTCAAAGCCGAAGACCTCAAAAAAGACGGGGTTGTATTTGACGAGGCAACGGGCGTCTATTGGGATTCAAAAAAATCCAAAAATCCGGATGCCGGTTACACCAAGGCCAAAAATGCCTATGAGGGTTACGTCGGTCAGAAGATAGGCGACAAGGTCTACAAGGGGTTTTATCCGGACAGAGTAAATAAATCAGGCTATTTTGAATTATATTCAGAACTCTTGAAGATCAAAGGGCAACAGTCTCTGCCGACGTATACGCCCATTCCCGAACATGAAAAAATGGGGGCAGGCGACCTTATCCTGACCACTTATAAGGTCCCGGTCCAAGGCGCCTCACGGACTGCCAACTGCAAATGGCTCACGGAGATGTATCATGATAATCCTGCTAAGATAAACCCTAAAACTGCCAAGGAACTTGGTATCAAAAGCGGGAACAAGATAAAGATCACCTCCACGGCAGGTGAAATTACAACCACGGCGCAAGTTACACAAGGGATCGTTCCAGGCATCGTTGCCGTGTCGCATCACCTGGGACACTGGGAATATGGCCGGTATGCCTCAGGGAAAAAGTCTCCCATGGCCACAGACAATGACCCCGGTCTCAAAGAAAAATGGTGGAAGACATATGGGGTCCATCCCAACTGGGCCATCCCCAACTCCCCTGCCCCGGTCAGCGGTCAGAACCGTTTTATGGATACCGTGTGCAAGGTGACAAAGGCATAGTCCTTGTGGAGAAAGCTTGAATGGTTTCCACAGACAGATCGGAACTGATGGCCATGGCCACCCACAGAAGCAATATATACGGGCTTCTGGCCATGCTGTACCGACAGGAGCCTACGCGCGACCTGCTTAAACGGGTCCGGAGCCCCCAGTTTCTGGAGGTCCTGTCGCAGTGGGGCGGCGAGCTGGACGATGACTTTATGACACGTTCGGAAGATGACCTCCTGGAAGAAATGGCTGTGGAATACACCCGGCTCTTTCTCGGGCCGGACAAACATATTTCTCCCCACGAATCGGTCCATCACAAACGGGAGGATGGACAGTCGGGTCAACTGTGGGGTGCTTCAACCGTAGAGGTCAAGAAATTTATTGAGGCCACAGGGCTCGAATACAAAATCCAGTATCAGGGGCTTCCCGACCACATCAGCGTTGAACTGGAATTTTTGGAAATGCTTACCCGGCACGAGGAACAGGCCTGGGCTAAAGATGACGAAGAGGAAGCGTGGCGTTGTCTGGCGCTGGAGCGCCGGTTCCTTGAAGATCATCTTATCCGTTGGGTGGGGCCCTTTTGTGACAAGGTCACTGCAACAACCGAACTATCTTTTTATAGGACACTGGCATCCCTGACAAAAAATTTTATTGAGTTCGATTGTCAGGAAGTTCTGAAACCTCATAAAACCGAAATATTAAAAACCAATTGATAAAACGGCGTCTTTTAACGACGTCATGGAGCTTTAATGATGAAAAACATCCCAAAAATACCATTGATAATCGGTGCTGTTTTTGTCCTCGCCCTGGCGGTTGTCGTTGTCACGACCATTGTCCTGAAAATTGAGTCGACCCACGAAGAGCCAAAACTTAAAGGAAAATTCACAGACAGAGCCGGTGCCATATTCGTGGGTTCCAACACTTGTAAGAGGTGTCATGAAAGGACCTATCTGGAGTGGAGGACCTCTCTTCATTCCCGGATGATGCGGGATGTCAAGGAGGAACCCCTGGCAAATATCGGCGATTTTGAATCAAAAAATGATGTAAGAACCTTCACCAAGAAAGACGTTGCTTACACCCTTGGCAGCCAGTGGAAACAGCAATATCTGAAGAAAGAGGGTAAAGATCTTATTGTCCTGCCTGCGCAGTATAATGTTTTTACCGGAGAATGGCAGTCCATCCCCGATGATGATGCAGCCAAAAAGGACTGGTTTATAAGCTGTGCCGGCTGCCATGCCACGGGCGTAGACCCGGAAAAAAAGCATTTTGTGGAGATGGGGATCGCCTGTGAAGCATGTCACGGGCCTGGAAGCAATCACGTGGAGGCCGTACCCGGTTACGAAATTCCCACAATCTTACAGGCATCGAGGCTCACGCCGGCCCTGGCCGCCCAGATATGCGGGTCGTGCCACACCGGTGGCCATGACAAGTCGGGAAAGTATGCCTATCCGGTTGATTACCAGACCCTAAAAGGCGCGGCCAACATAAGACTCTATTTTGATGAATTCAATTCCAAAGACAATCCTTCCTATTTTTGGCCCAGCGGGGGATCAAAACGTAGCAACCAACAATATCTTGATTGGAAACAGAGCGAGCATGCCAAGGTGGGGGTGACTTGCATAACTTGCCACGATGTTCACAGAAGCAAGAGTTCCCTCCAGGGGGCCGGGGACGTGTCCAACCCACTCGTTCTCATTCGCTCCAAAACCAGATTGTTCGAAGACAGGCTTTGCAAGAGCTGTCACACCGCCCCCGCCTATCGTTCGGCTCACCGAATTCATACTTTTGGCAGCTGTGTCCGGTGTCATATGCCAAAGGTAACGACTATCGGAGAGGCCGGGGACGCGCGCAGCCATACGTTCCGATTTCTTTTCCCCGAGTACACTATCAAGGCAGGGGGCATCAAAAAACAACCCAACGCCTGCAACACATGCCATCATCACAAAAACACCCCTGCCGAGGATCTGGTGTTATTTTTGGATGCGGCAAAAAAAGACGATATGCCAAAACCCTTCACCGTTCATAGAACCCTGAAGGAACAACAGCCATAACCTTCGGGGACAATGAACAATGAAAAAAGGGTCCAAAAACATAGGCAGGCGACATTTTCTGAAGCTTCTGGCAGGTGCCCCTGCCTATGCCGTGTTGGGATCCGCCGGTGTTTCAGCGGCAGAGATACAGCCCTATGGAAAGCTTGTGGACACGTCCAAATGCATCGGTTGCAAGAGATGCATGTCTGCCTGCAAACGATGGAACCATTTAAAGGGTGACAGATACGAAGAGCTTACCGACAGGGAAACCTATCTCTCCGGCGACACCTGGACGGTGGTCAATTTCCGCACCCAATCCACAAACCGTGCAACGCGGACCTATGTCAAATGGCAGTGTCAGCATTGCGAGCAGCCGGCCTGTGCCGGCGTCTGTCCGGTTACGGCCATCACCAAGCTTCCCGAGGGGCCGGTAGTCATCAATGAGCGCAAGTGCATAGGTTGCATGTACTGCTTTCAGGCCTGCCCTTACAAAGTTCCGCGCTTTGATTTTGAGAAAAGGAACGCAAGAAAATGTACCCTTTGTAACGACAGGGTACCGCTCCTCAATTATATGAAGCCTGCCTGCGTTGCCGCCTGTCCCGTAGGAGCGGTCTCCTTTGATTATAGATACGAGATAGTAAATAAGGCCCTGAAAAGACAACAAGAACTGGGTGGCTCGACTTACATCTTGGGCCTCACAGAAGCAGGCGGAACATCTGTCCTGACCATCCTTCCCGCCAAACCCCAGGTTATGGGGCTCGTGGTAGCGCCCAAGAAGGTGGTCAACCAGGGGCTTGACAAAATCAGAATCACCTCTGTTGGTCTTATGGCGGCCTCTGGTCTGACCGGGTTGATGTACATGTATGCCCGCAAAACCCGGGACCGAGAGAAAAAGAATAATAATGGACACGACCTCTAGACAAAACCTCGACCCTTCTTCGGAGCCTTTGGGGCCCTCCCGGCGTATCCTCATGTGGATCGGAGGGCTGATTGTTTTGGTTTTTTTGGCCGGTTTTGGCCTTTTGGCCATTGGGATCTTTCTGGTCTCCTCTTTGGCCCTTATTGTTTATGATTTCGAACGCTCACCGCTGTTTCACATCTGGATGAGTATCTTGACGGTTTTGATCATTTTGGGCGGTTATGCGTTTGTCATGTCTTTTGTTTACAGCATAGAAATATTGGAGTTATCCCACAGTTTTCCCTGGGTGATGATGGTCTCCAATTATGTTTTTCTGGTTGGGTCAAGCGTCGGACTCTGTTTGATTTCGTCCTTGGGGTATGTGTTCAGGCTCAAGCGGTATGAAATAGTTGCAAAGAGGGCATTATTCCTGGCCTTGATAACCATGGTCTGTGGTCTTGTTTCCATCAGTCTCCATTTGGGGCATCCCGAGAGGAGTCTCATTTATGGTGCCCTTACGCCCAATTTTCGTTCGGCCATGGCGTATATGGGGGTGCTTTATACTCCCTACATACTCCTATTGATCCTCTGGTATTGGCTTTTGGCCAGGGAGGGGTTAAAGGAAAAAGCAGCTCAATCCGAGGGTTTGAAGACAAAGGCCTATCAGATCATGGCCCTGGAGGGACTGAGACCCTTTCTCTACGAGAAATTTCCCTTTAAAAAGTTGGAGAGCAAAATTTACCGGGTTCTACCCTTGGAAGAAATGGGGCTTTCGTTTGGCTCTGATGGTTTTGAGTTAAAATGGGCCCGCATAGTCAGCCCATTTGCGCTTATATTCGCACTGCTGGCCTTTACCGTGGAAGGTTCCTTATTCGCCCATGTGGAGGCCAGACCCTTCTGGTACGGTGGCATTGTTACAATTGATTTTCTCCTGGGTGCCACCTTCTGCGGTCTCTCCTGGCTTATGGCAGTGGGGATAATTACATACAAACTCCAGGGCGACAAGATGCAGTCACCTTTGAAAG
>PVMK01146067.1_pt1 | contig 28123 bp, 29 predicted proteins | sample 1853481 | NCBI WGS metagenome assembly PVMK01 (sample SAMN08533507, study PRJNA380276) | Marine sediment metagenome, whole genome shotgun sequencing project. | reverse complement strand
TGACTTCCAGACCACCCTCCAGCAGACTGCCGCCGGTCTGATCAATGACATCAATTAACACCTCTCCCTCTTCCAGCTCTGTGATTACAATTTCCTGGGTGGGTTGTGGTTCCGTTTGAGTTGAAGTCGGGCTGGGTGTCTCTGTAGCCGGGGATGCAGTAGGCTGGATATTTCCTGGTGGCGGAGTGATATCGTCTGAAAGTGCTATACATCCCGATAATAAAAGGCTCAATAATACAATATGAACCAGCCCAAAACGCCCTATCTTTAATCTTTGAATCACAATGTTTCTCCACAATGGCTGCAAAATTGATCGTTGTCCTTGACTGTTTTTCCACAATGGGAACAGGACCGCGATTTTTCAGCCTTTAACTGTTTTTTCCTGTCATTAATCATCTTTTCCAGATCATCAGGTTCGGCTTTCACCGGAGTTGCTTTTTTCCCTTTGCCTGATTTTTTATATTTATCCAGCTTCCGGAGCACCTCAGCTGCTTCAGCAAGCAGAATATCCCGATTTCGGGAGTGTTCCCGGGAGGATATCTTATTTAAATCCAGCTCCAGATCAAGTTCTTCAATCGCCAACAACAGACGTTCCCGTTCAGCGCTCAGGGAATCGTAAATGCTGGAACTGGATCTTCCAGTTAATTCAGACTTCACCAGAAAGGGACGGATGATGTAATATCCCGAAAGAATGAAGATCAATAAAACAATTAATATTGAACCAAAAGTCATAATAACCGCCGATGATAGATTTAATCCAGAAGTGGATCAATAGTTGATTTGATATGTTCCAGGGACGAGTAAGGACCGATCTGGACATGGGCGATAATTCCCTGCTGATCGATAATAAATGTCTCCGGAACACCTCTGATCCGGTATGCCTGGGAGATCTTTGTCCTTAAATCCGGTCCATTGGGATAGGTAATCCCGAATTCTTCCAGGTAGCCAAGTGCCTCAGGTTCAGTATCCACATAATCGACACCCAGGAACAGGACATCACCCCGCTCAAGATAATCCTGGTAGGCTTGTTCAAGATCCCTTGCTTCAGGTTTACAGGATTCACACCAGGAAGCCCAGAAATTGACCACGATCACGCTGCCCCGATAATCAGATAAGCGGTAAGTCTCCCCTTCGAAAGAGATCAGTTCAAAATCTGGAGCTGCCTCTCCAATACCTACCTGCCCCTGCTGCGATCGGAATAAACCGATGCCCAGGACAATAAACAATAGAGCCAGTCCGGCCCAGAGCAAATATTTCTTCATAACTACTCCTTGGACCTTTTCCTTAATTCCTCTTCAACAAGATCAATATAATCGTCTGAAACCTTGGTTTTTTTAGCAGTTTTTCTAGATCTCTTCTTCGTTCCATTACTTGATGCATCCTGCTGCCATTTCTGGAGTCCCCGGAAAAATAGGTATCCACCTGCCAGAAATATCACCAGGGGAACAATATAAACGACCCAGTTAAAACCCTTGGCAGGTGGTTCAGCCAGGACCCGGTCGCCATATTGATTGACAAAATAGGTTTTAATTTGATCTTCTGTCCAACCCTCGGCGAGTTTATCGCGGATAATACCCCGCCATTGTTCACAGGCGGCTGTCCCACATGTATCCAGGGGGATATTTTCACAAACCGGGCAAAATAGTTGTTTGGCGACAGCGTTTACTTCATCATCTGTTGGATCAGATCCCTGAGCGCCCACGGATACTGGAACCAGGGTAACCAGCAAGATCAGAAAATAAATCAAGAATTTTCGATTAGAACTTGTTTTCATCTTGACCTCCCCGATTTGACTCTGGCAGTCTTGGATTTCTTATCCGGTAAAGTGGCAACCACAACTCCAGCAATAACAACCCATGTGCCTATCCAGAGCCATTTCACAAGAGGATTGTGATAAACCTTAAAAGTCGCCCCCTCTGAAGTGATAGCTTTCCAGTCGATCAAGATGACATAAAAATCATCTACCAGGGTACTGCGGACACCAGGAATAGTCATAGGTTGGCCAGAATCATAGAAAAAATCTCGCCGTGGATACAATTCGTCGATCACCTGTCCGTCTTTCTTGACCAATACAACTGCCCGGGCAACATTTCTGTTGTCTTTAGCATCAAAGATATCCAGTCGTTCAAATTCCATTGTATAGGGTGCCAGACTTAATTCTTCGCCTTCAGCTAACGTCCCTTGAGTTTCGGTCTGGAAAAACTCTATGCCAATAATTCCCAGCGCCATCAAGACCACGCCGATATGGATGATCATGGCACTATAGGATCGGCGGTTCCGTTTGAAAACCCTGACAACTGAATCCCGCCAGCTGTCAGATTCATTCCTTCTTCGCAGGCGAGTTCGGCGGGCAAATTCAAAGGCATTGACTGCCAGCACAAAAGCCACCAGCCAGAATCCGATCACAGCCGCCCAGTTGGTTAAACCACCATAAAGGGGTAAAACGATGCCAATTATTGATACGATCAGCGGTTTCCATAACAATCGACCCAGATGTTTGAATGAAGCATAACTCCAAACAGCCAGGGGACAAATCACCATGATGATAAGCATACTGCCAAATATTGGCGCGGCAACCCTTTCATAAAACGGAGGACCAACTGTCACTGTTTGCCCGGTCACCAGCTCAGAGATCTTAGGGAAAAGCACTCCCCAGAATGATGTAACCAGCAATCCCATGAACAAAACTACGCTGATCAGGATTAACGCTTCTTTCGAGAAAAACGATGTTAGCACCTGGGGAGATTTAAAGTTCTTCCACCGGGCACTCAAGAGCCAGAATGAAACAATGATTGTCAGGGCAATGAACGCCAGGAAAATTGGACCAATGTTGCTCGCGGCAAATGAATGCACAGAAGACAATAAACCTGATCTGGTCAGGAATGTGCCAAAAATGACCAGGTTGTAGGTCAAAATGATCAATACGATCGGCCACTGTTTGAACATACCCCGTTTTTCCTGGATCAAGACCGCATGCAGGAAAGCCGTTCCTGAAAGCCAGGGCATAAAAGCTGAGATCTCTACAGGATCCCAGCCCCAATAACCACCCCAACCCAGCACATCATAAGCCCAGCGCGCTCCCAGAACTAATCCCAGGGAGAGGAACAACCAGGCCCACAGGGTCCAGGAACGTGATAATTGAATCCAGCGATCATCGGAGCGTCCTGAGAGCAAGGATGCCATTGCATAAGAGTAAGGCACGATAAAGGCAACAAAACCCAGGTACTGCATGGGGGGATGGATGATCATGCCCGGATGGCGCAGCAGCGGATTCAATCCTGAGCCATCCTGGGGGAAGACCATAACGCCGCCCGGAGGTTGGGAAAAAGCTGTCACAATGCCCTGATTGGTTTGCCAATAGTGGATAAAAGGATTTTCAAAAAAGGTATTCAGCAGCAGGAAAAATGCCAGGGTTATCAGGCCGACTGCAATAACCCAAGGAAGAAATTCCTGATCCCTATCCCATTTTCGCAGCGTAACTGCGGTAGTGAACCCGGCCAGGAGCCAGGACCAGAATAACAATGATCCGGATTGGCCTCCCCAGAGGGCGGTAATTTTTAAATAAGTGGGCATACTCAAACTGGATACCTGGTGCACAAAAACCACCTCAAAGTGGTTGGTAATGATCAGGTAAACCAGGCTGGCGATAGAAATAGTCAATAGAGGAAAAACCAGGCGCATAGCATGTTGAGCACTGAGCACCCAGGTTTTCTGATGACTTCTCTCACCATAGATTGCTGCTATAAATCCGTAAACGGATACTATAAATGTGATAAATAAGGAACCAAAACCAATCTCGGCTGCCATAAACTCTCCCAAGCATTTATTTTTGGATTTTTCTAGTTAGGATTCAATTTGATCCGGGACAGATCCCTCATACTTTGTGGGGCATTTAAGCAAAAGTTCATCGGCTTCAAATACGCCGTTAGCTAGCAATTTTCCTGTCAATATCGCCTGGGCTTCATTTTGAAGCAAATCCGGCATGGGACCATAATAAACGACCTTCAGTTTGGACCGGGTTGGATCCATTACCGCGTTATGCAGCGCACCAGCCAGCCCGCCTTCCTCTTCAATGAGCTTATTATCTGCCGGCACATGCACGATCGTGAAGCTCAGTTCCAGAATATCCATATCGTATTCTATACTGTCACCCAGGACTGCCCCTGACACGCGAATATTTCTGCCGTCCAGCTCTCCCGCCTGTTCCTTTTCTACAATTTCATCAACTGTCAGGAAATACTGGACATTGGCCTCCAAGGAAGAGACCATTAAATAGATTATCGCTGCGACGATAATTACGCCACCAATGATAAATTTCAAAGCACTGCCCTTCCGGGGTTCAGCCTCAATCGGCTGCAGATCTTCCATAACCATATTTACCTCACAATACTAGTAAAAAACAACAGAATAATCCTAACATTAAAGTAAAATTTTGTATATTACTTTCATGTATTGTTTTATGCTTTCATCTAATCGCTTCCCGCAGCTGCTGGGTTAAACTTACAAATCCGGGAGAGAAGCGGTCGCTATCTTTGCGGGGCCGATCCAGGTCGATCTTCAGATCCAGGCGGATATTTCCAGGCTGGGGACTGATCGCCAACACCCGGTCAGCCAGAAAGACTGCCTCTGAGATATCGTGAGTGATCATGATCACTGTCTTTTTCCGGGCTCGCCAAATTCTCAATAATTCTGTACCCATCTTTTCACGGGTGAGCGCATCCAGTGCTCCAAAAGGTTCATCCAGGAGCAGCAGCTCCGGGTCTTGAACAAGGCTTCTGGCAATTGACACTCGCTGCAGCATCCCCCCTGACAAATCCCGGGGAAGCCAATCTTCAAATCCTGTCAAGCCAACCAGGTCTATTAGCTCCTGGGCTCTTTCTGTAGCCCGCTCAGGCGGTGAATTCTGGATTTCTAATGGCAGGGTGATATTCCTGATAACCGAACGCCAGGGCATCAGGTTGGCTTTCTGGAAAACTATACCAACTCCCCGGCGGGGTTTAGTGATCCTCGATCCATCCAGGATGACTTCACCGATAGTTGGCGGTAAAAGTCCGGCCAACACCCTGACAAGAGTGCTCTTGCCGCTTCCGGAGGGACCCACAACACAGATGAACTGTTCCCTTTCTACAGAAAAATTCACACCTTTCAGGGCTTGGAGGGATCCTTTCTCATCAACAAAAGTTACGCCCAGATCCTTTACCTGGAGAAGCGGATTGGAATTATTGGGAGAATTCATTGGTAAATGCCTGATCCAGCTGAATGGCTTCTTTCATAAGACCCATACTCAACAAAACATCCTGCATATTTTCCCAGGCTTCCGGATCGCTGTATCCGTAGGGATCTGTCTGATAAAGTTCCAGGGAAGCTTTGAGCACATCGAATTGAACCTCCTGATCTGCATCTTCCAGTCCCTTCAACGTATTTAAAACAGGCTTTGAAGGCTTCTTCTGGGTGTTCTACTGCGTATTGGATACTTTTCAGAGTTGCTGAAACCATTCGTTCAACCAGGTCTGGATTTTCCCTGATTGTGATTTCATTGGTTATGATCCCATTGGAAACTAGATCGAGATAATCAGCCACCAGGATCACGTTGAGGTCATAGCCAAGGGCTGCCAGCTGGACGGGTTCATTGGCGATGTAGCCAACAATTACTTCACTGGTATCAGCTGCCAGCACCTCCACCTGGTTAAAACCAACCGACTCCAATGTCAAGTCGCTTTCAGAAAGATTTACTACTCCCATTAACGCCCTTAATCCCACATAATTTGCCCCAAATAAACCTGGCAAAGCGATCCGCTTTCCAGCCAGGTCCTGGGGTTTTTGAACATTTTGTTCAGTTTTGGATATTACTGCAACAGGATATTTTTCATACCAGGCCATGATATAAACAATTGGCAGGCCTTCCGCCCTGGCAATTGGCACCTGTTCTCCAGATACTACAGAGAATTGGATTTCGTTAGCTCCCACCAGGGCCACTCCATCTGTTTCAAAAGAATAATCAAATTCCAGTTCGATCCCAACTTCAGTAAAAAATCCCTTTTCCATAGCTACATAAAAAGGCGCATACTGCACGTTAGGGGATATATCCCATGGGAAGCCGGACCAGGGTCATGTCTTCAGAAGAGGAGTCTAATGGTTCGTTCCCGCTGCAGGCGGTTATAAGAAATAAGACCCGCCACCAAGATCAGACCCATATTTATTTTCAGGGATTTCATTTATCACCATTCCTTTTTTGCCAGGAAAGCAAGCGGCTTTCCAGAAACACAACAGATCCATATAAAGCCAGCGCCAGCAGCACCAGGGTGAATACAGCCACAAAAACCATGGCCGTATCATAAAGACCCCGCCCGACATTGACCAAGAAACCCAATCCTTTATCGGCACCTACAAATTCTCCCACAACGGCACCGATCACAGCCAGGGTCGCTCCAATCCTGAGCCCGCCCAGAAAAACCGGCAGCGCAGCTGGGATCTCAAGTTTTGTGATCCTCTGCAAGGGGACTGGCCTGGAGAGATTTCATTAAATCGTATAGCTCTTCCGGCACGGACCTCAATCCCACAATAGTGTTCACCAGCACCGGGAAAAAGACTATCAACGCACTGGTTAAAACCTTTGAGAATATGCCCTGGCCCCAACCAGATCACCAGCAAGGGGGCAATTGCCACAATGGGTATTGATTGGCTGGCGACAATATACGGCGAAAGCACCCGCTCGACCACCGGGGATTTGGCAAGCAAGTATCCGGTAATGGTTGCAGCGGTCAATCCAAGGGTTAATCCAAGGATCACTTCCTGGAGAGTGACCGATGTGTGATAAATAAGTGATCCATTCTGGATAACTACTAAAAATTTCTTCCAAACATCACCCGGGCTGGGAAAAATAAAGGAGGGTATATTACTGAACCGCGTAAAACCCTGCCAGAGGGCCCACCCCAGCAAAGCGGATATGATCAAAAATGGAGCTCTTTTAACCCAAATTTCCCAAAACTTTCATTATTTCTCCAAAAAAAAACCGCCACAAGGCGGGGTAATAGACAAATCAGGCAGGTTATTCAATAAAAATCCCGAAAGCAAATCAGCTTTCGGGGTTTTCAGACAACCTGGCAGGTTAAACAACCTGGCTCACCTTCTCCTATCCGGACTATACCGTCGGCCCCGGAGTTTCACCGGATCCTGCGCTTTATTAAGCGCTCGCGGGCTGTACCGCCGATCGGGAATTGCTTACGCTCACCCTACCCCGAAGGTTTTTATTAATAATGTTCACCAAGAGTATACTATTCTCTCTCCCGTGCGTCAACTAACAAGACTCCCGGAGCTTTAAAAGCTCCGGGAGTCTATAAGAGTCTTTATTGGAACTAAGTCGCTTTATTACTCCGCTATTTCCACCAAAATGGTTGCATTTCCCACCAGGGCTGCAAGAGCTCCTAAAGCAGCCAGTTGAGGTGCGACCAGAACACCTAACACTCCAAAAGTCAGGGGTATATCAAGCAGTATCCGATCATCTTTATCTTTGATGAGTATCCTGCGGATATTTCCTTCATGGACCAGCTCTTTGATCTTATCAACCAGGTCCTCGCCGTTGACTTTAAATTCCTCTCTGCGCACCTTTTCTTCGCTCATGATCTCACCCGCGGTAAATAATTTTCTCCAAAGAATAACTCACATGCTGTTCCAGCCTCTCCCACAAAAAACCATCCTCACCAGGCACATTATCTAGACGAAACGATTTTCTCATGATATACTGCTCTCGATCCCGCATTCTTGCGGGTCAAATTTTGTATCACACACGTTTCTCGACCTGACGGAGCGTGCCGGGGAATTCTCCCTGGTCCCGGATGGAAAGACAGGAACGGAGGCTAAACGCAAGGAGTGTACTATGCCTATTGTATCAATGAAAGACCTTTTAGAAAGCGGTGTCCATTTTGGTCATAGGACCCAGAAATGGAACCCGTACATGGAGCCATATATCTATGCTGCCAGGAATGACATTCACATCATTGACCTTCAGCAGACTGTTCAGGCTCTAGAAGAAGCATATGAAGTCGTCCGGGATGTCGTTGCAAACGGCGGATCGGTATTATTTGTAGGCACAAAACGGCAAGCCCAGGACATCATTAAAACGAACGCCGAAAAAGTTGGCATGCCCTACGTGATCGGCCGCTGGCTGGGTGGAACCCTGACTAACTGGCAAACCATCCGGGAGCGGATCCACGAACTGGAACGTCTGGAAGGCATGCGCGATCGGGGTGAGTTTGAAGTCTTCTCCAAAAAAGAAGCCCTTGGCATGACCAGGGAAATCGAGCGGTTGGAAGGCCGTCTCGGTGGCATTCGTGAAATGGACGGCGTCCCCAATCTACTCTTTGCCGTTGATGTCTCCCGGGAAGATATTCCGGTTCATGAAGCAAACCTGCTCAAGATTCCTGTTGTTGCAATGGTTGACACCAACTGCAACCCAAAGAATATTGACTATGTCATTCCTGCCAATGACGATGCAATTCGGGGCATTCAGCTAATTGTCTCACTTATTGCCCAGGCAGTAAGCGAAGGCATCAATATGCGCAAGGATTATGAGGCAGATATGCAAGCAGCTGAAGCTGAAGCCCAGCTGCCAGATGAAATGCGCGATGAACTCAGTGATGAGGACTTGCTCGGCGCTTCCACCCTGGCCAAGATGAAAGGGGAAGAAAAAGCCAAAACTGAAGAAACAGAAACTGAAGAAACCAAAGCTGAAAAAGCCGAAGCTGAAGAAGCCAAAACTGAAGAAACAGAAGCTGAAGAAACTCCAGTTGAAGAAGATGAAAAAGAAGATCCTGAGAAGGCATAAAAGCAATGGAAATCTCTGTAGAACAGATTAAAAAATTACGTGAAGCTACCGGATCAGGAATCCTGGATGTCAAAGAAGCCCTGCAAGACTCCGCGGGAGATTTTGATAAAGCAGTCGATTACCTGCGTCAAAAAGGTCTGGCGAAAGCTGCCAAACGATCTGACCGGGATGCCTCTGAGGGTGCGGTCGAACTATACTCCCACGGCGACGGACGAGTTGGCGTTATGGTAGAAATAAACTGTGAAACCGACTTTGTAGCACGATCGGATGAATTCAGGCAGTTTGCCCACGAAGTTGCTCTGCAAATCGCAGCTGCAGCTCCCAAATGGGTTAAAGCCGAACAGATCCCTGATGAAGTCATCGAACACGAAAAGGATATAGCCCGCACTCGTTATAAAGAGGAAGGCAAACCTGATAACATCATCGAAAAGATCCTGGAAGGTATGGTTGAAAAATTCAAAACCGAAAATTGTCTGCTCCAGCAGGCTTATATACGCAATGAAGATCTCACGATCCAGGATCTCCTGCACGAAAAGATCGCTTCGCTCGGCGAAAACATCGTCGTCCGGCGTTTTGAACGGTGGGAGAGAGGGGAAAGCATTGATTAAGGGTGAAAAGCCAACCACCAGGTTGGCTTTTTTCTTATATAATAATAACCAGAAATTATCCATGGGTGGGATAGGCGAATGAATAAAAAACTGGTCTACAAGCGCATCTTATTAAAAATCAGTGGAGAAGCCCTGGCGGGACCGGACGGTTTTGGTATTGACCCGGTTCGGGCTGAAGATCTTGCAGAACACTTGCAAGCGGTCAGTGATCTCGGAGTAGAAATAGCCATCGTAATTGGCGCTGGAAACCTGTGGCGGGGCCGCCAGGGTCTGGAAAGGGGAATGGACCGGGCCACTGCAGATTATATGGGAATGCTCGGCACAGTGATGAATTCCCTGGCATTGATGGATGCACTGGAACGACAGGGAATTATCACCAGGGTACAAAGCGCCATTGAAATGAGGGCAGTAGCTGAACCCTACATCCGCCGGCGGGCCATCCGGCACCTTGAAAAGAAAAGACTGGTGATCTTCGGAGCCGGGACTGGCAGCCCATATTTCTCAACTGATACCGCTGCAGCTTTGAGAGCCATGGAAATAGACGCTGACATGCTCATCAAGGCCACCAAAGTTGACGGTGTATTTGACAAAGATCCCCAGAAGAACCCGGATGCAAAATTATTTGATTACTTAACCTATATCGATGCCATCAATATGCGCCTGGAAGTGATGGACTCTACTGCGCTTTCCCTCTGTATGGATAATAAATTGCCGCTCCTGGTGTTGAATATGTGGGACCATGATGCCATCAAGAAAGTGCTGCTGGGAGAAAAGGTCGGCACCCTGGTATCTGACGACAAACCTTAAATCCGGAAAATTGCGGCTCGTCCTTTCGATACACTGATGTGAAATATCAGCTACTCAAGACAAGTGAGTCGCCCGTTTTGATTAATACCTTCTTGTTTCTGTAATATACACCTTTATCAAGAACAGTTTATCGAGTATAGTATTAAGGACAAATCGAGATCGAGTTTTCTCGTTTTTCTTGATTAAGAAAATGTCCATTCGCTACAGGATCGTGGAGGTTATATATGCTAAATGATGTTTATCAGGAAACTGAAGATCGGATGGAAAAGGCTATCACAGCCCTCCTCCAGGAATTAAACACCATCCGGACCGGGCGAGCCAATCCTACTCTGGTTGAACTTCTTCCTATTGAATATTATGGTACCCTGACCCCATTACAGGAACTGGCCAGCATCAGTGTGCCGGAATCCCGTTCACTGCTGATTCGGCCATACGACCCCTCCTCACTAAAAAATATTGAGAAAGCTATCCTGAAATCAGAGCTGGGGCTGACTCCCAACAATGACGGAGAGAATATCCGGTTGGTTCTTCCCACTCCAACCGAGGAACGGCGGTTGGACCTGGTAAAAGTCGTTGGCGCCAAAGCTGAGGAAGCCCGGATTTCCATTCGCAACATACGCCGGGACATCATTCGTGATCTGCGCGATTATGAGGAGGAAAAAATGATCACTGAAGATGACCAGCACATAGGAGAGGATAAGGTCCAGGAAATCACAGATGATTATATAAAGAAGATCGATCAAGTCAGTGAACGAAAAGAAGGCGAAATCATGGAAGTATGATCCAGAGTGATAAAACAAGGACAGAATATTATCTGTCACCACTCTATCATAGAATAATGGAATGAAGATCTTCAATGGCCAATAAACCGCTGGACAAACTTAAGACGATACCCACCCATGTGGCTATCATTATGGATGGAAATGGGCGCTGGGCCCAGGAAAGAGGCCTTCCCCGGCTTGCTGGACATCGGGCAGGAACAGAAAACCTGCGCGAAGTAATTGAAGCCTGCGTAGAATTTGGAATCAAGTACCTCACTATTTATGCTTTTTCTACTGAAAACTGGAACCGCCCGAGTGAAGAAATCCAGGGTTTAATGAAAATTTTTACAACCATGCTGGACAGGGAACTTAAGAATCTTCATGAAAATGGCGTGCAGCTGCGCCATCTTGGAAATCTCGATCGCATCGATGACAAACTGCAAACAAAAGTCAAAGAGGCCATCAACCTGACCAAAGACAATCAGACTCTGGTACTTAACATAGCTTTTAATTACGGCGGGCGGGATGAAATACTCCATGCCGTAAAACAGCTCATAACCGAAGGACTCCATCCAGATGAGCTGGATGTGGAATTATTTTCAAAATATCTCTATTCAGCAAACAGCCCGGACCCTGACCTGATCATCCGCACATCAGGTGAGTTCCGCTGCAGCAACTTCTTGATCTGGCAGGCAGCATACTCAGAATGGTATTTCACAAAAACCTATTGGCCTGATTTTAATCGGGAAGAACTTCACTTGGCTCTGGTGGAATTTAATGAGCGTGATCGACGTTATGGTGAAGTAAAAACAGCACAGGAAAAATAAACCCTTGAACCTTGGTAAACGAATACTCGTATCTGTGATAATCATTCCCCTGGCAGTACTGGCAATTCACATGGGCGGTTGGGTTTATTCAGCGGTCGTTATAACTTTATTGGTAGCCGCAGCCTGGGAGTATATTAAGCTTCTTAAGATCATCAAGCTACAACCTGCCATCCCCCTCGTGCTGGGCGGGGTGTTCCTGCTCAGTTTCAGCCGAGCAATGTTCCAGTTCAATTACAGCTCAGCTGTGTTGACAGCTCTCTTATTAGCCATTGCCGCCTATCACATTATTCAATATGAACGGGAAGAAACCAACCCGTCCGGGGATTTTGGTGCTTCAATTAGCGTTTTGTTGTATATTGGATTCCTGGGATCATTCCTGATCTCTCTGCGAGCCCTTCCGGATGGCAAATGGTGGACCTTCTTAGCTCTACCAACTGTCTGGATTGCCGATTCGGGCGCATACCTGATCGGCAGCGCATTCGGCAAACATAAATTGGCAGCCAAGACCAGCCCCAATAAAACCTGGGAAGGGTATCTGGGTGAGCTCATATTCGGGGTTCTGGGCGGTATAGGATTAATCCTGTTATACAACCGGGTCTTTGAAGCTGGTTTGGAGATATCTCTATGGGAGATCGCCGCCCTTTCGTTGATCATATCTGCCCTTGTACCCTTAGGGGATCTGACAGAAAGTATGATAAAGCGGACAGCAGGCGAAAAGGACTCAGGAACTCTGCTTCCCGGACATGGAGGAATATTTGACAGAATTGATTCCCTGTTCTGGGCAGCCCCGATCGCATATTATTTAATCCTTCATTTTTTCCTTTAGTGAGGTGACATGCACTCAACAAAACCAACCCGGAACCTGGCAATGGAGCTTGTGCGGGTAACTGAAGCTGCAGCGTTGGCGGCAGGCCGATTCATGGGCCGAGGCCAAAAGGAACTTGCTGATAAAGCCGCTGTAGATGCCATGCGTTTGGTATTGAACTCGATTGATATGGATGCAGTTGTGGTTATTGGAGAAGGTGAAAAAGACGAAGCGCCCATGTTATTCAATGGCGAAACTGTCGGGACCGGCACTCCCCCGCTGGTTGATCTTGCAGTTGATCCTATCGATGGCACCCGACCGCTCGCCAATGGCTTCTTGAACTCTATCGCTACCGTTTCTATCTCCCCCCGGGATACAATGTTCAATCCCGGTCCATTTGTATATATGGATAAGATCGCCGTTGGACCACTGGCAAAGGGTTTAATTGATATTAATGCCCCATTAAAGGATAATCTCGAAAAAATAGCCCGGTCTGAAGATAAATCCATAAAGGATGTCACCGTAGTTATCCTTCAGCGGCCAAGGCACGATGAACTGATCAAGGAAGTTCGTCAGCTGGGTGCCAGGATCCGATTGATCCCCGATGGTGATGTTGCCGGAGCACTGATGTGTTGTCTGCCGGAATCCGGCATCGATGCCCTGCTCGGTATAGGAGGAACACCCGAAGGTGTTCTGGCTGCTTGCGCCATCAGGGCCATGGGTGGAGAACTGCAGGGAAAACTATATATAAGGAACGAAGAAGAAAAAAAGCTTGGGTTGGAGATGGGTTATGACCTCGATCAGGTCATTACCATGGACGACCTGGTCTCATCCAATGATGTCTTCTTTGCTGCTACAGGCATTACCGATGGTGAACTCCTGGGCGGCGTACGCTACACCGGACAGGGAGGAGAAACTCACAGTCTGGTCATCCGGGGTAAAACCGGTACAGTCCGTTGGGTTACCGCCAAACACAATTTTGATAAATTGAACCTGCTGAGCGAGATAGAGTACTAATAAAAACAAGTTGGAAGGTTTGAAAGTTGGAAAGTTTGAAGGTTAGGGGCAAACGACCTGTCGTGTCCTTTTTCCCATTGACTATACCTATTAATTAACATACTAAAGACAACAATCCCCCGTCTTTCAACTTTCTAACCTTCTACATTCTTTACCAAATATAATTCCCCCCTGCTATATCCCCGATCCAGATAATAAAGCCTGGTTCCAACGGCTGAGATAACTGCAATTTTGTTGAATCCTTTTTCCACAGCGATTTTTTCCGCTTCCTTGAGCAAAGCGGTTCCCAATCCGCTGTGCTGGGCAGCGCCTCCTGCTTCCTGACCTACCTGCAATGACTGCCCGTAAATATGCACTTCCCTGATCAGGGCTGCCCCAACCAGATCATCGATTTTCGGGTCCAGAGCATCTGGCCCGGGCAAACTCAAACGTAAAAAACCTGCCAGGTGATCATTTTCCGTGTCGTATGATAAAAAGTGTTCTTCACAGCCATTACTGGAATATTCCAGGTCATTGATTTCCAGGGTTTTTGCAGTTACCTTCTGGCGGCCAACTTCCCGGCAGCGGATACAGCTGCAGGATTTTCCCCTCCGGGTCAATTCCGCCTGAATATCCTGCCTCAGGCTGGTCCTTTTATTACCATCCACAACATTTTGGGATGGGATATCCCTGATCACACGATTTACCCTGCAGTAGCGGGGAATGGTGGTTTTTACATCAGCAATCAGACTGATCAACTGTTCGGTTGTGTACGGGGTATATTTTCCCTTTCTCCAAACTTCGTATAATCCGGTGTCCTGGAGTAGTTGGGTGGGATAGATTTTGATCTCGTCCGGACAAAAATCGGTCCACAGTCGGTTGAAATCCTCTCGATCCGACTCCGGAGTTGCTCCCAGCAGGTTAGGCATCCAGTGCAGTACGATCTTATATCCAGCCGAACGCAGCAAGGCCACACCCTTTTGGGCCCTGTCAACAGTGTGTCCCCGCGAGTTTAATTCCAGGATTCGATCATCAAGGCTCTGGATACCCAGCTGGACTTTGGTAACTCCATATTTTCGCATCCGGCTCAGTTCTCTGGGGGTGATCATATCCGGTCGGGTTTCCAGCACCAGGCCGACATTTTTATGAGTGGCAGTTTCGTTGATCTGTTGAGCCTCTTCCAGCGTATCTGATTCAATCCCGTTCATCGCCTCAAAACAGCGTTTGATAAACCAGTTTTGATATTCCCGGTCATAGGCGGTCCAGGAGCCACCCAGGATCAGCAGTTCGATCTTATCCGTGGGATGGCCAATTTCGTACAGAGCCTCGATCCGGGATTCAACCTGGGTATAAGGATCATACTTATGGAATAGAGCGCGCATCGCCCCGGGTTCGTCTGGTAGATAACTTACCGGCATTTCTTCATGATCAGGACAGAAAATACATTGACCCGGGCAAGGGAAAGGTTTAGTGAGCACAGTAACTGTAGTCACCCCGGACAATGTCCGCATGGGTTTTAAGCGGATCTTCTGAAAGAGATCCCGATTTTCCTGACGGGTGCCATCCTGGATCTGATTCCGGTAGGCAGTGATCAGGGCATGTTTGCTTAAAAATCCAGCTCCTTCTGGCAGCGGGTGCTGTCGGATCGCTTTAAATACCTCCATGCCCGCATCAATATCCCTCAATGCCAGGCCAGCAAGTTGCAGCTGCCCTTCAGTATATTGCGGTGTTTTGTTAGACGTTCTCTTATTTTTTGATATATTCATAACTTGTATAAACCAGTAATATTTTAATAACCCTCACGTATATCCCTGAAGATCGGTAGCGTATAATAGGAACATGAATTCAGAAACCACTCAGAAAATCCTTGCTCTCAATCATCAATTTTACCAAAGCTTTGCGGAAGAGTTTTCTGAAACAAGGGGACGGCTGCAGCCGGGGGTGCTTAAACTGCTCGGTACTTTTCCACCAGGGATCAAAATCCTTGACCTGGGCTGCGGAAACGGGGAACTTGCCAGGCAATTGACCAAGAGCAATTTTAGGGGCACCTATCTCGGCACGGACTTCAGCTCCAACTTGCTGGAAGAAGCCGTCCGAAAAGTGCCCGACCAGGTTCAGGTAAGTTTTATCCGGCTGGACCTGACTAAGCAAGATTGGAATAAGGTCCTGCCCCGGGAGGCCTTTGACCTTGTGTTGTGTTTTGCTGCCCTGCATCACATACCTTCCCATCCAGGCCGATTATCTGTCTGCAAAAATATCAGAAAGGTAATCAGCGACACCGGACAAATCCAGATTTCCAACTGGCAGTTTTTAAAAAGCGAACGCCTGAAAAAAAGGATCATTCCCTGGGAAGAAGCCAGTCTAACCCAGGATGATGTCGATCAGGGAGATTATCTGCTGGACTGGCGCAGGGGAGGTTATGGACTTCGTTATATTCACCATTTCAACCCTGAAGAACTCTCCCTGCTTGCCGATGAAAGCTGTTTCAGAATTGTGGAATCATTTGACTCTGATGGAAAAGAGGGAAATTTAAGCCTCTATCAGGTTTGGGAACCAGTTTGATCATCTACTTCCAGAAAAAAGCCCAATTCAACCAGCGCTTCCCCGATCTTCTCTTCGCTTCCAGGTTTTACAATTACCGCGGTCGGTCCCACCTGCTCCAGGATAAATCGGTTGGCTTTGGATTTTTTGAGAGCCTTCAAGACTGCCGGTGATCCCAACCTCAATATGGTCTTATGAGAGATGGATGCCTGAACACCTTGTTTTTCCCAGCGCTCCAGGGCAGCCAGGATGTTAGGAGGTATCACTCCGGCATTTGCCTTTAACAGGGTCAGCAGGTGTTTGATCCTCAAGCCCTGTTCTTCAGCCCTTAAAAGGGACCCCGGGGTGATGGCATACAAATAAGCATCTGCTTTCACCGGGTACCAATCACAAAACCGGGCAGCCTGATAGCGGGTTTTATGGGGAACATTCTCAGTCATTCTGATCTCCCCTTTGGCGCGGACCTGGATCCCTTCAGTTTTTCGGGGGGATAAAGGCAGAGATGTCCCGGTGATCAGAGCCCGGGAGTAGCTGGAAAATCTGAACGCATGTGGCAGTGCATCCTCCTCCGGCATTCCCAGGTCCAGTAAACCCAACCAATGCAGCGGACCAGTCAACAAATAACGTACCAGAGCACCTTCAACATCATCCCAATAGTTAAAACCACTCAGGTATTCCCCGGATTCCCTGTTTTTTATGAACCAGGAATCATACTCTCCCCTCTTTCTGAGCAGATCGGGATCCGTTTCTTTGATCTGTGAGACAAAGGATTCGATGCTCCACCAGTTTTCCGGATCAAGGGAAGTCAAATGGGTAATGACCTTATCGCGTACGTGAACCGGGTCCATATCAGGGCTGCCCTCAAGACTTATCTTCGGCAGCAGGGAGATATCAGGATAGTTTTCAGCCTTTCGCCAGGAGATCCACAGCTTGAGCATCGCGTCTTCCCTGGAAAGTTCGAAAAAATCCCGGATCTCACCTGGAGAAACAGCCTGGTTTAGGTCGAGAAGCCCACAGATCAGGGAAAGTTGTTGATAAAAATTCAGGTGAAGATCAGTGACCCCGGGCAAATGTACCAGGGGATCAATAGGCATTCTAGTCCCAGCCAGAAATGTGCAGAGATGATCAAGGATATTTGCAGAGGTTTTCACCTGGAGGGCATATTCCCTGGGGACGGCTTTTCTGGAAATGAATGAGGAGGATTTACCTGATGGGTGGGGTTCTCCAAGTTGGGAGATAACCGGTTCACGCAGATCATCAGGAAGGTAGACAAATTCCTGGGGACCGGAGTCTGTTTCCAAAAAACCGCGGGCGATCAATGCTCGATACCACAAAGATTCTGCAGGAGAAATAGGATCCCGGAAAGGCTGTTCCCGCTCCAGTTTTCCCGCTCCCATTTCCCTTATATCACCAAATCTGCGGGAAAAATGATCCCAGAGCGCTTTTCCGCCCTGGGCATCCAGCCATAACAGCGCTTCTTGATCTTCCGGGGATAATGTATTTCGGAGATCATTAAAGATATCCGACCCAAGCAGATGATCGACCAGCTGGGTCAAACCACCCCTGGCATCAGGAGCTGTTAATTTCAGTTCCCATCCCTCAGCCACAGCTTTTAAATGGCTGAAATCCGCTTTAGAAAGGCTTTGGCATAAATCGGTCATACTTTGTCAGGTTAAGACACCACCCGTATAGCATGGTGATGCATCTTGGCCCGGATTTTCCGCAAGTTGCTGGAAAAACCAGAAAATACTTCGCCATCAGCGTGGATAAACATGGCGCTTTCCGCTTCGATATCAATTTCAGTAAAATCCCCAACGCTTACTTTAGGATGTTTTAGATGGCTCCCGTTCATAAAGGCCGGCAGCAGCCTGAGCATCGTTAACCGGCTAACCTCGGGCAAAGATAAATAATGAAACAAGCCGTCACCATTTTTTGCTTCCGGGTACATATAAAATCCCCCACCCTCGCGGCCCCCATTAAGGAGAACCAGCATCAACAGGTCATCAGTCCAATTTTTATCACCATCAATGGTTATATTCATTTTCACAGGATTATGGTTGAGAAAAATTGTCTTTAAGACAGCTAAGATGTACATTAAAAATCCCCGGACAAGGGGCATTTTGTGAGAATGGATGGTGACGATGGCATCAAATCCAATCCCGATCGTGTTATCAAAATATTCCGTCCGTCCCAGATCGTCCTCGATCTCACCGATATCAATCCATTTTTCTTCACCAGTGAAGATCTGGCGCAGAGCCTTCCAGGGTTCAGGATCCATGCCAATTGAATAAGAAAAATCATTTCCAGACCCCAATGGCAGAACTCCCAGGGTTGGCCGCTGATCTTTCGGGAAGGACATCATAGCGTTAACCACTTCATGGACTGTGCCGTCGCTCCCCTGCAATGATCAGATCATAACCATCCCTGACAGCTTTTTTAGTGAGCTCGATGGCATGAGTCGGATATACCGATCCGGTCCAATCTGCTCCCCCGAACTCCTGCATGATGGGCCTCAGGTCAGCCGCCTCTTTCCAGGCCTGTCCCATATTGGCATTGGGGTTCATAATAAAGATGACTTTTTCATATTTCATAGTTTAACTTCCTCTTTGTTATTGTCCATCAAAAAGTTTTGGTTAGATAGCCCTTGGTTTCAGCCCGGGGTTAATAATATTTTGTTCTAAGATCTCTACTTGGTAAAGTGATCTCACCCTCTCGCGGATCCCCCACCAGGGTGATCTCATCAGGTTCCATGGCAGCCTTCCAAGCTGTATAGGCCGCCATTAATGCTTCCAGCTCTTCAACAGAATACAAACCATCTAGCGGCAGCTGGCCCCGCATGATCTTATAGCGGGTAATTTCCTCAAAAAGCCTCATCGGGTCAGGCACAGCCACTGACAATGAATGAAGCAGGAGCTGGCGCTGAAGCCTTCCTTCCAGGGTTTTCTTGAGAAATGGGATCCTTTTTAATAAAACGGTATATGAGGCATGAGGATACACCTCAAGTACCTGCTGCACCCGATCCCCGGCAGGATAATCTTGAAATCCCAGGGATTCAAGCCGTTTATAAAGGGAAAACCCGTTCCTCATCCAACCTGAACATTCCGATTCTTTTTCAGGGGTTTTTGGAATCCGGATATTCTTCTGGAATAAACCATATTCAGCAACCCGGAATGCGGTCCACCGGCCCGGATTTGGCCTGGGAGATAAACCGTCCCGGACTGAGTCTTTTTTCATTAATCCCGCATTTACACGGCGGGGAGCGTTCACGCCCACAAAGGTATTCTTTTGTCCGGCGGCAAAGGCCGAGACAGCGCTGAGATCCCCCCGGGAAATGGCAACCAGATTCAACTCGGGGTCTAAAGCCGCATAGGTCAGGGCTGTTTCGCCTGAAGGAGGATCGATGCCAATAAAGACAGAATCTTTAAATAACATGGGAAATCCTGATTTTGTGTTTGATCGTGGGTTATGTTATGAGTGTAGCTCAAAAGGGAGAGAATGACAATGTAGGGGCGACCCGATGGGTCGCCCGTCTAATATCGTTTGATAAAAATAAAAGGAACAAGGTCCCTTGGAAGGACTGGAGTCAACTCAAAAGCAAGCAGTAAGTAGTGGGCGGCTGTGGGTTAATTTTGAATTTACCGTCAAATCAGGGTAAACCCCCGGCGAGAGATCAGCGGGGGGATAATGTTACAATTAATCGGTGTCGCCGGCAATGGATGCTTAAGATAAGAGTAGTTATCACAAGAATATTGAGCCTACCCCGAATTTTATTCTTAATCAACATTCTACTTCCAATATTTTAAACGTGATTGTTCCACCAGGCGTTTTTACCGTAACCTTATCCCCCGCGCGACGCCCCATTAAGGATTTTCCAATAGGGATTTCATTGGAGATATTTCCCACTCTGGAGTTAGCTTCGTTGATATCTACCACAAGGTATTTCTCCGGCGCACTCCTGCCTTCCTTGATCGTAACAAGCGAACCAATTGTTACTATTTTTTCGTTTCCCATGTTATTTCCGTGTTTACTCTTAAATACAATTTTTGGATGTATTTTAACAGAGGATAACAATTTCCTTCTAGTTCTTGTTGTATTAATTTTGTCTCAATGGGTTTGACTTGCTGCAGGAACGACTAACTTTAATTATTTTTGAGATTTCAAGATATTTATTGCCCTAATATAATCTTTTCTTGTATCAATTTCAACCCAATTCAATCCTGTAATGTCTAAAGCATAAAATGGGACATTTTTTTTAATTAGTCTTTCATAGGCAGTTTCATAATATGCTTGATTATTTATTGAGTTCTCCATCATCGTTTTTAACTCTTTAAACAAAAGTATCGCAGTTCCACCATCGATTTTTTCAATCCCAATTGATTCACCAACCGCATCTTTAGGAAGAACTGTTTTGTTAGCTTGAAGTATCTGGTTATTGTCATCAACAATAATTTTAATTCCCTCCGCATCAAGCTTGATGTTTTTGTCAACACATAAACAATTTGCATGTTCGCACTCAATCAACTTTTTAAGTATCCTTTTATCAAAAACCACATCTGCATCAAACTTAATAAAAGATGCTCCCTTAATCAAATCCTCTGTTAGCATCAAAGAATATCCAGTGTTTGTCTCAGCATATTTATGGTTTATTACGAAGCGGGCATTTAAATTTGGAAATTTTTCCCCCACATAGACTTTTATCTGTTCTTGTAAATAGCCAAGGACAAATATGATTTCGTTTATTCCATTATCCTGTATGTGAGATATCATCATCTCAAGAATGGTGCGGTCTCCAACTTTTAACAGACTTTTGGGAGAATTATTAGAAATTGACCTAATTCTGGAACCAATTCCCGCTGCTAAAATTACTGCTTTCATACTTTTTACATCAAGGTTTTTTCCCAGTGTCATAAATCAAACCTTTGTTTAATCATTCTTGCAGTTTTTTTAGCAGTTAATCTTGTATTATCAATCTTAAAATAATTTCTGTTTGGAAATTCATTTGTTCTTGAGTTTAAAATATAGTTTCTATCTGTTTCTTGCAGTTCTTCTTCTGAAGCTTTAAAATTCCTTTTTGATGGTTTATGTTTCAATCTATTAGCTGATTTGTTTCGCCTAAGTCTTTCTTCTGCTGTCAGCCTCGAGTTCTATATAGTAGACACTTGCATTTTCTTTCTCAAAGATTTCCACAATATGGTCTATGAAATCACAATCCTTTTTTTGATCTAATTGCCATACATAGGTAAAAATCAATCCTGCTAAATTACTTTTGGCAACTTCTTCAAACATTTGTATGCGATATGAAGATACAAGTTTCTTAAAACTCTCAGTGTGCATTTCAAAAAATGGCAGTACCATTTCTATAGTCATATGATTATGAAACAATTTCAAGTCTGTTAATTTTTCCAACTCCTGTCCAACAGTCATTTTCCCAACCGCTAACGGACCAAATAGGATGATAAATTTCATTATTATTAACCTGACCTACAATTTCATTTATTGACGTATTTATTGTTTATGTTATGGATTCATCAAACCGATTTTATTTTTATCTAAAACTATTGTTAGGTATTTTTCTATTGAAAGCAGTTATTTTTTTATCAGGGTTTGCAGATTAAGCTCAAGTTGGAATCCTTGCTGCCATACACGGATAAAACCGATAAAGACCTGGCTTATCGCAAATATCCAAAGTATCATAATTAATTGATTAATAATTAATCCAAGGGATAGCATAAAAATAAATACGCCTTCGTCAAATAATAGGATTTTTCTCTGTTCCTTAACAAACCATCTAAGGAATGCTGCAAAATTGAATCCATCACTTGAACCATCAACTGCCTTTCTCCCTCGCTGAGATAATTTTATTAAGTACATATTGTCATTAGACATTTCTGAATGAATGGTGACATACTTTATATATCCCCGCAAATTATAGAATGCAATGCCTAATAAAGCCAAAAATACTGGGAGTGCGTTTTGAGTTTGGGCATAAGCAGCATACCCTACTGATCCAAACCAAATAGTAACCTGTATTTGGTCTGTGACTTTATCATAAAAACTTCCCGATCGCGAGAAGCTGTTTCGGTAACGCGCCATTTGGCCATCCATACAATCTAGAACATGACTCGCATGAATCAATAAGGCAGCTGCAAAATAATTATTTTTCCCGCCAGATACGATAAACAAAGCAGATACGATTGCGACGATGAAAGAACACAACGTGAGAAGATTAGGCGTTAACCATTTTAGATCCACAACAAAATAATTTATCACAATTGCCACGGGAGCGGTTACAAAAGAGGACCACCACTCATCATCTTTGTTTTTTGTGGCTAACAATCGGGTTAGCTTTTGATTCATGAAACGTCCTCCCGTAGCAAAGGTTCGTATTTCATATTTTTCTTTGAATAATCTATAACTTGGAAATATTTATCAGGAGAGACAACTTTAATTGTTTCTACCTTGTTGAAACTTTGCAAAACTTCTCCCAACGAATCTATAAAAAACTGAATATCATCTGAAGATAGTTCGCCAATATTCCCAACCTGAAAAACTTTGTTTTTGAAGCTTCCTTTTCCTCCATATGTGAAAATTGATTTGTCGTGAAGTTTTCTATTAAAGACATCAGCGTCAATATGAGATGGTAGTAAAACGGTTGTCAATACACTGCTCATCTCTTTTTGATCGATTAAAAACACCAACCCCATTTTCAACATTTCTTTTCGAAGAAAACGTGCTCGCTTTTTGATGCGAGAATGACAATTAGAAACCCCTTCACTAATGATATTGATTAACGCCTGCTCTAATGCATAAAAAAGGTGAACTGCTGGAGTATTGGGTGTTTGTGAAACATTTTTGGTAAATTGGTAAAATTTGTCCAAGTTTAAATAGGTTGTTTTTATTGGAAGATTTGCTAGTTTTTCGAATTCTTCCCTATTGCCAATTACGAAGGATAATCCCGGATAAGAAGAAATTGCCTTAGCACTAGAGCTTGAACAAAAAGAGATATGCCATTTTTCCATATCAATAATCTCCGCTCCAGCACTACTTACGCAATCAACAATAAACATTGCTCCCATTTGATTTTGATAGTGCTCCAATTTTTTCTAAGGGATTTAACATTCCAGAACTTGTTTCATGATGAACCATTGCAACGATGTCAATTTCATTTTCCTTAAGGTAGGCTTCAATTTCCTGCAAATCCAATTTTTTACCCCAGTCAAATCTCAATAATAAAGTATTCTTATTATGGATTTTAGAAATTTTATATAATCGCTCACCAAACTCTCCATTGGATAAAATAAGAATCTTTCTTATTTCCGACCACTGAAGAAAGCATTGATTCGTTTGCAGCCGTTCCGGAACCAGTAATTATTACGGCCCGGAAAGCTTCTGTATTTTGGATATTAAAGAGTTTGAGCAATTTGTTCTCAATACTTCGTAATAAATTTTCAAAATCGCTTTCTCTATGGCAAATATCTTCTTGGCAAATTGCATATTGCACGTTTTTTGCTACATTTACTGGACCGGGTATAAATAAATATTTTTTCTTCATTAACTATCTCCTTCATTTATTGCTTAGACATTAACTAGTATCTTATTGAATACTTCTGAGTACGGTTAATTCTTGCCAGAATTTTAGATAGTTTGTCTAATTGACAAGAATATCCCAAAATATATGTCGGCAGTTAGTACCTTAATATCATGAATAAGCTGAACATAACTCGATGAACAAGAATATTCACCGCCGTTCAAGACGATAATCTATCTATCGTTTAATTATTCCAATAATATTTCATCAATATTATTGGAAACCAAATTGATTTTATCTGGATAGCACAGAAACCTAAACGATATTTAAACCGCCAAAATGCACTTCACTTTTATGCGATACTATTCGTTTGAGGTAAATGTCTTCAGAGCTTTTCAGAGAAAAGAGACCCCGCTGTCCATATCTTTATCTTAAGCTTTGAATCGCTACATTCTTGCAGATCCATCAGGATGTATAATTATTATACCAGATGTGACGTGCCCCCATATTTGTATCACTTTTTATGTTAGTACAAGCTGCCTAAATTGGGTAGAGGGAACGGCAAGTCCATCTGCTGATACAACAATATCCGACGAACTTTAGCTAAGATTCTTTTTACGGCTCTCAGGCCATTAACATGTTATCGATCATTTCTAATATCACCACCTTTCTTCCACTCATATTGACTCGGATCTCTTTTGTTATAGTTTTTCAACAAACTATAGCCGGGTTGGATTAAAACCGTTTTCCGCCAAGCCGCAGGCTGCAGGTTCGAATCCAATACCATCCACAACTCGAACCGCTCGATATCATATAAAAAAAGGGCGATCATTTGCCCTTTTTTTGTCCGTTATTGAAATAGTACCCCCGGGGGGGGGTTCAGGTTTCTTGCTTTTGTTTATCAGTACAATGGTGATCACCATACGAACAGAAAACACAGCAATCTCCTGCAAGAGGACGGATTTGTGTACTACAACTAGTACATGTGTGAAATACCAATCAATAATCCTGGGGAATATCCAGCTCTTGGACAAAACCGCAGTGGGGGCAATTCAGGTTTGTTCTGGTAACCAATGTCGTCATAAGAAGATACCTCCGTTTTGTGATTATATATCCAAGTTGGTGATCAAAATTGCTTTATATCACTTCTTATGAAGTATATATAGTCATATCCTGGATTTATAATTCCAAATCTTTATTGTTATTATTTCAAAACTGTTATTCGGGTGAGTTATCCTCAAGTCCGCCAGATCGGGGGTTCGGATCCAACCGGACTTAAGAACCTGCTTCTAGTTCAGATACGGAGTTAAATAAAATAGGACCCGGTCCTCTGAAAGGGCCAGGTCCTGATAGAAGTTGTTATTTCTTTTTGAAAGTCAATTTGTCTTCATCATCCGGATCCAGATCAACCATGATCACATCCCCGGATTTAAATTCCCCTTCCAGCAGCTTCTTGGAGAGCGGGCTTTCAATATATTTCTGAAGAGCGCGGGTGAGAGGCCGGGCACCAAAATCAGCCGAGTAACCATTCTTTGCCAGCCATAATCGGACAGCTTTTGATAGAGTTGCTTTCAATCCATTTTCTTCCAAACGGCCTTCTACTTCTTTCAACTGCAGATTAACGATCTTTACCATATCCTTTTCAGATAAGGGTGAGAAGGTTATGATGTCGTCTATTCTGTTCAGAAATTCCGGTCTGAATGCTTCCTTCAGGGCTTTGTTGATCTTATCCCTGGCCTCAATTTCCTTATCACTTCCTGAACTATCCAGGAATCCCAGGCTGCCGGAGCGGCTGACATATTCAGTCCCCAGGTTGCTGGTCATGATCAAGACAGTGTTGCGGAAATCAACCTGTCGCCCCTGGCCATCTGTCAAACGTCCATTATCGAGGATCTGGAGCAACGTATTCCAGACATCCGGATGAGCCTTTTCGATCTCATCAAACAGGATTACCCTGTAGGGCCGGCGGCGAACTGCCTCAGTCAGCTGTCCACCTTCTTCATAACCGACATATCCTGGAGGCGCTCCAAAAAGACGGGAGGCAGTATGCTGCTCCCGGAATTCACTCATATCCAATCGTAAAAGGGCGTCCTCATCATCAAACATGAACTCAGCCAGGGCTTTGGCAAGTTCGGTTTTACCCACACCGGAAGGTCCGATGAATATAAAGGACCCGATCGGTCGTTTGGGGTCTTTGAGTCCCGACCTGGCCCGGCGGATGGCATCTGAGATCACCGTGATGGCTTCATCCTGACCAATGATCCGTTCCTGCAGGCGTTCTTCCATGCGCAGCAACTTTTCTGCTTCTGCTTCCAGCATCTGGGTCATAGGTATACCAGTCCACTGGGAAACGACTTCTGCCACGTCATTTTCATCCACTACTTCATCAAGTTCATGTTCCGCTTCCCAGGCATCCCGCAGCTCATGAAACTCTGTTTCCAGGCGCAGGCGCTGGGTTTGCATGGTGGCGGCGCGTTCATATTCCCGGTCGTGTCCTGCAGCCTCTTCTTCTTTTTTGAGGTGTTCAATTTCTGCCTGGAGATCTTTCAACTCCGGGGGCAGTGAGTAGAGGGCCACTCGCAATTTTGCGGCAGCTTCATCCATCAGGTCAATGGCTTTATCAGGCAAATGTCGGTCGGTCACATAACGATCAGCCAACATGGCTGCGGTCCGCAGGGCCTCATCAGAAAACCGGACCTTATGGTGCGCTTCATAACGGTCACGTAAACCTTCCAGCATCTGGATAGTTTCTTCCACAGAAGGTTCTTCGATATAAACCGGAGCAAAGCGGCGCTCAAGTGCGCTGTCTTTTTCAATATACTTGTGATATTCATCCAGAGTAGTTGCGCCAACACACTGCAGTTCACCCCGGGCCAGGGCTGGTTTAAGCATATTAGAAGCATCCATGGCTCCCTGGGCTGCTCCAGCTCCCACTACAGTGTGAAGCTCATCGATAAAGAGGATTATTTCCCCCTCAGCCTGTTTAACATCATCGATGGCTGCTTTGAGCCTTTCTTCAAATTCTCCCCGGAATCTTGATCCAGCGATCATGGCACCCAAATCCAGGGAAATGACCCGTTTCCCGGAAAGGATCTCAGGGATATCATTGCTGGCAATTTTTTGGGCTAAACCTTCCACAATGGCTGTTTTTCCCACCCCGGCCTCACCGATCATGACCGGGTTATTTTTCGTGCGTCGGGAGAGGATCTGGATCACTCTCAGAATCTCTGCATCCCGTCCGATAACAGGATCCAATTTTCCTTCCCGGGCCATTTTAGTCAGATCCCGGGAAAATTTTTCCAGGGCCTTGAAGTGGCTTTCCGCCTGGGGATCGGTTATTCGCTGTCCTCCCCGAATTTCTTCAATAGCCCGATAAACCCGGTCTTTGGTTATACCTTCATCAGATAACAGCCGGGCTGCAGGTGTATTCTTCTGGTCGAGAATTGCCAGAAAAAGATGTTCTGTAGATATAAACTCATCTTTGAGGCGATTGGCTTCCTGCATAGCTACATCCACGATCCGCTTCACCGCAGGAGTGATAAAAACCTGTCCTGCTCCACGGCTGCCAAAAATATTCGCTTTCTGAGAGTTTTTAAGAATTTGGTCCAGCTGTTCATTGATAAAAATACCCTGCACGTTTAAACTTTGCAGGATATGGGAGATCGCCCCTTCGGGCTGCTCGATCAATGCCAGCAGAATATGTTCTGTATCAATCTGGTTATGCCCATAACGCTGGATGATCTCTGCCGCTCGCTGAGCTGCTTCCTGCGCCCGTTCCGTAAAACGGTCAAATCGCATCATTTAGTCACCATCCTCAATACAATGGATCTTTTTATATTACCGGGGGGTTACCCTCACCTTTGATGTGGTAAGAGAATCCATTTTCCAGTATATAGTTTCATTAATAAAATTATAACAAGATGCCGTTAATTAATTGTATGAATCACATTTCCCTGAAATCAGGTCCAGTTTCCTGATTTCAAGCCATATTGTGCAATATTCGGTCCGAAAAAAGAGTAGATTAACTTTCCGATGGATAAAAATCCTCAGAGGGAACATCACTCACAAGTAGAATGATGTCCAAGGGGTAATTTATAAACTCGCTCTAGGGAGAGCGCCAGCTCTCCCGAACCTGATTACCGCGGGAGCAAATAAGGGAGAATTGCCGTGGCCTTGCAATTTCCGAGGACTCGAGGGATGTTCAGCGCTAGCTAGCCATAAGGATTTCTATCCTGGAAACAGGAATCAACTCATCCTGGTGCTCAAGCGCCTGTCCTCGGGCGCGATTGGTCGTACAACCTCACCCGTCCCCGGGTGAGGGAGCGGTATTGGTCCAGGGATGCCCCTCCCACGTAAAAAAGGGGAACCTCTCTGGAAGAGGGATTTCCCATATCAGGCTAATAGACTAAGACCTCCACCTTTAAAT
>PVMK01143200.1_pt1 | contig 28129 bp, 24 predicted proteins | sample 1853481 | NCBI WGS metagenome assembly PVMK01 (sample SAMN08533507, study PRJNA380276) | Marine sediment metagenome, whole genome shotgun sequencing project. | reverse complement strand
GGACCCGAGAACGAGGTACTCGAATGCACAGTATATTCGTCTTGGACGTCGCTGACGGATCAGACGAATATACTGTGCATTCGAGTACCTCGTTCTCGGGTCCAGGTTGGCATCACGTTGTGGCTGTTTGGGACGACAGTTCCGCATCAAATACCCGCATTTACATCGACGGCGTTGACGACACAGGAGCGACGTCTGGGTCACACAGTTCCATTGGCAGTCTTGCGAATAGCCTGGACTTTTCAGTCGGGGAACTGCCGGCGGGAGGTGGATTCAATTTCAATGGTCGCGTCGACGACGTCCGGATCTACGATCGAGTATTGAGCGCCGGAGAGGCCAGTGCGCTGGCAGCCACACCACCCGTAATCGTACCCTGCGACCCCACGATTTATTATGTTCGCACCGACGGCAACGACAGCAATTCTGGCACGACGAACTCATCCGGCGGCGCTTTCCTTACCATCCAGCAAGCAGCCGACACCATGGTGGCTGGTGACCAGACATTCGTGGTCACGGGTACCTACTTTGAGGAGGTCGTTCCTCTCAACGGCGGCACCGCCGGCAATCCGATTATCTACGAAGCCTTGGGCGACGTTGTGCTCGATGGCGGCGCGAGTCTCTGCTACGGGTTCCGCGTTGAAAACGCCCCTTACATCACTATCGACGGCTTCATATTCACCGATTACCAGGATTGTGGTAGTCACGGCAATGCGTATTTTTTCAACAGCTCAAACTGCCAGGTGCTCAATAACGTGTTCCACGATACCGGGCGCGACGCCATATACTTTGAAGGAACCACCGCCAACTGCACGGCCCACAACAACCTGATCTACAACATCGACGACGACGGGATGACACCCGGCGGCGGCGGAAACCACCTGATCCGCAACAACACCATTTTCAACGCGGGCCAATATGCGGTGGAAGACGCCGACACCACCGGCAATGTCTATGAGAACAACATTTTCTGGGACAACATTGACGTTACGGGCGGCCCGGTAACCTTTTCCTATAACGATTACATCAACAGCGTCCTTCCCGGCACCGGGAATATTCAATCGAATCCGCTCTTCATCAACACGGGCAGCGGCGATTTCCACCTGAGCCAGTTCGCTGCCGGTCAGGGCAGTGACAGCCCTGCCCTCGATACCGGCGGTGTCACTGCCGCGAGTCTTGGTCTCGATACCCGTACGACCCGGACCGATAGCGTTGAGGATCTCGGCACAGTGGATATGGGGTATCACTACGCGAACGGGATCCCGGATCCAAGTTGCGGATCGCCGGCTTCACTACCTTTCTACGACGATTTCGACCGCGCAGACAGCGCCACGGTCGATAACTGTTGGACGGAGGATGAGGGCGCCGGAGCGACGACCGAGATCAACGCCAACCGGTTGCTCTTTGACTCAGGTGACAACGCCAACTTACCGATCATCACACATACGTTCACGCAGGTATCCAGCGGACAGCTGCGCTGGACCTACATTTTCAATTGGGCGAAGGACGCAACCGAGAGCAATTACGAGCTGTTTATGCAGTTGGGTGACAGCGCCACGATGGTGGATCCCAACACCAGCGACAACACCGGTGTCGCCGTCAATCTCCTCTGGGCCGGCACCAACAGGATGACTAGCGAGGCGGGATTCGGTTACGTGCAAGGGGCGAGCGCTACCGAGGTACAAGTTCTGAACGGCGGCGGTGATCACACGATTGAAGTCCTTGTCGATCTGGATGCCAACACTTTTGACCTGATCATCGACAGCGTTCCTCAAACTAGTGGCATCGCCTTTGATAACAACGTCCCCATCGACATGGTGCGTTTCTACATCGATGAATTGGACACTGGGAACGGATTTACAGCGACCGAATTTAATAACGTATTGGTCGAACTAGTCGCCCCTTCCGGGTCGTGCGACATCGAACAGACGGACGATTTTGTCGGCCTCCCCAGTCTGGGCCAGACACCGTTCGGTAACTGGTCTTCTGTCGTCAACAGTCCGGATGGTCTCAATGCCTGGTGTTCCATTTCCGGGGCAACCGGTTCTAACGGTACGGGCCCGGCGACAGGCAATCTTGATCCGTACGTGTACCTGGAGAGTTCCGGCAGCGGTCAGTCATCACCCTGCGGCCAGGGCATCACTCTGGGAAGTGTGAACTATCTGGAAAGCAACACAATCGATGCCAGCGCATACGATTTTACTTTCGACTTCGACTGGAACATGAATGGTACGGCCATGGATACCGGGCCGGCCTCACTGCATGTGGATGCCTGGAACGGCAGCAGCTGGGACCTGGATGTTTCCGGTGCTGCCATCAATACTGGAGACAACGGTGATGTCTGGGTAGCGCAATCGGCCATAGACCTGAGCGCCTACAGTAACTCCGATTTCAAGGTTCGACTCCGGTATATCGCCAGTACTGGCGGCAATATCTACGAAAATGACGTGGCTGTGGACAACCTCCACTTTTGTGGGACTCTGTTGCCCTCCGGTGGGTCGTGCGACGTCGATGGTAGCGGCTTCTACATCGAGGCGGAGAATTACGTGCCGCCCCTGGTTAACGGGACCGGATCATGGCTGACGGATTCGACCCCGTCGGGCCATAACGGCACGGGGTTCCTGTTCAGCAGCGGCGGCGACACCAGCACCCCGCCGGTCACAGAGCGCGCCGACTACACCGTCAATTTCACGACCACCGGCACTTATTACGTATGGATAAGAGGGGCCGGTTCCGATAGCAGCTCTGACTCGGTCTTCATCGGCCTTGACGGAACGTGGGTAGGCGCGCTCAACGACAACGGCGTAACTAACCAGTGGTACTGGTCCAACAGCGTCCAGACCGGTGTGAGAACGATCAACGTCGCAACAACCGGTCAGCACACGATCAATCTGTGGATACGCGAGCCTGGCCACGGTGTCGACGGAATCTACATCACGCAGGATTCCGGGGCGATTCCGGGCGGAAACTTCATTGGCATCCCCACCGGCGCGACCGTTATTGATCCGAACAACTGTGCAAGCGGCGGTGGGGGTGGGGCCTGTACTATGGCCGTCGATGGTACCGTCGACACCGGAAGCACATGGGGTACCAGTATGACGATCTCGCATACGACCTCGGGCACGGATCGCCTGATGCTGGTCGGCGTTTCAATACTCAACGGTCTCGGCGAAGAGGTCGTTAACCCCGCAGGGGTAAGGTACAACGGGGACGCGCTCACGCGCGTTGGCGCTATCGATCACCAGGGTGGCGGCGGGAACGATTCCCGGGTCGAGATCTGGAGCATGGTGGCGCCGGATACGGGCACCCATGATGTCGTCATCACCTTTGATGCCAATCTGTCTAACTCGGCCGTCGCTGGCGTCATGACATTTACGGGCGTCGATCAATCGAACCCCCTTGGCACATTCGCGAGTAATTACAACACCAGCAATTCAGCCAACGTCACCGTCAGCTCGGCAGTGGACGAACTGGTATTCGCCGTCATGTCCGGCGAGAGCGTAGGTACGGTAAGCACGGATTCACCGGCGACGCAGCGTTGGAACCTGTCCAGTGGCTCAGAATATGGTGCCGGTGCCACCGATGACGGTGCCGCCAGTGTCAACTTAGCTGGTCGCATGGCTGGGAGGACTGGGCCGCGGGCGGCGTCTCGATCAAGCCCGCAACAACTTGCGGCGCTACCGGCGGTCCACCGATCGATCACTTCGCCATTATCCATGATGGCAACGGCATCAATTGTCAGGCCGAGGACATCACGATCGAAGCGCATGACTCGAGCCATTCGGTGGAAACGGGCTTCACTGGAACGATCAAACTTTCGACCACGACCTCGCGTGGGGATTGGTCCGTGGTCAGCGGAGCCGGTAACCTGGTCAACAACGGCAGGGGCGCGGGTCACTATGCGATGCACTCCTCGGATTCGGGCGTGGTGGTGCTCGGCCTCCGGGATACCTTCGTGGAGACTACGAATATCAACGCCGATCACGCAGTCTGGAACGAGGATTCGGGCGAGGATGATGACATCGCCTTCGCGCGCTCTGGATTCAATTTCCTCGCGGGTGGCGCCAAGAACACGATCGGTTTGCAGATCGGCGGCAAATCTTCGAACGTGGCGCCCGGGGCGCAGACGCTCGAACTGCAGGCGGTGAAGACGAACGACGACACGGGCGCCTGTGAAGCCGGGCTCGTAGGATCCGCCAACATCGAACTGGCCTTCGAGTGCAAGAATCCGAGCTCCTGCTCGACCCGCCAGGTCAATATAAACGGCGCGGATATCCCGGAGAACGGGGTTGGCACCAACCTGGTCTACAGCGCGGCGAGCATGGACTTCGGCAGCAGCGCGGACAGCACAGCGACATTCACGATGACTTACCCGGACGTGGGCGAAATTCAGCTGCATGCACGCTACCGGATGTGGCCGTCGGGAGAATGGATGCTGGGCGGCAGCAACAGCTTCGTCGTCCGACCGTTCGCGTTCAATGTGAGCGCAACCGGCAACCCGGCTGCGGCCAGCCCCGCCGGTCTGGCGTTTACCAGTGCCGGCACCGATTTCGCGGCCAACATAAGCGCGGTACTCTGGGACGCGGCCGACGACGCGGACAACGACGGTGTTGCGGACGATCACAGTGACATCAACCCGGGTAACAACGCCAGTCTGGCGGACAACCTGGTCGCCTTTAACTACGGCTACGAGACCTCCGTGGAGCAGGTGTCGCTGACCGCCTTGCTGGACCAGCCCGCCGGCGGCGCCAACCCGGGTCTGTCGGGCGGCACCACAATCAGCATATTCAACTCGGGTAGCGGCACCACCAACACGGTGCGTTACGATGAGGTGGGCATCATCGAGATATCCGCCAAGGTCAGCGACGGTAACTACCTGGGTATCGGCACCTCTGCCACCGACGACATCATTGGAAGATCCGGTTATGTCGGCCGCTTCAACCCGGCCCAGTATGCAGTGACGGCGTCCAGCATCATTCCCGCCTGCGCAGCTACCTTTACCTATGCGCGGCAGCCGTTTACCGGGTTCATGATCATCGAGGCGCAGGCCGGCGCGGCGGCCGGTAACGTCCGCACCGCGAATTACCGGGCCGGTTTTGTGACGCTGGATCCGGCGAGCGAGCTGACCTTTATCAACGATCAGACCGCCGGCGCCTACGACGCCAAGACGGTCACCTACAACCAGAACTTTGATTCGGGTACCACCGGCGAGGCAGTGCTTGCGCTCCAGTTCCGCTGGGATATGCCTGAACAGGTGCCCACGTCCACCACGCCTCAGAACACCCAGGTGACCGATGAGGTGACGACCCTGGCCGGGGCCCCGGTGAGCATCGGGTCGACACCGACGCGGTACGGACGCGCTGCATTAGGTAGTGCGGTCGGCTCCGAACTCGTCAATCTGGGCGTCTCGATGAAGACCGAGTATTACCTGGATGCCAGCTCCGGTTATGTGACCAATACCAGTGATTCCTGTACCGCGGGCGCGATACTGAGCTTTAGTAATTACACCGACAATCTCGACTCTGGCGAGACCTGTGTATTGGATATCGGCAGTCCGGGCAGCAGTGGCGCAGGTTGTTTGGCCGCGGGCCCCGTGACACAACGATACGATGATCCGTTGATCGCCGGCGATTTCAACCTCTTCCTCCAGGCACCGGGCGCCGGCAACGACGGCGCCGTAACGGTGGATGCCGTTGTGCCGGACTGGCTCAAGTTCGACTGGGATACCGGTGTGGCCGGAGACGAAAATCCGTCAGGGCGCGTGACCTTTGGTATCTTTGGCGGCGACGAAACCCAGGTCTACCGTCGGGAACTCTATTGATCCCGAACTGACGTCCTTGCCTGCTCGTCCCTATATCATTGTATTAATTCACTTTTATCCGGCTCGCTCGCAAAATTCCATTGCATAAATTCTTTCGGCAGACGGCTTGACAAAGTTCGCAGATGTCGTTATTGTGCACTGCAACAATGCTGCACTGCACAAAGGAGAATCCAGTGAACCTGCCAATCGAAAACTCAATGAGCGAGATCGCCCAGAAGGCCCGCGGGCGCTACGAGGACGCCGTGAAAGGCGCCCGACAGAGGACCGAAAAAGCGGCCGGCCGGGTAAGCAAGGGCAAAAAGCCGGTCAAGACCATTTCCAGGCTCGGCCTGAAGCTTTCCGGCGTATCCCACCGCACCGCCGATAAGCTCTGGAAACAACAGACAAGACTGGTCGAAGGCCAGATCGACGCCGTTGCGGGGCGCCTCAAGGCTGCCGCTGACGCCGAAGACCTGAGGGACCTCCTCAAGACGCAGATTGAACTGGTCCCGGCAAACACCGGCCGCTTTGCCGACGAAGCCCGTGAGGCGCTCAAGATTTTCAAAGGCGCCGGCGGCGAGATTCGGGAGCTCGTGAAGGGTACGGTCGCCGAACTCAAGGGTGAGAAACCGGTTGCCAGGAAAGCGACTGCGCGCAAAAAGACCCGCGCAACGGCAAAAAAGCCCGCACCGGTAAGCCCTGCGACGGCCGGTAACGACCAAGCAGCCTCATTACAAGGCAACATCGAATAAGCGATACGGTAAGCAATACGGATCCATCAATACCCCCTTATGAAGGCTTATCCGCCTTCATTGCCTGGCCGCCGGTTCTCTCAAGAACCGGCGGTATTTTTTTGTCAATCAACCCTGGCGGGTGCAGCCGACAGGAAATACTCAATAGCGAAGCTAAATCAGCGGCAACACAATCCTTCGATCCTTGTGTTGACCACCTCCCAGGCCAGCAATGCAGACAATATTGGTCAATGTATAATGGCCGCCCTTTCAAGGGACGTGGGCCAGGACACTTGCGATATTGCGTCCCTGCCAATAATTAAAACAACAGTTCAGAGGCCCCCATGACAACGACTTTATCGGCCCTGCAGGACTGGGTGGATCAGGTTGCCAAACTGACGCAACCCGAAGACATCCATTGGTGTAACGGTTCAGAGGCTGAATACAAGCGCCTGATCAATCAAATGTGTCGCAGCGGCGTTCTCATTCCCTTGAACCGGGATAACTACCCGAATTGCTACCTGCATCGTTCCGACCCCTCCGATGTCGCCAGGGTCGAACACCTGACCTTTATCTGTACCGGAAGCGAAGCGGACGCCGGACCCAACAATCACTGGATGAGTCCGGCCGACGCGCACAAAAAATCGACGCTCTGTTCGAGGGTGCGATGCAAGGCCGCACGATGTATATCATTCCCTACTGCATGGGCCCGATCGATTCTCCGTACGCGCGCCTGGGCGTGGAAATAACGGACAGCCCCTACGTCGTCGTGAACATGAAACTCATGACCCGAATGGGTGCGAAGGCGCAGCGGCGTATTGAGAAAGAGGGCACCTTCGTCAAGGGGCTGCATTCTATCGGCGACCTGGATCCTGAGCGGCGCTTCATCATGCACTTTCCGGAGGAACTCAGTATCAAGAGCATCGGATCCGGTTATGGCGGCAACGCCCTGCTCGGCAAGAAATGCCACGCGCTGAGGATTGCAAGCTGGCAGGCCCGCCAGGAAGGCTGGCTGGCCGAACACATGCTCATCGTCGGCGTTGAAAACCCGGATGGCGTGATTCACTACATTGCCTGCGCATTTCCATCAGCCTGTGGCAAGACCAACCTCGCCATGCTGGTGCCACCTGAATCGCAGCGGGGCTGGAAGATCTGGACGCTTGGCGACGATATCGCCTGGCTGCATACGGATGAAGGCGGCAAGCTGCGGGCAATCAATCCGGAGGCCGGCTACTTCGGGGTTGTCCCGGGAACCAACGCGAAGACCAACAAGAACGCATACGACATGATCAAGCGCGACACGATTTTCACCAATGTCGCCACCACTGCGGACAATTTACCCTGGTGGGAGGACAAGAAACTGGGCGTGCCGGCGCTCGACTGGCAGGGTCGGAAATACGACCCGGCGAACGGGCCGGCTGCGCATCCAAATTCCCGCTTTACCGTCTCTGCAACCAACAACCCCAATTATTCGAGTCTCGCGGACGCGCCAGGCGGCGTGCCGATCTCGGCAGTGGTCTTCGGCGGCCGTCGCAAAGAGCTTGCGCCTTTGGTTTATGAAGCCAGGGACTGGCGCCACGGCGTGCTGGTCGGCGCAGGTGTTGCATCGGAAACTACGGCGGCTGCATCTGGTGCCGTCGGCGTCGTGCGGCGGGATCCGATGGCAATGTCGCCGTTTTGTGGATACAACTTCGGGGATTACTGGGCGCACTGGCTTTCATTTGAGCATCAGTCGGAACACCTGCCGAAAATTTTCCACGTCAACTGGTTCCGCCAGGACAAGGCCGGCAAATACCTCTGGCCCGGCTTTGGCGAAAATCTGCGGGTGTTGCGCTGGATCATCGACCGCTTTGACAACAAGGTCGGCGCGAAGGAGACACCGATCGGCTTCCTGCCGAAAGACGGTGATATCGATGTGACGGACCTGGATGTCTCAGAGGAAACGATGGGCGCATTGCTCTCGATCAACATCGAGCAGTGGCAGCAAGAGATGGCATCCATCGGCGAGTATCTGCAAGAATACGGAGACCGTCTTCCTGATGACCTTTGGCAGGAGCATCAGAAAGTCATCGATGCGCTAAGCGCTGCGACGTAAGACCGAATAAGGGGTCAGGTCAGATTAATTTAATTGGGGTCGGATCCTTTTTTTCTGAAATTGAAACAGAAAAAAAGGATCCGACCCCAATTAAATTTTCTGCGCTAATCTTCGCAGATGTAATGAATCGCTAACGGCGTACCGGGTTTGGCAACTCGGCCGAGCCCGATAATCCCCTCCCCCACCAGTTCTGTACTGTCACGTCGCACAAAGGTCTCTTCGCCAGTATCAGTTTGCAGGAAAGTTCCGTTGGTGCTCTGGTCGATGAGCATGAATCTGCCGCGGCGTTTTTCGATACGCGCGTGAATGCGCGAAATAAGATTTCCCTTGACGACAAGATCATTGTCGTCAGCGCGACCCATATTGATGTGCTTTTTCAGATCGGTGACTTCAATCGTCGTGTCCCGAAAACTCACAACCAGGCGGGCCGCGGTTTGTGTCCTGCTCTCCCACCCGAGCGTCGGCAGCATGCTGGTCGCCTCGTCGGGCTGCCACAGCAATTCGAACAGCGCGACTTCACCGACCCGGCCGCGGACGGTCGCAATATCGATCTGGCGCGTCTGGGCCGCCCATTCCGCGCCCATGTGTTCGACTGTCGTACCGGACATGACGATCTGTTTTGCTTTGGCCTGAGAGGTCATGCGGTTCGCCGTGTGCACGGCCGCACCAAAAATATCGTTTTGCTCCTCCACCACAGGACCGAAATGACAACCGATACGAATCGACACAGGAATGCTGTCTTCTCCATCGTCCTTGTCCGTGCTGATTAGGGCCTGCATCTGGGCAGCAGCGCTCATTGCGTTATCGACACTTGGGAAAGTGCACATCACCTCGTCGCCGATGGTCTTGATGACAGTGCCATCAAACTTGTGGGTAGCGTCTTTCATGACTTCCAGGCAGCGAGCGACGGTTGCACTGGCCTTGGTGTCACCGAACTTGTCATACAGCTGGGTGCTGCCGACGACGTCGGCGAACAGAATTGCGACTTCCGAGTCTTTTGACATCTGATCCTTACCCAACCTCTTGCAGGTGCAACACGCTCAAATACAGAATCGACTCACAAGACGAGCGATTATAGGCGCTTACCCCTGATTTAACGAACATTATGTCTAATTAAGCCGATTTGTGCGGAGTTTCTCCAAGCTACTAATTTTTGGCTATTTTTCGGCAACAATATACGCGATCCAGGCCAGGTCCGCCTCACCCTTGTCCTCAGGTGTGAACTCGCCATTGCCCTCGCCGTCCTCGTCCTCGCCCTCCCAGTAAAGCGTCGTTTTCTTGAATCCCGCCTCGGCAAGCACTTCGCGTATTTCCGGAGCCGACCAGAGGCGCCACTCGTAGGTAAACGCCTTCTTTATTTTCGAGCCGTCTTTGAACCTGAAGTGGATGTGGCAGCGAATGTAATTGGTTACCGGATGGAATTCCGCCTGGTGCCAGATGTAGGTGAAGCCTTTGCACTTGGTTTTTTCCTTGGTCTCTTCCTGAGCCTCCGGCCCGCCGAAAAGATCGACAAAAAACACGCCGTCGTCTTTGAGCGCGGCATATGCACGCGCAAAATATGCCCGAAGCTGGTCGCGGGTATCGAAGATAAAGTAGGAAAAATTGAACGCCGCCAGCAAATCGATGGGGGGCGTGTCGGCGGTCATGACGTCTCCCTCGATCAGTCTCACGCGAGCCTGATCGACAGCCGGCAGGCGGCTCAGGCGATTCTGACGGCCCCACTCAAGAACGGCTGGGTCAATATCGACGCCGAAAGCCTGGAATTCCTCGCCCTGACGCACCCATTGGCAGGACACGCTTGCGCTGCCGCAAAAATCCTCGCGAAAGACATGTGCAGTACGGCCACGAATTTCCTTAAACGTGGTTTGCAGAAACTCGACTTCATACTCGACGTTCTGAACTGACTTCTCGTACAGTTCGTGTATGTCGGCCTGCTCGGCCATCGTCAAGTGGGTCTTACGGGCAATCGCGGGTTTGGCGCTCATAGTCTTCAAGAAACTCCGGAGTTATATGTGGATCTGAATTGTAACGTCGATCGGGGCGGGCCCGGTTTTTTCCGACAGCATTTTTCCGATTATCTACTATTATGCGGCCTTTGGCAGTCTTGCCAATGCCTCCTGCAAAACTTCAATGCCGGCGCCGGGCAATCGTGTGTGTTCACTGAGATGACGCCGCCATGCACGAGCGCCCGGTTGACCCGCGAAGAGCCCGAGCAAGTGTCGCGTAATGTTCTTCAGCTCAGTACCTGCAGACAATTGCCGCTCTATATAAGGAGTCATCAAATCGATGACCTCGTGCCGGCTCGGCGGTTGCCAGTCCTTTTGGCCGAACAAAGCGGTCTCCAGTTCGGTCAGGAAATAAGGTTCGTGATAGGCCTGCCGGCCGATCATGACGCCGTCGACGTGCTCGAGATGGGACAGTACCTGATCGACGCTGGAGATTCCTCCGTTCAATATGATCGTCAGGTCCGGAAATTCCCGTTTGAGTTCATACACACGATCGTAGTCCAACGGCGGGACGCGGCGGTTGTCCCTTTGGGCTGAGCCCCTGCAGGATCGCTATGCGTGCGTGGACGATGAACGTATTGCAGCCGGCCGCGTGCAGTCTTGCGACAAATTCCCTCAGGAATTCGTAACTGGTCTGGTCGTCGATGCCGATACGCGTCTTGACGGTTACCGGCACATCGCTTACCGAGCTCATTTCCCTGAAACAGCTTGCGACGACATCAGGACTTGCCATCAGACAGGCGCCGAACTGGCCGCTCTGAACTCTGTCGCTCGGGCAGCCGACGTTGATGTTTATTTCATCGTAACCTGCTTGCGCACCCAACTTTGCGGCGTCCGCCATCATCTTCGGCTCGCTGCCACCGAGCTGCAAGGCAACGGGATGCTCCGCCACATCAAACTGTAACAATCTCTCTGCATCACCGTGAATCAACGCCGCGGCAGTGACCATCTCTGTATAAAGTCGCGCACTCGGCGCAAGCAGTCGCAGGAAGAAACGACAATGTCGGTCGGTCCAGTCCATCATCGGCGCAACCGCTATTTTTGGGCTGTTTGTCGAGTTTCTCATCTGGATAACTTTTGAAGAGATTTAACTGTGTCCTTAAGCAAATGTCTCCGGCCATTTTCGAGACGTGTGGTACACGCTCAAGATCTGAATCTCGTTGCGACTTATTCGATACGGCACGATGTACGGGATTCCGTGGATGACTAACTCATATGTTTTGCGTACTCGTCCTGTACGGCCCATTCTAGGATGTTCAGAGAGCTGACTAACGGCGACCCTGATTCGCTCCGCGACACGATAAGCGGCCTGCGGATTTTCTCTCGCAATATGATCGATAACGCTTTCTAAAGCTGTCGCAGCGGGCGTGGTCCAGCGAATGTGCACGATCAGGCATCGCTATATTTGCCGAATATCCGTTTCATCTCGGCATCGTTGACAAACTTGCCGTTGTCGGCGGCTCGAATTCCTGCTTTCACGCGCTCATCCTGCCAGGCATGCAGCTCGAGTAGCTGATCTATAGCCTGGTTGACAATGTAGTTTCTCGAGCGATCCATCTGTTTGGCCAACTTGTCCAACTGCTTGACCTTCTTCGTGTCCGTTCGCACGCTGAATGCTTCTGTGCCCATCGGCTTAAACCTCGGCGATTCACTATGGTTCATTGCGATTACTAAGTAATCATATATTATTTCAGGCCGCTTTATCAATTGGTGTTGTCACGTTTTCGTGGACAGTTTTGCAATCGGCCTCAAGCAGCAAATGATACGAATATCCGGGCCATAAAATCGCGCGTTCGTCGAGAAACGCGGTGCGACTTTGGTGCGACATGCGCTTACCCTAAAGTCGTAACCATCTGATTGGCATATCGAATTCAGAATTCGTCCATCCAGTCCATCATCGGGGCAACTGATATTATTGGGGAATCTGTCGAGTTTCTCATCTTGATTTTTCGCCTGATGCTTTTGGTGGTCTGCCAATCAATTCCATACACGCCTAGGCTGGCAAACGTCGACCAACTTTCTTGTAAAACTCAATTGTCTCTTTGTCGCGGCCGATTCCCTCGGCTGCTACCCACCGATCCAGCTCTTCCCAGCTAATGTTGGCATGTTGATGCTCAGCAACAAGAACCGCCTGCGCAAGTGACTGGGGCTCATTCCAGGCCGCCGCCGCAATTAGTCGATCCATTACCGAATGAGTGGGCGTAATTATTCGGAGATTGCCCATACCGGTGTTTACCAGCGCGCATTGCGACGAATCAACATAGGTGCCGCCAAAGCTCAATGGTGCAGGTGGGAATTCGAGGTACCAACGGGTGCTCGGATGTTCGAACACCGACAGCCGTGGCCGTCCCGTGTGCTTGAATCCAAGCGGCTCCAAGGCATTTTTTAACTCATTGACAAGAGCGACCGTAACGAAGTCCAGATCTTCAGAGACGTAGCGATTCTCCGTGTATATAGAGACAGCCGCACCACCGGACAAAGTTGCAACGATGCCTTGCCGCTCAAGCGTTTCGGAAACAATAGCCGCCAGTTCTGCGAGAGTTGTCTTGTCTGTAATCACTGCGCAACCCTAGCGCTTTCCTTGCCGTCTGGGGCGCCTTCTTTCTCGAAAGTACTTTTCAATACTCTTACGTGGCAAGACCTCAAGCATCGATCGCAGAAACGACCGAAGTGCGTCGGTTATCGGGCTTTTCTTGAAATAAAACGTTCGCGTCGTTCCTTCCTTTCGGCTAACAAGCAAACCGATTTCTTCGAATTTCTTGAGTTGGTTTTGCGCCTGATTGAGTGAGATGCCAAACGTCCTGGCTATTTGCGATGCATAGCCACTGTCGTAATTCTCCAGGTACAAGAGCACCCGGTATGCGGACTCGCTACCGAATAGTCCGATTAGGGGACGCTCAGATATTTGCGGTTTACTCATACATCACCTCCACCCAGATTTTGGGTTATTATACCCAAAGTCTGGGTGGCATCACCTACTCATTGGGTGGAACGATTTCGGGGAGAAACCGGCCGGACAACATTGGGCAGCCCTCCTCATGCCCAAGTCCATTCAATCTCCTAACTCCAGGTCTATTACTCACCGTTCTGACAAGATATTAGGGTGCGACACGCGCTTAGGCTCAATCAGTAACCTCTTGATCGACCACCTGAATTCCGATTCTATTCGTCCAATCCATCATCGGGCGACCGAGATTTTTGGACCGTTTGTTAGATTTCTCATGTTGCTATTTTCGTAAAGAATTCAAATGTATACAGTACTATTGTGTACCCGTCTTGTAGGCACTGGCAGCTAGTTACCGAATCTGTGCGAACTCCAGGAAGGATGTTGTTCAGGGTGCTATAGCATATTCCCAAGATGCACAGGCGCGCTGCCTGATTAGTCGATCTGGCCGATTACTCAGCCCTACGCTCTACTTTTATTACACGGGCAAACGGGATATCGCGTTCGTCCTGCACTCTGAGCTCGCCAAGCAGCTTAAAGCCCGGCGGCAACTCATCCTGCAACATCAGACCTTGAAAGAGCGGCGCATTGTTCTCTTTGACTGCTTCAATGCTCGTCGGCACGAAGCCGTCCGGGCCTTGTTCGAACAGCTTGTACAGTCGCACGAACAGGTAGTCGACGTTTGTTGCGAGACTATGGAATTGCTCTGGCGTCAGCCTCAGAAGGACAGCCGCTTCAACATACTTGTCACGATGCTGCTGCGTAAGGAGGAAATTATTGACGATCACGCTGCAGTCCGTGTGATATCTGATCGCATGTCCATCGTTGTTATAAGACAAGACAACACCGGGCTCTTCCTCGCATGCCTCAGCCAGAACCGGGAACAACGAACGACTTGCCGCATAGTCCCTTCGAAAGGCCGGGCGGGAAAACCTTGAACAACTGGTTTCGAAGCGGCGGCTGGTAAGCGAGCGCCAGTACTGCAAGGCATGCAACACCAACGGCAGCGGAGTTCAGCTTTCGCCTTTCGGCCAGTTTATCGACCAGGTACAGCGGACCGAGTATCAGTACCCAGAACCCGAAGGGAAGAAAACGAAACTGAGTGAGCATGAGCGACAGGCCGAAAATGACGGCGCACGCGAGGAAAACTTCACGTGTATCCCGTTCCCTTGAACAAGCGCACAGCAAAAATTCCCACAATAATCGGGGCCAGAACGATCAGCCAGCTGTAGTACCGCGTGACGACCGATGCGTGCCGACGTCCAGATACATACGCAGCGGGCTGGCAACTTCGGCAATCGAATCAAGGACGATGGTGTCGCCGGCAAGGAAAGCCGCACCCCTGCTAATCTGCAGAACAATTGGTACCACAAGCGCCAAGCCAACAGCTACGAAGAGTCCCGCTGTTCTGGTGGAAAACGTATATCTGGACAGAAGAAAAAGCGTTATGGCGCTGCAGGCAGCCACATACAGATGGAACCATGAATGGGTGTGAAATCCGAATTGGAAATCCCAGAACGGCTCCGATGGAATTAGCGCCACGAAACAAGCTGTCAGGAGCGATATGCCCAGGATCTTCGAAGCCCTGGGAGTCCAGTGGTTTCCCGTACAACCACAGCAGGGCCGCGCACATCAACACGGGTATTTGCAGGATGAACAGGCTGTTGTGAAATGCTGGTGCAATGCCGAGCGTAGCGCCAAGCAGCATGCCCTGCGCATATTGTCAGGCGCAGCGAAAAAACGCAGTCCAAGCCAGACCATTGCCAGCGTAAACGTCAGCTCCATGAAGTGATGATCAATTGCGCCGACGGCGTGCAAGGCCTGATAGGCAGGCGCCAACGCCACCGCCAGCATTGCGATGCTGGCCAGTCCGGGCCCGAGCCGGATCTCACGAGCTATCAAACAGGAAAAGCCCCAGGTTCACCGGTAGCCACACGACCGGTATGTAGGCCAGAAACTTCATCGCCTCAATCTGCGGATCAAGCCATAAGGCAACCCGCAGGGCGAGTGCCATCAGGTAGTCATATGCCCAGGGCCAGGTCAGCCAGCTCCCTTCGGGAACGTGGATCATGTTATCGAACTGGTAAAAGCCACGCGCACTGATCGCTGCATCGAGGATGCGTCGCGCGTGGTAGAAAGAATCGTTACCCACGGGAATGTACTGACCGTCGACCAACGACGCGGACAGATAATTCATGGCCATCAGCGAGCCGATGAGGCTTGCCATAAGCCAGAGGATAATCAGCAGAAAAGTGTTACGCGATACATTCAATATCGTGAACCTTGCTTATTCGGTACGAAATGCCCAGTAGCGAGCACCCAGAAAATTGAAGGTGATAGCCACCAGTGCGCCACCGCACAAAGCGATAACCGGCACCTCCCGGAGTACTTGCACACCGCTGAGAAGTGCAAGAAACACACCAAAGTTCACAGCCAGTCCTGCGGTTTGAACAAGCAGGTAGCGGGCGTACTCAGGGCCGCTGCGGCTGGTTTGAGCCGTGCGGAATACGTGGCGCCTGCTCCGATACCAGGCGAGCGTAATCGCGGCCCCTGCCGAGACAATACGTGCGGCGATTGCCCCGTAACCGAATATAAAAAGAGTCTGAAATACGCTGACGTCCAGCAGGAACCCCAGTGCGCCGACTGACAGAAATCCGGCCAGCAACGTGCGTGTCGGGGTGGCGGTCATTCGCCGAACCGACGGGCATCCGGACCAGGTATTTGCAGATAAGACAGCCGTTTCAGTTCGCGCCGCCCGCGCGTTACTGTATCCAGTATGAAACCACAGGTTAGCGACAGGAATGCGAGCAGCATAATGCCTGTCGACAAAATGGCGGTCGGAATCCGGAGCACCAACCCGGTTTCAAAGAAAGCGATAAAGACAGGCCAGGCGAGCACGACGGAGGTGACTGCAAGCAGAGCAAACACCACCGAGAAGAAGGCCAGCGGTCGTTCCTCTTTCAACAGCACGAGGATCATTTTCAGAATGCGGGCGCCATCCCGATACGTGTTGAGTTTGCTTTCGCTGCCCTCCGGTCGCTCCCGGTATTTTGTCTCGATCTCGTCCTGCGGCATACCCAGTTCCAGCGCATGCACGGTCAATTCGGTTTCAATTTCGAAGCCGCCCGCAAGCACCGGGAATGACTTCACGAAGCGGCGCGACAGTATGCGATAGCCGGACAACAGGTCGGATACTCTCCGCCCGAAACTCCGCGCAACCAATCCTGTCAGCAATCGGTTACCGAGCACGTGCCCGAATCGGTAAGCTTCGTCCGAAACCGCCACACGTTTGGCAGTGATCATGTCCAGGCCATTGTCGAGCAAATGCCGGACCAATTTCGGCGCGGCGGCGGCATCGTAAGTATCGTCGCCGTCCACCAGGATGAAAATGTCAGCTTCTATATCCGCGAACATTCGACGAACGACATGGCCTTTGCCTTGCTGGCGTTCTTCCCGGACGACTGCACCGTGCTCGCGTGCCACCTCGATGGTCCTGTCGGTGGAGTTGTTGTCGTACACGTATATCGCTGCATCGGGCAGCGACTGGCGAAAATCCCGGACAACTGCACCGATACTGTCTTCTTCGTTGAAACAGGGAACGAGTACAGCAACACGATTCCTGCGTTGCTGAATCCCGCCGCCTGCCCGGCGTTCGTGATCTACTGGATTTTCAACGGCTTGCATCATGAGCAAATTCTACCCGACGCGGCGAATGATGAGCGTGAATTGTGCACGGTTTTCCGTCCGGAAACAGTGACTTGAGCACGAAGTTCGCGGGAAACAGGTGACACCGGCCCGATGCTGCGTCATGGTTATGCCAATGAAACGAGAAACCACCAACGCGATCCGCTACGTGCTTGAGGAACTCCTGCCACCGGCATTCCGGGACAGCAGGTTCATGCGCTGGGTGTTTCGCGGCTACTGGGGCGACCTGGTGTCTGATCTGGAGGACTTCAGGGCGCGTGCACACCATGTCGGCGAACAGGAATACGCCGATATTTACGCGGCGCTGCCGCGTATCCACGATGGTTTCGATTGCTCCGAGGCCTGTATCCAGCGCATTATCGCGTCGACCGTCGACGGCGACGTCCTTGACGTCGGTTGCGGCACCGGCCTGCTGCTTCAGCGAATCATCGAGCGACGCGGTACGGACGCGACTTCATATGCCGGCGTGGACCTCCATGTCGACGAAGATACACGCTCGACCATGCCGAACGTCCGCTTCGAAGAGGCCATGATCGAGCGGCTGCCGTTTGACGACAACAGCTTCGACACTGTCATTTGCACCCACGTACTCGAACATATCCTGGATATCAGGCAGGCTGTCGCGGAGTTACGGCGTGTCTCCCGGGACAAAATCATCATCGTTGTACCGAAGGAACGCGAGTACAGCTTCACCTTCAACCCGCACCTGCACTTCTTCCCCTACCCGCACAGCTTTCTGCGCCATATGCTACCTGTCCCGACTGACGCAGTGTGCGAGCAGATCGGACGGGATTTCTTTTACACGGAAACCGTCGCATCGTGAGCGCGCCCTGCCGGGCGCAGCAAAAAAAGCCACGGGGAGTGGTCCCCGTGGCCGCTTATTTAAGTACCAAGCCGTACTAACTAATTTGCTGACTGGACGTCCGCATCTAGCACTCTTCCGGTATCCCGATGCCACTGACAGATCCCGTCCCAAATCTCCTGGGCGCTCTCTGCATACCAGAACAAGTCTCGATCCTGCAGGTCGATGACACCCTCCTGGAGCAGGAAATCCGGATCGAACGCTTTGCGCCAGTAGGACTCGCCAACCAGGATCACGGGCAACGGTTCAATCTTGCGTGTCTGCAAAAGAGTCAGGGTCTCAAAAAGTTCATCCAGGGTGCCAAAGCCGCCCGGGAATACGACCAATGCTCTGGCTCTCAGCAGGATATGCAGCTTGCGCATCGCAAAATATCGGAGGTTAAAGCACAGCTCCGGCGTAACATACGCGTTCGGAAACTGCTCTTGCGGCAGTGATATATTGAGGCCCACGCTTTCGGCCCCGACATCGAACGCACCGCGGTTCGCCGCTTCCATAATCCCCGGGCCCCCTCCGGTCATCAGGACGACTCGACAATCTTTCGGACCTTCTCCGGATCTGCCGACCAGAGATCCGAATTCACGTGCAACCGCATAAAAAGTGCTCTTGGCGCTGACCCTTTCGGCGATCTGCAAGCCTTGTACCAGTATCGGATTGTCAGGTTCCTTCCGTAACGCGGCTCTTGCTCTATCGACGCGTCGCCTGGCCTCCGATGCTTCAGGAATACAGGTACTACCGAATACGACTATTGTCTGTTTGATGCCATGCCTTTCCAGCAGCAAATTTACTTTGAGGTATTCCAATGCGAGTCGCAGCCCACGAGTTTCGTCAGTATTCAGGAAGTCGGTGTCCCGGTCGGCCCGCCGATAGCTGGCGCTATGCAAAATTTCCTGCAGTCGCTCAGCAGCAAGCGGATCTTCGTCGGCCGGCTGCGGCACGTCAGTACTTGTCTTTCGTTCTTTTTCGTCGTTCTTTCGGGTCACCGTACTCTCCCCTGAATCCATCGATTAATGTATCAAGCAGATTTTCACCGGCAGGCCGCCGAAAAACAGGATTTTCCAACAGCCTGCTAAATCGTAATAACACTTGCCAGCCACAAGAGTAATAGGCCAAAGATGAAGGCAAAGAGATGAATGCTGTTGATTTTCCTTGCGGCTTCTTTGTTTACCTCAGGGATCAGGTCTGCCGCCCCGATGTAGAGGAAATTTCCCGCCGCGAACGGAACCAGAATAGACATGTCAATTTGTCGCGAAACCGCGTAGGTAATCAGACCACCGACCAGAAAGGCCAGCCCGGAAAGAAAATTGAAAGCCAATGCGCGACGTTTGTCCCAGCCGCCGTGCACCAGGACTCCGAAATCTCCAAGCTCTTGCGGCACCTCGTGCAATGCAGCTGCAAACCAACTGGCCACGCCGAGGCGGATATCGATCAGAAATGTGCTGGCAATTGCCATTCCGCCGATGAAGTTGTGCAGGCCGTCTCCAATCAGAATTAGATAGGTAAGCGGTTTGCGTTGATCCGACGCCGCACTGTGGCACTGGTGCCAGTGCAATCCTTGTTCGAGAACAAAGAACACAGTAAAGCCGAGCACGGCGGCAATCCATACGGCCCCACTGTCGTTCGTATTGGCGACCGCTGCCGGTAGCAGGTGAAAAAATGCGCCGCCGATCAGGCACCCTGCGGACAATGCCACCAAAGGCATGAGAATGGCCTCGAGCGTGGCAGGCTTGAGAATCAGCGTAATGCTGCCACTGAGCGCGATGACGCTCATTAACAGGCCGCTGCCAACAATCCAGTACAGCTCACTCAATGTTTCATTTGTCCTTCTGATCGGGCGGTATCGGAAGCGGCTCACGATTGCGTGCTTCGTCCTTGCGGCTGCCCTGAATCAAGCCACACTCGAGCAAAACCGTATGGCTATCTGTGCGGATAAGATAAAGCGAGCCGGTAACCTGTTCCGTAGCGCCGAAGAACGTAATCTGAAATGTCATTACGGGCGAATCGTCTTTCAGTTGATGGTCATTGACTTTATTGCCCGAACTTTAGTCATCACGTGCGCTTTGTGTGTCCAGAGAGTCCCGGGCAACCTGCTCAAAAAACCTCGCGCCTATCGGTAACACTCGTTCATCGATATCAAATCCCGGGCTGTGCAACGGCACTGGTTCCCAATCAGGGTGCCTCGCGCCGAAGCGAACGAAACAGCCCGGGTATCTCATTGAGATAATAGGAAAAATCTTCGGATCCCATACTGGGGTGCTGCATTGCAGCGACACCCGAATCCCCCCAGAACTTTGCAAGCTGCGCCCCGTGCCACCAGGGCCTCCGCTTTTGAATTGACGACCGGAGGATATCCCCTTTTGGATTTCTACGCTGATACTGGCGTCGTGCAAAAGACCGGCGGCTTCCGCCATCCGACGTATGCCGTCATGGATATGTCGGCGCACGTCAGCGCGCGTTGTGCGAATAGTGCCCTCAAGCATTGCCTCTTCTGCGATGACATTTGCCGCCGTCCCGGAATGTACCTGACCGATGGTCACGACAGATGGATGCAATGGGTTGATCTCTCTCGATACAAGCGTCTGTAATGCCATAATCAGAAAACCGGCGATGACGACCGCGTCTGTTGTTTCATGAGGTCGGGCCCCGTGCCCGCCTTGACCGCGCACATTGATCACAAATCTGTCCGATTGTGCGGTGACAACGCCTTCAGCAACCATGATGCGACCAAGCGTGAATTCATGACTTACGTGGCCCGCATAAATTGCCTGCACATGCTCCAGTGCCCCCGCGCTGATCATCTTTCTTGAACCACCACCTCGCTCCTCGGCTGGTTGAAAAATATAGACCACGTTGCCCGCTGGCGGCGACTTTTTCAGCAATGCGGCTGCGCCCAGAACCATGGCCATGTGCGCGTCATGTCCGCAAACATGCATTGCGCCTGCAAAGACAGACGCGTAGTCAGCGCCGGTCGTCTCTTCGCCGGGAAGCGCGTCCATTTCGGCGCGCAGTGCAACCGTTGGCGCATCATCAGCTGAAATCTGGCGAGCAATGATGCCGCCACCTTCACCGCCATAGGAGTAAGGGATCTTTAAGCGATCGAGCTCAGCCATTATTCGTTGGGCTGTTTCGACCTCATGAAAGCTCAATTCGGCATGCTGATGAAACCAGCGCCGCAGCTCTACGAGATGTGAGAGTTCCTCGCTCGACTCTGATGCTTTCATTTCACTCGATTTCATTATTACAGCCGATCGGGACTAATGCCGGTGTCGTCCCGGAGTGGGTCCTGCGAGTGCTGAGCGATCCTGCCGCTGCCATATCGGTGTTGGCAACTCATCACCAGACAGTGTCTCTTGTTCCAGCAGATTCTCCGCTGTCTCCTCGAGCATCGTATGATTGCGCGAGAGAATGTCCGTCGCTCGTTCGAATGCTTCCGATATCAGCACCTGTACTGCTTTATCTATTTCCGCAGCCGTTTGTTCACTGTAACTATGCATCTGCAGTCTGGGGATACCGATATCGCCAAGGAACGGTGATGGCTCGTCAGCATACGTAGCGAGTCCGAGTGTTTTGTCCATCCCGTAGCGCGTCACCATACTTCGGGCAATATCGGTCGCCTTGTCGAGATCGTCTGCAGCACCTGTCGAAAGTTTGTCGAAGATCAGAACTTCAGCGGCGCGCCCACCCAGTAACGAGGTCATCTTGTCTTTCAGTTCATCACTGGTCATTAGATAGCGGTCTTCGGTTGGCCGCTGTATGTTGTAGCCGAGCGCCCCGATTCCTCTCGGAATGATCGATATTTTGTGCACCGTGTCGGTGCCTTGCAGGGCCAGGGTCACAAGCGCATGGCCTGTTTCATGATAGGCGACAAGTTGTCGTTCGTAGGGATTCAGTATGCGACTCTTTTTTTCCAGGCCCGCCACGATCCGCTCTATTGCCGCGGTAAAATCGTCCATCGTAATTGCTGACGCGGATCGCCGCGTTGCAACGATAGCTGCTTCGTTGACAAGATTGGCCAGATCGGCGCCGCTGAACCCGGCAGTAAGGGCCGCCACTTCATCAAGAGCGACTTCGTCCGCAAGGCGAACGGATCTGACGTGAATTTTCAGTATTGCGGTACGACCGACTTTGTCAGGTCGATCGACCAGAATCTGGCGGTCGAAGCGGCCTGCACGAAGCAATGCCGGATCAAGAATCTCCGGCCTGTTCGTTGCCGACAAAAGCACGATGCCTTGCTTGGTATCGAAACCATCAAGCTCACTCAGGAGTTGATTGAGCGTTTGTTCTTTCTCATCGTGCCCTCCACCTAACGGGCCGGCGCCACGAGCCCGGCCCAGGGCATCCAGTTCATCGATGAAGATGATGCAGGGTGCCGTACGATGCGCCTGCTCGAACAGGTCACGGACCCTTGCTGCGCCGACGCCAACGAACATTTCGACGAATTCGGAGCCATTGATGGAAAAAAATGGCACGGCGGCTTCTCCGGCGACTGCCCTGGCCAACAGCGTTTTCCCGGTGCCCGGCGGACCGACCAGCAGTATGCCCTTGGGAACATGCGCCCCCAGTCGGCCATACTCCTCCGGCTTTTTGAGGAATTCCACGATTTCCTTTAATTCTTCCTTGGCCTCGTCAACACCCGCTACATCGTCGAACGTTACCTTGATGTCCGTTTCTACATAGACCTTGGCTTTGCTCTTGCCGATTGACATCAGACCACCGACGCCGCCCTGCTTGCTCGCCATATTGCGGATAACGAACAGCCAGATGCCGACAAATACGGCCACCGGCAGTATCAGGGCGACAAGATTGGAGATAATGTTTCTCTCGATGATGCCGGAGAACTCGACATCATATTCTGCGAGATCCTTTGCCAAATCAGCTTCAACACGAACTGTGTTGATGAATTTGGCACCGCTGGGTGACGTGCCCTTTAGTTTGCCGCGAATATTCCTGTCTGAAATCTGGATGTTTGCTATTTCCCCTGCATCCAGCATGGTAAGAAACTCACTGTATGGAACCGTTTCCACTGCCTGGCGCTCATACCACCATTGCTGGAAAAGCATGAAGCCGAGAACGGCGATCACGATGTACCAGAAATTGATATGCAGTTTCTTATCCAATTCTTGCTCCGCAAGCCGCCCTGCAGCTCATGCACGCAGGCCCGTACCAGACTTTAGCCCTGCTTTAGGCAGATCTGCCATTCGGAGTTTCCGAAACAGGCCGCTACTATGACTAAGAGGCGAAAAATGGACGATCCACGGCTCGCTGAGCCCATCAATTTGAGCTTGTTGGTCCACTAGGTATAAGTGCGGATGGCCCCCTGACCACGAATTGGCTATCGCAGTCATATGGAGATGACGCCATTATCCGAGCATATATGGAAGTCGAAGTATCGCTACACCACGCACGGGCCCACTGTCAGCGATAAGGACATTTGCGACACCTGGAGACGCGTCGCAGGCGCGGTAGCCGCCATTGAAAATCATCCCGACGTCTGGCAGCCGGCGTTCTATGAAATCCTTGCCGATTATCGCTTTCTTCCCGGCGGGCGCATCCTGGCGGGCGCCGGCACAAACAAGCGCGTAACACTGTTCAATTGCTTCGTGATGGGTCCGATTCTGGATTCCATGGACAGCATTTTTGACTCTCTTAAAGAGACCGCCCTCACCATGCAGCACGGCGGCGGCATCGGTTGCGATTTCTCCACGCTGCGCCCGGCCGGGAGTCCGGCTGTCAGCAGCGGCACAATTGCGTCCGGACCGGTGCCATTCATGCACATTTGGGACACGTTGTGCGAAACCCTGCAGACAACGGGCACAAGACGCGGTGCGATGATGGCCACACTTCGTTGTGATCATCCCGATATTGAGGCGTTTATCGATGCGAAGCGGCGGGAACACGTACTGAGCAACTTCAATTTGTCCGTGCTCGTTACTGACCGTTTCATGAAGGCAGTTGCCGACGATGCCGAATGGGAGCTTAAATTCCCGTCAGCGGACGCTGCTCCCGATGTTCGCGATGCTCGAGTACCGAGCAAGTTGAACCGCAAGCTGCCGGCGCGAAAAGTATGGCGAAAGATAGTCAGGGCAGCACACGAAACTGCGGAACCTGGTGTGCTGTTCATAGACAGTATCAATCGCGAAAACAATCTCTACTACTGCGAACAGATCAGTGCCACGAATCCCTGCGGAGAAATTCCACTGCCACCGTATGGCGCCTGTGATTTGGGTTCCATCAACCTGACCGCATTCGTGCAGCATCCATTCACCAGAGACGCAAAGCTGGATGAGCGCTCTGTTTGCAAGACGGTCGCCGTCGCCATCAGGTTTCTCGACGACGTAATCGACGTCTCTCGTTTTCCGTTAGGCCGCCAGGCTGAGCAGGCAGTCGGCACGCGAAGAATCGGCCTCGGCATTACGGGCCTTGCCGATATGCTGGCGATGCTGGGGCTTCACTATGACAGCGATGCAGGGCGGGCTGCATCGGCCAGCGCGATGCAGCTCATCCGGGACGCTGCTTATGAGTCGTCGATCAGCCTGGCGAAGGAAAAAGGCGCTTTTCCCTTGCTGGACAAACAGAAATATTTGCAGGCACCTTTTATTCGTCGACTGCCGGACAAATTGCAATCCGGGATTGCTGACATCGGCATACGCAACAGCCATCTGCTGGCGATCGCTCCAACCGGCACGATCAGTTTGCTCGCAGGCAATCTATCCAGCGGTATCGAACCGATATATGCGCTCGAGGCCGAACGAGACGTTCGTGGCAGCGATTTGAAGCCGCGTCAATTTGCCGTACGGACCGTGCGTACGCCGTCTGGTTGGCTGGCGGGCATGAAAAGCATGCGTTGCCTGAATATTTCGTCACGGCCGACGAATTGCCACCGCGAGCGCATTTGGAAATGCAAGCCTGCTTACAAAGCTATGTGGACAACGCAATATCCAAGACCGTCAATCTTCCGGAACACGCAACACCGGAAGATGTGGCGAACGTTTTCTCAAGAGCACATGCACTTGGCATAAAAGGCTGTACCGTTTTTCGGCCAGGCGCGCTGCGCGGTCAGGTGTTGCGTGCCCGTGAAGAGTCGCATTGTTGCGACGCTGACCGAGAGGCTGATTGAAATGTCAGATTATTTGCAGTTACGACGACAGATGGTCGATCACCAGATCGAAGCGCGTGGCGTACGCTCGCAGAAAGTGCTGGATGCCATGCGGAGTGTTCCGCGGGAGCTGTTTCTTCCGGAGGACGTTCGGGAATTCGCCTATGAGGATACGCCGCTACCGATTGAAGCAAACCAGACCATCTCGCAACCCTATATCGTCGCGTTCATGACTGAGGGCCTTGCGCTGGAAGGCGGAGAAAAAGTGCTGGATATTGGCACTGGCTCGGGTTATGCGGCCGCGGTGCTGGCGGAAATAGCTGGCGAGGTTTACACGATCGAGCGGATCGAAGAACTCGCTACCCATGCCGCATCGGTACTCGCCGATCTCAATTACGAAAACGTCGAGGTAATCCATGCCGACGGGACCCTCGGCTTGCCTGAGCAAGCACCTTTTGACGCCATCGTTGTTGCCGCCGGGGGTCCGGAAATCCCCGAATCTCTGAAAACGCAGCTAAAGATCGGCGGACGCCTGGTGATACCTGTCGGTGAATATCGTGACGTCCAGGAGCTGGTTCGCGTCACCCGCCTGTCACAGACTGAATACCAGGAGGAAGATCTCGCCGATGTGAGATTTGTGCCCCTGGTGGGAGAGGAAGGCTGGAAACCGAAAGAGGATGCCGTCGCTGCGCGCGTCCGGCAGGAAGAGGTTACCGTCCCGGCAGACCAGGACCTCAAGCGTGCCATTGCCAGCAGCGCTAACCCTTTCGATTCTGTGGAGACAGTCAATCTTGATCCACTGCTGGAGCGCATTGGCAAAGCGGATATCGTTCTTATCGGCGAAGCCAGCCATGGCACGTCGGAATTCTATAAGATGCGCAGCCGTATTACGCGTGAACTCATTGTCAAAAAGAACTTTAACTTCATCGCTATTGAGGGAGACTGGCCCGATGCTGCTCGCATTGATCACTTTGTGCGGCACTTCGATACGCCACCCTCGGAGTGGACCGCCTTCGCCCGTTTCCCGACCTGGATGTGGCGCAATAATGACGTGCGTGAATTTGTTGACTGGCTGCGTATCCACAACACGGACCTATCGCCGGGCAAGCGGGTCGCGTTTCATGGCCTCGATCTGTACAGCTTGTATAGTTCGATTCGGTCAATTCTGAAATATCTTGACGACGTCGACCCCGCTACAGCGCAACTTGCGCGGCAAAGATACGGTTGCCTCACACCGTGGCAGGCAGATCCTGCGACCTATGGCAAAGCAGCACTTACCGGCTCTTACCGCAGTTGTGAACGAGAGGTCGTGCTCATGCTGACAGACCTCTCTACCAAGCACCGCGAATATGCCGAGCACGATGGCGAGCGCTTCCTTGACGCGGTTCAGAACGCGCGACTGGTCGCAAATGCAGAACGTTATTATCGGGTCATGTATTACGGTTCCCGTGAATCCTGGAATTTGCGTGACCGTTATATGTTCGAGACCCTGAAGACTTTGCTGGATTTCCACTCCCCGCATAACAAGGCCATCGTCTGGGCGCACAATTCTCATATTGGTGATGCAGCAGCGACAGAAATGTCGAGCCGCGGCGAACTCAATATTGGCCATTTGTGCCGCAAGGATTTTGGTGACCGTGCCTATTCGATCGGTTTCGGTACCGACAATGGCACGGTTGCGGCTGCGTCGGACTGGGATGGGCCGATGGAAGTCAAGACGGTTCAGCCGTCTCTGGCCGATAGCTACGAACGACTTTTTCATGAATGTGGCCTGCCTGGCTTCATGCTTGGACTTCGTACACCTGAAGCGGAGCCGCTGCGACAGGGACTGTTGAAGCCACGACTTGAACGGGCCATAGGCGTCATCTACCGGCCGGAGACAGAACTCGGCAGTCATTACTTTCACGCCGTGCTGCCAAGACAATTCGACGAGTATGTGTGGATCGATACAACTCAGGCTGTGCAGCCATTCGATACTGCCGAGCTCGAGGGCCTTCCCGACACTTATCCCTTCGGCATATGAGCAGCTCGGCAGCTGCAAGTGACCAATCCATTTCCTACGTTCAGGACAAGCTTCGCTGGATGCGTTCCAGGCAGATTTGGCCCAATGGACTGCGCTATCTTTGGACCGACGCTTTCGGGCTTGTGCTCCTCGTGTCGCTGTACGAAAGACTGGATGATCTTTCTTACCTCGATGAAGCTGAACTCCTTGTTGCCGAGGTCGACCGGGTGCTCGGCCGGTCGCGCGGCATTCGTATTGGTGAAGAGCCGGACAGGGATGGTCAGTATTTTCATTACCTTGCAATGTGGCTCTATGCACTTGCCGTCCTCGGTCGTCACATAGGCACCTACACACAGAAAGGCATTGAGCTGGTCCGTCAAATTCATGAGCCGTTTCTGGTACCCGGACACGGCGTTATCTGGAAAATGCAGGAAGATCTCAGCGGACCCTATGCCGGTACTGGTTTTGGCGCACTGGATGCTTTCGATGGGTATGTCTCGTACCGAATGCTCGACGAGGAAGCCCTGTCAGCCGAAGTCGCCGACATGCGTGCCCTGATCGACAAGCATAATTCAGACTTGTTTATCACACAGGACCTGGGACTCGGGATGATGTTGTGGCTGAGCCATTTTTTCCCATCTGAGGACTGGGCAATCGTTCAAAGGCGGCGTTGTCTCGAGATGCTGGATAGCATGTGGCGACCTGAAGGCTACTTCTGTCGGGAACCCTACCTGCCGCATATGAGATTTGCTTTTACGAATTACGGCGTGTCGATCGGCTTACAAGCCACAGGCGAAATGCAAACGCGCGTCCGGTCGCTAAACGATTACTTCGAGACCTATCGCGCCGGCGACGAGTATGACGACGCAGCAATCACCCATGTCATGGCATGTA
>PVMK01134645.1_pt1 | contig 28136 bp, 27 predicted proteins | sample 1853481 | NCBI WGS metagenome assembly PVMK01 (sample SAMN08533507, study PRJNA380276) | Marine sediment metagenome, whole genome shotgun sequencing project. | reverse complement strand
GGATACGATTTTGAACATCGGCCTCAACGACGAGATTGCCGCCAAACTCGCCACTCGAACAGCAAGGCCCAGATTTGCCTATGACTTGTACCGGAGGCTGGTGCAAATGTTCGGCAATGTCGTGATGGACGTACCGGACGAAGTCTTCGAGGCCGTTATCACCGCCCAGCGCCGTGAATCCAACGCCAGGACTGACGCCGAACTGGACGCTGCAGCATGGCAGGCAGTCACCATCCGCTTCAAGGAAATCATCCACACCTATACCGGCAAAGATTTCCCCACCGATCCCGTCCAAACAGTTGCGCCTGGCCACTGAGGCCGTGTTCAAATCATGGAACGGCAGGCGCGCCATCGACTATCGCGAAGCAGCCGGAATCGATCATATGCTGGGCACTGCGGTGAACATTCAGACCATGGTATTTGGAAATGTAGGCGACGATTCAGCAACGGGTGTATTCATGTCCCGCAATGCCACCACCGGCGAACCGGAGCTGGAGGGGGACTACCTGATCAACGCCCAGGGGCGAAGACGTCGTGGCTGGTACCCGCACGACAATTCCGATCGCGCAGCTCAACACCGACATGCCGGAGATGTTCGCCGAATTGCAGGAGATTGCACACCTCCTGGAACAACACCATCGCAACATGCAGGACATGGAATTTACCATTGAGCAGGGCAAACTGTGGCTGCTGCAAACCCGCGATGGCAAACGCACTGCACAGGCCGAGGTGCGCATTGCCGTGGACATGGTGGATGAAGGGTTGATTACGCGTGAGGAAGCCGTAGCCCGTTTACAGCCGGACCAGGTGGATTTTTTCCTGCACCCTCAGCTTGATCCCGAAGCGCTTAAAAACACTCAGCCGATCGCGCGTGGCCTGAACGTGTCACCCGGCGCCGCGGTCGGTATCATCGCCTTTGATCCGGACCTTGCCGTGCGCTGGGCAAAAGGAAGATGGCAAGGATGTCATCCTGGTGCGGCCGGAAACCCGCCCGGACGATGTCCACGGCATGCTCGCGGCCAAGGGCGTTGTGACCAGCAAAGGTGGCCGTACCAGCCACGCGGCGCTGGTCGCCCGCCAGTTCGGCAAACCGGCTGTGGTTGGCGTCGAGGAAATTGAAATCGATCTCGACAAACACCTGATGCGCATCGGTGAAGACCTGGTGATCGAGGAAGGTGCATACCTGTCCATCGATGGTAACCATGGCCTGATCTACCAGGACAAACTGCCAACCGTGGTGCCGGACATCCGGAATCCTTATCTGCTCAAGATCCTGTCCTGGGCGGACGACATCCGCAAGCTTGGCGTTCGGGCTAATGCGGACTACCCGGAAGACGCTCAACGCGCCCGGGAATATGGCGCCGAAGGCATAGGCCTGTGCCGTACCGAACATATGTTTTTCCAGGAAGAACGCTTGCAGATCATGCAACGGATGATCCTCGCCAACACAGCCGCGGAACAGGCAGAAGCCATCGCACTGTTAATGCCCATGCAGCGTTCCGATTTTGAAGGCCTTTTCCGGGCCATGGACGGACTGCCGGTCATCATCCGCTTGCTCGACCCCCCACTGCACGAGTTTCTGCCCTCCGCCCACGACCTGTTGATGGAACTCACCGACCTCAAGTTGCGCATGCAGCACCTGTCCAGCCCAGAAAGAAGTGGACCGGGCGCTGGAAGAAATCGAAGTAAAACGCAGAATGCTGGAACGCGTGGAATCGCTGCAGGAAATCAACCCCATGCTCGGAACCCGGGGCGTCCGCCTGGGTATATTGATACCCGGCTTGTATCGCATGCAGGTAGAGGCGATTTTTGACGCGGCTTGCCGTTGCGCGGCAGACGGAATCGATGTGCACCCGGAGGTGATGATTCCACTGGTTTCGCATGTCGGCGAATTCGATGCCATGCTCGAGCCGCTGAAAGAGGCTGCAAAAGGGGTCATGAAAGAACATGGCATGGAAGTGCCACACCTGTTCGGAACAATGATTGAAATCCCCCGTGCGGCCCTGACAGCGGGTGAAATAGCCGGTTCCGCCGAGTTTTTCTCATTCGGCACCAACGACCTGACACAGACCACCTACGGCATCTCCCGCGACGATGCCGAGACCGGTTTCCTTGTGCATTACCTGCAAACCCGCCTGCTGCGGGATAATCCGTTTACCAGCATCGATCCGGAAGGCGTGGGCCGGCTGATGCGGATCGCAATTGATGAAGGCCGCAAGGCGCGTGAAGGACTGGAGATTGGCGTGTGCGGTGAGCATGGAGGCGATCCCAAAAGCATCCACCTGTGCCACCAGTTCGGGGTCGATTACGTGTCCTGCTCACCGTATCGAGTGCCGATTGCACGCCTGGCCGCAGCCCATGCTGCCATGAAAACGGATTAATAGGGCTCAAAATAAAGTTTAATCATCAGATGGCCCGGTGTGTTTGATTGCATCACCCAGAATTTCCAGCGCCGTCTGGTTGCACGGTGGCAGCTCGGCATCGCTTTCGCCCAGCGGCGTGGTCCGCTGGCCCCAGAGGATCAGGCCGGCGCCACGGGTCAGTCCGGCCCCGAAAGCCGCCAGCAACAGACGGTCCCCCGGTTGAATGCGCCCCACTTCCAGCGCTTCGACCATCGCGACTGGAATGGTCGCTGCCGAAGTATTGCCGTATTTCTGGATATTCAGTGCAACCTGGGACATGGGAACGGAAAGGTGCTTTGCCAGGGACTCGATGATCCTCCGGTTGGCCTGGTGCGGAATGATCAGATCAATGTCTTCATTTTTCAGGCCAAGGTCGCCCAATACTTTGCGCACTTCTATTGCCATGCCTTTGACCGCACGGCGGAAAATTTCACGGCCGTCAAAATTGACATCGAATTTATGATAGTCGTCAACGAAACGGTTTCCTGCGGTGCCGAAATTTCGGAATTTCCAGCGCCTCCAGTGCTTCACCCTCACAACCCAGGTGGGAAGCCAGCAGGCCGGTTTCCTCTTCACTGGGTTCCAGTACAAATGCGCCCGCACCATCACCAAACAGCACGGCGGTGTCACGCAATGACCAGTTCAGAAACCAGGTGATCCGTTCACTGCCGATCACCAGCGCCTTGCGGTAACCCTGCAGACCGGATCATCGAGGTGGCAACCGACAGGCTGTACAGAAAACCGGAACAGCCGGCATTCAGGTCAAACACGGCTGCGTTATTTGCCCCCATCTTTCTCTGAACGTAAGCCGCGGTGCTGGGGATCACTGTGTCCGGCGTGCAAGTCGCCACAATCAGCAGGTCAAGTTCTTCAGGCGTCGCCGCCGCTGCCGCAAGAGCACGATGCCCTGCTACTGAGGCCAGGTCACTGCCCGGAACATGAGAAACGCGGCGCTCCTCGATTCCGCTTCGGCTCCTGATCCATTCGTCAGACGTATCGATGACGGTGGTCATGTCATCATTGGTCATGACGGCGGGTGGCATGCATTTGCCCCATCCGGTAATTTCTGCGTAACCTGACATTTATTCTTTTCCTGACGGCTGTGTGCCGGGCAGATCAGTAAATTAACCCGCATCCCTGTATCAGTTGCAAAACTTCCTGGAGCAACGGCGGGCCATCCAGTTGCCTGAAGCGATAGCTGACCCGCACGATGGGTACTTTTTCGTCAAAACCCCAGTCGAAACGCGCGGGACTGGCATCAACAATGCAGGCTACTTTTTCTTCATCAAAACAGGCCAGGGCTGTTGCGCGCAGAGCATCGCGTTGTTCCTCTGAGTACCCCATTGCCGGGAGTACCCGTTCCAGGTGGGGAAATGCAGCAAAGGTATCGCGGATGGTGCCCTACGGCGTATGGCCGTGGGATCCACAGTGGTGCTGCCGTAATAACTGGCTGCAACGATACCCGCACCAAAAGACATGCCGCCATGGGTCACCGTGGGTCCGTCTTCAATTACCAGCACCCGCTGGTCCAGCATGAGGTCCGGCTGATCGACCGAAATCTCAAGGTCCGCAGTACAGATCGCCGCATCGGGATTGAGGTTTCCAGCACGCTCACGGATTTCATTAACCGCTCCAGGTGCTGCAGTGTCCGCCTTGCTGATCACCAGGATATCCGCGCGGCGGAAATTGACCTCGCCCGGAAAGTAGTCGATCTCGTGCCCGGCGCGCAGGGCGTCCACTACCACGATATCAAGGTCGGGCCGGATAAAGGAAAAGTCATTGTTGCCGCCGTCCCACATTACCAGGTCCACATCGCGCTGCGCCTCGTTGAGAATGGCCTGGTAGTCGACCCCTGCATAGATGGGTATGCCCATATCTACGTAGGGTTCGTATTCTTCGCGTTCCTCAATTGTGCAATCATGCTCGTCAAGGTCTTCCGGCACGGCAAAACGTTGTACCCGCTGTAAGTTGAGATTGCCGTATGGCATGGGATGGCGGATGACGGCCACCCGTTTCCCCTGTCTATGAGTGACCGGGCCAGCCACTGCGTTAGGGGGCTCTTGCCGGCGCCGGTACGTGTTGCGGTAATGCTGACCACCGGTACTTCCGCTTTTAGCTGCGTATGCTCAGGGCACAGCATCACGAAACTGGCGCCCGCGGCCTGCACCAGGCTGGCCTTGTGCATGAGTTCCTGGTGGGAAATATCACTGTAGGCAAAAAACACAAAATCAACTTCAAGGCTTTTTATCAAGCCGGCCATTTCAGACTCATCATGAATGGGAATATCTTCGTCGTATTCCGATCCCGCCAGGGACTGTGGAAAATCGCGCTCTCCAATAAATGGAATCTGGGTCGCGGTAAACGCTTTGACCCGGAAATGTTCGTTATTGCGCAGAAAAGACAGGAAGATATGAAAATCCCTCCCGGCGGCACCCATGACGATGCAATTGTATTTTTGTTTCATTATCCGGACCTCCAGTCCTTTGCCTTGATTTCAACCCTGCCATTCTAAACCACCTGTTCAATCCCTCAATAGGGTGCAGGCGAGATATTTTACAACATCACTCCATGAAGATGCCCGGGTGCAAATAAAGTAGAATTCAGATCAATAAGTGCTTCATCGCCGCAATCACGAAACAAATTTCTTGAAAATCAGCACACTGTTCTGCCCCCCGAAAGCAAAAGAGTTCGACATCACGACATTCAGTTCTTTTTCACGGGCATGGTGGGGAACATAATCCAGGTCACAGGCGGGATCCGGGGTATCCAGGTTGATGGTCGGCGGAATTAAATTGGCATTGAGGGCCATTATGCAGACTACTGCTTCCAGGGCGCCGGCTGCCCCGATGGCATGACCTGTCATGGACTTGGTAGAGCTAACGGGAAGCTGATAGGCCCGGTCGCCAAATACCGTTTTTATTGCTTTTGTTTCAATGCCGTCATTCAGCTGTGTGGCGGTACCGTGAGCGTTGATGTAGTCAATGTCCTGAGCATTCAGCCCAGCTGATTCGAGGGCGGCTGTCATGGCCTGGGCAGCACCCTCGCCATCCGGATGGGCTGAAGTGATGTGAAAAGCGTCACAGGTCATGCCCACGCCTACCAATTCGGCCAGGATCGGGGCACCCCGCCGCCGGGCCCTGTCCAGCGTTTCCAGAACCAGGACGCCGCAACCTTCGGCAATCACGAAACCGTCCCGGTCTTTATCGAAAGGGCGGCTGGCGCGCTCAGGTTCATCATTCCGGGTCGAAAGAGCCCGCATCGCGATATAGGAACTTACGAAAGTGTCACAGATCGCCGATTCGGCGCCTCCGGCCAGCACGACATCCGCCAATCCGAGTTTGAGGATCATCAGGGCATTGGCGATTGAGTGGCTTCCGGTAGCACAGGCGGATGAAAGGCTGTAAGACACCCCCGTCAGGCCAAACTCAAGCGCGATATTACCCGCTGCCATGCTGGTACTCACACGCGGGACGGTAAATGGGCTGATACTGCGTTTGCCTTGAGCGAAAATCTTATTCATCTGCTCTTCAACCATCGGAAAATCAGCGATGGCGGAAGAGACGATACAAGCAATGCGGCTGGGGTCTTCGACCGCCAAATCCAGCCCGGACTGGGCGAGCGCTTCCCGCGTTGCTGCAATCGAGAACTGTGCATAGCGCCCAATTCGCCTGGCCATTTTCCGGTCCATGTAATCTGCGGGCTCAAACCCTTTCACTTCACCCGCTACCTGGCAAGCTATGCCCGACGGGTCGAATAAACTTATCCTGGCGATACCGGACTTTCCCGCCACCAGGCCGTCAAACGTCTCCTGGCAGTTCAATCCAACGGGTGAAACAGCCCCCATCCCGGTAATTACTATTCGTTGCTCCATGTTCACTTCTGAAGTCCTTGATCAAGCGCTTTGGATTCAGTCTGTATTGTAAGGCTTATCCCGATACCTGAGTTGCATTTCTTGGAATGCAGGATCATCCTCTTTGGTTCAAGCAATCACTTATCCACACCCCTGTGACCCATTGATGAGCCTGATAATGACACTGAAAACAATAGAAAACACATGGGATTTAGTGATTATCGGCGGCGGAATCACTGGCGCCGGTGTTTTCAGGGAAGCGTCCCGGCTTGATTTAAAAGTACTGCTTGTGGAACAAAAGGATTTCGCGTGGGGAACCTCCAGCCGATCTTCAAAACTGGTGCACGGCGGACTGCGTTATCTGAAGCAAGGGAAACTGGCGCTCACGCGGGAATCGGTGGTTGAACGGGAACGTTTGTTGCGGGAAGCCCCCGGACTGGTGGAACCGTTGGGATTTCTAATGCCGATATACGGCGACAGGGGGCCGGGCAGATTGACCATGATGGCGGGCCTTTCCCTTTACAGTATGCTGTCCGGCAGAAAACAGCATGAGTATTTCAAGAAGTCTGATTTTCTGAAAATTGCGCCCAAAATCAATTCCCAAAATCTGAAAGGCGGCTTCCGGTTTTATGACGCGCAGGCGGATGATGCTCGTCTGGTGATGAGAACCCTGCACGAAGCGATGATTGAGAATTCAAAATCTCTTGCGCTAAACTATATTTCCGTCAAAAAAATTGGACGAAACGCGAACGGCGATGTGGACAGTGTGACACTGGAAGACACCGAGACGGGAGTCAGGAAAATCATCAAAGTGCCGGCCGTGGTCAACGCGACAGGTTCATGGGTGGAACTTCTGCATACTTCCCCCCGGAAAAATCTGCATATCCGCCCCCTGCGCGGAAGCCACATGATTTTTCCAGCAGAGCTGTTCCCCATTGACGAGGCGGTCAGCATCATTCACCCCAAAGACAACCGCCCCATTTTTATTCTGCCGTGGGAAGGCGCGGTGCTGTTGGGGACAACCGACGTGGATCACAAAAAAAAGCTTTTCAAAGAACCCTTTATTTCAGTGGAAGAGGTGGATTACCTGATGGAAGGGCTCCGCTCCACTTTTCCGGACACAAAGCTCACCGCGAAAGACTGCGTCGCGACCTTCGCCGGAGTACGTCCGGTTTTGAGCAAAGGTGAAGCAGACCCGTCCAGCGAATCACGGGAACATGTTTTGTGGGTGGATAAAGGCCTGGTCACCGTCACCGGAGGGAAGATGACGACCTTCCGAAGTCTGGCAGTTACGGCTTTGAAAAAAGCCATTGAGTTCCTGCCCGCTGATGAGGTTCGAAGCGGGAAGGTTTTCGAGAGTCTGGACGGCTTTGAAGTTTCCACGGCCGGTCTTACTGAATCTCAGCTTCGGCGTTTGCGGGGACGTTATGGACGAGGCACACAGGAATTGCTGGAAATGGCGGGAAAAGACGATCTCTGCGAAGTTCCGGGAACTTCTTATCTTTGGGCGGAACTGCCTTACGCCGTAAAAAACGAGCAGATTCGGCATCTGACCGATTTGTTGCTGAGACGCGTTCGGATCGGGCTGTTGACACCAAACGGGGGCGAGGAATTTTTACCCCGTGTCCAGCAACTCTGCCAGCCTGTCCTGGATTGGGATGCCCGAAGATGGGAGCAGGAAATCGCCGATTACAAAGCAATCTGGAAAATAGCGCACGGCCTGCCCGCGGGAGTAAAACCATGACCAAAAAGGACACACCATGAGTTCAAAAAAATTCACACCGGACTGGGAACATGAAGCACCCGGAGAAAACAGCTACCGCTCGATTTTCAAGTGGGGAAGTCCGGATGGATTTAAACATCCGAATCAAAGGCTTTACCAATTGCTGAAAAAAAAATTCTCACTGACCGACGCCGATTTCGTGGAAAAACAATTCGCCGGACAAGAGACTGTCGAATGTGACGGGCCTCCCGGCCTGGCGGCAGAGCACATCGCGCAAATGCAGAAATTTGCAGGTGAGGCGAATGTCATGACGGACGACTTTTCCCGGGTTAAGTATTCCAATGGAAAAACAGTGGAAGAAGCCATGAATCTGCGTCGTGGAATTAACGGCAAGGTTGCGGATGTAGTGGTCCATCCCAGGGGCAAAAAGGACGTCGGGAAAATCATCAAGTACTGCGACACCCATAAAATCCCGGTTTTTGTATACGGCGGAGGATCTTCGGTGAACATGGGTTTCAAGCCGGTCAGGGCCGGGGTCACACTGGTGATGAATACCCACATGAACAAAGTGGTGGAATTCAACGAGACCAATCAGAGCATCACCGTTGAGGCGGGAATGATGGGACCGGATTATGAAAAACTGCTAAACCAGGCAGAAACAAAATTGGGAGCGAAACGGGCTTACACCGGAGGGCATTTTCCGCAGTCATTTGAGTTTTCTTCTGTCGGCGGATGGGTAGTTACACTGGGTTCCGGTCAGCAATCATCATATTATGGAGACGCCGCGGATTTGGTGGTCGGTCAGGAATATGTCACTCCAAAAGGGAGTTTTAAAACGCTGGATTATCCGGGAACCGCGACCGGACCGAAAGTCAGCGGCATGATGTTGGGAAGCGAAGGGTGTTACGGCGTTCTGACCGAAGTGACCCTGAAAGTTTTTCGCTACAAACCCCGGAACAAACGGCTGTTCTCTTTTATCTACCCTGACTGGAAATCGGCGGTGAATGCCAGCCGGGAGATTTTCCAGGGCGAATTCGGCAATCCATCGGTTTATCGAATTTCAGATGCGGAAGAAACGGAAGTCGGTTTGAAGCTTTATGGGCTGGAAGGAACACCGCTCGACACATTAATCAAGCTCAAAGGTTTCAAACCCATGCAACGGTGTTTGGTGCTGGGGCAGGCGGACGGAGAATCTGATTTCACAAAGCTGGTGAAGAAGAAAGTCCGCAAGATCAGCGCAAAACACGGTGGATTATACCTGGGTGCTTTTCCTGTGAAAAAATGGGAAAAAGGCCGCTTTGAAGATCCTTACATGCGGGAAGATCTGAATGATTACGGCATCATCATTGACACTTTGGAAACCGGCGTAAGCTGGGATCAGGTGCACACTGTCCACCAGGAAGTGAGGAAATTCATTAAAAAACGTCCCGACACGATTTGCCTGACGCATGCGTCCCATTTTTACCCGCAGGGCACTAATCTGTATTTTATTTTCATAGCCAAAATGGATGATATCGAGGAGTACAGGAAATTTCAGGACGGCATTCTGGACAGCATTCAGAAGAACGGCGGATCATTGAGCCATCACCACGGCGTCGGGCGGATGATCGGGCCCTGGATGGAAAAACACCTGGGAAAAGAACAAATGGATGCACTCCGGGCATTGAAAAATCATTTCGACCCCAACAACATCATGAACCCCGGCGGTACATTGGGACTGGATTCCCCGCAACGGGAATATTGATTTTCAATGAAACGATGGACGTCGTCGCCAGCATCGAAGACTCGCCTGTTTCCCGTTACAGGTTTGATATGAAGATGACAGCAATCGAGGTTGGCACGACCCAGCGCAACAGCCAGAACCAGGTCTTGAAGAACCACGGGTTCTGAATATTGAGTTCATCGGCCACTGCCTGTGGCGATATCCTCCAGCCGACGAAAAGGGCAAGTAAAAGGCCGCCGAGAGGCATCATCAAATTGGCAGTGACGTAGTCTATCAGGTCAAAAAACCCGCTATCTGCAAATCGTCCGGTAAAGCCCAGCGGACGCCAACCGGACCAGATATTGAAAGAGAATACGCTCCCCAGGCCAATGACAAAGGCCGAACTGCAGGTAATGATTGCGGCGCTGGAGCGCTTTATGCCCCGGTGTTCCTCAACCCAGGCCACCACGGGCTCCAGGCTGCCGATTGCCGATGTCAGGGCCGCGAAGAACAGCAGAATGAAAAACAGTGTGCCGAAGATTATGCCGCCGGTCATGTTGCCGAAGGCGATTGGCAGCGTGACAAAGATCAGCCCCGGTCCTTCTGCCGGATCCAGGCCGTTGGCGAACACGATCGGGAAAATGGCAATGCCGGCGATCAGTGCAACGGCGGTATCCATGGCCGAAATGATAAGGGCCGATTTGGCGATAGATATTTCCTTGCCGAGGTAAGCACCGAAACCCATCATCAGCCCCATTGCGACACCGATTGAAAAGAATGCATGGCCGACGGCCAGCAGTACCACGCGGCCATTGATGGCTGAAATATCGAAATCGAACATGAAATGCAAACCCGCCGCCATGTCGCCCTCAACTGCTGCGTACGCCACCATCACCAGCAGCAGGATAAACAACGCAGGCATCAGGATCTTAACGGTTTGCTCAATGCCTTTGCGGAGCCCGCGAATCAGGATGATCATGGTGATTGTCATGAAAACGGCATGCCAGAGGGTCAATTGCATGGGGTTTGCCAGCAGGGCGCTGAATTCGGCGCTGATCGCTGCCGCGTCCTGGTTCTCGAAATTTCCGCTTCCGGTCTTGAACATGTATGACATCGCCCAACCGGCTATCACGCTGTAGTACGTCATAATCAGATAGGCCGCAAATATCCCAAGCCAACCGACGATCGACCAATTCTTCGAACGGCCTTCTTCCCTGGCAATAATGGCCATCGAATGCGGAGGGCTTTGTTTGCCTCGCCGTCCCAGCATAATCTCGGCGATCAGGATGGGGACGGCCACGAACAGGATGCTCAGCAGGTAGACCAGTACAAAAGCACTGCCGCCGTTGGCGCCCATGATGTATGGAAATTTCCAGATATTGCCCAGCCCGATGGCCGCGCCAACTGCCGCCAGCAGAAACGTCAGCCGGGATGACCAGGTTTCGTGTTGTTTAAATGTCGTCATCTTTTACATTATTCAATAAAAAACCGCCCCGAAGGGCGGTTTTTTATTACAGCTTGTTTTCTTTTCAGAAACCTACTCTTGCGGTAATTCCATAAGTCCGTGGTTGGTTAACCAGGAAACCCACACGCGCCAGCGTGCCGCGTTCCTGATCCAGCGCCAGGCGGGCATGCTCATCGGTGAAGTTGTTCACGTAAAACGCGACGTCCCATCTGTCGTTGCGGAAACCAAGCCGGGCGTTGGCGGTGGTGTAACTGGGCAGTTCAAAATCAAAACTGAAGCAGCACTGGGTCAACGGGCCGCCAAGTGTTACGCCGCCACGTTCTTCGAAGGTCCGCATGTTCACAAAGCCAAAGCCGTCGGTGTAGTCGCCGAATTGGGTTACGCGGTCACCGACATAACTCACGATGCCGTGAATATAGCTTTCCCAGCCATTATCCATCGGGAAAGTATAGGTGGCCGCCGCAGAACCCTGGAATTTCGGCACGGAAGGCAGGCGGTTACCGTCCTCCAGGCCGGCCAGGATCGAAATGGTGCCATCAGGCGCGGTGGAGGTCACGGACGAATCCAGCTTGGCGCTGATATAACTGGCGGTAAGCGCCCAGTCGAATCGATCAGTCTGTTGCGCAGCAAATTCGAATTCGATACCCGCGCTATGCGCTTTGGGCACATTGAAGACAATCCGGGATGAGCACTCGCCGGCCAGCAGCACGGCCTGCAGGTCCTGGATGTCCTGGTAGAAAATGGCGGTATTGAACGTAGCCCGGCCACCCATCAAAGACGGATTTCATTCCGACTTCATAGTTCCAGAGCTTTTCGTCGCCAAAGCTGTCATTGCCACCGAAAGTATCAGGTCTTCGGGCGTGCACAACGGAACGTTGAGCGGATCATTCAATCCGCCAAGCCTGAAACCCTTGGATATCTGGCCGTTGATGGTTACATCGTCGTTGATCGCAAAATCGGCGATCACACGTGGCGCGAAACCATCAGCCTTGGCCCCGCCAGAGGTGGTGCCGGGCGCAGCAAAAATACCGTCAAAAGTCTGTGTGCGTTTTTCATCGAAATCGTAGTAACGCAAGCCACCGGTCAGGTCCAGTCTATCGGTCACCGCCCAGGTAGCCTCGCCGAAAAGTGCCCATTGTTTAAAATCGTATGCTCAGGGTCAGACCAGAACAGGCCGTCCTCGGGTGCAATTATATCACCCTCGGTCGGGTATGCCGGTCAGTTCGGTAAAGCCTTTCACCAGCAGTTCCTGGCCGTAATCGCGTTCGAAATCGCTGTAAAAAAAGCCGGCAACCCAGGCAAAGGTATCACTGCCGCCATCCAGGCGGAGTTCCTGTGTCCAGCCCGAGACGTCGGTGAAATCATCCAGAGGTGCGTCCAGTGTGTACAGCCTCTTCAGATGCTGAATACACGTCACCGGGATCCGCCGGTGAGGCTGGAGGTCAGTGCGCTCGCATCCCTGCCTGCGACGATATTCCGGTCGGTATAGGACGTGACCGAAGTCAGGTTCATTTTTCCCGAAGTCATACTCGATTTTCAGATCCACCAGCGTGAATTCGTCCGTGAAATTTTCGTCAAACTGAGTGTACTGTTCGTTCTCGTCGAAAGAGACATTCGGCCGGGTGGTGGTGAACTCATTGCCGAGAATATTGTAGATATCCTCACGGTTGTAGCCATCCACCTCTACTTTCTGGTAGACCAGCCTGGGTGTGACGACCAGGTTTTCCATGGTCTCCAAACGAAGCGAAAAGCGGCCACCGGTGCGCGTGCCGTCATTGACGTCCTTTTTCAGGCTGCCGTCGGGTTGATGTGCATCGATAAAACCCGGCAGATCATCGTAGTAAGCTACGACGCGAAGTGCGGCATTGTCACCCAGTGGCGTATTATAGAATGCCTTGCCGTAACCACCTGTGCCGCCACTGTCAATCGAATTGAAATTCAGTTCCACTGCACCGTATGCATCTTCCGGGTCCGGCTGATTGGTGATATAACGCAGCGTACCGGATAGAGAGCCTGATCCAAACAGGGTGCCCTGCGGTCCGCGCAAAACCTCGACCCGGCTGAGGTCGAACAGGTCCAGATCGGGTGTAAACAGCGAGAGTGAGATGACTGATTCATCAAGATACACACCCACTTGCTCTTTGATGCCGGGCAAGTCCCGGTCCTGTTTGCCGGCTGATGAGCCGCGAATGGCGACCACGCTTTGCCCGGGACCCAGGTTCTGCACCGAGAAAGACGCCACGGTTTGGGAAATGTCTTCCAGTGAGGTTAAACCGCTTCGCCGTATCTGACCTTCCGTCCTGGCCGCGATTGAGAACGGCACATCCTGCAGTGTTTCCTCTCGTTTACGAGCCGTTACCGTAACTTCCTCCATGAAGATATCGTCGGCATCGACCAATTTCTGCGCCTCGGTGTTCTGCCCAAAAGCAGCCGCCGAAGATAATAAAAGAACGGTCGCTATGGATAGCGATAATGGATTTTGAACCATCATGAATACTCTCCTAAAACGGTTTTTATATTGACAGCACGTGAAATTTCGATCCGGTTGTGCTTCCGGACCAGGCGACTTCATTTCTTATTTTTTGCCCCACGTACTCCGTATTCTACCTTTGTAATTATTAATTACAAATTCCCAGGCGCCCGGAGCAGCGCTTCCTCAGCGCCCGAAGAACTCCTTCACGGTGGTATCCCAGCGGGCATCATCCATCTTTTCGATCGCACCGATGCAAAGAGACGCAGGATCAGAGACCTCGCCACCGTTCGCTTTCTGTACGAAGGCCTGGAACCGGTCTATGTCCTCCTGAAAGAAGACGACAGCAGACTTCCCAATCTTCAAGTCGGGCAACTCTGCATCCAGATCGTCCCCCTCGATGACGCAGATCCAGTTTTTCCCGTAAGCCATTTCCTCGAGCATCGAGTAGTCTTCACCTAAATCCTCGTTAATCTTCACCACTTTACCGCTCAGGGGAGCATGGAACTGCGCCCGTCGATGACCCTGGTTCACGCTGAACAGGGGTTGGCCGGCCTTTACGCTCATCCCGATGTTGGGGAAATCGATCGAGTCGATACCCCCGAGCAACTTCCTGGCGAAGTCATCAAAACCGATTCTTGCGGTGCCGTCTTCCGCGAGGCTCGCCCAACAGTGGCCGGCCGAGATAAGGACACCGCCCGGGATCGAGAATTCTCTGCCGAAGCCTCGATCTGCCTCCTCTGGACCCATTACATGGACCCTGGGTTTCAGCTGCTTCTGGATTCTGTCGCGACGTTTGATCAGGGCATGTCTGACGAACATCCTCAGCTCTTTCTCGGTGAACGGCTTCTCGATGTAGTCTATCGCTCCGTGCTTCATGCACTCGACAGCGGATTCTACGGTTGCGAATCCCGTGATGATAACGACATCGATATCCGGACGCAGATGCTTCACGGATTTAGCCACATCCGTCCCGGACATGGCCGGCATCTTCAGGTCGGTAAATACGAAGTCGTAGTTGTGAATCTGGATTAATCCAAGCGCCTCCTGTCCCGTCTCAACAGTATCGACGCAGTATCCCTCCAGGGCGAGAATCTTGCGGAAGATGTCGAGTATGATCTCCTCATCGTCCACGCAGAGGATACGCGCCTTCGGGTTTTTGACTTCCGCGCGCTTCAGTGTTTTTGACTCTCGAGTAAAATCAAGTCGAAGACTCTCAGCAAGCGCCTCCTCGCGCTCGGCCCGCCTCATCTTTGCATGAATTCTGAGAGACCACTCCCTGGCGGCCAGATTCAAAAACAAGAACAGGATTATTAAAGGTATTATCACTAATAGCAGCATTACTTTCATCACAATCTCCTTTAGTGCAGACGGCAGCGCCTTGTTCGAAGCTTCATAAACTCAGCCATTGCAAATTACTTTCCGGATCTGACGGCAAAATCCGATACAACCACCCTCTGAAATAGGGATCCTTCTCAACCAGCGAAGGGGTCGATTGCGCGTCCGCATTGACCTCAAGAATTTTTCCACTCATTGGACACATGATTTCGTGCCTCGAACCGTCCGGGGATATGGCAACCGCGCAGGGAATTCCCTGCGCAATGTCTTCGCCGGGCGCTGACAGCTCGAATTCACTTATGCCCTCCGCCGCCTTTATAAACAGGTCGCTCACCCCAATCCTTGCAGTCCCCTCGTCCTCCATCAAGACCCAACTGACATAGCCGAGCCTGTAATAATTTGCGGGACAGGAAACGTAGCTCATTGAACTGCTTCGCGGGAGGCCGGCCGACTCATCCTCGTCCAGGAGCATGCCACAACGGAGGCTGCGCCGGACGACCGTGAGCAATTCATCGGCGGTGAAGGGTTTCGGAATATAGTCCACAGCTCCCGTCGACGACAGGCTTTTGACCGCGTTTTCCACAGTGGAATACCCGGTCATCATGACCACGGGGGTCCGGATGCCTCTGCGGACAAGCTCATCGAGAAACTGGAAACCGTCGAGTTCGTGCATCATGATGTCGCAGAGCACCAGGCGAAACTTGCTCTCCTCCAAACATTGAAGAGCCCTGGCAGCGTGCTCTGCGGCAACGATGGTCATCCCTTCCGCGCTGCAAATCTTCACCACGGCCTGAGTGATCGTCGGTTCATCGTCGATGACCAGAATATCCCGTAATTGGCTCATGATCCCACCGGAATCCGGATGATAAAGCTTGTTCCTACGCCGACCTCACTTTCCACCTGGATCGTTCCGTTGTGATTGTCCACGATCCCCCAGGTAACGGCCAGGCCCAGGCCCGTTCCCTTTTGGCCCTTTGTGGTTGCGAACGGCTCGAAGAGCTTCGGAATTTGTGACTTGGGAATGCCGCAGCCGTTGTCTGTCACCCGGACTTCCACGTATTCGTCGCTCCAGGCGGAATCGACCGCCTCCCAGCGATGCCAGCCGCATCCATCCCGCAAACAGCCTTGAACGAGCCCTTTCAGGGGAACTTCGAAAGTATAGATCGGAGAGCCGCACTTCGGACAGGTCTCACCCTCGGCTATGAGCGAAGTCGAGCAATCCGGGCATAGGAGTTCGACGCCTTCTTCAAGGGGGGGCATGTCACCCAGGCGGTGCTCGCTCGAGCCATACATGGGATTGAGGTAGATCAGTCCGGTATGCTTCTTTTTACGGAAACGCATGCTGATGGCGGGTTTAGCGTCAATCTGGATCTTCCTGTCAACCAGGTCATGCCGCTTCGGACAGAGAGCACGCTTGATCTGGAGGACTCCTGTGGGACTAAGGCTTATTGCCTTGCTTGTGATTTTTATGGATCCACCGTCTTCCCCGATGGCGTCCGACGCGTTGACCATCAGGTTGATGAAAACCTGCTGGATTTGATTGGCGTCCACAGTCACATCGGGAAGCGTGCCGTCCAGATCCATGACCAGTTCCACCTGCCCCATGGAGAGTTGATTCTCAATCACGGTTGCGGCGCGGTGGATGATCTGGTTGATGTCGGCTTTGCGCTTCTTCGGGGTGGACTGCCGGGCAAAATCCAAAAGACTCTTGACGATCTCGCGGCACCGGATGGTTTCGGAAACGATGACTTTAAGATCATCAACTACCTCCGGTTGTCCTTGCGATCGCTTCAGCAGATAGCTGCTGTTGGTGAGTACGGCGGTCAGCGGATTGTTGATCTCGTGTGCAACTCCGGCGGCCAGTCTGCCCAGGGAGGCGAGCTTATCCGACTGGAAGAGTTGCAGCCGCGCCTGGGCCAGGTTATCGGTCATGTTATTGAAGGACCTGGCCAGCTCGCCCAGCTCGTCGTCCCTCATCACTTTGACCCGGTACGCAAGATTCCCGCCAGAAACGTGCTTCATCGCCTTGAGGAGTTCCTGAACCGGCCGGTCGATCCACCATCGAACCATGAAGCCAACGATAAGGCTCAGAATGAGGATGGCGCTGATGGCTAGAACGACGACTGCTATCTGGCTGCGGCGAATGTTCCGGTCAACCTCGGTGAGGGGCATGGTGACATCCAGCACTCCGAGCACCTTCTGTGTTTTGGGGTGCGCATGACAGGCCGCCGTCCAGCACGATTGCGTATTGTAGATCGGGTTGATGATGCCCAGCAGGCGCGATGAGTCCTCATGGGGGCGGAAGACCCGCGTACGTTCCGTTGTCTCCAGGTGCTCCAGGGGTTTCCCCGCCAAATGGCATCGGTAACAACTCTCCGCTTTCTTGTCGACCATTTTCCCGATGTCGGCCGGGTTCGACGAGTAGATGATCTCTCCCGACTTATTGAATACGCGGATACGGTCAATGCTCTCCTGTCTGCCGATACGGCGGATGCTCTCATGGACCTGCTTTCGATCGTTGTGCAGCATGTCGTATTCGGTGTCCGACTTGATGTGTTCGCTGAGCTGATTCGCATGCCGCTCCACTTCGTTGAGCAAGCTCATTTTTTCGGATTGGACATTGAAGTAAGCGAAAATGCCGATCGCTACAAGCACCGTCAGCACCACACCGAAAGTTAGTTTTAACCCGATTTTGCTATTGAGCATAGATCACCCGGAAACCCTCGCAGGCTTGCCTATCGATGCGTATTTTTCGGTTTTTTCGTTGGTGGCGAAAGATAACGGACCAAATAGACAAACAGCACCCAGAAACTCAACAAAAGCAGGTACTCGAGGCCTTTCGTTTCAAAAATATTTACATAAGTAAATGAATCCATTTCAATTCCTTACTCTCTTGAAGAACTAAACACCGGCATACGGGTGACAATCCAGCGGAATATCCAGATTTCAGTAAAAATAATCATCAGCGTCACCACAATTTCCTGCCAGGATGGATAGTAATGAACGTCCGCATACCAGTTGAACGTAATGAAGGAGATATTGAGCCGATTGAGCACAATGCCAAGCAAACGCCAATACGGCGGCAATTTTAATTATATTTATACTTCTGTGCCTGAAGCCAAAGGCAAACATCAAAGCTGGAACCAATACGAAACCAAGCACTTCTACCAGGTACCAGTAGCCCCAGCCATCGTTAAGCAAATCCCATTGCTGATCATGAATGAAAAGCAGCGCCTTGAAAAAATAATAGACAAACATGGTGATGGCCGCGCCTTTTGCCAGGCCAAAAATGATGTCATTAAAAGAATGATGGCTTTCAGGGGGAATGAGGTTTTTAAAAATTCTATGGCTTATGGTTCCCTCGAAGATAATCATGGCCAAACCCGCATAAATGCTGGAAACAAAAAACAGGACCGGAATAAACTCCGACCACCACAGTGGATGAATTTTGGGCTTGGCCATCAGAAACAAAGCCCCGAGGCCTGATTGATGCAGCATCGATAATGTTATCCCCAGGATAACCGTACCGAGGGTAATGCTTTTGAGAATTTTGCGTGCTTTTTCCCAACCCAGCCCATTCCATGATAACCGGCGAGAACTCGATGAATTCTGCAACCATATAAAGCATAAAATGCCAGCAAATCAGAAACATAACGGAACTGAATCCGAAGGAATTGCCAATATAGGGATTCATGGCATGCCACGGCCGCCCAAGATCAAACAACAAAGCGCCGCCATAAAATATATAGGCCAGCAATCCGTTCAATACAGTGACACGCACAATGGAGTGATACTTGTCCACTTTCATGACATAAACCACAAAAGTGATGACGTAAGCTCCACCGGCAAGAGCAATACCGGTGACCACATCGAAACCAAGCCAGAAGCCCCAGGCATTTTCCTGTGAGAGATTGGTCACGGCGCCGAGACCGTACCTGAAGCGGTAATATAAAACGACCACCCCGGTTAAAATGACCGGAATTGAGATAATATTAAATGGGGTGAGCCATGGGCCGCGTGGTTTCATCTCCTGGATAAGGAATTGAATAAAACGGCCGAATTCTCCGGTGACAGTGGCGTTTTGATTCATCACCTATCCCCTTCATTGCCAGAATCAAACTCAATCTCTTCCTCTATACCCGGCTTACTGATTCCTGCAAGTGCATTGAGCCCTAACATGAAGGCCGGCGCGCCGAAAAGAACCATGGGGACGGTGTAGAGGAAATCCTTTGTATACTCCGGATAGGGTGTCGTACCAAGGTCAGTTCTAAACCCTATTTGGTCAAAAGATACAGCCGACAAATAAATATATCCGGTTCCACCGACTTCATTTTCGCCGTAAATGTGGTGTACATATTCATCGGGATGGCTGTAAATGCGATGCCTGGCAATTTCCAGATTTTTTACACGGGTCCCGAACATCAGTGCGTCTGTAGGACACGCCTCAACACAGGCCGGTTTTTGTCCCTCCTCGAGACGTTCAAAACACATGGTGCATTTCTGCAGTTTCGGGTTCCATTCATTGTATTCAAATTTTGGCATTTCAAAGGGGCAGGAAACCATGCAGTACCGGCAACCGAGACACTTATTTCCTTTCCAAATGACCGGCCCCTGCTCCGTTTTATCCATCGCCTCCGTGGGGCAGGCGGTAGCACAAGCAGCCTGGTAGCAGTGCATACACTGTCTTTTGACAAATACATCGCCCTTTTCAGTCTCGTATTTATTGACCACCGTCCATTGCTCGACACTTGTTTTCCTGTGCTTTTCAAGCGCCCCATCATTAAGTACATCCGGGACCAGCAGATCGTGCTCTTCACCACACGCTACTTCGCATGCTCTGCAGCCGATGCAGCGGGTTGTATCCACTAAAATCCCCACAAATTCTTCTGGATCGCGTTTATCCTGAGCCTTTGCTTTGTTGCTGCTTAAAGCGGCAGCACCGACGACAAGCGACGTTTTTAGAAAACCTCGTCTATCCATTTTTCCTCCATAACTCTGGCCGGGTTTGGAACCCCGTCAGGGTTTCGTGTCTTCCAAAGAAAACCACGGTTATTTCTCTTCTTTCACATGACATTCAACGCACCCTTGACTGGCCTCTACACCAGTACCTGTCTCATGGCAATTCCAACAATTTTTGTGGGTGACTACTTTAGAACTGAGTGTTTCATCTGCAATATCATCCGGATCTGAATGGTGGCAATCAGAGCATTTGTAGTATTTTTGTCTGTCCTCTGAATTTGTGTTGTGACAAATTTTGCAATTGATCCAGGAAGACGTCAGGTAGTCCGGATGCGGGGTTTCCAGATCCATGGCATGGATCTGGTGGTGGCATTCAGCGCACTCTATTTTGTTATCTTTAACATGCACATTGTGCGGAAAAACCACGTTCCCTACCGATGATGTGTAAGTAATTTCATCCGGCATATCGAGAATCTCTGCGGGTGATTCGGTCTGAACTTCTTCCTCCGCCGGGACCGGATGGGCAATTTCAGCCCAGCGCATCTCGAAATCGAAAGCCCTGAAGGTGGGGCTTTCTTCGTTATGGCACTGGGTGCAGCCATCTGCGGTCTTGATCATCACCAGGCCGGCTGCCCTGGCGGCTTCCGGATCCTTCATGACCTTGCTGGATTTGTAGCGGAGCCGGGGCCATGACAGGATTCGCAGCCTACGCCTTCGCTATCGGCGTATTTTCCCTTCTCGCTGACAACCGCCCCGTACCCAGGCTTGCCCTGGTAGCGTGGCACTTCAGGCAGGCGTCTTCGTGTTGGGGGTCGCCAAGCCCTTCCCGGCGGCGATCTTCCTGGCCTCCTCCGGAAGCCAGGGTCTCGAAGGCCCTGGCGTGAGCGGATTCGGTCCAGATTTTCCACTGATCCCCGGTCTTGGCCTTGTGACAGCCCTTGCATTTGGGGGCTCCGATGATTTCATGGCCGGCGACGGCAACCTGCGCCATACCAATTATCAGGCCGCCAAGCATGACCAGAGAAAGTGACATCACCCGCTGCTTTTTCATGATTCCTCCGGAACCGCTTCAGTATGTTTTAGCTCCATGGTTTTGAAAACCCGGCCAGCAGTTTTATATATTCTGCATTTCTGTTTTGCTCGCTTTCTCCTGTTGTGTTCGATTCGTCTTCAGCGGTGTCTTCAATAAATTTGCTTGAAAGCTCATGGTACCGGTCTATTTCTTCTTGATACCAATCAACCGAATCACCCCCGATTCTCAGGTCTGGCAACTCTCTTGCAAGGTTTGATGGTTCGATTCCGCACATCCAGCTCAGCGCGAACGGTTTGATCGCCAGCCATTCAGGATGATCAGCTTGTTCTGAATTAACGGAGGTGATTATCCCGCTGATCGGAGAAGGTATTTTAAAACTGTAGTCACCATATTTCAGCGCAAACAGGGTTTCCCCTTTTTCGATCTTTTGCTTTATTTCCGGTAGCTCGACATGATCAATTTTCTCAAATATCTTTCTGATCAGGTCATCCGGCCCGACCCGGACCGTACCGTTTGTTTCAATCTTTGCCCATGCATGCTGCTTCGATACGAAAATACCTGCGGGAACATTCAATTCAAATTTGGATTTTGACTCGCCGGTACCGGGTTTGATCAAGCGGATTTTGTGGCGCATGTGCTTTTCCAAATGCGCCTGCCGCTTGATCAATGCGGTTTTAACAAATTCAAGCAATTCATCTTCAGTGAATGGTTTTTCCACATAATCCATCGCTCCGGATTTCACTGTTTCCACCGCAGTTTCTATTGATGCGTAACCGGTGATGACGATGACATCGATATCGGGGCGCAAGTGTTTGACGGCTTTGGTTACTTCAACCCCGTCCATTTCGGGCATTTTTAAATCGGTGAAAACAAAATCATAATCATTTTTACGAATGAGCCCTAAAGCCTCGGAACCCTTTTCTACTGTGTCGATGCTATAACCCGCAATAACGAGTATTTTACGAAAACTGTCTAAAATTATTTTTTCATCGTCCACAGCCAGTATGCGAGCTTTTGGATTGTCCACTTCTACCCGCATCAATGTTCGCGCTTCTTCACTCACATCAAGCTTCAGCCCGATATCCAGGGCCTGTTCTCTTTCCTTTTTTATCCGTCCTTCACGCACCCTGTTCAGGAGCATGCGCAGCACAAGATCAACCAAAACAAACACAATGATTGTGGTAATAACAATTAGGGCTACGACCATTTCGCAGATCCTCCGAAATGAGTAAAACAGCTCTGGCGAAGAGTGCCAGGCGGATGGTGATCAGCTTGCCGGGGTGAGGCTTGCGTTGGACCCTGGCCGCCGTTTTGCTGCAGCTTGTCGAGAGCATGAAAAACCCGCTCCCTGTCCAGAGGTTTTAGAACAACTTCCAGACCATAGGAGCCGACAGGCGTCCACATCATGGGCAGTGAATCCGTTCTTGTTTTTGAGGGTTGAATTATCCCTTTTCAGGGTAAGAAGCTAACTGATTAAGATCAATATTTTAGTAAATTTTAAAATAATGAATTGAGGCGTTTCCGGGCCACTTTTTTGTTCTTTATTTTATTTGGATTACAGGTGAGACTCGTGAATTATGATATTCAATTTCTGACCATGTATCTGTGGGAAACATCCATACGAATGTCAGAATGTGATCACTGGTATTTTTGATGCCGTGCACCTGGTTGGCAGGAATATAAACAACATCTCCTGCTCGAACGTGCTTAACCGTATCACCGCACAATAGCCGCCCTTCGCCCGAAGTTAAATAATACACCTCTAGTGGAGAATGATGGTGTGCATTCAAGCAAGCACCCGGAGGAATTTCAATGGTGCCCATACTGATACCCTTTGTTGAGGTTTTTTCGCCGCTTAACAAGGTACGCCACCGAATTACATCATCGCGGCCTTCTTCACCTGGTTCATATTCCCAAGGGTATTCTGCATCATTTTTTATAAAAAACTGATCGGTCATATACAAAAAGGTACTCAAATTGTTCGGAAGAACTTAAGACAGGTTGATTAGACCGTTACCCGGAGAAACCTACCTCAACGCAACTACATATTCCTCCGATACTCCCCGCCTACGTCATAAAGTGAATGCGACATCGACCCGAGTGAACAGGTTTTCGCTGCCTCCATCAAGGCCTCAAATGTATTCTTCCGCTCCCGCGCCACCTGTTGCAGATGCGCCAACCACGGCTTCCCTTCATCGCGGTGTGCCGACCGGAAGTTCTCCACATTGGTCACCTGCTGATCTTTCTCAAACTCCGTCGAGCGCATCAGTTCGACCTTGCCGACTTCGCCATGCCCGCCATCCGGCGGCAAGAAGGTGTTCACACCAATAATTGGAAGTGTTCCATCATGCTTGAGGCTCTCGTAATACAGGCTCTCATCCTGGATTTTGCTCCGCTGGTACATGGTATCCATCGCGCCAAGCACGCCGCCGCGCTCTGAAATCCGCTCAAACTCCTGGTAGACAGCCTCTTCGACCAGGTCGGTCAGTTCATCCACGATGAAACTGCCCTGCCAGGGATTTTCACAGAAATTTAGGCCTAATTCTTTGTTAATAATCATTTGGATAGCGATAGCTCTTCGTACAGATTCTTGAGTTGGAGTTGTAATCGCCTCATCGTAGGCATTGGTATGCAGGCTGTTGCAATTATCGAACAAGGCGTACAGCGCCTGCAGGGTTGTGCGGATGTCATTAAACTGAATTTCCTGCGCATGCAGGCTCCTGCCACTGGTCTGAATATGGTACTTCAGCAGCTGGCTGCGGCGATTGGCGCCATAGCACTCGCGCATGGCCCTCGCCCAGATTCGCCGGGCGACGCGACCGATGACCGCATATTCCGGATCCATGCCGTTGCTGAAAAAGAAGCTCAGGTTGGGCACAAACTCGTCAATGTTCATGCCTCTTGCGAGGTAGTACTCGACGATCGTGAAGCCGTTGCTAAGCGTAAAGGCCAACTGGCTGATCGGGTTCGCGCCGGCTTCAGCGATGTGGTAGCCGGAAATCGAAACACTGTAGAAATTGCGCACGCCATGATCGACGAAGTACTGCTGGATGTCGCCCATCATGCGCATGGCAAACTCGGTGGAGAAAATGCAGGTGTTCTGAGCCTGGTCTTCTTTCAGAATGTCAGCCTGGACGGTGCCGCGGATTTTGGCCAGGGTTTCTGCCTTGATCTTCGCGTAGGTGTCGGCGTCGACCAGCTTATCACCGGTGATGCCCAGCAGAGCCAATCCGAGGGCGGTGTTCCCCTCGGGGAGTTCTCCGTGGTAGTGGGGTTGCGGACGATTGGCGAAGTACGCCTGGATTTTCTTTTTTGCCTCTTCCCACTTTCCGTGCTTGTGCAGATGGAGTTCCACCTGCTGGTCGATGGCGGCGTTCATGAAGAAGGCCAGCATCATAGGTGCGGGGCCGTTGATGGTCATCGATACCGAGGTATTGGGGGCACACAGGTCGAAGCCTGAGTACAGTTTTTTTATGTCGTCCAGGGTTGCGATTGAGACACCGGAGTTGCCGACTTTGCCATAAATGTCGGGGCGGGTGTGGGGGTCTTCGCCGTAGAGGGTTACCGAGTCGAATGCGGTGCTGAGACGCACGGCAGGCTGGCCGTAGGCGAGGAGGTGGAAGCGGCGGTTGGTGCGTTCCGGCGTGCCCTCGCCTGCGAACATGCGGATGGGATCCTCGCCGGTGCGGCGATAGGGGAATACTCCGGCTGTGTAGGGATAATAACCGGGAAGGTTTTCCCGCATCAGAAAGCTGAGTAACCCGCCCCAGTCAGCGTCCCTGGGCATGCCGATTTTGGGGATTTGCAGTCGACTGAGGGATTCTTTGAAGTTGCTGCCTGTTATATTCCGTCCCCGGACCTCGTAGGAATACTTCTCTGTGCGCAAGCCGTGTTTTCGTTGGGGCCAATCCTTCAACAACTGCACCGCATCTGATGACAGGGTTCTCATGGCGTCGTTGTAGCGTTGACGCAGGACTATGAGAGTGCGGTCAGGCGAGGAAGTGGATTCCACAAGGTTTTCATCGGGATACAAGTCGAAACGGGCCGGTAGCGCAGGATCTTCCAGCGCTTTTAAAGATTCGTAATAATTCTGCGCGCGACTGGCCGCGTCGGCCTGAACGGTGATAGCGATATTGATTGAGCGGCCCTGCTCGGAGATTTCAGCCAGGTAGCGGGTCCGGTTGCCGGGAATCAGCACAGTAGCTTTGGGTTGTTTGACCGTGGTGTCGATATCCGGGGTCCAGTCCTGCGCCGGAAGGTCCAGTTTTTCACGCAGCAGGCGGCACAGGTTGGTGAACATCCAGGTGATGCCGGGATCGTTGAACTGGCTCGCTATGGTTGGGTAGACCGGGATTTCGTCATCCGTGGCGTGGAAAGCGAGGTGATTGCGTTTCCACTGCTTGCGCACGTCGCGCAGCGCGTCTTCGGCAGCGATTTTGTCGAATTTGTTCAGCACCACAAGTTCGGCGTAGTCCAGCATGTCAATTTTCTCGAGCTGACTCTGAGCGCCAAAATCGCTGGTCATGACGTAGACCGGCAAATCCACCATGTCGACGATCTCGGAATCGGACTGGCCAATACCGGCGGTTTCCACGATCACCAGGTCGAAACCGGCAGATTTCAGGAAGGTGATGGCGTCCTGCAGGATGACCGAGGTAGACAGATGCTGGCGCCGGGTCGCCATGCTGCGCATGTACATGTTTTCATTGCGCAGCGAATTCATGCGAATGCGGTCGCCGAGCAGTGCTCCGCCCGTACGGCGCCGCGTTGGATCTACTGCAAGTACAGCGATTTTCATGTCCGGGAAACACTGCCCGAAGCGGTTGAGCAATTCGTCGGTGACCGACGACTTGCCGGCGCCGCCGGTGCCGGTTATGCCAATCACCGGGGCCTGCTTCTTCGCGCCCTGCCATTCGCGACGTTTCAGTTTCAACTCGGCCTCTCCGAAAACCTCGTCTTCCAGCGCTGAAATAACGTTGGCAATGGTGCGGGCGTTACTCAGCTCAAGCCGGCCCGGGTACTGCGTTGGTATGCGGGTTTTTGCGGTGCGCTGCACCACGTCTTCGATCATCTCGACCAGGCCCATTTTCATGCCATCGTCCGGGTGGTAGATGCGTTCGATGCCGTAGTCTTCCAGTTCCCTGATTTCCTCAAGTGTGATGGTGCCGCCACCGCCGCCGAACACGCGGATATGCCCTGCTCCACGCTCTCTGAGTTGATTCACCATATATTTGAAGAACTCATTGTGCCCACCCTGGTAGGAGGAGATTGCGATAGCGTCTGCATCTTCCTGGATCGCTGCCCGCACGATATCCACAACGCTGCGGTTGTGCCCCAGGTGGATGACCTCTGCGCCCTGCGCCTGGATCAGGCGGCGCATGATATTGATCGCGGCGTCATGCCCGTCGAATAAAGAAGCTGCAGTTACGAAGCGCAGCGGCGTGGCCATTTCAGCAGTTTTTTGCGGTATCAGATCAGCGGGTCGGCTCATTCGGCTTGCTTCCTTCAGGGTTTTGCAAACAATCGACTGAACAATCATCCAGCCGAGCGGATTATTGTACCTTGAGACGCGCGGAACCGGGGAATCCTCAATTTTCAGATGGGCCACGACCAACAATTTAGCCAAATTTGCGAACAGATGATTTCCAGTCTGCACGCGGGTTGCGCCCAGTTTTTAGCCAAATTTGCATATCAATGCACACAGGCGTATGGTATAGAGAGATTGAAGGGGTAAGCACAAGGATTTGCTTTCACACGCACGGGATGGCTGAATATCTCGCCACCCGACGAAGTGTGTCGGGATACGCGGTGGGGGGCGTAACTGCCCCTTGCCGCACTTTATTTCAAGCGATCTTTTTACTCCCACCCTCCAAAGTCTATTGCAGTCTTCCATCACATGTAAAACGCCATCCTGCCGCTTTGAAAGCAGCCTGGAATATCCGTCAAATTACTGCATGAAGAAGGGGGCTGATTGAACAGGACTCACGTCAATCAAAGCCCAATTCGCGGTACTCCAGCAGGGCAATTCAGCTAAAATCAGGGTTCAAATCAAGTATAAAGGAACCAACATGACAGATATCGTAATTGTCAGCGCCAAGCGGACACCCATCGGATCTTTCCAGGGGCAATTCAACCCGGTAAACGCCAACGAACTGGGCGCCGCCGCCATCAAAACTACGGTGGAGCAGGCGGGAATTGAGGGTGCTGAAGTCAGCGAGGTCATCATGGGCTGCGTCTTGCCGGCCGGACTCGGCCAGGCGCCGGCACGCCAGGCCTCTCTCAAGGCAGGCATCCCCGTATCGGTCGGCTGCATGACGATAAACAAAGTGTGCGGCTCCGGCCTCAAGGCCGTGATGCTGGGCCATGACGCCATCAAGGCCGGCAGTTCGGAAATCGTTGTCGCCGGGGGTATGGAGTCCATGAGCAATGCACCTTATATGCTTCCAAAAGCTCGAGGCGGTATGCGTATGGGGCATGGCCAGGTAATCGATCACATGTTCTGGGATGCATTGCAAAGCCCCTACGATGAGCAAATGATGGGCGTGTTCGGTGAAATGTGCGCGGACAAATACGAATTCTCCCGTGAGCAGCAGGATGCCTTCGCCATCGCTTCGATCGAACGCGCACAGCGCGCCATGGCGGACGGCTCTTTCGTTGATGAAATCACGGCGGTCGCGGTCACCAGCCGGCGGGGAGAGAGCGTCTTCGATCAGGATGAAGAGCCGCCCGCGCTGCAATATCGAAAAGATTCCGAACCTGCGTCCGGCGTTTCGGAAGGGCGGCACCGTAACGGCCGCCAACTCGTCAAAGATATCCGATGGCGCTGCCGCAACGGTCCTGATGAGCGCTGATGAAGCAGAACACCGGGGAATCGAACCACTGGCTCGAATTGTCGCGCACGCCACGTTTGCCCATGAGCCGGAATGGTTCACAACGGCCCCTTCCGCCGCCGTCGCCAGGGTGGTTGAAAAGGCAGGCTGGAACATGGACGATGTCGACCTGTTCGAAATCAATGAAGCTTTTGCCTCGGTTACCATGGCCGCCATGGCGGACAACAAGCTCGATCATGAAAAGGTCAATGTTAACGGTGGAGCCTGTGCACTCGGCCACCCGGTAGGCGCTTCAGGCGCCCGTATCCTGGTCACGCTGATTTATGCCCTGCGCCAGCGGGGTTTGCAACGCGGCGTAGCCTCC
>PVMK01126369.1_pt1 | contig 28146 bp, 23 predicted proteins | sample 1853481 | NCBI WGS metagenome assembly PVMK01 (sample SAMN08533507, study PRJNA380276) | Marine sediment metagenome, whole genome shotgun sequencing project. | reverse complement strand
TCAACGCGAAAATGCGCCGCACTGGAATTTGCGGCTCTGCTGAAACGCTGTTGATTGATCGCGACGCTGCCAAACGTTTATTGCCGGGCATTGTTACGGCACTTGTCGCGGCAGGTTGCGAGGTGCGCGGTGATGAATCTGCAGCATCAATCGTCTCGGGCATTGTGCCGGCGAGCGAAGCGGACTGGACGACCGAGTATCTTGACGCGATTATTTCTGTGCGTGTGGTAGACGGCATCGATCAGGCGATTGAGCACATTCAACAATACGGGTCAGCACACACCGAAAGTATCGTGACCGCCAGTGATGCTGCAGCCGAGCAATTCCTTCGCGACGTGGATAGCGCGATAGTCTTGCACAACGCGTCGACACAATTCGCCGATGGTGGCGAATTCGGTATGGGTGCCGAAATAGGCATTGCGACAGGGCGTGTGCATGCGCGTGGGCCGGTCGGTGCTGAACAATTAACCAGTTACAAATATATCGTTCGTGGCAGCGGACAGATTCGCCCCTGATGTCGGATGTGTCGCAACAGTTCGATGTTGCGATTATTGGTGCCGGGATTAATGGCGCGGGCATTGCGCGCGACGCGGCACTGCGCGGGCTACGCGTCATCGTCCTCGAGCAAAACGATCTTTGCAGTGGTACGTCTGCAATATCCAGTCGACTGATACATGGCGGGCTGCGTTACCTCGAGTACGCCGAAATTCCGTTGGTCTTTGAGTCGTTGCGGGAGCGCCGGTCGTTGCGCCGCATTGCACCTCACCTGGTGCAGCCGCTGCGGATCAGTATTCCGATCTATGCTGCTGCGAAACGCGGCCCGCTGCTGATTCGACTTGGGATGATCGCCTACGATGTGTTGTCTCTCGGCAAATACATGCCCGCACACGACATGCTGAGTCGCGATGAGATGTTGTCGATAGAACCCGGGCTTGCATCCGACGGTCTGCGAGCCGCGGCGCGCTATTTCGATGCGCAGGTGACTTTTGTGGAGCGCCTGGTGCTGGAAAACTTGCTGGCGGCGCGAGCAGCTGGGGCCGTTATCCGCATCTACAATGCCGTTACGCGCATTAATATTGCTGGAGGCGCTGTTTCCTCAATCGAATGCAGAGATACGCTCACCGGCGAAGAATCCGAGATCCACGCCAGTGTGACGATCAATGCTGCCGGTCCCTGGGTGGACAAAGTCATCGGCGTGGTGGCCGAAAATATGCCGCGATTAATCGGTGGTACGAAGGGCAGCCATATTATTGTCGGCAAGTTTGACGGCGCACCAGCTGACGCGTTCTATGTAGAAGCGGCCGCTGATGGTCGTCCATTTTTCATTATTCCGTGGAATGATCAATATCTGATCGGCACGACTGATATTCGATATACCGGCGATCTCGCAGAGATACGGGCCAGCGCAGAGGAAATCGATTACCTGCTCGCCGAAACGAATCGTGTTTTCCCGGCAGCGAATCTTGGTACAGACGATATTCACTTCGCTTACGCCGGTGTGCGGCCGCTACCACATCGGAAGAAAGGGCCGGAATCTGCGATAACCCGCAAACACATCATCAAGAAAAATAGCCGGATTGCGAAAGGCCTGGTTTCGATTATTGGCGGCAAGTTAACGACGTATCGTAATCTCGCGGAACAGGTTGTCGACAAAATTGGCAAGATCATTGGCCGAAAATTACCGGAGTGCCGCAGCAACGACACCTTATTGCCAGGTGCGTATCGAATCGACGAGGCACAGGACCTTCTCGTATCGCACGACACATTATCGGAGCGAGGCATGCAGCGCATGCTCAGTATTTATGGTGGTCGCGCAATCGATGTAGTTGAGCTCGCAATAAGCACGCCAGACCTGAACCATTGTCTTGATTCAGGTCGGACGGTGCTCGCTGCCGAGGTCATTTTTGCGATCCGTGAGGAAATGGCCAGAACCCTGAGCGACATCGTGCACCGTCGATTGATGATCGGCCTGTCCGCCACGCAAGGCAGAGAAATGTATGACACCGTCGCGGGGTTAGCGGCAGTCGAGCTCGGTTGGGGCGGCGCGAAGCGAAAGGACGAACTTGATTCGCTGATCAATTTCAGCGACTCACTGACCGTCAGCTAGCGAATAACCCTGTGGCAAGGACTCAATTTTTGATCGCGCCAATTTTGTCTCATGACTGGCGGGCACTATACTCATCGCTGTCCTTCGTAACTCTGTCTAAGAAGTTAGCAGCAATGTTCCCAAGAATTATCAGATGCCTGCTATGCCCGATCGCGATTGTCCTGTCCGTTCAAATCGCGACGGCAGCGGCCGAGACAGACGTGAGTGTTGCTGAACGATCGGCTGATCAACCGGCTGAACAATCGGTTGAACGACCACGCATTGGTCTTGTTCTCGGTGGCGGGGGTGCGCGCGGCGCTGCGCATATTGGTGTATTGCACGAGTTGGAAAGGCTGCGAGTTCCGATCGACGCGATTGTCGGTACGAGCATGGGTGCCATTGTAGGTGGATTGTACGCTGCAGGGATGAGTGTCGCTGAGTTGGAGGAAATCGTAACGACTCTGGATTGGGCGGATGCGATGTCAGATAAACCGGGGCGCGAAGATCTAAGTTTTCGTCGCAAACAGGATGACGAGAAATTTCCGATCGATATTGGGATCGGACTCCGCGGCGGAGATTTGCTACTACCGAAAGGGCTGGTCCAGGGCCAAAAGCTGGGTCTGTTACTGAGGCAGCTGACCATTGGCGTCTCGTACATCGATGACTTTGATCGTCTGGACATACCATTTCGCGCGGTCGCTACCGACCTTGAAACTGGCGAGAAGGTAGTCCTGCGATCCGGCGACCTCGCACAGTCTATACGCGCAAGCATGTCGGTGCCGGCAATTTTCGCGCCGGTTGAAATTGATGGTCGACTGCTGGTCGACGGTGGCTTGGTTGGCAACCTTCCGGTTGATGTAATGCAACAAATGGATGTGGATATCGTAATTGCAGTTGATGTCGAATTTCCGCTGTATGACGCGGAGGAGTTGCAATCAGTCTTAACTATTTCGGAGCAAGTGCTGACAATCCTCATGCACCGGGAAACGCTGCGACAGATCGAGCTGCTTGGTGAGCAGGATGTTTTGATCCGACCGAAGCTGGGTCTGTTTGGTTCGACTGATTTTGTGAAAATCGCGCAGACCATAGAGCCAGGTGTGCAAGCGACAAGCGAGGTCGCCAATCAGCTTGCAGAATCTTCTATCGACGAGGAAACATTCGCGCAGTATCTTGAGAATCGAAGCAGTCCGACGCAAGTCGACGAGCAACTGGCATTCGTAAGAGTCGCTCACGATGACCGGATCCGTCCGGGAATTCTGGAATCCCGACTGGATACCAAGGTCGGCGATGCGGTGGACCCGAACAAGCTGGCAGCGGACGCGAATAAGTTGCTTGGCCTGAAATTGTACGAGGAGGTCAGTTACAAACTGTTCGAGGAAGATGGTGATATCGGTGTCGAGTTTCTTGTGGAGCCAACCAGCCTGGGACCGAATTATTTGCAGTTCGGAGTAACTCTCGAAAGCGATCTCGAAGGTGCGACGACGTTCAATTTATCGGCTCGACTAACGCGCACAGCCATCAACACGCTTGGGGCAGAGTGGCGTACCGATTTGCAGTTGGGCACCGACCCCAGTTTTTTTTCTGAATTTTATCAGCCTCTTACGGTAAGCTCTCGCTGGTTTGTAGCTCCCAGAATCGAGCTAAATCAATATAATTTCAATGCCTATGCATTTGATGACAACGTGGCGCGATACCGGGTCTCAGAGGCCGAGCTGGGACTGGATATAGGCACTGAGTTAGGTACATCGGCCGAATTCAGGGTTGGTATGTTTACCGGGACGGGCAAGGCCGCGGTCATAGTCGGCGACCCGTCGCTGCCCAAAATCGAATTTGATACCGGCGGCGTGTTGGCTAGAATTGAATACGATTCATTCGACAATGCGTGGTTTCCGCGGCGTGGCGTTCGCGCCGATGCCACATGGACGCTGTCACGACCCGGCCTGGGAGCAGATCAATCATTCGAGACGATTGAATCGAGTATTTCGGCCGCGTGGAGTCGCGGCAAGAGCAGTTTGCAATTGGGTATCGCCTACGCGTCAAACTCTACGTCGGACGTAGACGTGCAAAATTACTTCCCGCTTGGGGGCTTCTTACGACTATCGGGTCTCGAGCGCGGTCAAATTAGCGGGCCTCATGCAGCACTTGCAAGGCTGATCTATTACCGGCGGATAGGTAGTTCAGCGGGAGGAGTATTCGAAGTACCGGTTTTCCTCGGCGCATCGATCGAGGCTGGCAATGCCTGGCAAACGCAGTCGGCGATGAGTTTCGATTCAATGCAGATGAATGCCAGCCTGTTTTTTGCACTGGATTCGTTTGTTGGCCCCATTTATCTCGCCGGCGGTATCGCAGAAGGCGGGGACAAGAATATCTACTTCAATATTGGAGCGCGCCCACGCTAATCGGCCTGAGTCCGACAGGCTGCTAGCGTCGAATTTTTGTCAGCACCTGTGTGGGCGAATCGCTGCTGCGATAGTAACCGTGCCGTGTTGCCATGTTTTCGTAAGCGTGATCGCGTTCAGATTCGCTGGTATACCAATGTAATTGCTCCCAATCGTTGCCCAATACATTTCTCAGCGTATCGTTCGCTGGCAGTGTTACTTGAATGCCAAAAAGCCTTTCGGCGCCAGCCGTTTCGGGTTGAACGAGATTGTGTTGATGGCAGAATTTCACGAGGCAAACCTTGTATCGTCGATGTAGCGTGGAAATAACAGGCGGCAGTATACCTAATCATCGGTAGCACTATCAGGGCATCCCTTGCAGCTGGCCGGCCGCAGCGGTTCCCCGGGCATTGAGCTCCAAGTCAGCCGGTCTCTCTCGAAATTGACTGATTCCTGGACACCAGCAGATCCGTCAGGCACCGCCAGGGTACGCGCGTCTCGCGGTCACCTGCGGTCCGCACTCACCAAACGGGCTCTCTAATCGCGACTCTGTCATGGTTTCGTCACCCGCGCTGGCGGAATCCGTTCAAATTGCAGAGAATACGTCAGCTAGCAGTAGCAGGATTGAATATGAGCGGCAATTCGAACGAACATACACCTGGGCCTGGTAACACGGATCTCGACACGACTGGCGAGTTCTTTAGCGTTGGCACGCCACTGCATGCCGTGCGGGCCGGCTATGTGCGTCGGCGTGCCGATGAGGTTCTGTACGAAACGCTGGTCTCCGGTCGCTATGCGCACGTAATAGCCCCGTCTCGCACTGGCAAGACCAGCCTGATCGCGGCGACCAGCGCCAGGCTCGAAAACAATGGTTTCAAGGTTGCTATTCTGGACCTGGAGCAAATCAGCCTTCGCGATGGTGGTAGCGATGCTGGCCGCTGGTACTACAGCGTCGCTTATCGCTTGTTGCGACAACTCCGTATTCGGGTGGATCTGCAATCCTGGTGGCAAGACAAATCAATACTGAGTAACCGGCAGCGCCTGGTCGAGTTTTACTCCGAGGTCCTGTTGCAAAATGTTTCGGATCGCATCGTTGTCTTCGTTGACGGTATCGAGTGTATCGAAAAATTGCAGTTTGCAAACCAGTTGCTCGTAAGTTTTCGCGCCGCCCACAACGCTCGCACGACCGATCCGGAGTTTTCCCGGATTGCATTTGTACTGCTTGGCGAATGCGATCCGCTCAGTCTGGTCGTCGAGCCGGAACAGTCACCTTTTAGTATTAGCCAGGCTGTCGCTCTCAGTGATTTCACCAGGGATGAGTGCAACATCTTTGCTACCGAACTCGGCCTGTCTTCGGCTGACTCGAAGCTTGTGATGGACAGGGTTTTCTACTGGACTGCAGGGCAGCCCTACCTGACGCAAAAGCTGGCGCGTTCGATTGCACGTGAACAGTTGACGGACGATATCGTCGAGAATGTCGATCGACTTGCCACGCGACGGCTTGCGGGACGAAACGCGTTGCATAGCGAACCGCACATGAGCCACATACATCGCGAGATCGTAAACAAACAAAAGCGCAGCGAAGCGCTCTTGAATCTGTATGGTCGACTTCGTAAGGGGATCGCCGTTTCTGCGGACCTTGGTTCGCCATTACAAAGACGATTAATCGCTTTGGGGCTGGTGACGATTAGCGAGGATGGCGATCTCAAGGTTAGAAATCGCCTCTATGCCGCAGTATTCACCGCGCGATGGGCGAATGAAAATATACCAACCGATTGGCGAGTACCTGCGATCGCAGTGGCGGTTCTGATAGCGATCGTTGCTATCCCTTTTTCCTATACTCAATTGCTACCAAAACCCTACGTCGCAGTGCTCACCTCGGTGGAGTCGGACTTGCTGGTGGCAGAGACGGCTTATACTAACTTACGATCGTTTCCCGGCCATACTAATTCGGCTGACAATTTGTACCGAAATTTCCTGCAAAATCGTGCTTCGATATCGACTGACGAATCCGACATAGCGATGATCGCAGACCTGGCGGTGAAGCTTCCCACAAGTGATCGTTTTCCAGAGCAGCTGTTGGCGGGCTTTTGGGATAGACGGGCGAGAGAGGCAACGCACAGGGAGGATCGTGATGGTGCTCTGATCGCCACGTTGGAGTCACTTGTATTGTCGACGTCACGCAGGCGCGATCGGGCCGCTCTACTGGTCGCTGACGACTATCCGCTGTTGCTTGCAAGTTTGCCGGTTGGTGACGGCGGTCGCGTCACCTTCAATCCGGGCAGCATGTTACTAACAGAAACTGACGGAGCACAAATAAGCCAGTGGTCGTTGTCGCCACAAGGAATGCAGCGCCGTGACGACTGGTCAATAACCGCGTTGGAAGTAGTGCCGCTGGTGCGTCGCGTTGTTGTTGATCAGGTTGGCGAAGTTCGGCGAATCGGGCTCACGTTGAATATTAGCCACACTCGATTATCTGACCTGAGAATTAAAGTGATCGCACCGTCCGGGCGGGCGGTAGAGATTGACCCGGGCCGAGACAAATCGGCGAGCAACGAAGATATACGCATACCGGTGGAGCAGCTATCGGATCTCGTGGGAGAGGCGATTGATGGGACCTGGAGTATCAGTATCCGTGACGAAGTCATCGGTGTCGCGGGCCGCCTGGTCGGTTGGAATCTAATACTTAATTCGCAAGGGTTAATTGAGGATTTTCAGCGTGGGTTAAACGTGCCTGAGCCGGTTGAGCGCGAAACAGACAATTTGTGGTATAGCGAGGACGGACGGTACGCAGTCGCGAGAGCTGTGCAAAGTGATAGCGTCAGAATATGGGACCTGGCATTTGCGAAGCCAATACGCGCAGTCGTAGTGAACGAGAACGAACAACTTATCGGCCTGGCCAGCGGAGCAAGGCTTCTGGTCACCGCGACGCAGGATACTGTCAATCTATGGGATACCGCAACGGGCCAGCGCCGTGCCACGCTACCGGTTGGTGTGGGCAGCGGAACCCGCGTCCATTACGAAAGATGGGCAGTATTTGTTCGTCCAACGTCGCGGCGACATCGAAACGCAGCTGGAACTCTGGTCAATAGAGAACGCGACGATTGAGGCCGAACTCGTCATTGCGGGCACGCCGGCAGTAGTGTCGCTGGACAATGGGGCACAACGACTCGCTGTCGCCGATTACGATCACGCTGTACGTATCTGGGATTTTCGGGCCGGCACGATACTGGCCCAAATTGATCTTCCGGCACAACCCAGTAGCGTCAGTCTTGCCGCCGACGGAGCAACGCTGGTTGCGATATATGGAGAAGGCGGTGCGTCAATGTGGCGCGTCGATCGTCCTTCGCGTCCGTTGGTCGAGAAAGTTGCGCCAGGCCGTTGGCAGTCAGTCTTTTCTCCTACCGGAGCCGCCGTTTTGCTCGGTACGCCTGCGAAGGGTTTTCAACTCTATGACACTGACGACGGCCGCCTGGTCGGGCCGGCGTTGGGCTCAGGTGGCGATACTTCCGCAAACAATCTGCTGTCATTTAGCGATGATGCACAAGTCATCGTTACTGGCGGACTGAACAGTGTCGCGCGATTTTGGCGCGCGCCCGCTGCGCTACCGGTTGAGGACTTGGCCGAAGCTGAGGCGGAACATGTGATTTGGCCTCGATCGGGCGATGCGGTTGCCGTGGTGACGCCGAATGCATTGAGGATTATCATTGGCGACCGTAGCGGCGATGTGCATATTCTGCCAACCGATAGCAGCGTCGATTCCTTACTGGCCGAATCAACAGAGGTTGGCTTTCTCGGTCACAATGGAGCCGTCGAACTGCTGCGCGTGAGTCCCGATGGGTCAGTCGTTGCGAGCGTCGCGGACGATAACTCGATACGCGTTTGGGATATCGAAAGCGGCCAGCCGCTGCCCTTCTTTCGTAATATCGTCGGCAGCAAGATCACCAACATCGCGTTCTCTCCGGATGCGTCTCTCCTCGCTGTTCTGAATGGAAGCCGTATTCAGATATTGGATGCTGAGACTGGAAACGATATTGCACGTTTCGATTTGGGTGGAGAACAGACCGCAATAGCATTCGCCGATTCGGATCATTTGTACAGCGGCGGGGAGAGCGGTGTATTGGCTATTCTCGGACGTGATTCATTCGGGAATTGGGGGCAGCAAACCCTTTGGCAGGGCGAATCTGCAATTCGCTGGCTCGCGGCGTCTCCGAGGTCACGATATCTTGTCCTCGTCGATCAGCTTAATCGTGCGCATCAATTCAATTTGGCGGAAGGACAGCTGGGATCCGTCATTTTGCAATTGCCGGGCGCGGTTGAAGAGCTTAGTTTTAGCCCGAGCGGTTCTCGCGTACTTTTTAGAACGTCACGCTGGATTCACCGCGCGACGGTTTCACCGAACGGCCTGAGCTGGATTAACGCGGTGATGGCGCCGGTATCGTTGACTAGCGCCAGGATGGTATTCGGCGATACCGAAAGTGATGCATATTCGGCGTCGGGAAATCGTGTGTTCGTGCCGACCGCGGGCGACGGGTTTGTACGCCTGGTGGAAATGCGTTTTGCCGCCGGTCAGGGGGCCGGGCTATTCGGCAACAAGGACGAGCTGCTGCAAGAATGGCGTCGCAAGTTACCGAATATGGATTCCAAACCAACGCTTTGATCAGAGCTTCCCTAACGTTGATCACCGCGCAATGTGCGCACAAGCAATTCCAGTCTTTCCGCGGTGACCTCAGCAGCGGGTACCGCAGCACCAATTGTCATCGGTACTCTTGCAAACAGGCGGCCCGGTAGCTTGCGAATACCACCCGATTTTCGACGGCTGAACCAACTTCCCCACAATCGACCCAACGCGACCGGGACTACAGGCACAGCGCGCGTGGCAATGACCCTTTCTATCCCCGTTCGAAAGCGCTGTACTTCCCCATCTCGCGTTATGCCACCTTCCGGAAATATGCAGACGATATTACCGGCGGCAAGTTCCTGGTCTACTTTATCGAACGCATCCCGCATCAATTGCTCGTCTTCACGGGCCGATGCGATGGGTATCGCCTTTGCGTGCTGAAACAGGAAGCGCAACAGCGGAATTTGAAAGATTTTGTAATACATGACAAAGCGCATCGGCCTTCGAATCGAACCGCCAAGAAGAATCGGATCCATGAAGCTAACGTGATTACAGACAACAACAGCTGGTCCGCTGTCAGGTATATTCTCGATCCCGGTGACTCTGACCCGATAAAAGATATTGATCACTATCCACGCGAGAAAGCGCATCAGAAACTCGGGCAACAACGTATAGATGTATATCGCGACAACGGCATTCAATATAGAGATAACGATGAACAGCTCGGGTATTGAAAAGCCGGACGACAAGACCAGAATCGATATCAACGACGCGCTAACCATAAAAAGCGCGTTAAGAATATTATTCGCCGCAATAATGCGTGACAGATGTCGTCGTTCCGAACGTTGTTGAATCAACGCGTACAAAGGAACGCTGTAAAAGCCGCCGAACGCACCGAGCATGAACAGGTCAACCAATATTCGCCAGCTCCCCGGGCGGAGCATGAAATCACTGATCGACGATACAGCGATCGGGTTAGCGAATGGCTGCGCGAAGTAGAGGTCGACTGCAAATACAGACATGCCGATTGAGCCAAACGGAACCAGGCCCAGCTCAATACGATGGCCTGACATTCGCTCGCAAAGCAATGATCCGATGCCGACGCCAAGCGCGAATGCGATCAATAAACTCAGTGTGACGGTTTCATTCCCGTTAAGTATGTTGAGGGTGTACGCCGGCATCTGCAGCGTCATTGCTGAGCCAAAAAACCAGAACCACGAGACACCGAGAATAGACAGGAACACGCTGCGGTCCTTGCGTGCGAAACCGACGATACGCCAGGTCTCGGTCCATGCATTCCAGTTGATTTTTATCTCCGGGTCGACAGCTTTCGTCGCCGGTACCTGGCGGCTGGCGACGTAGCCGAGGATGGCAACGGCGATCAGACAAGTAGCAAGCAATGAACGATTAACCGCAACAGTGAGCCCGCCGACGATCAGCCCGAGAATGATCGCGACATAGGTGCCGGACTCGACCAGGCCGTTGCCACCAATCAGCTCATTTGAAGCAAGGTGTTGTGGGAGATATGCGTACTTCACCGGCCCGAATAATGTTGACTGGCAACCCATCAGAAATAGCACGAATAGCAAAGCCATATAACTGTTGGTCGTGAAGGCGATTGCGGCCAATAGCATTAATACGATTTCGAACAACTTGATACGGCGCATCAACATCGATTTCTCGTACTTGTCGGCCAGTTGCCCGGATATCGCCGAAAGGAAGAAAAATGGCAGAATAAACAGAGCCCCGGCAACATTGGCAAGTTGGCTTTGATTCATGCCCGCGATCAGGATCCCCTGAAACGTAATCAGCGTAATCAAACCATTGCGAAAGATATTGTCGTTTAAGGCACCCAGACACTGAGTGACGAAAAAAGGGCTGAAGCGGCGCTGACTAAGTAATGAAAACTGACTGGAACCTGACACGTTGGTGGAATTCCCATGTTTGACGCCCGGCAACTATAGCATCGCGCTGGCGTGGGACGAGGCGCGGACCTAGCCCGAATATTTCATGAGTGGACGGGACAGCCCGGCAGGCGCATATTGTTACACTTCGATACCCGCCAATAGAGTGTTAACCGTTTCATTCATCTGCGATTGTTACTGCTGATAGCCGGCACTCATGAAATATTCGGGCTATCATGAGAAACAGCCGCTACCCACGATCTGCAACCAACTTGGGGTGCTCCGGCGACGAAAACTGCGAACTCGTGCATCTTCGTTGCTTGCAGCGATGCTATTATGCCGATTGCAGGACGCTGATTTTTCTACCACTTAGCCAGTTTATTGATATTTGATGACCATGATGACACGTCGTATTGCATTGATTCTTTGCGTACTCGGTACTCTCGGAGCTTGTTCGGAAGAACAGCCGCCGCGCTCTGTCGAAGAGTTCATTGAGAATCCGAACTTGCTTGAGGCAACAGTGGTGCGCTGTTCTCAGAATCGCTCTGAGACAAGATACGACCCCGAATGCGTTAATGCTCGTGAGGCGGTTAGTCGTATGGCAGCCAGGGAAGAGCAGGCCGGGCGAGCGGCACTTGAGGAGCAATCTAATCGCAAACGCGCGGCACTACGTCGAACACAGCAAGCCGCGGCAGAGGCACGACGTCGTACAGCCGAAGCAAACCGCCGCCGTGAAGAAGCAGAGTACCTCGCGCAGTTCGGGGAGTTGCCGAGCGACGATGATGCCGATGTGGTTGATACAGCGGCCAACGCACCAGGCGCAGTAATTCCAGAGGTGATTGAAGATCCGGTGTCCAGTAGCGGACCCAGCGATTTTCTCGCAACGGACGGCGGTAATGCACCTGTTATTGACAATACGCCAACAAGTGACCTGGGAGAGGTTCGTGATGAACTGCGCCGGCGCGGCGAGGAATCTGAAGCAGAATAGCGTCTAGCTTGTCGGCGACTGGTTCGGCATTGTCCGAACATGCAAGTCCCGTTGCGGGAACGGAATTACGATGCCGTGTTCGGCAAAACCCTTGTAAACTGCGCAATTCAATTCGTGTTGCATCCGACCACGGTCAATCGGTTGTTCAATCCAGCACAGCAGTTCGAAATCCAGGCTGGAGTCGCCAAACTTGCGAAAACGAATACGTGGCGCTGGCAACTTGCACACTTCGTCATGATCAATGGCGACTTTTTCCAGAGTCGCGATTACGTGATCTATATCACTGCCGTAGGCCACACCGACAGCGATTCGAATACGATGTTTTTCCGATGGCCCGCCCGCTTCATTGATGATCTTTCCATTGCCAATAACGCCATTGGGAATAGTTATCTCGACGTCATCGCGCGTTAGCAATCTGGTGCTGCGAAGTCCGATATGCGTTACGACGCCGCGCTCCCCGGAATCGAGAATAATGAAGTCACCATTCTTGTATGGCGCATCCATAACAATAGACACACCCGCGAAAAGGTTGGACAGCGTGTCCTTGGCAGCGAAGCTGAGCGCAAGGCCGACAATACCGGCTGAAGCCAGCCAGGCGGTTACGTTGATGTTCCAGGCAAGGAATATAAAATAGACAGCCAGCGCGAACAGAACGACCTGAACAACGTTCTGCAGTAACTGCAGCATGCCGGTTTGAACCAGCTTGCTCGTCCGTCGGCGTGTCGCGATCTGCACGACCATGGTCGTCAGATTTCGTAACAGGTTGTACCAGACAACGATCGCTATAGTCTTGAGGAATCCGAGCGTCAGAAATTCCGGAGAGCTGGGCATGCCAATGCGTTGCGTTGCAAGACCCAGGCCCAGCAATACGAAGGATATAAAAATCGGTCGGTGAATAAGCTCGACAAGTTTGTCGTCGATGTCGGTCGTCGATCGAGCCACAATACGGCCGATCATTCTCGAAAAAACCCAATCCGCAATTTTTCCGATAACGATAAAAGCCAGTGCTATCGCAAAAGCCTGCAAATAGGCATTGGGCCCGATCAGCTCTGCCCATTGTTGTACTTGTTGGATTGTTTCGTTCAATTTTCTTTTGAGCTGATTGTCGGACGCCGTCAGTTATTGTTTGGAATCGTTTAATGGAGCAAGCAATGTTTTATCATGTAAGTACGGCTTATTCCTCTAAATCTGGCATGCCAAAAGTACGCACGCCCTCCGAATCATCAATCACCGGCACTGAGACTGACGACGCGCCCGCCTGCATTCCCGGTTGCGTCGGCAGGCGTTGCGTTTGCGCAGTCAAAACCTGAACAAATTTACTAGCAATATCGGGCGCGATATTCGGTGAACTCGCAAATATCTTCTCTGGCGTCATGCTACTGGATCCATAGAATGCGGCATTCGATTTACGGTCCATTGTTATGCCCGACCCTGCCAATGACACACCGATGAATAAACCACGATTTCTGGAGTATGAGTAGACTTCGGCTTCAAACTTGATGTCGGTCGCGACTTCGGTGTGTCTTCCGACTGGACCGGCCGCAACAGATGCATCGGCACCCAATGTAAACTGTCCGTTGGAAATACTGTCGATACTGGCTCGACTCTTAAACACCAGAATTATGTCGGTAGATTGAGCTCCAATTTGCCAGCCGAGGCTCCCTCCGGTGAGTGACACAAACGCTGGGTTGCTCCAGGAATCGTCACCCTGCCGAACAACGATTATTCCCTTGCCATGACGCGCGCCAACGCCGAAGCTGATTTTGACGACGCGTGGAATAACGGCCACCGCATAAGCACGCGCAAGCAGGGTCGGCGGTATTCGGCTTTCCGGGATGCGCAGTATTTGGTCGATAACATCGGCTGCATCGGCAACGCGTTTTTCTTCCTTGGTCGCCGCCATCGCTGGCGTCGCGAACAATATGCCGAGAATTGTAAGAATAAAGAGCTTGTGTGACTTATGCATGATCATTGTTCCGTGGCCTTGCTCGTCTGGAAACGCCGCCGACGTCGCGCGTCTACCGTGATGTGAGCCAAAATTGATTAGAGAGTTCCATAATACGTCAAATCGGTTCCCGCCTCATCGTTGTATTAAGATGGTCTGTTTGCAGCCACGATCGGGGGGCAGCGGGCATTCCAGGCTTGCGCAAATGGCGTGCAGGAGGTTGGCTTCGGTTGCCGTCAGCTTGCCGTCAAATACTATGACCGCGCTGATTGCCTTGATGACCAATTCTCGACCCTTCGCGTTAAGTGCAGTTAGTAAATCGAGGTGAGCGTCGAGTTTGGCTGCACTGAATTCACCGTCTGAGTCGTACATCGCTGTGTCACCCCAGCGGCCGAAGATCTTTAGCCCGGCGCGAAATGCGGATTCGCCAGCGTCATCAGTTTCATGACCATGTTGCGCAACAATTCGCAGCAAGTCGACGATTGCAACACGCACTGTCTTGCGGGAAGCTCGACGACGATTGGGGCTGAATGACGGGTTCAGAGCGTGTCGCAATGAGCTAACCAGAATGCGGTAAAAACAAAATTCGTACAGATCTACTTCGCCATCAATATCGATCATGCGTTTGGCGAGATCTACAAGAAATTCAAGCTCTGATGGTGGCCGACGTCGTAGCGCGGGAAACGCGATCTCAAGTAGCGGCAGCCGATATTCGGCGCCGCACTTGTCAAGTGCATCGTAGTACTTTTCTATCAGTTGTGCTCGTTGCTCACCAAGAAGTTCGTGGGCCAGCGAAAGTTGCCGACCAAGCTCTCCGCCGCTGGGGTCAAGAACGAGCGCAATCGAGAGCAGGTATGCCAGCTCCGGTGAATGTGCTGCATCGTACAGCAGTGTCGGAATGGACTGTCTTAACAGAATGGCGTATTCGACATGCTGCTCTCCGGGATCACCAATACTCTCGGTTACCGTTTCCCCGGACATGCCGGAGATGGCACCGGCGAAAGCACTGACCGAAGCATGTCGTGGCTCCGGCGTCGTGACTTCTGCGGCAATTTTTCGCGTTCGAATATCGACGTCGGGATAGTCACCGGCCTTAAACGTGGGCTCCAGTGCCTGGATACGTTCTGTCAGCGGTGGGTGTGTCGCGAACAGTCCGCTGAGTCTGGACCCGGTGCCGAACAGCATGTGGCTAATTTCTTCCGGGTCTGCGACCTCAATGTGGGAGCCGGGTGCGTAGCCACCAATTTTCTTCAATGCGTTCGCCAGGCCAGTTGTTTGCCGTGTGAATTGCACTGCAGATGCGTCAGCAAGAAATTCTCGCTGCCGCGAGACGTTCGCCTTGATGATGCGGGCGAAAAACACGCCTACTGCTCCCAATATCGCCAGGCCGATACCGATGAACAGTACGACAGGCACTCCCCGCTCACGTCTGGAAACAAATGCACCGTAGCGACCGCCGCGCAGCACCATTCGCCCGATTAGCCCGAGAACCATAATGCCAAACAGTGTGCCCATGAGCCGAATGTTGATACGCATATCACCGTTCAGGATGTGGCTAAACTCGTGGGCTATGACGCCCTGCAGCTCATCACGATCGAGCAGTTCCAGCGTACCGCGAGTGACCGCAATGGCGGCGTCTTCCGGTCGGAATCCGGCCGCAAAAGCGTTAATTCCGTTTTCCTGCTCGAGAATGTAGATCTCGGGCACTGCTACCCCGGACGCGATCGCCATTTCCTCAACGACGTTTCTTAGCCGCTGATGCAAAGGATCTTGTGCGTTGGTTGGAACCAGTGTTCCACCGAGGTCTTGTGCAACACGTCCGCCGCCAGCGGATAACATACGAGTCTTGAACATTGATGCGCCAACGATGAACAGGGCCGTCGCAGCAGCAGTACCCAGCAGCAGCGGAAGTCGGCTGCCAAGAAAGGGAATGAACTCGTAGCGCTCGCCACTCATCTGCACGAAATACAGTGAGGCTCCGACAACCATCGTCACGGCGAGGACAATCAGAGCTGTTGCCAGCCAATAGACCAGCAGCAGCCGCCGCGTGGAGCGGCGGGCATTGTCTTGTGCGTCAAAGAAATTCAATGGCGTTCCAGCGGGACGACAGTGGTCTTATTGTACGGATTGTGTCGATTTCAGGTGAACGACACTTTCGGAGCCTCGCGCATCTCCGGTGCTTCAATCTCAAGAAAGCTTGCCAGTTCGAAGCCAAATGTCCCTGCAATAAAATTGTTCGGGAAGTTTTGCGCTGAATTATTGTATTGCAAAACCGAATCATTGAACGCCTGACGGGAAAACGCGACCTTGTTCTCAGTGCTGGCGAGTTCTTCCTGCAGCTGCATCATGTTCTGGTTGGCTTTCAGGTCGGGGTAGGACTCGGACAAAGCAAATAATCGGCCCAACGCGCTGCCCAGTGCGCCCTCCGACGCGCCTAAACCTTTCATAGCCGCGGCATTGGACGGATCTGCCTTGGCGGCGTCGAGGCTGGATGACGCTTCGTTACGCGCCTTGATTACCGCTTCGAGTGTCTCCCGCTCATGTTTCATATAACCTTTTACGACTTCTACAAGGTTCGGTATCAGGTCGTAGCGCCGCGTCAACTGGACATCAATCTGCGCGAAAGCGTTCTTCACTCGATTGCGCTCGTTGATCAAACGGTTGTAGATACCTATTACCCAGAAGATAATCGCAGCTACAATTGCGAGGAATATAAGAGTTGCAGTCAATGTCCCGCTCCTTATTGAGAGTTCGAGTAATGATCAGTTTGTCAGTGCCCTTTACCAAGCATAACGCTCGCTTACAGCGAACTCTAGTAGTGGTACTAATCTTTGTGTTTTCAAGTACTTTGCGGGCCGAGTGGGTTGGTGATGCACAGCCAATGATGGGCACCGAGGTTAGCGTCTACGTGTGGCATGACGATGCCGAGATTGGTGAACAACTGGTCGCGCAGGTTTTTGCAGAAGCGTCGCGCATAGACAAGCTGATGAGTACCTATATCGATGACAGCTGGATATCGGAGATCAATCGACGAGCGGCAGACGAGCCTGTTGTTGCTGGCGACGAACTATTCCAGCTGATTCGTCGTTCGCTGGATATCTCAGTGTTGACCCGCGGTGCGTTCGATATTACTTATGACAGTGTCGGGCAGCACTACGATTTTCGCAGTGGCGAAAGGCCGGACCAGGTCACGGTAGATAGCGAACTCAAGTTAATCGACTACCGCTTCGTCGAACTCGATCGGGCGCAGGGGACCGTAGGCTTCAAACAGCAGGGCGTACGTATTAATCTCGGCGGAATCGCCAAAGGCTACGTGGTGGAGCGGGGCATCGATATCTTGCGCAGCAATGGCGTGGATCACGCCATCGTGACCGCAGGTGGCGATTCACGTTTGCTCGGGGATCGGCGTGGTCGGCCGTGGATGGTTGGAATACGTGACCCGCGAAAGGACGGCGAGGTGGCTATCTCAGTACCGCTCGCTGATGAAGCGATCTCAACTTCCGGGGACTACGAGCGATACTTTGAAGAAGATGGCGTTCGTTATCACCACATCCTGCAGCCGGCAACCGGAGAACCAGCAAGCGGCGTTCATAGTGCGTCGGTTATCGGCCCGGATGCGGTTATCACCGACGCATTATCTACGTCCGTATTCGTAATGGGCGTTGAACAGGGCCTGACCCTGATCGCGACCTTGCCGGACTATGAGAGCATTGTGATCGATGCCGACGGTCGTATTTTCTATTCCGATGGGCTGCAGCCACCCGAAGCGAGCCAAGCCGGGCCGGAGTAGATTTGCTCCGATAGCCATGGCCCTGAGCCTGTCGGCTCGTTCAACTGGCGCAAAAAAAACATTGAAATGTCGCTGAAAGGCGACGACTTTTCGCTTTAAATTCAGCCAGATAGGCCTACCATGGTGTATCTGCTGCCAGTTCTCGCAGGCGTGTTTTCAGCCGCCGGGCCGCGGCTGTTGATGACACTCAAAACTTCTGGAAAAAGCAGTGATTTAACGTAATCTGGCAGGATGGCGTAGCATCCTTGTTGCGACTGCAGTGCTTGCGGCATCTGGATTTGGATGGATTTCAAGGCTTCGCGTAGCTCGATTATGTGCAGACAAGTCGGGCCATTTGTGACGATCATCACGGCCTCGGGTGGGCTCGGGCTGTCAACATGCAATATCGACGTTGGCCTTGAAGAGCGTGGCTCTCATACAAAGCTGGCGTCGAAGATACGAAGCTGAATCGCTTTGGAACAATGGCAGTGCTTGCTTACCACCAAGGAGCGTAGCACTGATATTTTTCGGATTCAGGATGGAATCGGGACGAAAACAGGGAATGAAATGATGAAAATCAAGAATTGCTTACTGGGCGTAATTCTTAGCGTACTTGCTGCGTCCAGTCTTGCATCGTCGGGTCTCACAGGGGCGCCCGCTCCGGATTTTGCTTTGAAGAGTTCGACCGGCGAAAACCTGCGTCTCTCCGAGTACCGTGGCGATGTAGTGATGATTAATTTTTGGGCGACCTGGTGTGGCCCGTGCCGTCAGGAAATGCCATTGCTTGACGAGCTATATACACGCTACGAGCGAGTCGGCTTCAGCCTGCTGGGCGTGAATATCGACGATGATTCACAGCGTGCGATGGACATGATTGCCGAGCTCGGCATTAATTTCCCGGTGTTATTCGACGACCGCAAGGAAGTTAGCAAGCTTTATCAAGTGGACGCGATGCCGGTAACGGTGCTTGTCGATCGAGAAGGAGATGTGCGCTACGTTCATCACGGCTACAAGCCCGGTTATGAGCAACAGTACCTGGATGAAATTCGTTCATTGTTAAGAGAATAGTCGCGGTTCGCGGGTACCGCCAACGAGTTTCGTTATCGGTTACACCAACGCCGTATGGGTTCGCAGGAGAAAGAAGGTGACAAGAAGCGTATTAGTCAGTCTCGTGGTCGGTATGCTGGTTGTATTCAGCACAGCGGCGATCCCACAAGAGGCTGCGTCAACAGACGCTGCGGTAGCAGCGACCGTCGTTGAAGGTGCCGAGGCCGATTCACGCGACCGGTTCCGCAGCCTGGACGAGGAAGTACAGGACCTCAAAAAGGAAGTCCTGGACCTCAATCGCGATTTGTTCCTACTTGAAGAGGAACTGCTTTTTCCGGCCAATTCGCAGGTTGCATTCTTCATCTCGATGGACGTAGGCGAGTACTTTGAGCTCGATTCGGTCAACCTCAAAATCGATGGTAAGGAAGTTGCGAACTACCTGTACACCGAACGCGAAGTCGGCGCGTTAATTCGTGGCGGCGTGCAACGTGTCCACATGGCCAACCTTAAGACTGGAGAGCATGAGCTAATAGCCATTTTTACAGGCAAAGGACCACATACTCGCGATTACCGTCGTGGCGCCACAATGCGTTTTAGCAAGGGCATCGGTGCTAAGTACGTGGAACTGGCAATTACAGATCGAGTGGTGAAACAGCAGCCCGAATTCGTTATCAAGGAATGGGAGTGATCCTTGCTAGGAAGCCGCTCCATGGTTCGAATGTTACTGCTGTCACTGGTATTAGTGATCTCACTGACGCCTGCGCTGGCAGCAAAAGACGATCCTGATCCGATTGTTGTTAAGGACCCGCATTACGGCGAGGTCCTGTTCTATTTCTATCAGGAAGACTATTTTCCGGCGATCGTTCGTGTGCTTGCGGCGCAACAGGAATTGCAGCTCGATGAGCATGCGGAAGACGCGGAGCTTTTACTCGGTGGTCTGTATCTGTCTTACGGCCATCATCTGGAAGCAGCCAGTATTTTCGAGCGGCTGCTGGCCGACAATGTCGCGCCGGACACTCGCGACCGAACATGGTTTTTTCTTGCCAAGATTTGGCAACAGCGTGGTTATCTGGCGGAGTCAGAACTTGCGCTGAAAAATCTTAGCAACGATCTTCCTGACAAACTTCGCCGCGAGGCACAGTCACTGCAGGCGCAGATCCTGATAGCAAATGGCAAGTACGACGAAGCGATTTCGTTGTTGCAACAGTGGAAAGGCAAAACTGAATGGGCCAGATACGCGGAGTTCAACCTCGGCGTCGCGATGGTTCGTGCTGGTCGTGTCGATGAGGCCAAGAGTATTCTGAACGATCTTGGTGAAAGGAAAGCGCATAACGAAGAGCTGGCGGCGTTGCGCGACAAGGCGAATCTCGCTCTTGGTTATTCGTTATTGCAAGACAAGCAGCCGACCGAGGCCAAGGAGCCGCTGCAGCGTGTTCGGCTTGATGGCCCGTTTTCCAATAAGGCGCTACTGGGCTTTGGCTGGGCAGATGCGGAAATTGAGAATTACCACCGCGCGCTGGTACCCTGGATGGAATTGCGCGGTCGGGATCTACTGGATCCCGCAGTGCAGGAATCAATGCTTGCGATTCCATACGCGCTGGCCAAACTGGACGCGATCAGTCAGGCAGCCGATCATTACCTGAATGCGATTGAGGCGTTCTACGAAGAAACCAATCGTATCGATCGAACCATTGGTTATATCGAGTCGGGCGAAGTCTTCGAGCAATTTGTCACTACTGGCCCGCTAGACAGTACCGGCTGGTACTGGCAGCTGGACAAATTGCCTGAAGGCCCTGAGTCGAAGTATCTGTATCACCTCTTATCGACTCACGAGTTTCAGGAAGGCCTGAAAAACTTCCGTGATTTAAACTATTTGTATGACAACCTGGACACTTGGCAGCTAAATGCCGGCGTGTACTCATCCATGCTTGAAACGCGTCGTGAGGCGTACGAAGAGCGGCTGCCGAGAGTTGTTGCGACGCTTGAGCGGGCCGATCTGGACGGCATGGTCGAGCGCAAACTGAACTTCGACTCGTTGCTAAATAACATTGAACAAAGCAACGACTGGCTTGCACTTGCCACTGAACAAGAGTTTGCAATGTGGGGCCAAATTGCCGGACTTCAGAGTACTCCGGCCTTGGCCGCGGATATTCCCGAAGCGCGAGAAATGAGCGACAAAATTCGATTGATCAAAGGTGTTTTGCAGTGGCAGATTGAAGGTGACTTCAAAGACCGTCTATGGCGCATCCGTCGTGATTTGCGTCAGACCGGAGAGGCGCTAGTTGAAGCACAACGTGCGCGGCGGAAAATTGACGAGTCGATGCGTACTGAACCCGAACGCTTCGGCGAATTTAGCGAGCGTGTATATGGTTTGAGCCCGCGCATCGATGGATTGAAATTGCGGGTCGCTGAATCCATGGCGGCGCAGCAAGGTTTCTTGCAGACCATCGCCGTCAATGAATTGCAGGCGCAGAAGCAACGGCTGGACATCTATACAGTACAGGCTCGATTTGCGCTTGCGGCGATTTATGATTTGTCCTCCACGGTCGGGGAGGTATCGCAATGAGTTCGAGATATCTCCTGAACGCTTGCCTGTTATCAACCGCACTGCTGATTGCTGCTGTAGTACAGGCTCAGGTGAAGGAAAGTGAATCGATCAAGAGCCTTGAGAATAAGACGGTTGAGGTTCGGCCGGGCAAAGTGATCGTCCAGAGTCTTGGCCTTGCGCGCGAAAACTATCGTCAGTTTCTGGACCTTGTGTCTGACGATCCGGAGTTACGTGCAGAAGCAATGCGTCGACTTGGTGATCTTGAGCTCGAGGCTACCGAGGCTGCACAGCTCACCCAAAATGTCGACACATTGGGCGCGGGCTACAATAATGCGGCCGACTTGTTCCAGCAGTTGCTCGAAGCCTACCCCGACTACCGACGTAACGACACGGTGCTATACCAGTTGGCCAGGGCGTACGAGACAGGCGGAAAAAATGATGCAGCGTTGCTGGTACTCAACGAGGCCATAGAGCGTTATCCAGAAACGCCGTTAATCGATGAGATCCAGTTCCGTCGTGGCGAAATGTTGTTCTTACGGAAGCAATACAACGACGCTGAAATGGCCTATCAGGATGTTGTTCGTTACGGTGACTCGTCGCGTTTTTACGAACAGTCTTTGTACAAACTGGGTTGGTCGCAGTACAAACTTGCATGGTACAAAGACAGTCTGGATCCATTTTTTGAGTTGCTCGATCGCAAGATCAGCGGTGTCGAATTTCAGGATGCAAGAGACCGCTTCGCTGAACTAAGCCGGGCGAACCAGGAGTTGATCGAAGATACATTGCGTGTTCTCAGTGTCAGTTTTTCCTACATGGAGGGTGCACAGAGTATTAGTGATTACCTTGCGCTTCGAGAGCAACCGCACTATACGTTCGTTATTTATCAAAACCTGGGCGATCTTTATCTCGAGAAAGAGCGCTTTGTAGATGCGGCTGAAGCTTATGAGGCGTTCGTCGTACAGGATCCTTATCACCCGCAGGCACCGATTCTTCAGGTAGAAGTGATCGAGGCTTACAAGCAAGGTGGCTTCCCGAGTCTGGTACTCGAAGGAAAAAAGGGCTTTGTTGAGCGCTATGGAATGGATGGTGAGTTTTGGCTGCGTAACCCGCCTGAGGAAAATACAGCGGTTGCAGTGCACCTCAAGGCGAATTTGAGCGACCTTGCTCAGTTCTACCATGCCGAGGCGCAGCGGGATGGAGAAATTACCGACTATCAGGAAGCAGCTCTTTGGTATCGCATGTATCTCGCCTACTTCCCTGACGACGTCGACAGCGCTAATACCAATTTCCTGTTGGCCGAAATATTGTTCGAAAGCAACGATTTCGAAGCCGCGAAAATCGAATTTGAGCGAACTGCGTACGCATACCCGGTGCACGAAAAGTCAGCGGAAGCGGGTTACGCGGCAATTCTTGCCTATCGGGCCTACGAAGAGACTCTTGTTAGTGCGAATCAAGCCGTGGAAAAGGAAACCTGGCACCAACTCTATCTCGACAGCGGCTTGCGCTTTGCTGACACGTATCCGGAGCATCCGGAATCCGGCGCGGTATTGACAACGGTTGCCGAAGATCTGTTTGTACAAAATGATTTCGATCTGGCGATTGCGGTCGGACAAGCGGTCGTCGGCAAACAACCACCTGTTGACGAGCCGCTGGCGCGCACCGCATGGACGGTAATTGCACATTCGCAGTTTGATCTCGAGAATTTTGCCGAAGCGGAGCAAGCCTACTACGAACTGCAGAAATTCACGCCCGAAGACGACGCGATAGCGGCACAGGAAATTGACGACCGCATTGCATCGTCAATTTACAAGCAGGGCGAAGAAGCGCGTGATGACGGTGATCTTGAAGCCGCAATCGTGCACTTCACGCGACTGGGCGAGGTCGTTCCGGACTCAGATATTCGAGCTACGGCCGAGTACGACGCTGCCGCAGCTTTGATCACTCTTGCAGCGTGGAGTCGGGCTTCCGGTGCGCTTGAGCAATACCGCGCTGACTATCCCGACAGCGAATTCAATGATGACATCACGAAGAAACTGGCAGTTACCTACATGAGTGCAGGTCTCGCAGGAAAGGCGGCGAGCGAGTTTGAACGTATAGCAGCGAGCGAGAGCAGCGACGACGATATTCGCCGTGAGGCCTTGTGGAAAGCGGCTGAGCTGTATCGGGAAACGAACGAAACTGGTAGTGAAAAGCGAGTTCTCGATGACATCATCGTCCAATACCCGAATCCGATATCCGAATCGATCGAGGCACGTTACAGATTGCTGGAAATTGCGGAAGTCGAAGGCGATCGGGAGGTGCGAACTGCGCGGCTTGAAGATTTGGTACGTGTTGATGCGACCGCTGGGTCGCAACGGTCTGACCGAACTCGATATCTGGCGGCTGGGGCTTCTCTTGAGCTCGCGGAGCCAGTTCGTCGTAAATTCGAAGTTGTGCGCCTGACCCAGCCGTTAGCAGAAAGTTTGAAATTGAAGCGCGCGCTAATGGAGGACGTGATTACCGTGTACACCGATGCTGCCGAATACGGCGTCGCAGAGGTAACAACGGCGGCGACTTACCGGCTTGCTCAGGTATATCAACAATTTGGTACAGATCTGATGGAATCGGAGCGCCCATCAGAGCTTGATGCCCTGGCGCTGGAGCAATATGACCTGTTGCTGGAGGAACAAGCGTATCCGTTTGAGGAAAAGGCCATCGATTTATACAAAGCTAACACTGACCGCACAGTCGATGGTGTTTATGACGAATGGGTCAGAAGCAGCTTTGACAGTCTCGCCGGGCTCGTGCCCGGCCGGTACGCAAAAATGGAGCGCAGCGAAGATGTTGTTACAGCGCTCTACTAATAGTCTCATGGCCAACAAGCAAAGATTCCGATCTGTCGCGGGTCTAGGCATGCTGTCTGTGATCTTGCTTGCGTCAGGTTGCGCATCGACCGGATCAAATCAATCCACCGCAAATTCGGCCGGCGGATCGGGCGACATAGTGGATGGGCAGCAACAGCCGGTTGTGCCAGCGCGAACACAAACCCTCTACGAGCAGGCGATTGCCGTCATGGCCGCGGGTGACTTTGTCGATGCCGAACTGCGGCTGAAGGAATTCTTGCTGCAATATCCGAATTATCCGGGCGCCTATGTGAATTTGGCGATCATTCATGCCAGCAACGGTGATGATCTGGCCGCTGAAGCCGCGGTAAACGCTGCATTGGCGCTGGATCCGGATCATTATGCCGCACTGAACCAGCAAGGCATGCTACTTCGCAGAAATGGCAAATTTATTGAGGCGGAGGCCGCTTATTTGAAGGCCGTCACATCGAAGCCCGACTATGCCTTGGCACACTACAACCTCGGTGTTCTTAATGAGCTGTATTTGCAGCGTCTGGACGCCGCACTGCAGCATTTCGAGCTCTATTTCGAGCTCGCAGGTGATGACAAGCAGGTTGAGAGATGGATTGTAGATCTGACGCGCCGCGTAACGGCGAATCAGCGGACGGCAAACGTGGCGGAATGACGGACATGAATACGAGACCAAAACCTGTATTCGGCGCCGGAATCATGCTGGTCATTCTGATGACGACGTTTGCTGCCTTTGCTCAGGACGCGAACGAGGAGGACTCGATGGAGCCGGCGGTTGACACATCGGCAGAACTTGAGGCCGGGCGGGAAACGACTGAACCCGCTGTATCGTCAGCGGTTTTGGCTCAGGACGTAACCAGAGATGAAACTGGCACGCAGGTGATGGACTCGATTGAGCTGGGTAGAACTGAGATCACCGGTAATCAGGAACTGCCCAAGGTGTTGTACATCGTGCCCTGGCAGAAGTCCGATCCGGGTGACTTGATGGGCAGGCCGGTTAATACGCTGCTTGACGAAGTGCTGGCGCCGATCGACAGAGAGGAATTCTTGCGACAAGTTAATTACCACGATGACTTGTACGGAGATGCAGGCGAATAGCTGATGCAATTCACGAATTATTTTGTTTTTTTGTAAGAACGTTTGATTTAAATTAGAGGAGCAATCAAATGGACACTTTGGGCGCCATTGTGCGTTTTTTCCAACAGGGCGGTGCCTTCATGTACCCGATCCTGTTCGTGTTCGCATTCGGGGTGGCAATCGCCATCGAGCGTTGGATGTATCTGACGGTATCCGGTGCGAGCAACCGTGCTTTGTGGAAGAAGATCGTGCCGTTTCTTAAGGCCGGTAATTTCCAGGAAGCTGCGGCACTTACTTCAAAATCGACTGCCGCAATTGGCTCGGTATTGACCTACGGTCTTTATCGTGTGAAATCAGCGAGCCGTAGAGATGACATCGAGAAAGCGATGGAAGAGAGTCTCATGGAGGTCATGCCGCGGCTTGAAAAGCGTACGCATTACCTTGCGACACTTGCCAATATCGCAACGCTGCTTGGTTTGCTCGGCACAATCATCGGTTTGATTCGCGCGTTTACCGCGGTTTCGAACGCGAACCCTGCTGACAAGGCGGATTTACTCTCGGCGAGTATTTCGGTCGCGATGAACACGACGGCATTCGGCCTTATGGCGGCTATTCCGTTGTTGTTGGTTCACGCGCTGTTGCAGACGAAGACCAACCAGATCGTGGATAGCCTCGAGATGGCCAGCGTCAAGTTTCTGAACGCTGTGACCGAACGTCAACTTAATCCCTCCGGAGCTTAAACATGTTTCGTAGCCGCAGAGGTGGCCGTCGTCACGATCACGACACGGCCGAGCTCAACATTACGGCGTTCATGAACCTGATGGTAATTCTGGTTCCGTTCCTGCTGATTACGGCGGTGTTCTCGCGACTGGCAATTCTCGAATTGAATCTGCCAGGCTCCTCTAATGAGCCCGTGGATCCGCAGGAGCAAACATTTCAACTGGAAGTCATTGTTCGTATGGACAAGATCGAAGTTGGCGATCGGAATCAGGGTTTGCTCGGCGTATACCCGAACACCGAAGACGGTTACGACTACGAAGCACTGAGCCAAAAACTGTCGGACATCAAAAGAGGCTATCCGGAGAAGACGGACGCAGCGATTCTGCTTGAGTCTGAAGTCGCTTACGACACGCTGGTTCAGGTCATGGACAAGGTGCGTATTGAAGAAACACTGGAAGAAGACTCAATCGTGCGTTCGGACCTGTTTCCGGATATCTCGATTGGCGATGCACCCGCCGCAGGACCAGGAGCGTAGACGATGGTTAAGTCAGCACGCGCAAAGCGAATGGAACGACGCCATGGGCGCGCCAAAAAGACTGTTGGTCTGAATCTGGTGTCGCTGATGGATATTTTTACGATTCTCGTGTTCTTCCTGCTGGTGAATTCATCCGACGTTGAGGTCTTACCCAACGCGAAGGATATCCAGTTGCCGCTGTCGATTGCGGAGGAGAAAGCGAAGGAGACAGTCGTCATTTTGATTGGCGATGACGACATCATTGTTCAGGGCAAACCCGTTGCCAAAGTTGCCGATGTCATGAACTCGCAAGGCAACGATATACCCGAATTGCGACAGGCACTCCTGTCACAGAATGATCGAGTGCTGCGTAAGGAAGCGCAGGATGATATTGCCGGTCGTGAAGTCACGATCATGGGCGATAAGGACATACCGTATCGGCTGCTGAAAAAGGTCATGGCGACCTGCACGGCGTCGGATTACGGTCAGATTTCACTAGCGGTACTGCAAAAAAGTTCGGAGAAGCTGGATCAACTCGCGGATGCGGGTTAGTCAGCCCAGGGACGGAACTTAGGAGTCGCGGAATTGGATTTACCGTTTTACAGAGAATATGAACTCCCGTGGAGTACGGGTAACCGTCAGGAGAGGAAGTATCATCGCCTGCTCGGTATCGTATTCGCCACGGTATTGGTTCTCAGTCTCGTCTGGCCGTTCATTCCTACGCCAGAGCTGGATCCGAACGAGGTAATCGAGATTCCGCCGCGTATTGCCAAGTTGTTACTTGAGCAAAAGCCGCCGCCACCGCCCGAGCCGGTAGAACCGGAGCCAGAGCCGGATGCAATTAAGGAGCCGGAGCCGGAACAGGTCGTTGAGGTAGAACCCGAGCCCGAGCCGGAACCGATCGATACCACCGAGATTGCCAGGGAGCAGGCCCAGGCTGCGCTGCTGCCGTTTACCGAGGATCTTGCTGATCTGGTCGACAAAGATCTGCTCGAGCAAGTCGCAGATAATCGCGATTTGACGACATCAGTGGGCGAGGCCGCGCGCAACGAACGCTCTATGATCACATCCAGTGTCGGTGCGGCGTCAGGCGGCATAAATACTGCGAATATGAGTCGTAACACTGGTGGAACCGGAATCGCCGGACGATCGACAACGCAGGTCACAAGCCCGGTTGCAGGGCTTGGTCAGTCTGCTGGCGGTGCGCGACGTACCGGTACCAGTGGCAAGGCATCACGTTCGCGTGAAGAGATCGAACTGGTATTCGATAAGAACAAGGGTGCGATATTCGCCCTCTACAATCGCGCGCTGCGCCAGGACCCCGCATTGGAAGGGAAGGTTGTCCTGCGGCTCACAATTGCGCCGGACGGTACAGTGACGTTCTGTGAAATTGTATCGAGTGAGCTGGATAATCCCGATCTTGAGAATAAACTCGTGCAGCGTATCAAGCTGTTTCGTTTCGACGCGAAAGACGTAGAAGCAATCACGACAACCAAACCCATAGACTTCTTCCCGGCCTGATAAGGAGTCTGCGCTCAGATCACTTGCGCAGACTCCAGCAAGGTCACCCGTAGGAGCGCCGTCCCCGGCGCGATTTCTTCTGGGGCCTGTGCGGTCTGGCGACCGCTGCTATCGCGCGCGGGCATGGCCCGCTCCTACTGGAGTTCGGTCCAGCTTGGCCGTAGGAGCGCCGTCCC
>PVMK01140029.1_pt1 | contig 28152 bp, 26 predicted proteins | sample 1853481 | NCBI WGS metagenome assembly PVMK01 (sample SAMN08533507, study PRJNA380276) | Marine sediment metagenome, whole genome shotgun sequencing project. | reverse complement strand
TTGGGGTATAAGCGGACTTCAATTTCGGGCAACTGGATGTCTGTTCATAGCCAGATGCCGAAGTCTCTATGTCAGCCTCTGGAGCCAGTTAAAGGGGGCAAGTCAACCGGCTTTCTGCTCAGTCGGATTCCCAACCGCCGTCGTGGTCTTGGCATTCCTGCCTGTGCTGTCCCGTTTGGGCGTCGACCTCTCCCGTAAGACGGCAGTCGTGATGGTGATCGTCGTAGCCATCGTGACGGTGGTGGTAGTTGGAGTCCTGGGGCTCCTCGTCGTGCCGATGCTCCTTTGCCGCGTGATGTACGTGCGCCTTTTCGCGGTGGTGATGTGCGGCATGATGTAACGCTCCATGGCCGCCAGCGAAACTCTGTCTGACGCCGAGGCTCGAGACCGTCGCCACCATGGCACCGGTCAGGACATTTAGGAACCGTCTTCTGTTCATGTTCGGGTCTCCTCCTTTATCGGTGGTGGCCGCCCGCGCCCACGGGTTTTCGAGCGATGTGACATAACCGCAATCTGTGCCAGCGGCTATGCGCCAGGTCAACAATGCGTCAGAGAGTCTGGTTAGGGTCAACTTCGGACTCTCGCGACCTACCGCTGCCACGTCCGCTATCGGGGGTTAAGCAGACATCCAATGTCCGCTTTCCGCGCACGAAGACTCCGTCAGGCCCTCAGGGACGTTCTGGGGGCATGAGGTCAATTACAACTCCCAGATCAGGCACCGGCCCTGCGGCCACTCCATGGGCCTGTGGAATGTCAACGCCCCGCCCGACTCGGCCCCGATCGCGGCGCTGTCCTCGGTGAGGGCAACGACCGGGTGGCCACCAAGCAGCGGCACTAAGCCCATGCCGTCCAGGCGGGCATGTGGTGCCTCGGCATGGACACCGAAGAGATCCAGGGCTTCCCTCCGAGCGCCTGAGCCTGGGCCGCCCAATCCTTCAGAAACGCCAGAGCATCTTCCTGGAGGATCCTCCACCCTGCCTCCGGCCAGCCGTCTGTCTTCGCCCAGTTTGGATAGTGCCTGCCGGCGTAGGGCCGACATGATCGATCTCACGTTGACGACCTTCCGCGCCCTCAACGAGGCTTCGTAGGCATTCAGAGCGACACTCAATCTCATGCGTTGGTCGAGATCGGCCGCCTTTTTCTGCTGGGCCGGGTCGCCGCCAGCGCGAACCTGGGCGGCATAGCGAAGGGCAAACTCCCGCGCCTCCGACAGGCTTACGTCCTGGGCGTTGCCGATTGTCACAATGCGTTGAGGGGCCGTTCGGCCCTTTCCCGCGCGATATTGAAAGGCAAACGTCCTCGAACCGCTGGGGCGCACCCGCAGGAGCAGACCCTTCGCTTCTGAATCTCGCAATACTCTCGTGCCACCCGCCTTCGGCAGCGCGCGCTTCACTCTTTCCGCCGTCAGCTTTATCGCCATTGTCACCACCTCATGCGTGGGATCACACCGGGATCACACATCAAATAGCGACGTTGGTGGGGCTCTTGCACTCCGTTGCCCGGAAAACTGTCAGTTATTGGTGACTTTGGCACCTCACTGCGGGGGTTTGTCGAGTGTGGGTATTCCTTTGGTGGTGGAGTATTCCCAGTGCAGTTCCTTCTCAGGATGCACCAGGGGATAGATGGCATGGGCCGCCAACGCGGCCTCGGCGAAACCCGAAAGGATCAATTTCAACTTTCCCGAATAGCTCGCGATGTCGCCGACTGCGAAGATACCCGGCTGGTTGGTCTCCGCCGTGGCAGGATTGACGGTGATCAGGTTGCGATCCAGGTTGAGCCCCCACTGGGCGATCGGCCCCAGCTTCATCGAAAGGCCATAGAAGGGCAGCAGGACGTCGGCGTCGAGCCGCCGAATTTCGCCCTCGAGGGTCACTACAAGGACGGTCTCGAGCTTGCCGTCTTGTCCCTCCAATCCATGCAATTGATAGGGCACCACGAGTTCCAGCTTGTCGGGCCGGCAACGGGCGATCTCGTGCAGGCGTTCGACGGAATGGGGCGCCGCGCGAAACTTGCCCCGGCGGTGGACCAGATAGATCTTGTTCGCCATCTCGATCAGGCTGAGCGCCCAATCGACGGCCGAGTCCCCACCGCCGGCGATGACCAGCCGCTTGCCGCGGAAGTCCTCGCGTCGCTCGACGAGATAGAAGACGGACTTTTCCTCGTAGGAGTCGATACCCTGTAAGGGCGGCCGGTTCGGCCCGAAGGCGCCGCAGCCGGCGGCGATGATGACAGCCTTTGCCTCGATCCTGGTGCCCGCCGATGTCTTGAGCCGCCAGCCGCCAGCGTCCCCCTGCGACAATTCTGTCACTTGCTGGCCCAGGTGGTAGACCGGAGCAAAGGGCGCCGCCTGGGCTTGCAGCTTCGCCACCAGCTCGCCGGCAAGAATGTGCGGGATGCCTGGAATGTCGTAGATCGGTTTTTCGGGATAGAGGGCCGCCAACTGGCCGCCGGTCACGCCCAGGGTGTCGATCACCTGGCACCCGAGTCCCAACATGCCGCATTCGAACACGGCAAACAGACCCACCGGGCCGGCCCCGACGATTGCAACGTCCGTAGCGACGTCCGTGGTGACGCCCTTCGCCGCTACGTTCGCCTGGTTATCTGCCTCGTTCATCCGCTCCGCCGGCCGCCGGACACTACCTTTAGCAACGGGGGTTTTAGCCCATCCGGTGAGGGCGAAACAGGGCCGGTGGCGTCGAACTTATCGCTGAGGTCCGTGGATCAGGCTCCGTTCGTCAAACGCCGAGCCGCCCACTTGTGGAAACAATGGGTCGGGCCGTCCATGACCGGAGAAAAGACGCCGCCTTGGAAGGCCGGCGAGGCGCGGCCGCGCTGTAGACGTTCGAGGATGTCCTGGTCCTCGTTGAAGATCGACCGCCAGCCGCGGCTGTTCGCGGCCCTGAGCGCGGCATAGTCGTCGCCCAACGGTTCGTCGCCGACAGAATAGATCTCGAAGTACTCGCGCGTGCGGCTGGCACTAACTGGCTCCAGGTAGACCGCATCGAAGTGGTCGGCGTGGATACCCAGCAACACGTTCGGGAACAGGGCAATGTACTCCGAACCCTTCAGCCATTTGTCCGACAGGTTCGGAAACCTCGGGAACTCCCCGCCTTCCTCGCTGAGCCGCGGCTGGTAGACCAGGCTGCCCTGGCCGGCATAGAGTTTGTCTTCTGCGATGTCGTAGTGGTCCTCGAGACGCGAATAGCTGTTCAGGCCCGGATGTACCCACGGCAGATGGTAAGCCTCGCAATAGTTCTCGACCGCCAGCTTCCAGTTGCACGCGATATCGAAGCTCAACGAGGAGTCCGGTCCGCCATGGCGAATAAGGCTGAGGTCGAAGTCGCCCCAGCGCTCTGCCACGGGCGCGATATAGTCTCCGAAAGGCGGCGCGTCGCCCGAGAGGTTGACGAAGACAACGTCGGACCATACGGCGGTGCGCACTGGCTTTAGACCGTGCCGGGCGCGATTGAAGCCCGGACAATCGTTCTTGCCCGGTCCGCCGATCGACGGCGTCGCCGCCAGGCTGCCGTCCAGGTCATAGGTCCAGGAATGATAGGGGCAGCAGATGCGCCGCTTGACGCGGCAGGGCCCGGCGACCAACTCGACGCCGCGGTGGCTGCAGACATTGTGGAAGACCCGGATCTCACCAGCCCGGTCGCGCACCAGTAAGAGTGGCAGGCCAAGTATCTTGACCGGGCGCAGGTCGCCGGGATTCGGCACGTGATGGCCGACGCCTACGCACATCCACGTACTGGCCAGCAATTGGTCGCGTTCGTAGCGGGCAAAGTCCTCGGAGGTATAGGCCTGGTTGGGCAAACCGCTTGCCTCCTGAATTGGCCGATCGACCCGCCGCAATGCCGGCCCAAGGTCTTGTGTTGCTTGTAGGTTGCCCATCTTGTCTCGTACCCCGCTGTTCTGCCGTCTGCCGCCGCCGGAAAGAGCCGCTCTGATCCCTTTGTCGTGGTCGGCCACGTGACTAGCTACTTATTTCAATAGGTTATGTTTAAGCATGGTCCTACCTCAAAAATTCTCATAATATCATAACCTAAACGTATGAAATCACTACGCGCCAGATTGCCTCCGACCAACGCGCTCGTCACCTTCGAGGCGGTCGCCCGCCATCTCAGCTTCACCCAGGCCGCACGCGAGCTGGGGGTCAGCCAGGCGGCCACGAGCCGCCGGTCCGCTTGCTGGAAGATCATTTGGGCGTCGTCCTGCTCAATCGCGCCCGAAAGCGCGTGCGCCTGACGCCGGCCGGCCAGCAGCTTCTGCAGGCTGTCGCCATGGGCTTCGGCCACATCGCGACCGTCACCGAAGACCTGCGCCGGGAGCGGCGCGGTCGAGCCCTCACGGTCGCGACCTCCCTCGCCTTTTCGGCGTTCTGGCTGATGCCGCGCCTGCCGGCTTTTCACGCCGCCTACCCCGCGTTGGAACTCAGGCTCTCGACCAGCGATTCGGAGGCGGACTGGTATACCGAAGATGTCGACGTCGCGGTGGTCTTCGGCCCGCAGGCGGGCAGCGGATGGCTCTCCGAGGTGCTGTTCGGCGACCAGGTGATCGCCGTCTGCCGGCCGGACTACTTCGGCGCGCGCGGGCTACCTCAAACGGTTACGGGGCTGCAGGAGGAGACCCTCTTGCAGATTGAATCGCCCTACCTCTCTTGGGTCAGCTGGCCGGACTGGTTCGCCCGCAACGCTGCGCCCTTGCGCCGTGATCCTCGCGGCCCCCGGTTCAATAACTACACGATCGCAATTCAGGCGGCGCTGGACGGCCAGGGCATTGCGCTCGGCTGGCGCCGGCTGGTCGCACCACAGTTGGGCGACGGGCGGTTGATACAGGTGACCCCGGGGAGCGTAACACCGGACGACGACTATGTGCTGTTGATCCCGAAGCCCGCTGGAGAGGACCGGCGTATTCGCGCTTTCCAAAACTGGATTCTGGGCGAGGCCAGGCGGGATTGGAGCTAATACCAAGTCTCGATGATAATCACCCATCTCATGGGGCGAAGCGGCCCGCCGGGTTTCGAATGCGTCCGCGCGGCAATCGACTTGAAGCTACTCCGCCGCCAGTTCCGCGCCCTTGTCGCGCATTTGTTCGAGCAGACCGTCGAGTCCATGGGTCTTGGCGACCGCACCGTACTCGTGACGCAATGAGATCACCATGCTGACCCCCTCGGCCACGATGTCGAGGACCTTGTAGGAATCGCCGGCATCCCGGATGCGCCAGACCACGGCGATGGGTTCGCCCTCGGATCGATGAATTCGGCTGCTCACCCTGTAGAGGTTGGGCTTTGCTTTCTCCGCCAGAATGGATTCCACCTCGATCGCCTCTTCGTCGTATTTCGCGAACAGCGGCAGGAAGCGGCGCATATGCAGCTCCTCGAAGGCCGTCACGAAGTCCTGGCGCTGCGCCTCCGAGGCACGCCGCCAATACTTGCCGAGCACGAAGCGGGTGATCGCCGGAATGTCGAAGGCCGAGCGAAACAGTTGGCGGAAGTTTTCCTCCTTTTGGGCCTCGCTCAATTCGACGCTACCTAGCTTGAGGGAGGCATTCCGGCTGAGCGACTTCAAGAAGGCGCCGGCATCGGCGTCCTTCGCCCAACCGGCGGCAGGCATCAGCAGCCCGAGCGAGAGCACTAGAACGGCGATCAGTGGGGTCAGGCGAAGCTGCTGCATCCTCGAGGCCTCCTTCGTCCGCAGGACTGTCGCGGGGGCCGCGACTCCGGCGGCTCTTCAAATGATAGACCAAATTGAGGCAAAGTTGAGCATTTTGAAATGCTTCCCCCGACCTGTTCGGTGTTGGCCGTAGCAAGTTCGGTGCCAGCGTCTCGCCGCAAGATCGACGAAAAATGCATAGCTGACCTGCCAACTACGAAATTGTTCGCGAGCCCGAAAAGCGCAATCTATTCCCCAAGCCAATAGAGCAACGGGCTTCGGCCCAACCCAGGAGATCGCACCATGACCCGCTACCTGTTCCTCAAATGCGACCGCATCGGCCACAAGAACGGTTCGCGCCGTGGCGTTTCGAACGCCGGTATCGACGTCAAGCTGCTGTCGCTGCTGTCCGCACGCTACGTCTAATCGACCAGCAAAGCGCCGCGAGGATTTTGGCGGCGCAGCTGACAACGCTAACCCCAGAGAACGGGCCCGCCGCCTCCCGCGGGCCCGTTTTCCCGTCTGCCGCTTGTTTCGGCCTCGTCGTTATACCAAGTCTCGATCATAGTCAGCCATTTCATGGGGCGGGCGCCTTGTGATGGCCCGCACCACCGTGCCACCCACGCCTAGCGAACGGATAAGAGGCCGCGGTGAAATGGCTGACTATGATCGAGATTTGGTATTTGAGGCCGCCCTCCTATACTGCGGCCCATGAACCTCTCCGATCGAGACCGCCGAGCACTTGCCGGCGTCCTCACCGATGCCCATTTTCCGGAGCTGCCCAACTTTCAGCGCGGCAAGGTGCGCGAGTCCTATGACCTGCCCGACGGCCGGCGGATCATGATCGCCACGGACCGCCAGTCGGCCTTCGACCAGGTTCTGGCGGCAGTGCCCTTCAAGGGCCAGACACTGACCCAGACCGCGCGCTTCTGGTTCGACGAAACCGCCGACCTCTGCCCCAATCACGCGCTCGACTATCCCGACCCCAACGTCGTGGTGGGCCGGCGGCTGGATATGCTGCCGGTCGAATTCGTGGTACGGGACTACCTCACCGGCTCGACCGAGACCAGCATCTGGCCCATGTATGAGCGCGGCGCGCGGGAAGTTTACGGGCATAGCCTGCCCGAGGGCCTGGTCAAGAACGCCAAATTGCCGGAAACCCTGATCACCCCGACCACCAAGGGCGCGTCCGGCGATCACGATTGCCCGGTGACCGCGGCCGAGATCGTCGCCGAGGGCCTGATGAGCCGAGACCTCTGGGATGAGGCGGCGGCCAGGAGCCTCGCCGTCTTCGCCCGCGGCCGAGAGATCGCGGCCGAGCGGGGACTTATTCTGGTGGACACCAAGTTCGAATTCGGTCTCGACGAAACGGGACGCTTGGTCCTGGCCGACGAGATTCTAACGCCCGATTCCAGCCGCTATTGGCAGGCGGCCGGCTACCCCGCCCGTCACGCGAGTGGCGAGGAGCCGGAAAGTCTCGACAAGGAGTTTCTCAGGCTGTGGATCCGCGAGCGCTGCGATCCCTATTGCGAACCGATCCCGGAAATCCCGGGCGAGACTCTCGCGGAGTTCAGCGCCCGCTACGTGCGGCTGTTCGAAACGGTGACCGGCCAATCCTTTCAGTATCCCGATCCCGAACTTCCGGTCCGAGGACGGATTCGCGCCGCACTGGAAACAACCTTTCCGGAGTATTTCTAGGGCTCAAGCCCTTCGTCGTCGAGAGCGTGGCGCGCCAGGACGCGGGCGGTCGTCGGGCGCTCTGCCGCGGCATCGGCGATGCGCATGACGTTCGGGCAACGCTTGGTATAAGGCCGTCCGGATCCTCATCCCAGGTTGTGAGCATCATGAGATAGATGTCAGCGGGGGAGAACCTGTCGCCCAACAACCAGGCCTGGTCTTGAAGGGCCTGCTCAACCACCTGCCACTGCTCGGCAAGTGTCTCAAGCGCGCTTGTTCGGACTTGCGCCTGAGCCGCCGGGCTCGTGACATAGCGCTGGGTGCGTGAGCCCTTCGCCTATGGGCGGCTCGGGTCGAATCGGTCTTGGGAAAATACCCTCGGTTAGTCCGTGGGCGGCGGGTCGTTGGGCGGGATGACGGTTCCGTCCATCAAGATGGCGATGAATTGTTCCGTTCCCAGTTGCAATTTCCCATCTTGGACTGGATCGAAATCGAACACGTAGAACCAGCGATTCCGGGAGAAACCGCAGCGGCGCTCGTTCAGACTGATCCGGCCGATGCGCACGTCATCGAACTGGGGATAGTTCTTGACCGCCCAGCTCTGTGCAATCTTCAAGGCCCGGGGTAGCGCTAAAGGCGGATCGCTCCTCTCGTCCATTTGCCATTGCTTCGTGTTGTCGATCTGCTCGTCGAGCGCAAAGATTCGGACCATGGTTCCGTCCTGCAGCCGCAACTGCATGAGCGGAAGATCCTGACACTCGAATGCCGACGCAGCCGAGTTCAAAAGCAGAGATACGGCAAAACCAAGAATTGGCCCCCCGAACTTCGCAGCCCTTTTTATCATCTTCCTCTTGGTCCTCCCCCTCACAGAGCCTCTGGCGGCCCTCGATTTCAAACCCACACCACTCATTAGTGTAACAGACGAGTCGGACGGTCGGGCAACTTCACAAAGGCGTGAACAAGACCGACAAGTCTATCGGTACCAACCCGTCGAGGCGATAGCCAACGAAGGACAGCCCGAAGGTGACCAAACCCTAATGCGATCGGCCGTGTTGACCTAGAGCCCGGCGGCGCAGGTGGCGAGAGGAGCGGGAGAAGTGAGGTGTCGGCCACCACTAGTCGAGGTTGAAAATCACGGCGTGCCGGCCGCTAACAATCATCGAACAAAAGGTGTTGGATTCTGAAAGCGTTCTGAAAGCGATTCTGAAAACCTCAAAAAAGTATGTACTCATACCAGATCCGGAAATTGATCATGCATAGGCCCAGTCGCGCAGGCCGATGGACATGACCTTGCCAGGCTGTTGGGTGAGCTGGTTCCATGCGTAGCAGCAGTGGTCGAGAATATCCTCATGGGACTTGAAGACGCGGTTCGAGAGCCAGTTGTCGCGCATGAACCGCCAGATGTTTTCGACCGGTCCGGCTCGGGTGATCTGGGCGGCGGCGGCAAGAGGGTGATGTTGTCGGGTGCCTCGAGGTCCCTGGCGCCATGCCAGCCGGCTTGGTCGAGGATGACGACGCCATGGGCGGCTTTCTCGACGGTCTGGGAGATCTCCGCCAGATGCGGGGGCATGGCTTTGGTATTGCAGCGGGGCGGGACCAGGCCCGCGGCCTTGCCTTCGCGTGGACACATGGCGCCGAAGAGCCAAGCCGAACGGGTGCGCGGGTCACGCGGCGCCGAGGGCCGGCCGCCGCGCTTGGCCCAGCGTCGCGTGATCTCGTTCTTTTGGCCAACCCGCGCTTCATCCTGGAACCAGATCTCTATCTCTTTGCCACGGGCGACCTGGACCGCAATCTCCGCCAACTGGGCGGGGAAGTTTTTTTAAAGATCGCCTGGGCTTCCAGGTCCTGGGCCGGGTGGCGCGGCCGGGCGGAGAGCTTGCGATAGCCCAGGGCTCGCAACTGTTCGCTCAAGCTCTGCACCGAGGTCTCTATGCCGAATTCCTCAAAGACCCATTGCCTCAGATCCACCAGGCGCCAGCGCACAACGCCGTGGATCGCCAGCAGCGGGCCCGCCTCGACCACCCGGACCAAGGCTTGAAGCTCCACCGCCCCGAGCTTCGGCTCGCGGCCCGCCGTCTTGGCATCGATCAAAGCTTCAGGCCCACCGGCGTTGAAACGAAGCACCCAGTCACGAAGGCTCTGAAGGCCGACCCCGCCGACCGCGCCGACCGCGCCGATCCGCGCCGCAGCGCTTGCGCGCGCCGCCGTCATAGATCTCCGCCAAGGCCAGAAGCCGGCGAAGCTGGACAGGATCGCGCGAGCCCTTCGCCAAAACGCGAAGTTCCGGACCATTAAAATCATCACGAAGCGCTATGGCGGCGGGCGATGGCAAAGCTCCTTTCGCCGTTGCCATGGCGAATCACACCCCATCGCGACCGAACAAGCCCTCAGGAGTCCGCAATTTCAAGATCTGGTATTAGTGGGATTGGCTCATAGCCTCTTTTAGCAACAAGAAGGGATCCTCGGACTCCGGTTCCGACTCCTCTTGCTCCTCCTCCCTCGAGGCTGAGTTACCGACGTCCAAGTCGGCGGAAAACAGCGCCATATCAGACTTTTGACCTGCCGGACGACGGGTGGTGACGGCGTCCACCAGACGGCCAATTTCGTGGCGCGCGTTCCATCGACTGGCATTGGTGCGGGCCTCGTTTGGTTGCTCCGGGAGATCGAAGAGAGTGAGGCCTTTGTAGAACAGCTCACGGAAGATCATGCGTTCGCTGAGTCCCGGAAGCAGCTCGAAGCCCATGCGTTCGGAGAGTCGATCGAGCAGCTGCCTCATGTCGCGGCTGTTGCGCGTATCGAGCTGGGCCAAGCGATTGCGCATGACGATCCAATCGATTGGTTGCCAGCCGCGGTCGATCCGCTGCTGGTTTTCATTCATAACCATCTGCGCGTAAGCGCTAGGAGCCAGGATCCGCCGTTCGTCCAGGTCGATCTCGGCCAGCACGTCGATATCGAGGAAACTGTCATTCAACGGCGTGACGAGAACATCGGCATTGATATGGCCGAGTCGCGACAGGCGCCCTTGATTGCCCGGCGTGTCGACGATCAGGTAATCGAAATCGGCAAATGCTTCGAACGCCTCATTCAGGTGTGACCAATCCTCCGATTCGGCTGTTTTCTGCTCTTCCGCCTCGGAGGGTTTGATACGGCGGCAGACCGGCAAAGGCACATCCAATTCGGCCTTTTCCACGAAGGCTCGCCGGTTCGCCAGATAGTGCGAAAATGTGCCTTGTTCGCCGTCCAGATCGATGCAGCCGACGCGATGCCCCCGCGACACCAGGCCCACCGCCAGGTGCACGGCGGTGGTCGACTTTCCTGTTCCACCCTTTTGATTGCCGACGGTGATGCGGATGGCTTTTCGCGCCACATCACGGCTCGACGATGGGGCGCCGTTCTCCAGTGTCGGCGGCGCTTGCCCCAGGGATTTCGCGATTTCACCTATGCGGATGATGCAAGCCGGAGGGTAGCGCCCCTCTTCCCGTGCGACGGCACAGGCGATACGCAGGATGACACGGGAATCCTCGGTGTTGTCGGCCAGGGCGGCCACCGCCTTCAGCGCCTTGGCTTCTCCCTCGCCCGGCTGCTTGCGAATCTCCTCCGCGAAGGCCTCGAAATGAACCAGCGCCGCATGATAGTTGAACGCCGTGAAGGATTTCAGGTTTTCCAGAATTTCGTCGACCTTGTGGCGGTCGTCGAAATTGACCTCGCCGTTGGCCGTTGCGGCCAGCGCCGAGGCCGCCATGGCGGCCTCGATGAAAGCTCCATTACGAACTTGGGCGGCTGGGTCTAGAATCGACATTCACCTGGCGCCGAACGAATCGAGATGCATCCTGCCGAAACAGACGGGCGGGGGCAACGGGCGAGTCATTCAAAAAGGCCTTGGGAATGGATTTTTTTACTCTCGACGAAAAGCTGGGGCAAGCGGACCCCGTACCAAGTGGTTGCAGGCGCTTGTTCTGCCCGGCGCGTGTATTCACGAAGAGCACCAGGTTGCCGACATTAGCTCCTGGCAACCGACCCGCTTCGTGATCATGGCAAGCCCGGGTCCATCGACGATGGTGACAACGGCAGCGAATATCTCGGTTCGCGCCAGACATTCGAGACGTTAGGGGTTCGAGGCGTGCCCTGGTCAAGCATCCGGTGAGGTGACCCAAGACGGTTATTGGCCGAGCTCGAGAGTCACATTTTGGTAATATTACTCTCGAACAGAGTAAATACATTTTGAAAACATCTTGACTATTTTTTCATTTAGATAGCCCATGAATCGATTTTAATCAGTTTGTACTACAAAATTAGTGCAGCAGCCTCTTTTTTCTAACCTTTTGGTGTGATAGTTTCCATGAGCATAATGATGAAGATATTTAGAAAAAAGAATCGAAACACCAAAGGGATTGTCAAAGCCCGGCTCGCAGGTGCAGAGGTGCCAGCGGCAGGCGGCAACGGTTCGCATTCCGCGCCTACCACCTTCAGCAATCCTTTCGGACTGGGCCAGAGCGAATCCTTGGCGCAGCCCACCGTCGGGGACTATGGCGGCTCGTTGCATCAGGGAAACGGAAGGTCGGAGGAGAACGGCGCACCCAGCGTGCACGCCGCACTCGAGGACGTCGCGCCGATGGCGACCCGGGCCGAAGAGCGGGACGAGACCTACGAGATTTCGGTCGAGCCCGTAGGATCATTGGCGCAGGCGGAACAGCCGGAGGCTATTGCTGATATGCAAGAGAATTCAACCGACCGTCCTCTCAATTCGTTGGACTCGAATTGGTCGGATGCGCCGGGCGAAGCGCCTTGCAACGAGCGAAATCAAGTCTCTGAGCGGCCGATCGAGTCCGAACCCCTGGCTGGGTCCGAGAATCCGGATTGGAACCGAAGCGAGAGACCTGAAGAAACGCCGGCCGGTAGCGGCGAGCCAATTCCGCAGCCTCGGCCGGCCGATCCCCCCGGGGTGGCTTCTGATCCTCTCGGCTCGACGCCCGATCAACGCGAAGATGCCGCTCCTTTGATAAGCGAGCCCGATCACGTTGCTTCGGATCGTGCTGCCCCAAAATGTGCTGCCCCAAAACCTGCCGCCCCAGATCGTGCTGTCCCTGGCCCCGACTCGCGGCCAGGGAAAGTCGACCGCGGGGGCCAACACGCAGGTCTGAGCGTGCGGTCTCCCGGATCCGATTTGCGGCGCACTGAAAAGCAACCGACCCATCTGGCCGAACGGGAGAGTCGGCGCCGGTTCCTCGAACCCGAGCCGGAGCTGCCTAAATTTGCCCTGGTCTCTTCCGGTACTGCGCCGCGCGATCGGTCGTTTTCGGGCGCCGGCGGTCCAGCGGTCCAGACCAAACTGTGGGAAGCTTTCACCCCGAGCAGGCCGAAATATTCGAGCCGATTCTTCGCCGGCCGGCGCTGGGCGCTGCAGCGCATCATCACGGCCGTCGAGCAGGACCAGGCACATATCGTCATCTACGGACCCCGCGGCATCGGAAAGACATCCTTGGCCAACGTCCTCGCCGAGTCGGCCAGTGAAGGGGAGTATCAGGTTCTAAGGTACCCTTGCGGGTCCGACGCAACCTTCGAAGAGATCTTTCGCGGTTTGCTGCGCAGCCTTCCGACCGACCAATTGGACCGGGCCACCCAGGCAAGATTTGCCGGCGTGGAGAACCTCGAGCAGCTTCTGCCGGAGGGCGAGTTTGGTGCGACGGACCTCACGGCAAGCCTGAGCCAGATCAAGCTCGACCATGCAATACTTATCATCGACGAGTTCGATCGGGTCCAGAGCAAGCAGTTGAAGAACCAACTGACCGAAGCCATCAAGAACCTTTCGGACGCTTCGGCCCGGGTAACCTTCATCGTCATTGGAATAGCGCACAGCCTGGACGAGCTCATCGGGATGCATCCCCTCCATCCAGCGCCATTTGGTCGGCATCCACCTGCCCCTGATGACGGTGTCGGAACTCGAGCGCGTCGTCCTGGCCGGCGAGGATGCGTCCGGCATCCGCTTTGAAGACGCGACCCGGGACATGATCGTGGTGTTCTCGAAGGGCCTACCCTATTACGCGCAGCTGCTCTCCTTGCACGCGGGCCGAACAGCCCTCAAGCGTGGGTCCATGTTGGTTCAAATGGGCGATCTTCGAGACGCACTGGAAATGGTTCTGATAGAATCGGATCCTTTGGCCAGGGCGAGCTATGAAACGGCCACGCGGGACGAGACGGACCAACTCCTGATCGATATCCTATTCGCGGCGGCAACGGCGCCGTTCGACGATTATGGAACTTTCATCGCCGAGAGTGTCGCGGAAATGTTCGTCGATAGCGAAGGCAAGAAACTGCCGGAAGCGGAAATCCGCCGGTGCCTCGAGGATCTCGCCCAGCAGGAGAATGCGCGTCTCATCGAAACCTGGCCGATGCCAACGGCCGAGACACGTTACGCCTTCGTCCTGCAGACAATGCGGCAGTACATCCTGCTGCGGCAGGCAGTTCGACGCGGACTGATGTGAGACGTTTGCAATCTTGTCGGTCAAGATCGAGTTGTCATTGGCGATTTGCCTCGAGAGCGCTGCTCGTTCGCTTATCGAAACAAGATGGGCGCACAACCTACCGTCGATCGCTGGCCTAGATGTCATCGCATGGCTGCAAATGAACAAATGCAGCCCTCAAATAGCACAAATGTATAAAAACGCACTATCTGTGCCTAATTGCATCAAACTGTATTGCTTGTAGCGATTGTTGAGACGGCCGAGCGGATGGGAAATTCTGTCGGGATTCTCGCTGAAATGGCGGTGGGATGGCGGTCGATTCGCTTATAATGACCTAACTTCAACGAAGTGATTGGTAGTTCATTGAAAGGTTTTCTCATTTTCTGCGGCGTTGTTTTGACGCTCGGCTTCATTGGGTTGGCTCAGCCCTATCTGAACGCCAGGGATAGGGAGTATGAGCAAAGGTTCATCGGCGCGCTCAACTTCACCGAAGACACCGTCGAGGCGGAGCGGGGTCTCCATAGGGGTATCTATGAACCTTCGATCGCTCCTGGGCCAAATCCCGATTATTGGGTTGTTTCAGGCATCATGGTTTCCAGGGACAATTGGGGCGGCACGACTCGCGAGCCTTTTTCGGCGGTTCTGGAGAACATCTGCGCCAGGTCATTTGATCTTTCGTGTTGGCGCATGGTTGAATTTGCAATCGATAGCCCGGCCGTTGAGGCCCTGCCGCTGTCCGGCTTCACGCCAGAAACCGTGGCGGGGGGTGGCGCCTCAGGCGCGCGCGCGCGAGACGATATCCGTGAACAGGTCGTGGTGCCCGTGCCGGCTGTATTGAATGGCGGCGGGTCGCCTGGCGCTCCGGAAGATGAGGGGATCTCGAAACAAGACCTGCTCCGTTTCATTCAGAATGCGCTGACGAGCCTGCGATACGAGCCCGGGCCCATTGATGGCAAGCTCGGGTCGCGAACCGCCTCGGCCATCAGAGCCTATCAGCGGGACTCCAGTCTCGTGCCCGACGGGCTCCCATCGGCTGAATTGCTCCGTCACCTGCAGGGCCAGCTCGGCGAACTCGGCCAGCAAAGCCGCGATCCCTCAAACGACGGCCAGCCCTCGGGATGATTCTGGCTTATACCAACCTGCGATGAACAAGACTCATCGCAGGTTGTAGTGCGTTCAATCGCCACGCAGGCTTTCCTCGCATAGGCTCGGGCGCGCCGCCGCGCTTGCCAACCTGCAATGAGTTTCACTCAATGCAGGTTGGTATTACTTTGTGCCATAGAGGCGGTCACCGGCATCGCCAAGGCCGGGAACGATGTAGCCGTGATCGTTCAAATGGCTGTCGATTGCCGCTGTGATGATCGGTACGTCGGGATGCGCCCGGCCGAAGGCTTCGATGCCTTCCGGCGCGGCCAGCAGGCAGACGAAAACGATGTCGCTCGCTCCGGCCTCCTTGAGCCGGGTGATCGCCGCAATCGCGGAATTGGCGGTGGCCAGCATGGGATCCACGGTGATCACTTTGCGGTTGCTGATATCCACGGGCAGCTTCAGGTAATATTGGATGGCCTCCAGGGTCTCGGGATCGCGGTAGAGGCCGATGTGGCCGACCCGCGCCGAGGGCACCAGATCCAACAGCCCATCCAGCAGCCCGTTGCCGGCTCGCAGGATCGAGACGAAGACCAGTTTCTTGCCCTTGAGCACCGGCGCTTCCATTTCCGCCAACGGGGTCTGGACCGTCTTTGTCGTGAGTTCGAGGTCTCTCAGCGCATCGAACCCCAACAGGAGGCTGATTTCGCGGAGCAGCTGTCGGAATTGGGTGGAGGGCGTGTCGACCGAACGCATCAAGGACAGTTTGTGCTGGACCAACGGATGATCGACGACGGTAGCCTTGGTGGACATGGCGCTCCCCTGAAGTTTGTTGTGCGGCAAGATTAGAACACGGCGGCCCGGCTCGACAGGGTGATCCGCGAGGCGCCGACCGGCCGATTGGATCCCGCCTCCACCACGCGATCGAAACCGCTTAACGAAGCACGCGCGTTCACCCCTGGCGGTGCTGCCGGGCGCCGAAGGCGCCCTCCCAGCTCTCCGGACTGAAACCTTCGACGATGTCTTCGAGCCGCTTCATATCCTTGGCCACGGCGGGCCGGGCCGCGATCCGCTCGAACCAGCTCTTCAGGTTGGGATAATCGCTCAGGTCCTGGCGTTGGCGCTCGTGCAGACGGCACCAGGGAAATATCGCCATGTCCGCGATGGTGTATTCATCGGCGGCGACGTAATCGTGCGCCGCGAGGCGCTGGTCGAGGACACCGTAGAGCCGTCCGGCCTCGTTGGTGTAGCGCTCCTGGGCATAGGGCAGGACGACGGGGTCGCCGGGGCGCATGGGGGCGTAGCGGTTGAAGTGGTGCGCCTGGCCCAGCATCGGCCCGAAACCGCCTATCTGCCACATCAGCCATTGCAGCGTCTCCCATCGCTGGCGGGGGTCCTCCGGCAGGAAACGGCCGGTCTTGTCGGCCAGATAGAGCAGGATCGCCCCTGATTCGAACAGCGCGATGGCTTCGCCGCCGGGCCCATCGTGGTCGACAATCGCCGGGACCTTGTTGTTGGGGCTGATCTGGAGGAATGCAGGGTCGAACTGGTCACCCTTGTCGATGTCGATCCAGATGACCCGATACTCGAGGTTCGTCTCCTCGAGCATGATGTGGATCTTCTGGCCGTTGGGCGTGGCGGCGGAATAAAGGTCGATCATGGCTCGAGGCCTCCCGTCATGGCACCGTGATAGGGCGGGTGCGTCGAAAGCTTAGTCTGCCTGGCTATCGACCTCCAGTGCCTCCCAGATCTCGGTGATCCGCGCCTTGATCGTGAGGGCTTCCTGCCAGCGGTCGGAGAGCTCGAAGCCGTCGGCGCCGGTGATGGCGTATTCCTTCGGGCCCAGCTCGCAGAGAAAGTTGAGCGTGGCGTCCTTCGCCGACCGCGCGCGCCACAGCCGGAAGCCTTCCTCCCACCAGCCGAGGAACACCTCGAACCAATCCCGATGTTGGGGGAAGCCGATGGGCAGCTGGACCTGCTCGCGCGAGGCGACCCGGCCCTGGAAAGCATCGGCCCGCTGCAAGACGAGGGTGATCTGCGCATGTACCGCATCGCTGATCGGCCAGCCGAATTCGCGCGCCACGACGAAGTGAGAGAGATCGGCCGACAGCCGCATCTCCGGGACCGCGTCCATTAATTGCAGGGTATAGAGCAGGTCGGTCGTGATGGCGTCGCGATGGGTCTCTATCGTGACCGGCAATTCAGCCGTCTCGCACAGCTTAAGCCAGCCGTGCACATAGGCGGCGCCGGCCTCGATGGTGGATGGGTAGACCTGGCCGATGATGTTCAGGTGACGCGCAGCGAGATCGCGGGCGAGGCCGATCGCAGGTTCGAGGTCCGGGACGGATTTGGGGAAGGCCGTCACCGTCGCGGCGAGACCGTGGCGTTCGAGCAGCGGGCCGATCCGCCCCGCGATGGGATCGCTCGCCACGACATCGACGCCGTCGTAGCCGGCCGCGGCGATCATTTCGAGCTTCTCCTCCAGCGACCATTCGAGGCCGTCCGGCCGTCGCCGCTCCATGGCCCACATGGACTGAAAAACCTCGAGCGTCTGCATAGCGCAACCCCTTCCTGACGCGCTCGGCCGCCGCGGGCCAGATCGCGGTCCCGCCTTATCGGCAGGCTATGGCCCGGCGCCGTTTGATGATAGAGGGAGAAGAGGAGGAGAGGGAGACGTCATGGCGGAAGCTGTTGGCCGCAGCAAGACCAAGCTGACCGGCCTCGATCGCCTGGCGTCGATCGGGCTGCTGTTGGTGATGGGTACGGTCTGGGGCGGCGCCATTGCGTTGGCCAAGATTGCGACCAACCATGGCGGTCATCCGGTTGGCCTCGCGCTCTGGCAGACAGCGCTGGGCGGCTCGTTGCTGTTTTGCCTTTGTCTGATCCGTCGCCGGCCGCCGCCGCGGGTGGCGCTCGTTCTGCGGTTCAATTTCGTGTCCGGCTGCGTGGGCGTCGCCCTGCCTGCGATCGCCCTGTTCTGGTCTGCCCGGCACCTCTCGGCCGGCGTAGTGGCGATCGCCTTCGCCAGCATGCCGATGCTCACCTATGGACTCGCCGTCCTGCTCAAGGCGGAGCGGGTGAACTTGCTGCGCGTCCTTGGCGTCACCGTCGGGCTTGGCGCCATCGTCCTCTTGGTGCTGCCGAAAACGGCCCTGCCGATGCCGGGACTGGCGCCCTGGGTGCTGCTGGCCTTGGGGGCCTCCGTCCTGATGTCGGTCGAGAACCTCTACATCGCCATACGCCGGCCGCAGGGGCTCGACTCCCTGCCCCTCAGCTGCGGGCGCCAGCTCGCCGCCGCGGTTCTGCTGGCGCCGTTTGCCTTCGCCCTCGATGTAACGGTCCCTCTGCTGACCGCCTGGGGTCCGGTGCAATGGGCGGCGAGCGGCATGGCGGTGGCGAGTGCCACGGCCTATACCCTCTTCCTGCATGTGATCCGCACCGCAGGCCCGGTGTTCGCCAGCCAGACTGCCTACGTCATCACCCTTGCCGGCATATTTTGGGGCATGGCGCTGCTCGGCGAACGCCACTCGCTCTATGTCTGGGCGGCGCTGGCGCTCATGCTCGTGGGATTGGCCCTGGTGCGTCCGCGGGAGCGCCCCGCCTGAAGCAAACCAAGGGTGGCGGCGGGGCTAGTGGATAGAATCTAACATATGATACCCGTACGATCCCGAAGGACGGCCTACCGAGCCCACCGGCCGCGTTGGGCTACACTTGTGATGCGGAAGGCATCACGGCGTATCGCGCGCCTTGCCGGGCGAGCCCGGGTAATCGTCGTTCGGGTATCATATGTTAGATTCTATCCACTAGGCTAAGCGCGGCCGGCCGACCGCGGTGGCGATCACTTCGGCCTCGACGAAGATCGGATCACCGCCGAACACCTCCGCGACCCGGTCGATCTCCTCCAGCTCGGTTTCCGGGGCCAGGGCCCCGGCGGTGATCGCCTGGCCGCGGGCCATGTCGTGCGCGGCCTCGCGGGCCAGGGCCAGGCCTCCTCGCGGTCGGCGAAATCGCGCAGGCCCTCCGGCAAATGTACCCGGTAGCAGTTTTCCCCCGGCGCCGTGACAAGAATCCTGACCCGCTGCGACACGCCGCCCGCAACCGCGCCGACGGCGTTGCAGACTTCGGCGTGGGGCACCACCACCTGGCGCACGCCTAGGCGCTCGGCCAGGATCGGGTAATAGGTCCCGGCCGGCGCGCCGACGGCGACCAAGGGCAGGTTGAGGCCGAGCGACGGCGCCAAGAGATCCGCTTGCCTGGCCGCCTTGGGCTGCAACGCCCGGGCGACCAGCCGGCGCCCGGGACCCTTGTCGGCTTCCAGGGGCCGCTCGCCCTCCTCGGCCAACAGCGCCTCCACCAGAACCTCGCCCGAGCGCACGACGACCCGCTCCAACGCAAGCTCGGCCAGCGCCTCGGTGCTCAACTCGGGCAGCCGGCGGCTCTGCGCACCGCTGCGCGCCAGCAGCTCGGCGCCCAGGCGCGCGGCCTCGACCGACCAGCCCTGCTGCTTGCCTAGCAGGTGGGCGGCATCGCTCGGGGTGAAGGCCCCATGGATCACCAAACCGCGTTCGATCAGCCGGGTGAGCGGCAGCATCGCCGCAAAGTTTCGCAGCAAGTGGTTCAAGGGCCTGGGACCCTCGGCCAGGGCATCCCACAAGCGCCGCTCCGATGGGCTCAGGGTGTCCGAATCGGCAGGCCTGAGCCTCAGCGCGAAGCGGCCATCCCGGCCGCGCGACCGATCTTGGCGGCGTTGCGCCTGCAACTCGGAAAGCACGTCGGGGTGCTGCTCGCCAAGCAAGCTTAAAGGCACCACACGGCGCGGTCCGATCTCAAGCCCTGGGCCGTCGGGCCAGCGCTGCTCGGCCAGGCGCACGTCGCTGTCGCCGCCGAGGCCGAAGGTATGCACCGATATGGCTTCGACCATGGTGCGCCAGCCGCCGACCACGGCGCCATTGCCGTCCAGCACCGGCCGGCCGCCGCGCAGCACCGCGATGTCGGTGGTGGTGCCGCCGATGTCGGAAACCACGAAATCCGTTTCCCGGCTCAGCGCCTGTGCGCCCACCACCGAGGCCGCCGGGCCGGAGAGAATGGTCTCGACCGGGCAGGTCAGCGCGACCTCGTCTTTGATCAGCGAGCCGTCGCCCTTGACCATCATCAGCGGGCAGGAGATCCGGAGCGCTTTCATCCGCTCGCGCACGGCCAGGATGAGGGTTTGGATCTGCGGAATCAGCCGGGCGTTCAGCACGGCGGTCAATGCCCGCCTGGGCGCGTCGAGGTTGCTGGTGAGCTCGTGCGCGCAGGTCACCGGCAGGCCGGTCGTCTCGCGCACCAGATCCCGGACCCGGAGTTCATGCGCCGGATTGCGCACGCCGAAATAGCCGGCCACGGCAAACGCCTCGACGCCGCCGGCATGCTGCGCGATCGCCGTGCGGGCGGCGTCCTCGTCGAGCGGCGCCTGCTCGTCGCCAAGGGGGCCGTGGCCGCCCGCGATAAAGGCCAAGGGGTCCCGGCCGATGGCCGCCGCCAGGGAGGCGCGCTGCAAGGAAGCCTCATCGTAGCCGATCAGGATCAGGCAGACCGGGTTGCCCTGGCCCTCGACGACCGCGTTGGTCGCGAGCGTGGTGGAGAGCGAGACCAGTTGCACGTCCTCGGGCGTACGCGTGGCCAGCACGCGCTCCATGACCTCGCCGATGCACAGAGACAGGTCGTGCTTGGTGGTCAGCGCCTTGGCCGAGGCCTGCACGCCCGCCGCTTGGTCGTAGAGAACGGCATCGCAGTAGGTGCCGCCGGTGTCGATCCCCAAAAGCATGGCGCGGTCTTGGCTCCTCGGAAGCCGGATTGGAGTCCAGGGGCGAGATAGCAGATCGCCGCGTCCTGGTCTGCCGAAATCTGCAATTGCGGAGGAGACGCACGTCCCGTGCTTAACACCGGCGCCGGAGCACCCCGGCTTAGGCTGTGGACGATGTCGCGCGCAGGCGATAAGCTTTAGGGTAGCAATAATAGAAACCTAAACTAGGGAGTAACGCATGCTCAGAAATCTACCGAGAACTCTGCTGGCGGCGGTCGCGGGGGCCGCTTTAACGCTTTCGGCCGGTGCGACCAGCGCCCAGGCCCAAGACATCCCCGAATCTCAGGACCCCATCGTCTTGGCCATTCATGAATGGACTGGCCAGCACATCACGACCTATGTCGCCGGCCATATCCTTGAGAGCATGGGCTACAACGTCGAATACGTGACAGCCGGTGTGTTGCCGTCGGCCAGCGCCGTGGCGGATGGCAGCATTACCGGATCGCTCGAGCTGTGGGACAATAACCTCGGTGAGTTTTGGCCGGGGCTGATCGAAGATGGCAAGGTCGTGAATCTGGGCAGCATGGGTCTCGATGCCCGCGAGGGCTGGCTCTATCCCAAGCACGTGGAGGAGCTGTGTCCGGGCTTGCCGGATTGGGACGCCTTCCTCGGCTGCGCCGAGCTGTTCGGCACCGCCGAGACATTTTCCGACGGCCGCTTTGTGGAATACCCGGCCGATTGGAGCAACCGGGCGACCCAGTTGATCGAGGGCGAGGGCCTGTCGTTCGCGGCGGTGCCGGCCGGTAGCGAAGGCGCCCTAGTCGCCGAACTCAACGCCTCGGTCCAGAAGAAGTCGGCCCTGGTGATGATGTTCTGGGCGCCGCATTGGGTGTTGCAGAAAGTCGACACCGGCTGGATCGACATTCCACAAGACCTGGTCGACAAATACAGCCTGCGCAAACCGGTTGTGATGAAGGTGGTTTGGCCGGGCACCAAGGAAAAGTGGCCGGCTGCCTATCGCTTCCTGCAGGCCTACCAGGTGGACAATGACGTCCAGGAAATCCTCATGAATCAGATCGACAATCAAGGTCAGGACACGATTGAGGTGACCAAGAAGTGGGTCGAGGAAATTGAGGGCTACTGGAAGCCGTTTGTCGACCAGGCCACGATGTAGACGGGCACTGAGACGGATATCGCGAAAAGGCAGGCCCGGTTGGCAGGCCTTTTCCGTGCTTTCGGGCCGGACGTAGACCTGGGCCGGCAATATCGCTACTTTGCTTCCGGCTGAACGAGGGCCGGCGGGCCCGGGAGACAGGAGCCCGGCGCCGGACCGCTCGGGGCATCGAGAGAACATGACAACTGCTGCCCTTCCGGATGCACCGCCTGAGGGCGTGACAGGCCGCGTCGACCGGGACCTGCTGGTGTGGATCGGCGTCGGCGTTGTCGCGGTTCTCACCGTTCTGCTGCGCGCCGAGTTGCCATGGCTGGTCCGCTATCCCGCCGACTTGGTCATTCCCTTCGCGGACTGGGTCAACGCCTTCATGACCTGGTTCGTGCCGAACATGAAGTGGTTCTTCCGGGCGCTCAACTGGCTTTTGACCTGGCCGATGGACTGGCTGCGCGGGTTGCTGCAATGGCTGCCGTGGCCGGCCACCCTGGCCGGGATCACCATTGTCGCCTATGTCGCCAGCGGCTGGCGCTTGGCGGTGTTCACCTTCCTCGCTCTCATGTACATGGTGGTGGTCGGCTATTGGTCGGAAAGCATGAACACGCTGTCTCTGGTGGCGCTGTCCGTGCCGCTCAGCGTGCTGATCGGCCTGTTGGCCGGCATCGCCGCCTACAAGTGGCGCGCGGCGGATAGGATCGTCCAGCCGGTGCTCGATCTTGCGCAGACGTTCCCCACCTTCGCCTATCTGATCCCGATCCTGTTTCTCTTCGGCTTCGGGCCGGTGGTCGGATTGATCGCCAGCGCCATCTACGCGGCGCCGCCCATGGTGCGCAACACCATTCTGGGTTTGAGCCGGGTGCCGGCCGAGGTCACCGAATCCGCACGCATGTCGGGCACCACCGGGCGGCAGCTTCTCTGGTGGGTGCAGGTGCCATCGGCCATGCCCATGATCCTGGTCGGCGTGAACCAGGCGACCATGGCGGCGCTCAGTATGGTCATTATCGCCGCGGTGATCGGGGGCTCGGCCGACATCGGCTGGGAAGTGCTGAGCACCATGCGCAAGGCGCAGTTCGGCCAGAGCTTCCTCGCCGGCGTCGTAATCGCGCTGATGGCGATGGTGATGGACCGCATCACCCGCGGCTTCGCCGATCGCGAACGCTTTCTCCAGGCTCGCACCCTGTCCTTCTGGCAGCGCCACCGCTTCCTCGCCATCGCGCTTGTGGTCATGGCGGTCTTCATCGTCGTGGCGGAGTTTTTTCCCGGAATCAGGAGCTATCCCAAGGAATGGGTGTTCTATCCGGCCGCACCGCTCAACGATTTGGTCAATTACATCACCGCGAACTACTTTCCGGTGCTCGATAGCGTCAAGAACACCACCATGTTCTACTTCATGCTGCCGATCCGCATCGGCCTCGAGCGGGCGGTCAGCCCCTTCTCCTGGGGTTTTGTACTGACGCCGGCCCTGAGCTACGCCTACGCGGCGCTCGTCGTCGCCCTGTGCTTTGGCGCCGGCCGCTTGTGGGGTTGGCGGGCGACGGTGGGGGTGCTGATCTTCGGCGGTCTGTTCTACTACGGCACCACCGGCACGCCTTGGCCCGCCTTCATGCTGGTGGTGACGGTGCTGGCCTATCAGGTGGGCGGTTTGAACGTGGCGGCCTTCGCCCTGTTCGGCTGCTTGTTCATGCTGACTGGCGGTGTCTGGCAACAGGCCATGCTCTCGACCTATCTCTGCGCCGCGTCGGTGTTGTTCTCCTTCGCGCTGGGCGCCTCGATCGGCGTCTGGGCGGCGCTCAACGACCGGGTCTCGACCTTCGTCCGCCCGATCAACGACACGCTGCAGACCATGCCGCTGTTCGTGTTCCTGATCCCGGTGCTGATGTTCTTCCAGGTCGGCGAGTTCTCGGCGCTGCTTGCCATCATGCTCTACGCGGTCGTGCCGTCGATCCGCTACACCGAGCACGGAATCCGCAACGTCCGCCCCGACATCGTCGAGGCCGCTACGGCCCAGGGCTGCACCCGCCGGCAGATCCTGTTTCAGGTCCAGCTGCCAATGGCGTTGCCCGAGATCATGCTTGGCCTCAACCAGACCATCATGTTTGGGCTGGCCATGCTGGTGATCGCCGCCTTGGTCGGCACCAAGGGACTCGGCCAGGGGGTTTACATCGCGCTGGGGGCGGGGAATGTGGGCAATGGCTTCGTCGCCGGCCTCTCCATGGCGCTGATCGCCATGATCGCCGATCGCATCACCCAAGCTTGGAGCGCTCGCAAGAAGGCGGAACTGGGTTTGACCTCCGAGCCAGGTTTGACCTAATACCAAAGGGCGTCCAGTCTCAGCGAAGCGGAAAAGCTTTAATCAGGCGGCGGCTCGCCGCCCGTGCGCTCGACGATCAGGCCATAGGCTTCGGTCCGACGGTGGGCGGCGAAGTTGAAGATGTCTTCCTTGTAGGGTCGGCCCATGTCGAGATCGCAGCGGTAGGTGATCAGCTCGTCCGCCAGGCTATGGCACATGGCCACGATCTCGCCCGAGGGCGCGATGATCGCGCTCTGGCCGATCATGTTGTAGCCCTCCTCGCAGCCGGCCTTGGCGACGCCGACGACCCAGGTCGCGTTCTGATAGGCGCCGGCCTGCATGGAAAGGTGGTTGTGGAAGGGGGCGAGCGCATCCAGCTCGTAAGGGTCGCCGAGACCGACCGGCGTGTTGTAGCCGATCAGCACCATCTCGACGCCCTGCAGGCCCATGACCCGGTAGGTCTCCGGCCAGCGCCGGTCGTTGCAGATGCACATGCCGAGAATGCCGCCGAAGGCCCGCCACACCGGAAAGCCCAGGTTGCCGACGTCGAAGTAGCGCTTCTCCAGGTGCTGTCCGGCGCGGCCCGGCACCACCTCGGCGGTGCCTGGTAGGTGAATCTTGCGGTACTTGCCGAGGATCTCGCCCGACGTGTCGACCAGGATCGTGGTGTTGTAATGCCGCCGCTGGCCATCCTCCTCGGTGGACTCGGCGTAACCGAGATAGAAGCCGATCTCCAGGCGCCGGGCCGCGTCGAATAGCGGCTGAGTCTCGGGGCCCGGCATCTCGCGCTCGTAGAAGGACTCGATCTCCGCTGGATCCTCCAACAGCCAGCGCGGGAAGAAGGTGGTGAGCGCCAGCTCCGGAAAGACCACCAGGTCGCAGCCAGTGTCCTTCGCCTGGCGCAGGAGCGCGATCAGCCGTTCGATCACCTGGCCGCGGGTCTCCTCGCGGGCGATGGGGCCGAGCTGCGCTGCGCCGACGGTTCTAATCCTCGCCATTTCCTTCAATCCTCCCTGCAGTCCTCGCCGCCCCTATCGGATTTCTCTTGGCGCGATCGACCGGATCGTCGCTATTGTAACCAAGCTGGGCGGAGCCAGGCTCGAAAAAGAAGCGCCCCCTCGCGGGGCCGCGTGAACGGGGACCGAAGACTTATGCCAGCATGCATCCTGCCGATCGGCGCGGCGGCGCGCCATGCCTGACTCCCATGCCCGAATTGTGGTGATCGGTGGTGGGGCGATCGGCGCTTCGGTTGCCTATCACCTGGCCCGGGCCGGCGCGCGCGACGTGCTGCTCCTGGAAAAGGAGCAGCTCACCCACGGCTGCACCTGGCATGCGGCCGGCCTGGTCGGTCAATTGCGCTCCAAGCGCAACCTGACCCGGCTGATGCAGAACTCCGTCGCCGTGTTCGACCGCCTCGCCGGGGAAACCGGCCAGGAGATCGACTGGCACAAGGTCGGCTCGTTGCGCCTGGCGTCCTCGCAAACGCGCTGGAGCGAGATCAAGCGCGCACTCACCCAGGCCCGCGGCTTCGACATCGAGGCCCACGCGCTCTCCCCCGAAGAGGCGCTCGAACTGTTCCCCGACATGAGCACCGAGGGGGTGGTGGGCGCCGCCTACATGCCGGCCGATGGCTATGTCGATCCCTATGCCCTCACCCAGGCCTACGCCAAGGGCGCGCGGCAGAACGGGGCGACCATCCGCGAGGGCGTGACCGTCACCGACTTGGTGGTGGAAAACGGCCGCGTGGTTGCAGTGGTCACCGATCACGGCGCCATCGCCTGCGAGATCGTGGTCAACTGCGCCGGCCTCTGGGCGCGCCGGGTTGGTCTGATGGCTGGCGTCCGGCTGGCGGCCGGCGTGGTCGAGCACCAGTATATCGTGACCGAACGCAAGCTCGAGCTGCCGCCGGGCCTCACCACCCTGCGGGATCCGGACAAGAACTTCTATCTGAAGCCTGATGTGAACGCCTTCGCCATCGGCGGCTGGGAACCGGACACCAAGGCCTGCTGGCGGAGCGCTCCGCCCTGGGACTTCGCCCGCACGCTCTTCGATTCCAACTTCGACCGCTTCGAGGCCATCGCCCAGGGCGCCACCGAACGGCTGCCGGTGCTCGAGGAACTGGGCGTGCACAGCCTGATCAACGGGCCCATCCCGGTTTCCGCCGACGGCGAGCCCATCATGGGGCCGGCGCCCGGTCTGCCGAATTTCTTCATGGCCTGCGGCTTCACCGCGGGCATCGCGGCCTCGGGCGGCGCCGGGGAGGCGATGGCCAACTGGATTCTCGAAGGCGATCCCGGCATGGATATCTGGCCCTTCGACTTGCGCCGCTTCGGGCCTTATCACGCGACCGCTCGGGTGCTGGAGGAGCGGGCCATCGAGGCCTACGGCCTCTACTACCGGATCCACTGGCCGGCGCACGAGATGGCCGCGGGCCGGCCGGCCCGGCAAAGCCCCTTTCATGAGGACCTGAAGGCGCGCGGCGCGGTCCACGGCTCCAAATTCGGCTGGGAGCGGCCCAACTGGTTCGCGCGGGCCGGCGAGGAGGCCGTCGACCGGCCCGCTTTCGAGGATCGGCCGAACTGGTTCGCGGCGGTGGGCGAGGAGACCCAAGCGGTACGCGAGGGCGTGGCCCTGGTCGACCAGAGCTCCTTCGGCAAGTTCGAACTGACCGGGCCCGGCGCCTTCGCCGCGATCGACCGCTTGGCGGCCAACCGTGTCAGCGCCCCGGGCCGCGCGGTTTATACCCAGCTGTGCAACGAGGCCGGCGGCATCGAAGCGGATCTAACCGTGGTGCGCCTCGCCGAAGACCGCTTCTATATCGTCACCGGGTCCGGTTTCGGGGTGCGCGACGGCGGCTGGATCCGCGACCACCTGCCGGCGGACGGGAGCGCGAGCTTGCGCGAGGTTACCGGCGAACGCGCCGTGCTCAACATCTGCGGCCCCAAGGCGCGTAGCGTGCTGGCGGCGGTCACCGACGACGAGGTGTCGAACGAGGCGTTCCCCTTCCTGGTGGCGCGGGAGATCGAGATTGCCGCCGCCCCGGTCTTGGCGGTGCGCGTGGGTTATGTCGGCGAGCTGGGCTGGGAGCTGCATGTCCCGCTCGATTCCGCGGCCGCGGTCTACCGGGCGCTGCGCGCGGCCGGCGAGGGCCACGGTCTTAGGGACGCGGGCTACCGGGCGATCGAGTCCCTGCGCCTGGAGAAGGGCTATCTCTACTGGAGCGCGGACATCGGGCCCGACAGCAATCCCTACGAGGCCGGACTCGGCTTCTGCGTGGCGCTCGACAAGGGCGATTTCATCGGCCGCGCCGCCTTGCAGCGGGTTCGCGAGGCCGGACCGGAGCGGCGGCTGGTTTCCTTCACGGCGCCGGCGGAAGCGCCCCTCATGAGCGGCGAGGCGATCCTGCACGACGGCGAAGTGGTCGGCACCACCACGAGTGGCGGCTATGGCCATAGCCTGGGGCGGGCCATTGCCTTCGGCTACCTGCCGACCGCGCTGGCGGACCAGGAGAATTTCGAGATCGAGGCCTTCCTCACGCGCTGGCCGGCCAAACGCGGCCCGCGGTGCCTCTACGACCCGAAAAACCAGCGCCTCAAGAGCTAGAGCGAGGACAAGAATGACCGACGAACTCGAAGCCGCTCGCCAGGCCTTGCGCGAAATCCCCGGCGTCGGTCGGGTGGGCGAGATCGCTCGCCTGGGCGGGCTTACCAATCTGGTCTACCGGGTCGAGAGCGATCAGGGGCCGCTCTGCCTGCGCTTGCCCGGCAAGGGCACCGAGGAATACATCGACCGCAAGGTCGAGAAGGTGAACGCCACTGCCGCCGCCAGCGCCGGGGTCAGCGCCGAGGTGCTCCACTTCGACGAGGGCGGGGTCATGCTGGCCCGCTACCTGGAGGGCGCGGTGACCATGGACCCCGGGGCCTTCAAGGCCCGCCCGGGCGCGCCCGCCCGTGCCGCCCGGGCGTTCCGGCAGCTCCACGTCTCCGGCGAGACCTTCGATTTCCGCTTCGAGCTGTTCTCCATGATCGACG